>Ga0066376_10003251_pt1 | contig 14718 bp, 11 predicted proteins | sample Knorr_S15_td_Bot_FD_77009 | JGI IMG/M metagenome (GOLD analysis project Ga0066376, IMG submission 77009) | Marine microbial communities from Southern Atlantic Ocean transect - Knorr_S15_td_Bottom_ad_5009_LV_A | ecosystem: Environmental > Aquatic > Marine > Oceanic | place: Southern Atlantic... | reverse complement strand
TGGACGCCCATGGTCCTTGATGTATTGATGTGGCTTTCGAGTGTACCTCGTCCTACAAGGCCCTTACCGATGCCACCATGGTGCTCCGCCGTAATGGGCGGGTCTGCGTTATTTCACAGTTGAAAGGGGCCTATCCCGAATATCCGGTGTTCGGTATGGATTTTCATCTGGGGGAACTGGAAATGATATCCTCTGATGGCGGATGGGATGCCACCAAACATGCCAGATGGTATTTCAACGCCATAAGAAGAGGTGTGATTAAACAGATCGAATCGATGATTACCCACCGGATTCATTTTGATGAGGTCGAAAAAGGATTCGACCTGCTTGAACATCATCCGGATGAGGTGGTAAAGATTATCGTGGATTACTGATGTAATACGTATTTCCGAGGTGCCACACCTTAAACCAACCGTTATTGAAGGCTCACCGAAGCAAGCTACGGGGCCGCCGTTTGCGTGAAATACCACCGCAAACCATGCGCATCGATATGCGGTTCATTGATCCAGGTATTGTAATTGATGTAATCTACGATATATGCCGTCCTGCAACATCAGATCATCATGTGTTCCTTTTTCCCTGAGTTTCCCCTTGTGCAACACGATGATAATATCTGCGTTACGAATCGTGGAAAGCCGATGAGCGATAACAATGGACGTTCTTGAGGTCATTAATCTTTCTACGGCATCCTGAATCCATAATTCAGTCTCCGTATCCACATTGGCTGTCGCTTCATCAAGAACGAGTATGTCCGGTTCGGCCGCCAGGGCTCTTGCAAAAGCGAGAAGTTGTCTCTGGCCTGAAGAAAGGGTGCTGCCCCTCTCGGTGAGTTGATGGGTATATCCTTCCTCCAGACGGTCAATAAAACGATCTGCATTGACATCATGCGCCGCCTGCCTGATACGGTCTTCCGACAGGGAATTATCGCCAAATCGGATATTTTCTTCAATGGTACCTGAAAAGAGAAAGACATCTTGTTGAACCACCCCTATCCTCTTCCTGAGGGATTCTATATTCCATTCATGTATATCCACATTGTCTATCAGGATTTGCCCTTTTTGAATCAGGTAAAATCCCGCAAGCAGACTGATAATGGTCGTTTTTCCTGATCCTGTCGCACCAACAATCGCCACACTCTGGCCGGGCTCAATAGTAAATGAGACATCTTTGAGTACCCAATCTTCCTCATTATAAGCAAACCATACCTGCCGGAATTCGATACGTCCCTCGATTTTATCTTTCAATAAATCGCCGCCGACCGGCTCCGGCTCGGTATCGAGTAATTCAAAAATGCGCTCTGCTGAGGCCATTGAGGATTGGAGAATGCCATATCGTTCGGCGATATCCATAATCGGCCAGAAAAACCGGGGGATATATTGCAACATGGCAATCAGGATGCCCCAGTCCATTTGAGACCGGATGACATCGCTGCTGCCATACCAGATGACCAGTGCGGTGATGGCTGAACCGATGAATTCGGTGATGGGAAAAAAAAGGGAGTAATAAAAAGTCGCTTCTAAATTGGCATGGAGATAGTCCGTATTCACCTCATCAAATTTCTTTCTATTCCGATGTTCTTTGTTGAAAAGCTGGACAACAGCCATACCGGATATGTTTTCTTGAAGAAATGTATTCAGTCTGGCCAGATGTCTGCGTGCCAGGCGAAAAGCGCGTAGCAATCTACTCTGAAACCAGAAGGTAATGTAAAATATTACCGGAAGAGTTAAACAGGTAATAGTGGCTAATTCTGTATTCATGTAAAACATATAGCCGATGATCGCGGCCACGGTAAATAAATCACTGAAGGTAGCCACAAAACCCTCGGTAAACAACTCATTCAGCGCATCTACATCATTCGTATTTCGGGTCATCATGCGCCCAATCGGCATCCGGTCGAAAAACTTAATAGGCAATCTCTGAGTATGGGCGAATATAGCCGCTCGAATGTCATACATCGACCATTGGCCGGCCATTTTGGTGATAAAGCGTTCAAAATAATTGGTAATAAATTGCAGGATGAGAAACAGAAAGAAGAGAAAGATGATATCGTTCAATCCATCCAGGTTGCCAATGAGGATATAATCGTCAATTGCGATCTTGGTAAGATAGGGCGTGGCCTGTCGAAAGAAAGCAGTTCCGAGAATAAGAATAAACGCAAGTGAGACCCACCAGAGATATGGCTTCAGATACCCGATGAGACGCCAGAGTAATTTAGCGTTTAACGGTTTTTCGGTTATTTCTTCATCCTGGTAGGATACTTGGGACATAGGCGTTACATCTCCCCCAATTCATCTCTCATCTGTTGCTGTTGATACATTTCCGTATAGATACCGTTGAGATGAATCAATGTATCATGCGTGCCCTGCTCAACAATACGACCCTCATCGAGTACGATAATATGATCGGCATCTTTTACCGTGGATATTCTATGGGCAATGATGATGGTTGTCCGGTCAGCCATTACCTTCCGCAGTCCGTCTAATATTTCATCTTCCGTGTGGGTATCCACACTCGCCATCGCATCATCTAAAATGAGTATCTTCGGGTTACGAATAACAGCTCTGGCCAGCGCCGTACGCTGTTTTTGCCCGCCGGAAAGGGTAACCCCACGTTCGCCCATCATGGTATCAAAGCCATCTGGAAAATCCGACATGTCTTTGGATAATTGTGATATCTCCGACGCAGTAGACACCTCAGTCGCCGTTGCATTTTCAATCCCCATAGCGACATTTTCGAATATCGTATCAGAAAATAAAAAGGTGTCCTGCGGGACAAAACCGATGGCGGCCCTGAGGGTAGACAGATCAATGGTTCGTATTGGTATCCCATCGATCAGCAGATCTCCCTTTGCGGGTTCGATCATACGGGGGATGAGGTTGGCAAGTGTGGTCTTCCCCGCCCCGACCCGACCGACCACGGCCAGGGTGCTCCCTGCCGGTATGACCAGATTGATATCATTTAAAATAGGCGTTTTATCATAATCGAAATGTAAATGACGAAATTCGATATGTCCTTTTATATCTACGTCCTTTTTTGCTTCCGGTATGTTTGTGATCTCCGGTTTGGTTTCAAGTACGGCATTGATCCGTTTCATCGATGCCACGCCTCGCTGGTACCGGTCTATCATCCATCCGAGAGTGATCATTGGAAAAACCAATCGGGTGAGATAGGCGTTAAAAGCTACGAATTCTCCCAGCGTCATTTCATCTCTTATAATTTCGCCACCGCCGATCCACAGTACGATTAATAGGGAAGCGCCACTGATGAGAAACATAAAGGGATAAAACAGACTCTGCACATTAATCAGGACTTTATTTTTCTGGAGATAATCTTCATTTAAATGTTTGAAGACTTCAATTTCCTGTTCTCTACGCACAAAGGCTTTCACGACCCTGATTCCGGCCAGATTCTCCTGTATCCGGGCGCTGATGGTCGAAAACTGTTCCTGGATGTCACGAAATCCGACATTTATTTTCGCAGCGACACGGTTCATCACAAGGGCAAGAAGCGGCATGGGCAGGATAGCATAGATGGCTAACTTCCAGTCGATCGTCGCCATCACAACCAGGCTTAATGGAAAGGCCAGCGCAGCCGTGACAATCATACGAACGCCAAATGCCAGAAACATGCGGATGGCTTGAATGTCATTGGTCGCACGGGCCATTAAATCACCCGTAGGCATGTGATTATAAAAAGAAGTTGGTAAACGCAGCAAATGGTCGAAATAAGCAGCACGCATGTCATATTCAACATAACGCGCCATGCTGTTCAACGCCCATCGCATCCCCATTTGCAGAAGCATCGACAGGATCGCAAGGAGAACAATATAAACGGCATAATAAATAACCTCATTGAGGGCCGTCTCCACCGCGATCGTATTCCCCGCCTGATTCGCTTCATATCCCGTTTGAGCCATATCAACCGCCCATTGCAAGAAGATTGGAATGGCGGTTGAGGCCAATTGAGATCCGACGAGTAAGGTCAGGCCGAGGGCGATTTTTTTTCGGTAAGGCTTAAGATAGGAGGAAAAGGGTTTAAATGGATTCAGGGTCACGCAACGCCTCGGGAGGAGGTAATATTAAAATGGATGAACAAGATTAATGAGAGGGGTGTTAATTGACAAGGAAATTATCAAGATAAAATCATAACAAATGTTTTTTTATCATTCACGATTTCATTTCATTTCCACTGCAAAATGCGTAGGTTTCGCTTCCGTCTTCACCAGAGTCAATTGGATGCGTCCTAAAACAAGATTATTCTCTGTGATCACATTAATTCGCCAATAACCGATCTGTAATTGGCGTTTCATGGAATATCCCCGCCATCCACCATCACGTCCCCCGACCATGGGATAAGCAATACGATCTGTCGTTTGCCATTGTTTATCCGCATTCTGGAATTCCCAGTGATGAATGATTTTTTGACGCATATCCGTTGGAGCGAAGATCGCGGTATAACAAAACACCGTATCTCCTTCGGTATATTCAAACACCCGATCATCCTTCTTTCCAAATTCAATCAAACCGGGCTGTTTATAGCGGACGAGATATTGACCGTCATCTGTCCTTTGAACGCCACGATAAATACCGATATCTATTAAGGAGAGGGGAACAGGCGGAATCCAATTTATACTATATAATACCAGCAGGATTATAAAAAGAGAGAATGGCGGGAACAGGGCCTCTTTCCCCTGGTCATCAAATAAAAAAAGATCTTTTCGTAAGATCACATACCAGATGCCGATTGTGCAGACCAAACTGATCAGGCCCCCCAGTAAAAACATCCATACATTCATCCGGTGGGTAAGAATAGGCAGGAAAAATGTGATAAAAGTAAAACTACAGAAGAAATGTAATAGGCTGAGGATTTTTAGCTGAGAGATCTGTTTCGGTTTAAATTCATTCATTAACCAGATAAGGATCATTAAGCCTACAAACACGTAGGATTGACTGATGGAGGCACTTTTAAAATAATAGATCGTATAAGCGGATAATAAACCCCCAAGACAGAAATGGAGAATAACAAATAGTATTTCTTTTCGGGATACCATATATTCTTTTTTCAACCGATCCTGTTCAATCATCCCAATTACCATGAGGGCGCTTGCCGAAAGCAGCAAATAGCCCAGCATCTGTAGATTATCCAGCCAGAGATCAATGCGTTGCAGCGTATACGTGTCGTATGCAAAGCCGCCTATAAATGAACCGATCGGCACCACCTTTTTATGTCTGGTATGAAAAGATAAAAGACGACTGATTTGTTTTCTATCCATGGGGAAGAGGATGATACCGTATCGGATCTGTGAATGGACGGTAGAATGTATCTGTGAATTTACTATGCAATGATCACAGAGTCAAAATAATGATGATACAATCATCTGTATATATCCTTTCCGGGGTGTACCCATGACACCAATTGAACTTTTCGATTACGACATCAATGGTTATGTATATATCGAACATGCCGTTGAATCAGATTGTCTGGAACAGATTAACAACCGAATGGATGAGATTGAAGATCAGGTCGTGGGGGAACGGGGTGATATGGGAATCAAAGAAGATCCTGTCGCACGATTTGATGACATCAATCAAGGATATCGATCCAGATGGCGGCGCCTTACAGATTATTCCGGGAAGTCACAAGGCGAACTATGCTGTGCCGAAAGGGGAAAACATCGATCATCTGAAGATAAAAATGCCGATGAAAGCAGGGTCCGATCTCCTGTTCACCCATGATTTGCATCATGGGTCTTTAAACGAAGGAAACCAGGTTAGGAGAACGGCCATATTTACCTATTGTCCCGGTGTTATCGCTAATAGTTTTGGCGGAGATGCCTTATATGACCGACTTTTTGAAGAAGCGCCCGAGGGCAGTTGGCAGAAATATCTACTGAGAAGGCCGAATGGGTATAAAGAAACGTATCCGCAACCTGAAATGAGTGCAGGGCAAACCGCCTTGGAAAAGGAATCCCTACTGGTCCTACAGGGATAGAATGTCGTCTTGAATTGTTTTGGAATGCTCTCCTGTTTTAATGTTGAATGCTATTGATTTAAGGGTGAGATAGAGATATATTGACAAAGTGAATGGTGGGTTGAATTTTTCGGCAACTATATTTTGAAATAATATATCTCAAGGAAATGCTATGGCCAGGCACTTTGACATCCCGGAGTTCTATAAAAGCAAGATCATTTCAGGGATAAAAAAAGCAAGACAGAAACAGGATCCCAAAAAAAGAGACCTTTCTCCTTCAATCTTGGATTTTGGTTCCGTCCGCTTCATATTAGCCCGGCATTTTGGTTTCTGTTTCGGTGTGGAAAATGCCATTGAAATCGCCTATAAAACTCTTGAATCTCATCCGGACAATCGGGTTTTCTTTCTAAGTGAGATAATACATAATCCAAATGTCAACAACGACCTGCAATCTCGGGGGATACGGTTTATTTTCACGACGGATGGTACCCAGATTATACCTTGGAATGCCCTGAGATCAGACGACATCGTGGTGGTCCCGGCTTTTGGCACGACTGTGGAGATACAGGAAGAACTATCCGCCCGTGATATTGATCCATATAACCACAATACAACCTGCCCTTTTGTCGAGAAAGTGTGGAAAAGAAGCAAACAATTAGGGGACGACGGTTTTACAGTCGTTCTACATGGAAAAGCGAAACATGAAGAAACCCGGGCGACCTTCTCACATAGCATTCAGCAGGCGCCGACTGTGGTGGTGTTTGATAAGCATGAAGCGATGAAACTCGCCGATATAATTCGGGAAAAATATGACCATCGTGCCTTCTTTGAAGTTTTTGGCCGTACATGTTCGGAAGGATTTGATCCGGATAGTCATCTCCAGCGTCTGGGGGTCGTCAATCAGACGACGATGCTCGCTTCGGAAACACGTGAGATAACGCGTATAATTAAACAGGCCTTGATTGATAAATATGGGTCGGACCAGATAAATCATCATTTTGCAGATACCTCTGATACCCTTTGCTATGCCACCAATGAAAATCAGAATGCCACGTACGCGTTGATCGAACAGGGGGCAGATATATCCATTGTGGTAGGCGGATATAACTCATCAAACACCTCGCACCTTGTAGAACTATGTCAACGGTCCATGCCCACCTATTATATAAAAAATGCACAAGAAATAGATTCCAAGGAGAAAATCAAACATTACGATCTTCGAGAGCGGAATATGATGGTATCAGATGCATGGCTTCCTGATAAACGGCCCCTTGATATCATTCTGACCTGCGGCGCCTCTTGCCCGGATGCCGTGGTTGATGAAGTCTTGCTTAGAATACTCCGTTTTTTTCCTGATGCCTCAGGGATAGAAGAAGTTATGAGGACTGAAGCCATTTCCGCTTCTAATTGAGAGGAGCAATTTATGCCGTTTTCCGGTGCCTGACGATGAGGTGCATCAGGAGACCGGTTCTTTCGGCGGTCTCATCCGGGCGGCAGATTTGATTGGTCAACTTGGTGATCCCAATTACCTTCGAAAACTTCCGGCGTTATACTATGAGTTTGAGGAGTTGGGAACAAATGAAAAGATGGGATATACCTGCCCTATAGAGACATGCGGAAGAATTATGCTAAATTTTATTGGGGTGGGATCAGTAAATATATCAAAGATGGGATTAAGTATTTGAGGATTACGCAAGAAGGGCATAAATGGATGGCCAATCTGTATTCTCATGGCTTTTCAATAGAACATGAATTATAGTTGGTTTTTTGAATTATATGACCAAATATCAATCCGTTTTTTTCGGCTGTTTTTCCAGAGTCATATTTATAATAAACAAAACAATAATGGAGACAACGAATTATGCAGCTTGGTGTGAGTTCGTATAGTTTTAGTCGATTGGTCCAGAGTGGAGCCATAAATCAGTTGGATGTCATTCAACTGGTAAAAAACATAGGATTTGAGGTGATAGAATTTTCCGCGCTATCCCTACCCGAAGGTGAAACCACCTTATCCTTTGCGCCTAAAATTCGTGAGGCCTGCGATGAAGCAGGATTGCCGATCGTAAATTATACGGTCGGCGCGGATTTTATTAATGGGAGTAACGAAGATTGGAAGGCAGAGGTTGAGCGTGTGAAAGATGAAGTTCGCGTGGCGCAGATCCTGGGTGCGCCCGGTATGCGTCATGATGCTACGCGAGGATTCCCAAGAGAATTCAAAGGGAAAAAGAGTTTCGATGATGCCCTGCCTATGCTGATTCCTGCCATTCGTGAGGTCACCGATTTCGCAGCGGACCTCGGCGTACGCACCATGGTAGAAAATCATGGTTTTTTCTGTCAGGATAGTGATCGCGTGGAAAAGCTTGTTAATGGCGTCGATCATGAGAATTTCGGGATATTAATCGATATGGGTAATTTTTTGTGCGTTGACGAAGATCCTGCAACAGCGATCGGTCGTTTGATACCCTATGCGTTTCACGTACATGCCAAAGATTTCCATGTTAAAACGGGTACGTCTCCCGATCCTGGAAAGGGCTGGTTTAATTCAAGAGCAGGAAATTACTTGAGTGGAGCTATCATCGGGCATGGAGAAGTCCCGCTTTTATCTTGCCTCAGCATAATGAAAAAACATGAATATGACGGCGTCCTATCTATTGAATTCGAGGGCCTGGAACACCCTTCAGTGGGTCTACGAATTGGCTTCAGTAATCTTAAGCGCTATCTAAGTTTGGCTTAAACATGGACCGGGCAAGCTAAGGTTAAGGTCTGATGAGGGTAAGAATTATGAAATCCACAGGTTTGGTATTGATGTTGATGTTGATCCTGTCCGGAAACGCCAAAGGACAGGAGAACGGGCAGGAAAGGTATGCTGCGGCATTCGATTTATGGGATGCTGGAAATTATCCGGAATCACTTGAATATATGCTTGAACTGTTGAAATCCGGCGATGCCGATAAATGGTTAAAGCCCATCGCATTATTGACAGGTGAGATGTATAAGGTGGAAGAAGTCGCCGTGGATGGACGGAATATTCAATGGTGCCCGACCGGCAAGTATTTCACTTTTGATACAAATGGTCAAACGCAAATTGTAGCCCGGGATAAGGCCATTTTGAAGTCGCTTGGTGGAATTACAGCACGGCGTCTTATATTCCATCCGACCGGCGAAGAGATTGCCTATCTATTCGTAAATGATACGCCTGAGATAACCGTCGCCCGGGTGGCGATGGAGAACATGCGCCGAACCCGTAATTTTAGCAATTTCAGGAAGGTGCAAGACAAGCTGAATCAACTCGAATGGAACAACACTCAGATCAACATTCGCAATCTTATAACCGGAGAAGAAAAGACGATTAATACAGGGAACCTGAGTATTATGGGTATCGCCTATAAGGCGGATGGCAAAGCCCTTTTTCTGACTACCGGTCCAGCGCAGGATAAAAATGAAAATCAAATATATACAGTTTCCGCAACGGAGCTTCCGGAACATATTTCAAATCAACCAGGTTTAAAAGGAAGGCTACAGGTTGTACCCGGAGGCCGGTATCTTATTTATTCTCTCGGACAAGACATGTTTGTCCTTCATGATCTGCGGTCTAATGAGTCCGCTACCTTTGCAGGGACCTCGCTTAATATCTCAAGCGATGGCAGCACGATTGTGTATCTGGCTCGGGATGGGGTGGACCATGTTTTACACACCCTTCATTTATCAAATCCTTTCCCTCCTCAAACGCTTCAGAGAACATCTAATCGATTGGCCAATCCGGTCTTATCCGCTGACGGTAGTAATATAGCTTATCAAATGATGCTCCGGGAAGATTGGGAAATCTTCATCGTTAACCAGGACGGGACAGAAGAAAAACGTATCACCTACGATATACAGCACGATATATTTCCAGCATTCAAATCAGAAAACACCTTGCTGGGTATCATTGGAGAGGGCCGTCATCGTCGGTCTTTTTTGTATGATATTCGCTCTGGAGAAAGCACTCGTTTGTTTCATAATAATACGATCCGTACTATTGCACCGGAATATGAATGGGCTGTCCATCCTGACGGGACCCATATACTCATCGTTTCAGAGCGTGACGGGGATACCATATCGCCTGAGCGAGGCGTTTATCTCGTTGATCTAAATGAAGAACTACAGAAAAAAGATATCATTACTCGGCTTGAAAAGATGATGGCCTCAGAACGGAATCTTCGTCAGCGTGGACATGACATGTTTGAAAAGATAGCAGAGGATGTACGGAAAGTAATTAAAACAGCCTCTGTGAACAGGATATTCGGATATGCCCGCGATTTGTACCGGTTCGGCTCAAAATATATTACCGAACCGGGGAATCAAAAGGCCATTGAATATTTAACCAATACATTACAATCCTTTGGCTATGAGGTTGAACAGCAGTGGTTTGAACCTCGGGGTGTTCGCTCAGCCAATGTTATTGCCACCCTTCCCGGGACGCTGCATCCTGATCTGGTCTATGTTATTTCAAGTCACTTTGATTCGGTGAGGCGCGGTCCGGGGGCAGATGATAATACATCCGGTACCACGGCATTGATTGAAGCCGCCAGGATATTATCGGATCATCCCATGCCGGCGACTATACAATTTGCGTTCTTTACCGGTGAAGAAGCCGGATTGCTCGGAAGTCGTGAGTTTGTCCGACGCGCGGTAGAAAATAAAGTTGAATTGTTGGGCGCATTAAATAATGATATGGTAGGATGGGCGAATAATCACAAGCTGGATGATACGATTCGGTACTCCAACGAGGGTATCCGTGATATTCAGCATGCGGCCGCCTTCCTGTTCACCGATCTCATTACCTATGATGCCAAATATTATAAGTCTACTGATGCGCATGCATTTTATGATGCCTATGGTGATATTGTCGGTGGTATCGGCTCTTATCCTGTCCTGAGCAGTCCCCATTATCACCAGGCTCATGATGTCCTTGAGATCATAAATCAGACGCTCGTGACGGAAGTGAGTAAAACAACCGTGGGGACCATTATGTTAATGGCATCCAGCCCCGCCAGATTAAAAGAACTACAGATCGAAAATAGGGATGGAGAAGAGATTCAGGTTCGATGGACGGCTGCTCCGGAAAAAGATATTGCCACTTACCTGGTCACCTATGGCTCTGACTCTGATCACCTGAAATCTGTTTTTGTGCAGGATTCGAGGGTAACCTTATCTGGCGTAAAATCCGGAATGGTTATTTCGGTTAAAGCCGTTAATACCAGGGATATATCTGCCTGGGATTGGGTGAAAATTATCGTAGACTAATTTTTTTGAGCGTTGGTGATAATACATATTGAAGACTCCGCATACCGAGCTGAGGGGAGTCTTCGTAAGGATGGAACATCGGCTGCGACGAAGGATTATTTGGAAGTTAGATTGCCATGCGCATTGCTGTTCTTATCAAGGAGCTTTTATGAGTTCGGGTATCACAAAAACCATTCCGTCTTCCCAGGGTGTTGAGGCCCTGGAGGATCTGTACAATGGGAAATTACATGAGTTCGAATTCCACATGGCCGGTAAACCAAGTAAATTGAATTCAGGGGATTATGTATACACCATTTTTGAAGATAAGTTACATGGCCGTCTGAAGATAAAAGAACTCATATCTGGTCACATCAATCCAGCATCGGGCGCCCCCAGGACTCTCATTATGGTGAAGGCGCCCGGAGAACGTCTGCCGGAGCCCCTACCAAAAAAAGGACACCGTGGTACACGATACTATGACGGGGAGGATTGGCCTGAATAAGTTTAGATCATATTTTACCATTTTGCTGAGAAATATAATTGTTCACTTTACACCGAAGGTCATTATATGATCTATAGGGATTTCGGTACGACGGGATGGCGCATATCTGCTGTTGGCCTCGGTACATGGAACATCGGCAATCAGTGGGGCGCTGTCGATGATACCACGGCCTGGTCAACAATCAGATCAGGTTTCGACCATGGAATCAATCTGTTTGACACGGCTGAATCCTATGGGATTCCTAATGGGTTATCAGAAGAGCGATTGGGCATCGGCCTGGCCGGCATTCGACATCAAGTCTATATCGTAACGAAGATCGGGAATTGGGGTAAACGGACTGGGCAGGGGGTTCCACTCACGACCGTAGATATGATCAGGCTATGTATGCATGCCTCATTACATCGGCTTCGGACGGATTGGGTTGATACCGTTCTGTGCCATGATGGAACCATTGAAGATCCAACGATTTTCCTGGAGGCTTTTGACGAATTGAAATCAGAGGGGCGCCTGCGTACATTTGGTATATCGACAGACAGTTTGAGCGTCCTGAAAAAGTTCAACGTCCACAACACCTGCAGTGTCGTGCAGGTGAATTACTCTCTTCTTAATAGAGCACCTGAAGCCCAGCTACTCCCCTATTGTGAAGAGCATGGTATTGCGGTCATGATCCGCGGACCCTTGGGTATGGGACTACTCTCCGGGCGTTACTCGAAGGAGACGGTCTTTTCTGATGATATAAGGGCAGCCTGGCATGGGAGTGAAAGCGGGCAACGGCAGTTGGAAGAAAAACTTATTGTGGTCGATAAATTGAAGAACCATTTGGATCGAGGTGAATCTCTGGTAACCGCAGCATTGCGATATGTTATTTCTCATCAGACGAATCCGGTCGCTATTCCAGGCGCTAAATCATCAGATCAGGTGATCATGAATGCCCGAGCCGGTGACCGTGTTTTTTCCGATGATGAATATAATAATGTACTCCGATTATTAAACTGAATTATAACATATGCCCAGAATTGTATATTTCACAAGCCAGAATCCGGCTGTTTCCCGCATTTTGTTAGAGTATGCCCCCGCTGATTTTGAGATCGTCGTACATCCCATTGACACGGACGATGAGAAGAAGATATCGCTTGTGGGAGATGCCGATTTTCTGCTTTTGTTTCCAGGTAGACTATCCGGTGCGGTATTAAAAGCGGCTAAGAATGTTAAACTGATTCAATTGGTTAGTGCAGGGTTCGATGAGTTAGATCTGGAATTATGTCGTAAACTTGGTATCCAGGTAGCGAATAATGGCGGGACAAATGCTCAGGATGTCGCCGAGCATACGGTCGCTCTCATTCTCGGTGTATACAGACGATTGATTGACCTCGATACATTTGCTCGTACCAACCGGTGGGATGAATTAGAAATTGGATTGTCAACCCACACGATATCAGGAAAGACGGTTGGGATTATCGGACTTGGACATATTGGAACGCAGGTGGCCAGGTTGCTGCGAGGCTTTGGCGCCTATCTTATTTATAACGACGTAGAAGAGGCCCAGCCGGAACTTGAACGGGAATTACGAATAAGCAGATTAGGATTGGTAGAATTACTTCAAACTTCAGATATAGTCACCCTTCACGTTCCGTTAACGGAACAAACACGACATTTGATCGGACGCCGTGAACTTTCCCATATGAAAACTACGGCCCTGCTCATTAACACATGCAGAGGGCAGGTTATTGATGAACAAGCCCTGACGAGTATCTTGAAGGAAAACAGGATAATGGGTGCCGGTCTCGATGTTCTGGAAGAGGAACCGCCGGATATAAACCACCCATTGTTATCTCTGGAGAATGTATTAATCACACCTCATGTGGCAGGGGTCACCCTCGACACATGGCGCCGCCGAAGCGAAATTATATATCAAAATATGCAACGAGTGTGGGAAGGTAATGATCCACTTTCCCCTCTACTCACACTCTGAAATACCAAGCCTTACCATTATTTTTTTCCTTACTATTTAGGAGCCTGATTATGAACAAATGGTTCAGCAGATATCTTTTTTGTTTCCTCGTGTTTTTTATGGGTTGTAATCAAAATAATCAGCCCTCGATGGAAAAACCTCCTGGCGCTGATTATGACGGTCAGGCATTTACCTTCCAGGAAGTAGGAGATGGGATATATCATATCAAAGGCACCGGTGTATTATCTGTTGGATGCAACTCGACCTTGATTGTTAATGAGCGGGATGCCGTCTTGGTAGATTCCCACATTTCCCCGGCAGCCATGTGGGCTTTATTCACTGAAATGACCGCCATTACCGATAAACCCATTCGATATGTTATCAATACCCATTTCCACTTTGATCATGTCCACGGAAACCAGATGTTTCCCGAAGATGTCAAAATTATCAGCCATACCTATACCAGAGATATGATCGCTGCAGGAAATTCGAAACGTGGCAGGTCATATGACGCTTTTATCGGGCGCATTCCAGATAGGATTTCAGAACTGGAGCAGCAACTGGCTGCCGCCACTGACGATTCTACGAAAAGCGTATTCCGAGATCGTATTCGGTTGCAAAAGAACTATAAAGAGGCGACAGATGCCGTCATGCCACGTGCCCCCAATGAAAGATTCACGGAAAGGTTACAATATAAATTTGGTGACCGATTAATTCAGATTTTGTTTTTTGGACGTGGGCATACCGGTGGAGATGCTGTGGTTTTCCTCCCTGAGGAAAAAATCCTCATCACCGGGGATTTACTGTCAACTGGAATTTCTTACTTAGGGGATGCATATCCTGAGGAGTGGGTGAGGACACTGGAAAAATTGAAAAAGTTGGATTTTGAAACGATTCTGCCTGGACATGGTGATCCCATTGAAGATCGGGAGAAGATCGATCATTTCCAAGCGTATTTAACGGATTTCTGGAAACAGGCGGTACAGATGAGAAAAGATGGCGTAGAAGCAGATGAAGCCGCAAAGAGAAT
>Ga0066376_10003246_pt1 | contig 14723 bp, 15 predicted proteins | sample Knorr_S15_td_Bot_FD_77009 | JGI IMG/M metagenome (GOLD analysis project Ga0066376, IMG submission 77009) | Marine microbial communities from Southern Atlantic Ocean transect - Knorr_S15_td_Bottom_ad_5009_LV_A | ecosystem: Environmental > Aquatic > Marine > Oceanic | place: Southern Atlantic... | reverse complement strand
TGATTAATCTCTTAACCGATCTGGCTTATGCTTATCTCGACCCTCGTGTTAGTTTAAGTGAATAGAAAGACATTCGTGGCTATTCGATTCTCATTTCCCTCGCTGATTATTGCAGCATGGTTCATTGTTTCGCAGGTTGCAGGGAGTTTGCCGCTGCAACCTGATGCCATCCTGTTGAATAAAATATTGCTCCCCCCTGAGTTTCATGCCTGGTTGGGTTATGACGACCTGGGACGATCTATTGCAGAGCGTTTGATCCTGGGTGCGAGAACATCATTTTTGGTGGCGATGTGCGTGGTTTCAATTTCATTTGTCCTGGGCACCACTGTTGGTGTGATGGCAGCCTGGTTTGGCGGATGGTGGGATAAAGTGACTGTCCTTGTGATCGATATTTTTATCGCATTTCCGGGAATATTGTTGGCCATTGCACTTTCCGGATTGATGGGCCCCGGCATCATGAATGCGGTAGTAGCCTTGTCTGTTGTTGGCTGGGTAGGCTTCGCCAGACTGGCCAGGGCACAAACACTAACCATTAAACATCGTGAACATGTGACAGCGGCACAAGCCCTGGGCACTGGTACAATGAGTATCGCGATGCATCATATATTACCGTTGATAATGGCACCGTTAATCATTGAAGCAACCTTTGCGATTGCCGGCACCGTGATTGCTGAGGCTGGTCTGTCGTTTTTGGGCTTAGGTGTACAGGCACCAGATCCATCATGGGGCAGTATGATTAGAGATGGCACGCGTTTTATGCTGGTTGCACCACATATGGTTTTGGCTCCCGGCGTGACAATCCTGCTGGTGGTATTATCTATTAACTTACTCGGCGACTCGTTACGAGATAAAATGGATGTCAGATCGAAAGCTTAAACACACTAAATGAATTCTTTGCGTAATCATTTTTTGGAGAGTTGTTCATGTCATTAGGGCCCATCATGATGGATCTGCGTGGAACTACGCTGGAAAATGATGAGAAAGCACTATTACTCAATCCTCTGGTTGGCGGTATTATTTATTTTTCTCGTAATTATGAATCGCCCGAACAGATCGCAGCGCTTTCAAAAGAGATTCATGGGCTATGCGAACCCCGCTTATTGATTGCAGTTGATCATGAAGGCGGGCGCGTACAAAGATTTCAGGATGGTTTTACAAGATTACCTGCATTGCAGTTGATTGGAGAACGCTATACCAATAATAAGAAAGCAGGTTTAAAACTTGCTGAAAAAGCTGGTTGGTTGATGGCCATTGAACTCAGGGCCGTAGATATCGATTTTAGTTTTGCCCCTGTGCTGGATGTCAGCAAGGGTGTCAGTCAGGTGATTGGTGATCGTTCTTTCCATAGAGATCCAGAGTGTGTTGCTGACTTATCCAGGGCCTATATGCATGGTATGCGAGATGCAGGTATGGCTGCGGTCGGAAAACATTTTCCTGGTCATGGTGCCGTGATGGAAGATTCACATCTTGCGATACCTTTCGATAGAAGAAGATTTGAAGATATTCAGATGGATGACATGGTGTCATTTAGACGCTTAATTCATGCAGGTCTCGCCGGAATTATGCCAGCGCATGTGATTTATCCTGAAGTGGATGACAAACCTGCCGGTTTTTCATCTATCTGGTTACGCAATATCTTGCGTCAGCAACTGGAGTTTCAGGGGGTTATCTTTAGTGATGATATCAGCATGGCGGGTGCAGAAGTTGTTGGTGGTTATGTTGATCGTGCACATTGTGCATTAGAAGCGGGTTGTGACATGGTGCTCGTATGTAATAACCAGGACGCAACGATAGATGTACTGGATAATCTTGAAGTAGATCCAGATCCGGCATCACAATCTCGCTTGATACGCATGCATGGGAAACACGAGACTGATTTTGCGAAATTGAAGAATGATGAAGCATGGCAAACTGTCTCAACAGAGATTGCTGGTCTTGTTGTGGAACCTGAGTTGGCCCTGGGGGATGATGAGATAGGGTGATGATGGAATAGCATGATGATGCATTACAGCCATAGCAAAATAATCCCGCTGTTTGCAGCAGTTGTTCTGATCTTATTTCCGAACCTGATATCCGCTGCAGATTTTCAAAAAAAGCTGACAAATGCAGATTGTCGAGTTATTGAAGCAACAACTTTTGACTCAAACTCTATTGCGAAATTTAGCGATGCCTTACTCTGGAAGGTGTCAAAAGCAGGGCATTCTTCCAGCTATATTTTCGGCACCATACATGTGTCTGATCCGAGAATTACGAATATACCTGAGGTAGTTAAATCTGCCTTGAATAATTCAGATATATTTGTGATGGAGGCCTTGCCGACACCAGAAGAAGCATTATTACTTTCGCAAATGATGTTTTACGCGGATGGCACGACCTTAAAAGATTATCTGGATGATGACTTGTTCTATCGCACTGCACAAGTGCTCTCAGCTTTCCAGTTGCCGGTTGAAGCTGTTGTGGTGATGAGACCCTGGGCAGCATTTTTGATAATGAATTACCCTGCGGATAATACCTTGCCGCTGGATTTAAAATTGTTTGAGATAGCCATGGATCAGGGCGCCAAAACAGCTGGTTTGGAAACATTGAGAGAACAAGGCGCAGTTTTCAGTGAAATGGCACTGAAAGATCAGCTAAGATTACTACTCGATACTGTGTGCAATTACACAATGGTTACTCAAGGTATTGAAGAAATGAAACAATTTTATTTGGCCAGGGATTTGAATGGGTTGCTGGCTGCTAGTGCGCAACATCCTTATGCAGATGAACCTTTATATAAGGAACTGAACAAGAGGTTACTAACTGATCGTAATAAGTTAATGATTGATCGTATGCAACCATATTTACAAAAAGGTAACGCCTTTATTGCTGTCGGGGCATTACATCTTCCAGGTAATGACGGCATCATAGAAAATTTAAATCAACAAGGTTATAAAATAACTGCAATTTATTGAGCACGACATAAGGTCTGATATTTATGGATATAGAAACAATACTAACTGAATTAAAGAATTACTTTAGCAGCAACTCATGGGTGGCTCAGGTGTTTGTTGTTGTCTTTCTCACACTGCTCATCAGTTTTCTGCAAAAGCGTGTTCTTGGAAAGTTACTTGCAAAGCTGCAAGAGACACGCATATATTGGGATGATGCCCTGGTTGATGCTGCGAGACGTCCATTAACTTTTTTAATCTGGATAATCGGACTTAGCTTTGCGGCTGAGATTGTCAGTAATGAAAGTGGTGCAGTGATATTTGGGGCAATCGATCCTATTCGAGATGTTGGCGTTATTTTTACGCTTGTATGGGTTCTTGTCAGGTTCATTACACGTACAGAAAAAAATATCGTCCTGAAAAAAGAAGCCAGGGGTGAAGAAGTCGATCGCACAACAGCAGATGCGATTGCAAAATTATTAAGAATATCCGTCATTATTACCGGGCTACTGGTGACACTACAGACACTGGGTTATAGCATTTCAGGAGTACTGGCCTTTGGTGGTATTGGTGGTATCGCTGTTGGTTTTGCCGCAAAAGACCTGCTGGCAAATTTCTTTGGTGGCCTGATGATTTATCTGGATCGACCCTTCAATGTAGGTGACTGGATAAGATCTCCGGACAGGGAAATTGAAGGTACAATTGAGAATATAGGTTGGCGATTGACCCGGATTCGTACCTTCGACAAACGTGCTTTATATGTTCCGAATTCAATTTTTGCCAATATAGCGGTTGAGAATCCTTCGCGTATGACGCATCGTCGTATCAAGGAAACTATCGGTATTCGTTATGATGATGTCAGCAAAATGGAAGCCATTATTGATGACGTGAAGAAAATGTTACAGGAACACGATGATATTGATTCGAATCAAACCTTGATCGTAAATTTCAATGATTTTGCACCTTCGTCTCTGGACTTTTTTATCTATACATTTACTAAAACAACCAACTGGATACGGTTCCACGAAGTAAAGCAGGATGTATTATTGAACGTTATCAGGATTGTTGAATCGCATGGTGCTGAATGTGCTTTTCCAACATCGACCCTACATATTCCAGATGGGGTTCCAATCGGTCAATCTTGATCTTATACCTGAACTCTGTAACCTACATTTCCAGATAGTTTGGGTATACACACATGATGGAAATCCAGTTCACAAAAATGCATGGTCTCGGTAATGATTTTGTGGTCATCGACAGCTTTGCACAAGAGATTCAGTTGTCCTCCGAGCAAGTGCGGCTGATTGCCGATCGTCACTTTGGTATCGGCTGTGATCAATTGTTATTGCTCGCGCCCTCTGACAAAGAAGGTGTAGACGTGCGATATTTGATCTATAACGCAGATGGCGGCGAAGTGTCTCAATGTGGAAATGGTGCAAGATGTGTCGCTGCCTATTTGCATGAGAACGGCCTGGTTGACGGAAAGGCAATTACAGCTGAAACTCGCGAAGGTATCATCAGCATGACTATGGAAGAAGATGATCTGGTCAGGGTCAATATGGGTATCCCAAAATTGGCAGCTGCTGATATACCAATAGCCTCGCAGGAAGATGCCGACCAGTATCAATTAGTGTTGTCAGACACAGAGATTACATTCAGTGCGGTCTCTATGGGTAATCCACACGCCGTGATTGTTGTGGATGATGTGTCGTCTGCGCCGGTATTAACCATGGGGCCTGAAGTGCAGCAGAAAACATTTTTCCCGGAAGGCGTGAATGTTGGGTTTATGCAGATTATTGATAGTGGCCATATCAAATTACGCGTCTATGAGCGGGGTGCGGGTGAAACATTGGCTTGTGGGAGTGGTGCTTGCGCTGCAGTCGTGGCAGGATGTATCAATTCCAGTCTGAATCAGGAAGTTGATGTGGCGTTACCGGGGGGGCATCTTTTGATCGGTTGGGCGGGGCAGGGTGAACCTGTATGGATGACAGGGCCAGCTACTTTTGTTTACAGGGGGCAGATATCGTTATGACGGTCGATAAAGACACAAATCAGGGCCAAGACGCAGGACCAGAAAAAGAAATGACTGAGGAAAAAGATACGGCACAGGTTACACCATTAATTTCAGCAAAAGATATTGCGGATTTTTTACGCAAGAACACAGAATTTTTTAATGATCATCCTACATTACTTGGCGAATTATCATTGCCACACACAAATGGAGGTGTGGTTTCACTGGTTGAAAGACAGGTCGCAGTATTAAGAGAGCAAAACAAGCAAACCAGCAAACAATTACATGAGTTGATTGAGATTGCGCGCCAAAATGAAGAACTGGCGAGGAAAATGCATCAGTTAGGTTTGACGTTGATGGATGCGACAGATCCCAAGGATATTTTTGCAACTTTATATGACAATCTGACCAAGAATTTTCATGCGGATCGTGTTGCCGTTCGTATCTTTGGTGAGCCGGCCTTTATTGATTCATTTGCGGGCGAAGAATTTGCCGGCAAGGACACCAGGGAAATCTCATTATTTAAAACGATGATCGAAACCAGACAACCCATGTGCGGACGGATGAAACACCAGCAGCAAGCATTTCTATTTGGTACTGAGGCTGATGAGATTACCTCGTCTGTCATGGTACCATTACTAGGCACAGGTTGGAGTGGGATAATGGCGATCGGTAGTTTTAACCCGGACCGCTTTGAACCAGGCATGGGAGTGGAACTGCTGGCAAATATGGCCGAGGTCTTGAGTTTTATTTTAAAACCATGGATAGCCGAGACCTGAGACCAGCACCAAACTATGAGCCAGTTCTCAGGCAAAGGGTTTACTTTTGTACCCAAGGGCATAGCAACCCTCAACGACTGACTAGCCCCGGATGAACCAGCAAGAAGCCTCAAAGATCGATCTGTTTCTGGGAACCCTGCAACATCTGTCTGAACATACCAGAAAATCTTACCAGCGTGATCTAAAAGTATTGCTCGAATTTGTTAATGTACAAGAGGTACACCAATGGAATGAACTAGACGGCCGTCAAATCCGTAGTTTTGTGGCCTGGCGACATAGACAAGGTATTGGCGGTCGATCCCTGCAACGAAATTTGTCAGCAACCCGTGCCTTCTATCGTTACTTGATAGGTGAGGGTGTGGCACAACATAATCCTGCAGAGGGTGTGCAGGCTCCAAAATCCCCGAAAATTTTGCCGAAACTGCTTGATGTGGATCAAGTTGCCCAGTTGCTTGAGATCGATGATAAAGATCCATTGGCTATTCGTGACAAGGCCATCCTGGAATTGATGTACTCATCCGGCCTGCGACTGTCCGAACTGGTCATGCTAAATATCGATAGTCTGGATCTGGTGGATGCCGTGGTGACGGTTGTTGGTAAGGGCAAGAAAACCCGTGTTGTGCCTATCGGTAAACAGGCACGAAAAGCGATTGAACAATGGTTCAAGTGTCGTGACAAGATGGCGAATGATGAAGAGTTCGCGGTGTTTGTCAGTCAACGAGGGAATCGTATTAGTCGTCGCTCGATACAACAACGTTTGAAACTGTGGGCGATTAAACAGGGGATCACGAATCATGTCAATCCACATATGTTGCGGCATTCATTCGCCAGCCATTTACTGGAATCCAGTGGGGATTTACGCGCTGTTCAGGAATTGCTTGGTCACGCGGATATCAGTACTACACAGGTGTATACACATCTGGACTTCCAGCATCTCGCCAATGTTTATGATGATGCGCATCCGCGCGCTCGTAAGAAGAAATCATAATGACACCTTTGCACGATGCATCTTTTTCGCCATAGCGGCGTTTAAAATTGTCTAAAAATACTCATTTACCACGTGTAAACTCCGTTATTTAGACAATTTTTGCCTTGCTCTTATGTACAGGATGTACTGTATGCCGGTTTTGCAGGACGACTATATGGATGTAGTCGGTTGATAACGTCTGGAACAAGCTTATCTAGTAAAAACCGGTGACGAAAAATCTATTTCGTGCAAAGGTCTCATATATATTTACTGCGCAAATGTCTCTATCTAGTAAACTGAGCAGTCTCTAGTAGAATGCGCCTTGCAGAATTAATCTGGACAAAATCAGGAGAAATTATTTGAAACAATTTAGAGGTACAACCATCCTCTCAGTGCGAAGAAATGGAAGTGTGGTCATTGGTGGTGATGGACAGGTTTCAATGGGTGATACTGTCATGAAAGGTAATGCCAAAAAGGTCAGGAGACTGTATCACGATAAGGTTATTGCCGGGTTTGCAGGTGGCACGGCCGATGCATTCACCTTGTTTGAGCGATTTGAAGCCAAACTTGAAAAACACCAGGGCAATCTATTGAGATCTGCCGTTGAGCTCGCCAAAGACTGGCGCACAGATAGAATGTTACGCAATCTGGAAGCCATGCTTTGTGTGGCTGATAAAAATGTTTCTTTGATCATTTCCGGCAATGGTGACGTGATTGATCCGGAAGACAATATTATGGCAATAGGTTCCGGTGGTGCTTATGCCAAGGCGGCGGCAATTGCCTTAATGAACAATACTGAGATGACTGCGCAGGATATTGTCAGCAAAGGGCTAAATATTGCAGCCGATATTTGTATTTACACAAACCACACACAAACGATAGTAGAACTTTCCCATGGAGAAAGTTCCAGTGACTGAAACTGAATAAATAATAAATGAAGGATTCAAATAAGTTGTATGAGTGAATTAACCCCTAAAGAAATTGTAGCCGAATTAAATAAACACATAGTTGGACAGGATGATGCCAAACGCGCAGTTGCTATTGCATTGCGTAACCGTTGGCGTCGGATGCAGGTCTCTGAAGAATTGCGTAATGAGATCATGCCGAAAAATATTTTGATGATTGGACCTACAGGCGTAGGTAAAACAGAGATTGCAAGAAGACTTGCAAAATTGGCCAACGCCCCATTTATTAAAATTGAAGCAACTAAATTTACAGAAGTTGGTTATGTAGGTAGAGATGTCGAATCAATCATTCGTGACTTGGCTGATATTGCAGTGAAAATGACCAGAGAGAGTGAGGTAGAAAAAGTCAGGGAACAGGCAGCAATTGCCGCAGAAAACAGGGTGCTGGATATTCTTTTGCCGGCACCACGTCAGTTTGCTAATGAACCTGCTAATGAGGAAGAGCAGACTGATAATACCACCAGAGAAAAATTCCGCGTCATGTTGCGTGAAGGAAAGCTCGATGACAAGCTTATTGAAGTAGAACTTAATACACCCTCCATTGGCGTTGAGATCATGGCGCCTCCTGGTATGGAAGAAATGACCAGCCAATTACAGGGCATGTTTCAGAGCATGTCTGGGAGCAGGAAGAGCATACGTGAATTACGCGTCAAGGATGCGTTAAAATTTCTGAACGAAGAAGAGGCGGGCAAACTGATCAATGAAGATGATATCAAGGCTATCTCTATAGAAAGTGTCGAACAGAATGGTATCGTTTTTCTGGATGAAATTGACAAGGTAACCCGTCGGTCAGAATCAAGTGGGCCGGATGTTTCTCGTGAAGGTGTCCAGCGTGATTTATTACCATTGGTTGAAGGCAGTACTGTATCTACTAAATATGGCATGGTGAAAACTGATCATATTCTTTTTATTGCTTCAGGTGCTTTTCATTTGTCCAAGCCATCAGATTTGATCCCTGAATTACAAGGGCGCTTACCCATCAGGGTGGAATTAAGTGCACTCGGTGGCGATGATTTTGTTCGCATACTTACAGAACCGGATGCGTCACTAACAGAGCAATATACAGCCTTGATGAAAACAGAGGGAGTGAATCTTTCATTCTCCGAAGATGGGATTAGAAGAGCTGCCGAGATTGCCTGGCAGGTCAACGAGACAACCGAGAATATTGGTGCAAGGCGCTTGTATACAGTGATGGAAAGGTTACTTGAAACATTGTCTTACCAGGCGTCTGAGATAGAAGGAGATTCCATTGTGGTTGATGCAGATTATGTCAATGATCATCTGCAAGAACTGGTGCAAGATGAAGATCTATCAAGGTATATACTGTGATGGAAAAAGAATCACCACAACCCGAGTCAATCAATCTTCATCAAAAATCCAGAATCCTTGAGATAACGTTTAGTGATGGTCAGAATTTTGAATTATCCTGTGAATTACTCAGGGTTTATTCCTCCTCAGCAGAAGTAAAAGGTCATGGCCCGGGTCAATCTGTATTACAAACAGGCAAAGAGAATGTTTCTATTACCAGAATTGATCCTGTTGGACATTATGCCGTAAAACTGATTTTCGACGATGGGCATGAAACCGGTCTGTATTCATGGGCTTATCTCTATGAGCTTGGTGAGAACAAGGATGCACTGTGGAAAGATTACTTGCAGGGTCTCAGTGATGCTGGATATCAGCGACAGGACACACCTTAAAATGCACTTATACCGTCAAGCAGTACCATGGTCTCGCGATTAATAAAATGAACAGTAAAACGACAGATTTTGGTTTTCAAAAAGTTGCTTCGGAAGATAAGGCAAGTCTTGTATCCGAGGTGTTTCGTTCTGTTGCTGGCAATTATGATTTAATGAATGACTTGATGTCGTTTGGTGCACACAGACTCTGGAAGAGACATGCCATCAATCTATCTGGCATTAAAAAAGGTCAGTCAGTGCTGGATGTAGCTGGAGGTACAGGTGATCTGTCAAGATTATTTCATCGGCGTGTAGGCAAGGAAGGGACCGTGTTGATGACTGATATCAATAGTGCCATGTTGCTTGAAGGTCGGGATAAATTGATTGATGCAGGGATTGTCTCCGGGATTGATTATGTTCAGGCAAATGCAGAAGCGCTTCCATTTGCCGATAACAGTTTTGATTGCATCAGTATTGCATTTGGACTGCGTAATGTGACCGACAAGCAAAAGGCGATCAATTGCATGTTTGAAAAGCTACGTTATGGTGGCTGTCTGATCATTCTGGAATTCTCCAAAGTAGCGTCAACTTCATTGGCAAGCGTCTATGATACCTATTCATTCAAGGTGATTCCGAAGATTGGAAAGTTTGTAGCAAAGGATGAGGCCAGTTATCAATATCTGGTTGAGTCAATTCGTATGCATCCTGATCAGGAAACGTTAAAAGGCATGATTGAAACAGCAGGGTTTTCCAGGGTCGAATACTTCAATCTGATGGGTGGTGTCGTTGCGATACACAGGGCTTACAAGCTTTGAGTGAAGACATGAGATCAGATAATTATCAAACCGTAATAATTGATAGCGTCGAGAAGATGCTGAATAAAGTATTGTCCCTGGATGAAGAGACACTGGATGCTCTGGCAACATTAGAGGGTGATGTTGTTGAGATTGATGTCCTGAATACAGACATCAGACTATTTATTTTCCCTTCGGCCAGGGGGCTCACATTAGCGTCAAAATATGAAGACAAGGCAGATGTCTCGATAAAAGGCACACCTGCTGCATTGCTAGGGATGATTACTGCTGAAAAAGTTGGCGCAGGTAATGTCGAAATCATTGGTAATGTAGGATTGGCTCATAAATTTCAATCCATCCTAAAGAAGATGGACGTTGATTGGGAAGAATATCTATCACAAATCATAGGGGATATTGCCGCTCATAAAGTCGGTAATTTTCTGAGAGGGATGAGCCAGTTTTCGAAGGCGTCTGTTAAAACGATTGGTCTGGATATCAGTGAATATCTTCGTTACGAAAAGGAAGCATTACTGGATCAATCAGAACTGGATGAATTTAATCAGGGTGTAGATAAAATTCGTAACGATGTAGAACGCTTACAAAAACGAATTGAAAGGGTAGGAAAAGAAAACTCATGAAACTGGGTGAAATATCACGGTTGATCACAATCCAGAAGATACTGATTCGTCACGGGCTGGACGAAATCGCCTTTGCTTCAAATGTCACTCGTTCAACAAAAATATTGTTCTATGCTTTTCCCTGGAACTGGTTTGGAAGAAAACAGGGGCCAAGAGGGGAGCGACTAAGGTGTGCATTGGAAGAATTAGGACCGATATTCATCAAGTTTGGGCAGCTTTTATCTACTCGCCGTGACTTTTTGCCGGAAGATATTTCACGGGAATTTTTGAAGCTGCAAGACAATGTGCCGCCTTTCCCCAGCGAGGAAGCAAGACGTATCATTGAGGATGCTTTTGAAAACAAGATTGAAGATATATTTCTGGAGTTTGATGAAACACCATTAGCTTCTGCCTCCATCGCGCAGGTACATACCGCAACCATGAAGGATGGTCGGAAGATGATAGTTAAAGTTGTCCGACCAGACGTTGAAGAGATCATCCGTCGAGATCTTGGTTTGATGTATTTTCTTGCTGAAAAAGCAGAACGATATACAGAAGATGGCAAACGCCTGGGCCCAGTCAATGTTATTAAAGAATTTGAGAAGACGCTATTGGCTGAACTGGATCTGATGCGCGAAGCGGCCAATGCCTCACAGCTACGTCGAAATTTTGCCGATTCAAATATGTTATATGTTCCTGAAGTTGACTGGGATTTAACACATAAAAATGTCATGGTGATGGAGCGCATTTCAGGCATTCCTGTCAATGATGTTGAATCGCTTAAAGCTGCCGGGGTCGACTTGAAATGGTTGGCGGAAGCAGGTGTTGAGATATTTTTTACCGAAGTTCTACGAGATAGTTTTTTCCACGCTGATATGCATCCTGGCAATATATTTGTCTCAAGACCGGAACCCGGCAAGCCGGCAAAAATCATGGTAGTGGATTTCGGTATTATGAGTTCACTCAGCGAATTCGATCAAAGATATCTTGCCGAAAATTTCATGGCTTTTCTTGATCGCGATTATCAGAAAGTTGCAAGACTACATGTCGAATCCGGTTGGGTACCTGCCGGGACACGCGTTGATGAATTTGAATTCGCCATCAGGACGGTATGCGAACCCTTGTTTGACAGATCCCTGAAAGAAATATCATTTGGAACAATGTTGTTACAACTGTTTCAGACAGCCAGACAATTCGATATGGTGATCTTGCCGCAGTTGTTATTGTTACAAAAAACGTTGGTGAACATTGAAGGCCTGGGCAGACAACTCTATCCAGAGCTGGATATCTGGAAAACTGCGAGACCCTTGTTTGAGTACTGGATGCACGAACGTCTTGGTGTTAGAGGATTGGCAAAAGGCCTGAAAGATAATTTGCCCAGATGGCTTGATCGACTGCCTGACTTACCAAATAAAACAATTGATATCATCGAACGTCTTCGTGATGGAAAGATTCAGGTGGAGTTAAAGGCGACTGAGCTAGAAAAAATCAGGACTGAAATAAAACGGAGTAATCAACGGGCAGTATTAGCAACAGTTGGATCCGCTTTCGTTATCTGTGCTGCAGTAATATTTGGTCTGGATGGTTTCTCACCAGCGATGGTCGGTGGTGTTCCCTATTTGACCTGGTTGTTTGGTGGTGTGGGGCTGGGGCTATTGATATTTTCAGTGGGAGAATGAATATTAACACTTAATGTTTTTTTCGACTATTATTCATGTGTAACAAATACTTGTAGGCCGGGTTTTAATGCAAAGCGTTTTTTAATTATCTTAAGGCCATGTTTGTTCAGAAGCATTGATAACGTACTTTTGTTAAAATAATATAGATGTTCTGAAGGTTTTATGGCATCCCATTCGAACAATGCTTTAGGTACACGCCAATGTCCTATGTCTGGTGTCCATATCTCGATAATACCATCTTTGTTGAGTATTCTTTTTAGTTCTCTAACGATTTCATTCAAGTCCTGAACATGTTCGATAACATCGTATAGGGTAATAATGTCGAAAAAATTTTCATCAAATTGATGTTCTTCAAATGTCCCCTGAAATATATTATCCAGTCCTAATGTTTCACGTGCATGTTTAATACCTAGTGGATCAATCTCAATCCCATATGTATCGTAGTTAGCTGCTTTTGCGACCGACAGAATAAATCCGGCAGAACACCCAATATCCAACCAGCGTCCTTGTGGAATGATTTTTTTCATTTTGCGGATTCTTCTTTTTGCTCTGCGTATTTTTTTATCCTTTTTATTAATATACCCCTGGCTGTAATCTTCTGTGTAACCTTTAAGAATATTTGCGTAGACGGGTCTTGGATTAATCATGGTTAGTGAGCACTGTCGACACTCAACGAATGGTTCTTCGTTTTTGGTAAATAAGTCTCTAAATGTGGTGCCATCACATATTGGACACGCGATTTTGTCCCAACTTTCAATTGCTTTTTCAGACATGCTGGTTAACTATTAAAAGTATTCGTTGCTGTACTAAATGATCGTTTATGCAAGATCAGGAATCTTTTGCTTGGTAGACGATGCCTGCTCACTATACAAATATATTGTTTCAGGTGTTAAGACCTCAACAGAGCGGCTTCTACAGTATCTCTTGTTTCCCTACCAGATAGCACTTCAATTAATTCAAGAGCGAAATCCATTGCTGTGCCAGGTCCTCTGGAAGTAATGACTTTTCCATCTCTGACCACTGCTTCATCTGACACTGTGATACCGGATAATTCAGGATCATCGAGAAAACCGGGGTAACAGGTTGCTGTTTTGCCTGTGAGCACACCTGTGTTTGCAAGTACTTTCGGTGCGGCGCAGATAGCGGCAATGAATTTGTCATCTGCTGCCATTTTTTTTAGAACTGATTTGAGACGTTCATCATTATCGAGATGATCTGCACCGGGTAAGCCGCCAGGCAGAACAATCATGTCGTAGTCATCTTTCAATGCTGATTCCAGATCAGTGTCCGGGATAAGTTTTACACCATGGCTGGCAGTTATATTCTCAGCATCGAGTCCGGCAGAGATTACTTCTATTCCTGCTCGTCTTAGCAGATCGATTATGGTAATGGCTTCCAGCTCTTCACAACCTTGCGCCAGGGGGACTAAAACACGGGGAACCAGTACTCTGGGAATTGATGTTTCTGCCATAACCTTTCTCGTTTATTTCTTGATGATTGCCAGGCCTTTTAACACATTCAAGGCTTCATAAAGGCTATAGTCCCTCGAAGAAAGTGGCCATGTATCCTCCTCTTCTGGCTCATCTTTTATCAGTTCCTCATCTCCCTCCGTTACCGGAGCTTCCTCAAGTCCGTTCTCAAGATGTCCCTTGAGGTCGGCCTCTTTCACCCGCATATCAATGGCATTTTCAATCAGGGAGATCTTTAACTTATCGATGATAATGTCCGGTATCACACCTGAGACCTGTATGGATCGGCCATTGGGGGTGTAATATCTGGCTGTAGTTAGTTTTAGCGCTGCATTATTATTCATAGGCAGGACGGTTTGCACGGATCCTTTACCAAAGGTTTTTTCACCCATGATAATGCCACGCCGATGATCCTGCATTGCACCGGCAACGATTTCTGATGCAGATGCAGAACCGGCATTAACCAGCACAATTAGTGGTACGTCCGGCAGCTTGGCATTGGGTTTGGCATTAAATCTTAATTTTGAATCTTTGATGCGGCCTTCCGTGTAAACGATCAATCCTTTGTTAAGGAATATATCTGAAACGCCGACAGCAGCAGTTAAGATACCGCCCGGATTATTCCTGAGGTCAAGAATAACGCCTTTAAGCTGATTATTATTGTCTTGTTTCAGTTGATCAATTGCCTTACGTAGACTTTCAACGGTATGTGACTGAAAACTTGAAATACGTAGATAGCCAAAACCGGGCTCCAGTGTTTCGTATCTAACACTCTTAACCGTGATTACATCTCTGATGATTGTGAATATCAGGGGTTTTTCCTCATTCTCACGAAT
>Ga0066376_10003245_pt1 | contig 14723 bp, 12 predicted proteins | sample Knorr_S15_td_Bot_FD_77009 | JGI IMG/M metagenome (GOLD analysis project Ga0066376, IMG submission 77009) | Marine microbial communities from Southern Atlantic Ocean transect - Knorr_S15_td_Bottom_ad_5009_LV_A | ecosystem: Environmental > Aquatic > Marine > Oceanic | place: Southern Atlantic... | reverse complement strand
CTTCCACATCTGATTTAGGTGTAAGGAAATGTCCAATTTCTTCAATCGAACTCTTCCCTGAAATTATTGTTCTCGCATGCGGTATCTCTTCAATTATTAACCCAATCGCATCCGGTTCATCCGCTTCTACCATTACGTAACTTGTAAGTGAATCTGGGGATAGAATCGCATGTATCGCGGGATGCTTTTTCCCGGCTATCATATCCGAAACCGCTTGCTCTTGACTAGCCGTAGTTTTGATAGCATATATATTTGATAGAGTTTGTTGACTAACAACCACGCTTTCTTCCTCCACTTGCTGTTCTACTGATTCATTTTCATCTACAGGCATTTTTATCACTTCGGGATTAATTTCATTATTCCAAATATTATGAACCCTATGCTCCCCACTACTATAATTCCTATTCCAGCAATCTTAGAAATTTGTATAAATTCTTCTTTAGTAGGGACACTAGCTATCTTTATTAGGCGCAAATACGGGGCCAAATCACGTGGAACATCCATAACTTTAATCTATATTCTCCTTTATTTCTACTTTTCTTATTCTTCACTCGACGTAATCTATTTTCCCAATTCTACTTTCTTCTCTTTGTCTATCTGCATCCATCCTTCCATATATCTGTGGTGATTGAACCCCTGTGACTACTATCATCGTCCGTATCTTTCCTTCAAGTTCTTCGTCGATAGAAGTTCCCCATATGATTCTAGCACCCGGATCAATCCTTTCATAAATTTCTTCAACCACACCTTCTGCTTCCTCGATAGACATATCTGGCCCACCCGTTACGTTTATCAAAGCTGCATTCGCCGTCGAAATATCTACATCTAACATAGGGGATCTCAAAGCCTCTTTAACCGAATCTTGTGCTCTATTTTCTGAATCCGATTCCCCCCATCCGATCATCGCAACTCCGCCCCTTTCCATAACTGTTCTGACATCTGCAAAATCTAGATTAACAAGCCCCGGTTTTGTAATCAATTCTGTTACTCCTTTCACTGCCCGCATAAGCGCTCTATCTGCAGCTTTAAACGCTTCTTTTACGGGCAATTTACCCACAACTTCGAGCAGCCGATCATTCGGAACAACAATTACCGTGTCTGCAACGTCTCGTAGTCTCTCGAGACCCGCATTTGCATTTACTCTCCTAACCTCTCCTTCGGCTGTAAATGGTGTTGTCACAATAGCAATTGTCAGTGCACCCATCTCTCTCGCAGCTTTGGCAACTACAGGTGCGGCCCCTGTGCCCGTACCTCCTCCCAATCCCGCTGTAACAAATACCATATCTGAACCTTTCATAACTTCAATTATATCATCTTTGCTTTCAAGGGCAGCTTCTTCTCCTATTTGTGGCAACGATCCTGCACCTCTCCCTTTCGTTATATTTCTACCCATCAATATTTTGGTATCCGCTTTCACTTTCACCAAGTGCTGAACATCTGTATTGGCAGCTACTAACTTTGCCCCATGAATTCCCTCATCAGACATTCTATCGATTGTGTTGTTCCCCCCTCCCCCGCATCCAAAAACTGTGATGTTTGTTTGTAACTCTTCTAAAATCTCAAGGAGCTGTTCATCCGTCAATAGCCCATCCCGCGATGGTATCTCCACAAGACCTACATTTTCTTCAGCCTGTTGGACAACATCTTCAGCGATAAATTCCATTTGAATATTCATTATATACTCAAGCTCATTAGTGTTCCTTTTATACACCCTCTCGAAATACCCATTTTCTCTACTCCTTCTTTTAACTTCGATTTCCTATATATGCCTATTATTAACTTAGCTTGTATACTCTAATTTTTTCTTCTTGTACTTCCTCTGGCATCAATATTCCATTTCCCATTTCAACCGATTTTCCAGAAACTAATTCTCCAAATTTAGGACCTTCTTCAACTCCCATTTTTCGTGCTTTCTCCGGACTAAATATCTGTTCTCTAACAATAATCTCCTTCTCTTCTCGAACCACCAAATCATATTTTTCTTCCAATATGTGGCAAAATTCTTCAACTATGTTCTCATAGGCTTGCTGATCCTCTATTGCCACTTTCCCACTAACTCGACTTCCATTTTCAACAGTCTCAAACGCAATTGTATTTTTAACTATTACTTCTCTTACCCTTTCCGAATTTATAGCTTGAATATCCCTTAAAAGTGACTCATCCAATTCTCTAATTTTCATCTGACCCGATCTAACCATCCCAAACCGCAACCCATCTTCGATAGTCGAAATGGATGCCTCCATCAGCGAAACCATTTCTAGTCCCAATCCGCTCGTTTCTCTCACCCATTTTTCGCCAACGACCTCATATCCCGCATCTCTTATGGCTTTCTCCAATTCCAAACTTCCATTCACCACGATGCACCTATTCGATCCACTTTTATCGAATATATTTTTTATCATTTCTCCATCTAACCTCTCCATTTCCTCTAAACACCAGTCCGCGACAACATGTCCAATTGCCCAATCAGTTTCTCTTATAATTCTTTCAAACCGTGGTATGTAATGCCCTCCTCCAAAACCCACAATTATCTTTTCACAATCGGGTCCCTTTCCCTTGATACTCCTAACTGCTTTCGCAACAGATTTAGCCGCTTCTACATCTCCCCATTCTTGTTCTGAGCTTCCTATCTCTACAAACATTGAAGGAACATTAACATCTGATGGGCCATGGTGTGTACATTCAATTCCCACTTCATAATTCGGAGGGGCATATTTTCTTAGTGCATCTATAATGGCCTTATGCAAATTTGGACATGCCCTTGATAGCTCTCTAGGCATGCCTCCAAATTTTGCTTCTCCAAAATTCCCCGTATAATGTGCCGTCAACAAAGCCCCAGTCTCTCCCACATGTCTAGAAACAAATATGATGCATTCTGGCGCTTTGAAAGCCAATTCAACTTCTTCAAGCTGAATGTGCAATCCTTCAAACTCTCTTAGTTCAAACCCATCTGTACAATAATATTTTCCCCCGCCTTCTGCATCAGTCCGATTAGAATCATTCTTCTGTACCCATCCACCTATCTTTAATATTTCTTTCCCAATTAAAACTGAAACAGAATCAGACCGACTCACAACAATGCCTATCACATTAATTCGTGAGTTTTCGTTCGAATAAAAACCAATCGGTGGTAATCTCCAAAATTCTTTCCCCCTCTCAGTTGTATAAAGTAACTCTTTAGTAACCCTTCTAACAATTTTATATATGAGTGAATTTTTTTCTATATCTCCTAATCTATTGAATATATCCATTCTTATCATTTCATTCATAGCACTTCTTTTTGGTGCCACCATATTCACCAATGGAATTGAATGGGCGGGCCACAAAACTGGTCTCTCTGAAAGTGCCACTGGAAGTATTCTAGCAGCAGTTGGAACTGCACTACCCGAAACCATGATACCCATCATTGCGATTTACACTGTGTGGATAACCGGTGGTGCAAGTTCTGCAGACGATATCGGAGTGGGTGCCATTCTAGGTGCACCATTCATGTTAGCTACTATCGCCATGTTTCTCATAGGATGTAGTTTGGTTTTTTTCAAATCTAGAAGATCTTCCGGGTCAAAATTAAAAATATATTCTCCTGCAACTAGACGCGATCTTTCCTTTTTTATCATCGCGTACTCTCTAGCACTAATTGCCGCACTTGTCCCTGGGAGATCTTTGTCTCTAATAATAGCTTTCATTTTAGTGATCCTATATCTGTTTTATCTTCACCGCACTCTACATGGTGGGCCTGCGATCAAACCAGAACTTCTCGGGGATCTCCAATTTGGAATTTTACTTGACAAACTAGCCCTAATAGTGCCCATTCTCGATACCAAAGCCTCTCGGCGCTCCAATCCCTCTACTTTGTTAGTCATTTCCCAGACACTTTTCGCACTTGGGTTCATCATCCTCGGCGCGCATCTCTTCATCTACGCGGTAGAGTGGCTTTCTCAAGAAGTGCTCCATCTTCCCCTTGCAGTAATCGCTCTTTTACTCGCCCCTATAGCAACTGAACTCCCCGAGAAATTTAATAGTGTAATCTGGATATCTCGTGATAAGGACGTATTGGCCCTAGGAAATATTACGGGGGCGTTGGTATTTCAATCAACTCTACCTGTGACTCTTGGTATCATTTTCACATCTTGGGATTTATCCTTCAACTGGGGTACTATTGGATTCTTAAATGCCCTTTCCGCGGTACTAGCAATTTCGGGTGCTTCCATTCTATACATACGTGTTAGATACACCTCAGATGATATGCTAACCCACCTTCCATTTTTGATTGGTGGGGTTCTGTATCTCTTGTTCATTCTCCTCTTGGTTTACCATATCATGAATTTTGATTTGGCTATTGCTAGCCACGGGTAGCTCTAAAGAAACTTATGTATTTTGAGATCTGTAATTAATCTATAATGCAAATTTTTGGTCTCCTGGGAAATCCCGTAGGTCATTCTTTATCTCCCGCAATGCATCACGCAGCATATTCTTATCTCGGAATGGATGCCAAATACATCACAATAGAATCAGAAGTCTCCGATCTCAAAGAAGTTATTAGTGGCGCTCCTAAAAATGGGATCTCAGGTTTAAATGTGACAATACCTTTTAAACAAGACGTTCTATCTTATGTTCAAACAGACAAAATAGCAAAACGAATTGGGGCTGTCAACACAATTGATTTTTCTGGAGAAAACCCAATTGGATACAATACTGACGTGGCTGGGGCCCGCAGATCTTTCGAGCATCACGACATCAGTATATCTGGAAAAAATTCTGTTGTTCTCGGGGCAGGAGGGGCTGGCCGCGCTTTGGCTTTTATGCTATCCGACGAAGGCTCTCATGTTTCTATTGTCAATAGAACTGAAGACAAAGCACATTCTCTATCCAAATCTGTACCTAACTCTACAGGATATGGGATCTCTAGCCTACCTAATTTACTCATAGATGCTGATATACTCGTAAATACAACTAGCGTTGGAATGGGGACTGATATTTCTCCCATCCCTAAAACTTTCCTCCACCCTGATCTCGTTGTAATGGATGCCGTTTACCGTCCTCTTGCAACCCGACTACTTCGAGAAGCGAAAGAATCTGGTGCAACTACTATTGACGGGGTCTGGATGCTCTTGTACCAGGGAGTAGAATCTTTTGAAATTTGGACTGGTAGAAAAGCTCCCGTGAGTATAATGAATAAAGCAGTACGATCACAGCTGTAATATTTCTCTCTGAATTTTCTTTCGATCAAGCAATGTCTTTTACCGCCGGTATCTATTAACTAACCGTGGACTCTATTAATTCTCAAATTGAGGTATGCACTGACAAAAGCGATTATCTATCTATCGCAGCAATCTCGCCCCTGCATTCTAGAATTCCTGTAGAAGTCAGAGTTATTGTAGATGACCCATTTAAAGCGTATATCAATTCCCGAGAAGGTTCTCAGAGTTTTTATCTAGAGACAACTGGATCCTCACCCGGGTGGGGATATTTTGGCATCAAGCCAAGCGAATTTCTTGAGATTGCCTCCGATCCTTTAACTCCCTCATCCGCTCTATCTCAACTATATAATTTTATTTCTAAAGAACATCTAATACGCAATGGGTGTGAAACTCCTTATCCCTGTGGGGTCTTCGGATGGTTATCCTATGAATTAGCAAGGGAAATAGAAGATATACCTACTCGTATTAATACTTCAAATCCTTTTCCTTTAGTTCAAGTTGGACTTTATGATTGCATAGTATCATGGAAAGAACCTCGTGATAACCAAACAACACTAAGAATTACTTCATGTCCTGCTATAGGAGATCCCGAAGCAACTTTTGACACTGCGTTAACACAAACACTTAATCTAGCTAGTTCTCTTCAAAACCCACATTTTTCATCCAATAGTCTCCCTTATTCTCAAACCCTCGCCGATTTTCAGAGCGATTGCGGGCGTGAAATTTTCTGCGAACGTGTCCGAAAAATTAAACGTTATATTCGCAATGGAGATACTTTCCAAGTCAACACAGCACACAATCTAACTATGAATTCCGACATCCCTCCTAGTCTCTTATTCAGTGCTCTTCGAAAGATAAATCCAGCTCCTTATTCTTCTCTATTAGAATTTCCCAAAATTGATTTAATTGGAGTAAGCCCTGAGCTACTTTTCCAACTAGAAAATGGCTCAATCATAGCAGAACCCATAGCTGGAACTAGGCCAAGAGGATCTAATTCTTCTGAGGATCTTGCCCTCGAAGCCGAGCTTATCAATAGCCAAAAAGAACGAGCAGAACATGCTATGCTCGTTGATTTATGTCGAAATGACATTGGAAAGGTAGCCGAATATGGCACTGTTCGCATCGATGAGTATTGCAGAGTGGATAGATACTCTGCCGTAATGCATCTAGTTTCAACAGTCAAAGGAACCTTACAACCTACCAAAAATGTACTCGACATAATTAGGGCAATGTTCCCCGGTGGTACCATTACGGGTGCTCCAAAACCTCGGACCATGGAGATAATAAACGAAATAGAAGATTCTTACAGAGGTCCCTACACAGGTAGCGTTGGCATCTTTGGTTTTGACAATCGGGCCACTTTGAATATCATCATTCGAACTTTCATCCACCAAAATGATACATATTCTCTTCCAGTTGGTTCTGGAATCGTACATGATTCTTCTCCCGAAACTGAATATGAGGAAACTCTTTCTAAGGCTAGAGCCCTAGTCGAAGCAATGAACCTAGCACTTTCAAATTCCCCTCCCTTGGACTGACTTAAAAATTACTAACTGCCTATTACCATGGACATTCCTCACATCTTAATCATCGACAATTATGATTCATTTTCGTACAATCTCGTCCAAGGGATTGGGACTATAGCAAATGTAGATGTATCCCGAAACGACGCCATGAGCATAGAAGAAATACAAAAATTAGACCCCGATGGTATTATTGTATCCCCTGGCCCCGGGTTCCCTCAAGGTGCTGGCGTTTCCATGTCTATTTTTTCGGAGTTAACTTATCCCACACTTGGAGTCTGCCTAGGCTATCAAGCTCTATGTGCTGCAAACGGAGTCCCCATCATTCACGCCCCTTCTGTTGTACACGGAAAAATTTCCCATATAACTCATGATGGATCTGGTGTTTTATCCAATCTACCCAATCCATTTGTTGCTGGACGGTATCATTCTCTAACGGCCGAAGAAAGTAGCATACCCGATTTCCTCATTCCAACAGCCTGGACTCTTGACGAAGTCCCTCTTCTTATGGGGGTTCGTCATACAAAAAAACCCCATGAAGGTGTCCAATTTCACCCCGAAAGTTTTCTGACACCCCTAGGAACTAAAATATTAGAGAATTTCTGCTTACAGTGTTTGAAATGATGCTTTCATTTAATCACCATTTAAGCTTTAGCAGCTTTATTTCCTCAATATGAGCACAAACGACATACTAAAACGTGTCCAAAAAGGAGAGCTTAAACTCCACGAACTTGAGGAACACGTCGATCCTGATCTCGCAGCCAATGTCCGCCGACAGATACTAGAATCGAAATTAAATGTCAAACTCTCTTCTATTGGAAGTTACACTTTCGACGCAAAATTGGCTTCAACTAACATCGAAAATATGATTGGATCTGTACAAATACCTATGGGGATAGCTGGTCCCATCACCGTGCTTGGATCTGCAACAGAAGGATCATTTTACCTCCCTTTAGCAACCACGGAAGGAGCATTAGTCGCTAGCGTAAATCGCGGGTGTTCTGCCATTCGAAATGCAGGTGGGGCTATAGCTAGAGTATTCAACAACGCGATGACACGGGCCCCCGTATTTAAAGTCGCCAATGTTTCTGAATCTTTAGATTTCGTAAATTGGATTTCTACCAATTATTCTGAACTAGAAGAAATAGCCAACTCTACCACCAACCACGGAGAATTAGTAGGAATCAAACCATACGTAGTTGGAAGCTCTATTTTTCTACGATTTTCCTACGACACTAAAGATGCCATGGGTATGAATATGGTCACAATTTCTACTAAAAAAGTGTCTGAATTCATAGAAACACAAACTACAGCGAAACTCATTTCTCTTTCTGGAAATCTCTGCTCTGATAAAAAACCAGCTGCTATCAATGCGATCGAAGGTCGTGGAAGAACAGTTTCAGCTGATGTTCTAATCCCCCGAAAGATAGTGGAAGACAAACTCCATACAACCCCCGAAACCGTTGTGGAGATTAATACCCAAAAAAATTATATAGGCAGTGCCAGAGCAGTTAGCCTGGGTCACAATGCCCAAGCAGCAAATATCATTGCAGCAATTTTCTTAGCAACCGGCCAAGATGCAGCACAAGTAGTAGAAGGTGCTAACGCTATCACAACCGCCGATGTCCGAGACGGAGGTCTATACCTAAGTGTCACACTCCTAAGTCTTGAAATAGGAACTATCGGAGGGGGGACTCATTTGCCTTCTCAATCCGAAGCACTCGATATTATGGGCGTTCGAGGTGGCGGAAACCCCCCTGGATCCAATGCAGATTCATTTGCAGAAATAATATCTGCAGGTGTCCTCGCAGGAGAACTATCACTACTCTCTGCACTAGGTTCTCGGGATCTATCAAGTGCCCACGAAAGACTCGGAAGATAACTATTTCCCTTTCTTTAAATTTTTTTCACCATTGCTCTTTTCCATCTTACTTGATAATAATCGAGTTCGTACTTCTCGGGCGACTTCCATATCTTCTACTTCTGCGAATTTTCTAAGCTTCTCAAAATTGTGCCTCTTACTACATCTAGGGCATTTAACAGTCTTCGGTCGCATCTCAACTATCCATACTGTCTGACACCTGTCACACCCAACCACCGAGTACATATAGGTTTTTCTTACTTTTTTCAATAGATAAAGCATATCTTCTATGAACCCTTGATACTACTTACAAAATAGCACTATGCCCTCTGAAGATCAAATAGTCGACTTAGAAGTGACAAAAGCCTATCCCAATGATTCTGGTAGGGGAATCGCACGTCTAGATCCTGATACACTTCTTCATTTAAAACTCAGTCCTGGAGATATAATCCGAATTAAAGGGGGAAAAGAAACCGCAGCAAAGGTATGGAGGGCAGACCGACAAGATTGGAACACCAATACTGTTAGGATAGATGGCTTCACACGTCAAAACGCCAATATTAGTCTTGGAGAGAAGGTTTCGATCCAAAAGGTAGACCCTATTCCTGCAGAAAAAGTAGTTTTTGCCCCCCATCGGGCTAGCACCATTCGTTTCGGCGAAGACGCAGATAGTATGATCCGAAGACAGATTCTTAAACGTCCCATTCTTTCAGGAGATATAGTCCCCATAATGTCTAGTACAAGCCACCCATTCATGCGATCTCCTGGGCAAGCAATCCCTCTTATAGCCACAGAAACCGTCCCCGATGGGATTGTTGTGATATCTGAAAATACAGAGGTCCAACTCAGGGATGAGCCTATATCCGGATTTGAGAAAGTAAGCAGTGCTATCACATATGAAGATATCGGCGGTCTATCTGATGAAATTCATAGAGTCAGAGAAATGATAGAACTACCTCTCAAACACCCTTCCATCTTCAAAAAACTCGGTATTGATCCCCCAAAAGGGGTACTTTTACACGGTCCTCCTGGGACTGGAAAAACACTTCTAGCAAAAGCTGTTGCAAACGAAACCAGTGCAAGATTCTTTTCGATAGCTGGACCTGAAATTATTTCAAAATATTACGGTGAATCTGAACAGCAATTACGTTCTATTTTTGAAGATGCAGCCAAGGAAGCACCTTCTATAGTTTTCATAGATGAACTAGATTCCATAGCCCCCAAACGAGAAGATGTAACCGGCGAGGTAGAACGTCGTGTAGTCGCTCAGTTACTTACTATGATGGACGGTCTTGAACCCCGTGGAGAAGTAGTTGTCATTGGAGCCACTAATCGCCTCGATGCAATCGATCCCGCTCTCCGAAGACCTGGGCGTTTTGACCGAGAAATAGAAATAGGTGTCCCCTCTGCAACTGACCGCAATGAGATCCTTCAGATACACACTAGAGGAATGCCACTCGATGATTCTATCGATTTAGATAAACTAGCTAAAGACACCCACGGCTTCGTTGGCGCGGACATTGAATCTCTGGCAAAAGAAGCTGCAATGAAAACTCTTCGAAGGTATTTGCCAGAAATGGACCTCGATTCAGAAGAAATCTCTCAAGATCTAATTGATACCATGATCGTCACTTCTGAAGACTTTGATCTAGCCCTTCAAGAAGTACACCCTAGTGCAATGAGGGAAGTTTTGGTTGAAATCCCCAACGTCAGTTGGAACGAAGTAGGAGGCCTTGAAAATGCAAAGCGAGATCTTCAAGAATCTGTTGAATGGCCATTAACTAATCCAGAAAGATTCTCAAGAATGGGGATTTCTCCTCCTTCTGGAATCTTGTTATATGGTCCTCCTGGGTCTGGAAAAACACTCCTAGCAAAAGCTGTCGCAACAGAAACCAATGCAAATTTTATCTCTATACGCGGGCCCCAACTTCTTTCAAAATGGGTTGGAGAATCCGAAAAGGCCATTCGAGAAGTATTCAGAAAAGCTGCCCAAGTCGCACCTGCTGTTATATTTTTCGATGAGCTAGATGCACTTGCCCCCAACAGAGGATATGATTTTGGTAGTAATGTATCCCAACGAGTTGTTAACCAATTACTTACTGAATTAGATGGATTAGAAGAACTTAAAGATGTAGTAACTATTGCAGCAACTAATCGCCCCGATATGATCGATCCAGCACTAGTACGCTCTGGACGATTTGATAGATTAATCATGGTAGAAGAACCCGGATTGGAAGGACGGAAAGAGATTTTCAAAATCCACACACAAAATATGCCTTTGACATCCGAGGTCGATCTAATCGAACTCGCTGAAATAACCGAAGGTTATGTTGGTAGTGACATAGCTAGCATAGCTAGAGAAGCAGCCATTGAAGCTCTCCGCGAAGACACCAATTCAAGCGAAGTAGAAATGCGTCATTTCCGTAAAGCTTTGGATTCAGTTCGACCAACAATGACCCCGGATCTTCTGAAATACTATCACACAATACAAGATGAATTTAAAGGTAGAACTGGACTTCCTCCTTCTGTCCAGGGTAACCGTATTGGATTCCAATAACCTGGCCTCTTGCATCTCATTTCCTCTACGATTTCCACTGATAATCTAATCGAGGACATTTAATATTCTATATTACCAAACTTTGTATTATGAAAACTTTAATTATAGGTTCTTCTGGTCTGATTGGAAGAAATCTTACCTCAAGATTCATCGAACATGACGAATCCGTAATCTGTATGGATCTTGATATAGGTGCTACACCAAATCTTGACGGTGTAGAATTAGTCCAAGGAGATGTCACGAATTACGACGAAGTCTTGCAAACTATCACTAAATATGAACCCGACCGAATAGTCCATCTCGCATATCTCGTCGGGCGTGGGGCACTTCAAGACCTCAGCTTATCTCTACGTGTTAATCTTCTTGGAGTAGACAATGTCTTTCGAGCATCTGTAGAATCTAGTGTCCCCCGTGTCGTGTGGGCAAGCACTCTCGGTGTTTACAGTTCCATAGATTATGAAGACGGGATCGTGGTATCTGAAGATTCTCCCCGTCCTTATTCTCCTTATACTGCATTCAACACAGCTTCATATTATTCCGCACTAAAACATATGAACGAATATCAAGCATTGTTGTATGCTTCCCGCGAAGGTTTAGATGTATGTGCCATTCGACCAAGCACTGTTTTTGGACCTGGAAGATATACTGGTTATCCTTGGGTGGGTAGTTTCGTAGAAGATGCTGTAGCTGGAAAAACCACCAATGTTCCTATGCACCCAGATTCTACATTCGGACTCGTCTACGTCGATGACGTTATTGATTTATTTGAAAAAGTAACTCTGGCAAAAAAACTCAATTTTGACGTTTATAATACCGGGGGAAACCTCATCTCTCTTGCTGAAATAGCAGAAACTGTTAACACAGTTTTAGGTGGTAATTTCGTTCCCGATTCAACCAAAGAACCAACATTCCAATTTAACATTTCCAACGAGCGCGCCCACAACGAGTTTGGATTTAAAATATTATCATTTGAAGATGCAATAAGTACTCATGCTTCCCTCATCTCGTGATTTCTTTAAAAAACTTACTAGGATCTGAGGGAAACATACTTTCCGACCGAAGTTTGCAGCTTTTGCTACTAGCTAATATGGTCTATCCAATGGGGACTACCATGGTCTCTCCAATTTTAGAATCCCTACTCATACCTTTGTCAACAACCCCTGCAGCAATCGGACTGTTGGTAACTGCATTTTTTGCTCCTTTGATGCTCCTTTCTCCAGTTGCGGGGGGACTAACCGATATTTATGGCCGAAAACCGCTATTGGTTGCTGGACTACTCATATTTGGTATATCTGGACTATTTATGACTTTCAGCACCTCTTTCTTATTGACACTTTCCCTTCGGTTTCTACAAGGGATAGGTGGGGCGTGCATTTTACCTGTTGTTGTGACCTCATTGGGCGATCTTTACACTGGATCTGCAAGTGCAACAGCCCAAGGTTTGCGCTCTACTAGCCATGGTGTGAGCGGTGCACTTTTCCCCGTCCTTTCTGGTTTCCTTGTTCTCATTGCATGGAACTACCCTTTTCTTCTATATGTAGTTCCCCTCCCCATCGCACTTATTATATATCTATTTCTAGAAGAACCTTCTACTACCCGCTCCCAAGACCAATCTAAAAATAGAATTTCACTTAGAACAATAATACAAAAAACACCGGAACTATTACTCTACCCTCGGCTTTCCGCCGCCGTTCTTGGAATGTTTGTAACCTCTTTTGTTTTCACAGCGTATGTGACTTATAGCTCTCTGATAATTGTACTTGGACTAAGTGGGTCTGCTGGACAAGCAGGAATATTAGTATCTCTCTTCAGCGGCACATCTGCGGTAGCTGCTTCTCAATCTGGTAGGGTATATTCTTATTTCACCAAACTAATCTACCCCTTTTCGGTCCTTTCTGCGATCATCGGAGGTGGTCTAATAGTAGTCGCATTTTCTCAATCAATTTTCCATATGGCCATAGGTGCATTTTGCATAGGATTGGGATTTGGACTTTTATTTTCTCTTTGGCGTGTTTTGATCATCGAATTCTCTCCCGAATCATTTCGAGGCATTTTAATAAGTTTTGGAGAAACGGCAAAAGGTGCTGGAGCAACACTCGCCCCTGTACTTATGGGGATAGTTTTTATTATCTTACAATCTTACTATGAGTTAGTATTTGCACTACGTTTGACAAATGCCCTTTTTGGATTCATAGCGATAATAGTGGGAATATATCTATCATTCATAGCTGTTTCTCAAACGCCTTCGCGAATTCAAATGACCGATTTTTAACCGAAACTCCTGGGTATTATATACCATGAACTCGTATAAGATCCAGTTACGAACATGCTAAAAAATTTAATAATCAGGGATATATGCCGGGGAAAATTATATGAATAAACAAACTAAGAAAACTCCTTATCTGACATTTATCGTAGTTATGTGTCTCATTCTTGCTGGATGTTCAGGAGGCTTGGGTGGAGGGGCAGAAGCTGCTTTACCAGTGGACTCCGTTGGACCATCTGGCACGGCAGCAACGAACTCTGCGGCACCATCTGGCACGGCAGCAACGAACTCTGCGGCACCATCTGGCACGGCAGCAACGAACTCTGCGGGAACCGGCGACACCGTAAACATGGGAGAATCCAAGAACGCGAACATGGAAGACATGAGAAAAAAAGGAGAGTCTATGGGAATGAACCAAGAGGACATGATGGCTATGGGGGAGTCCATGGGTATGAGCAGAGAAGACATGATGAACATGGGCGGATCTATGCCATCTGGCCACAGCGGTCCGCCAACAGACCATGCTCCACAACTCAAAAATTTGATGATACAGAATTTAGGTCCCTGGGACTCATCAAGTTCAGGCTTTGGAGATCTGAAATTTAACGCGAAAAACTCACATGGTGTTTTCGATGACTTTGGAGTGTTGCACAATCCCGGCCAAGCAAATCAATACGACAATCCTACATTTGAATTCAAAGCACCTGCAGATACCGTAGTGATTTCTCCAGTAAGCGGCGTGGTCACCATGCTAACCTGGCAGCCCACGACCAGCTACAAGCAAGATGATTGGGATCTAATCATAGCCCCTGTAAAAGGTTCTAAATGGGGGATCAATCTTGATCATGTTGTAAGCATAGATTGCGATCGTAGTGGAGTCAATCCGGTTACGTGTGACTTACCGCTTACAATAAACGGAGAAGTTGTCAAGAAAGGCACTGTAATTGAAGCTGGTCAAATACTTGGATATATAGGCAACTGGCCCGACCTTAGCAACTCAGGAATCAACGGCCGTACTGAACTCACTGTCTTTGAATATATCCGGGAAGGTGCAGTGCCCGGCCAGAATCTTGGGGTTATAAATCACTGCCCAACTATGTACCTAGATGACTCTGTTGAACTTGTTTACAAAGCAAAAATCCAAGATTTAATGCTTAGATATGAGGAGTGGTCTGGCGATAATTCCGTATACCCCCAGGGGCAGATGGTTTCTCCAGGTTGCCGATATAGTGCAATCAAAGAAACTTCTAATGGCGTAACTGAACCTGTAACAAGCTAAAAAATTTAATAATCAGGGATATATGCCGGGGAAAAT
>Ga0066376_10003244_pt1 | contig 14724 bp, 12 predicted proteins | sample Knorr_S15_td_Bot_FD_77009 | JGI IMG/M metagenome (GOLD analysis project Ga0066376, IMG submission 77009) | Marine microbial communities from Southern Atlantic Ocean transect - Knorr_S15_td_Bottom_ad_5009_LV_A | ecosystem: Environmental > Aquatic > Marine > Oceanic | place: Southern Atlantic... | reverse complement strand
TGGTCGCCGAGACGATATTGCCCTCAATATCTGCAGTGGAGACATGCAATGTCCCGATCCGTGAATCTCCTTCAAACGGCGGGATGCGGCGATCCACATCGTTCGGGTACTGTTTAATGGTCTCAACGCGCCCGGCTGCGTAGGCCTTGCTTAACAGCCGCTCGACAGGGACCTCTACAAAATCAGGATCCCCTGCATAGGTAAGTCGATCCCGCCAGGCCAGCTTCAATACTTCCGCCCACAGATGCCAGTATTCGATCGTATTATCCGGCGGCATATCAAAACAATCCAGCATATTCAAAATCTGCATGCTGGAGATACAGCCATTGGGCAAAATGGGACCGAAAATCTCGGCATGGCGATAGGTTGTGGTATATGGTTCTGTTATCCGAGGTTCATAGGACGCCATATCCTTCCTGGTCAGGATACCGCCCCCTGACTGGACGGCGTCGGCTATTTTTCGTCCCAGTTCTCCTGAGTAGAAGTCTCGCCAGCCTTCTGCCGCCAGTCGCCTCAGTGTCTTACTCATATGCGGGATATGCCAGATATCGTTCGCCGCCGGTATTTTACCCTCCGGCATTAGGTATTGAGCGGTGGATTTATAGTGCTGAATAATAGCTTCATTAACCCTAATGGAATTCGCGAGCTGGGTGTCATAAGGAAACCCTTCTTCGACCAGGGTCAGCGAGGGTTCAATGATAGCCTCCCACTTGAGTTGTCCCCATCGCTCCCAGAGCATCCCCATGCCAGCCATCTGGCCAGGGATCGCTACAGATAACGGACCGTGAATATTTGCATTATCACGAACGCTGCACAGATATTCATTTTCGTTGATACCCTTCGGATGCTCCCGCATGGGCAGGATATCGTACATCTGCTCATGGGCAGCAGATGGCGCTGGAGAATTGGCATCGAGCGACCATACTTTTCCTGTCTTCGCCTCAAGCACAACAGCCGCAAGGATGTAACCGCCCAGCCCTGTGGCAACAGGATGCAGCATACAGCAGGCGAGGCAAGTCGCAGCAGCTGCATCCATGGCGTTACCACCATCCGAAAGTATTTTTGCGCCTATCCTGGCCGCGCCGGGCGGACCGGCAGCTACAGCGCCTATGTTTGAGAGAACTTCTGTGCCTTCTACCATGATGTTTCCCGAGTATAAGAGTTTGCGTCCGGATTGTGATTTTGTTTTGGCTTATCAAAATACATAAACCCGTTGCGGTAATCAATGAGAGATTGTAGAGTGGGGGCGGTGGCAGGTTTTCAATCAGTCAATCAGTCAAGGGAGAATGAGTGGTGACAATTACAGGGATCGACACGTGTAGTGTGCATGTCAACCATCGTGGGGATTGGACGTTTGTGCTGGTGAATACGGATGAGGGGATACAGGGGCTTGGGGAGTTAAATCCATCAGGTTCAAGGACGGGCAGTATACAGATCCTGCGTGACCTTGAAGAACAGCTTACAGGGCGTGATCCACGACGAATTGAGCATATTATGGCTGATTTCAAACCTGAGCCGGTGGATCGGGCGATGGTGCTGGCACTAGGTGCGCTGGATCAGGCATTATGGGATATTCTGGGTAAATCACTGGGCGTGTCCGTTGCTGCTCTGCTTGGCGGAAAATGTCGTAATGAAATCCACCTCTATGCCAACATCAACAGAGCGACCACGGACCGTACTCCCTCAGGATTTGCCCGTCATGCAGCGGCAGCTGTAGCGGATGGGTTCGATGCCATAAAACTGGCCCCGTTCGATGGGATGCCAGGCGGTATAGAACGGGCCCAGGATGCCAGGGATGGTATCGCTTGTATGGAGGCGGTGCGCGAAGCCATAGGCTCTGATGTAGCCCTGCTGATTGATTGCCATAGCCATTTTACAGGGCGCGGCGGCTGTGAGGTGTTTGATGCACTCAGAGATCTCAACCTGTACTGGTATGAAGAGCCGGTTCCTGATAAAGATGCTGAAGGATATCTCATGATAAAAAACCATATAGACGTACCGCTTGCAGGGGGCGAAAGTCTAATGTACCGGGAAGGATTCTGGACTGTGCTTGATCAGTACCTGATGGACATCATTATGCCGGACGTCACGATCGTAGGCGGTATATCCGAGTTGAAAAAGGTCGCTGCCATGGCGGAGGCGAGAAATATACCAACAGCGCCCCATGGTCCGTTTGGACCGGTCACGATCGCATCCGGCGTACAGGCGATGGCCACCCATCCTGAATTTCTGATTTTGGAATATGCGTGGGGTGAAGTCCCCTGGCGGCATGACCTGCTCCTCCCATCGGAGCAGATTGTCAACGGGCGAATCAAAGTCCCCGATCGTCCGGGGTTAGGAGTTGAGTTGAATCCGGAGGCGGTAAAGAAATATCGAGTAAACCCATAAAGATCATGGGAATTTCCATTCAAACGGTCGGGGCAGGGTCAATGTCCTTTCAGCCTTGTCGTACCATCCTTGCGGTGCGTAATCGTCCCTATGTTGATAACATCGCACACGCACCTCATTCGAACCCGGTTTGAAGGTCAGATGCCGGCTCTGGGAGATATTGAGCGAACCGTGATATTTGGATATAGACGCTACGTTGATAAAATGGACGCCCCACTTCGTTTCAATATGTGATTTACCGCCGCAGGTGTCATCCGGGTTGGTGTGCGTATGTCCCCCGAACCAGAGATCTACGGCGCCGGGATGCTCAGAAAGATATGTTTCAAAAGCCTGCGCATCCGGTTTTCCGTCGACGAAATAAAGATAGGACGCCCCTTTAGGTGCACCTAAAGGTTTATAGCCATGATACCCGTTAATCCAATTCCCTTCATCATCTTTAAAGATGCCTTCCCACTCTCCCGAAGCGACCGTCGTATCTTTCACCATATAGTGATGGGCGGAGATAATGATATCCTCAGTATGGGATTCCACCATCTGCTTCCACCATGCGAAGGTCTCCCCGGTCACCACGCCGCCCGGATTCCCGCCGAGATCACCTCGTCCGATTTTTTGACTGGCCTCATTAATATCGCTCATCAATAAAAACAGGATGTTCCCCACACGAAAACTATAGCGCTCCCAGGTGCCCTTGATGGGATAGGGCCGTCTGTTTGCATCCACGCGGGAATGACTGGTATGTTCGCCGGTAGGGTCAATCCATTTGCGCCACCACCAGGCCGGCGGTTCATCCAACCCGCTCCGGTCGTGATTACCGCAGATGTTATATATCGCTTCCCGTGGATGATGTTTCAACGCTTCGAATTGACGGACCACTTCAATCCCTTCTTCATCTTCGGGGACATCCTGTCCTCCCGACATATCCCCGATATCGACGGCAATGTCCCAATCGAACGCCGGACCGCCCTGCTCTCCACCTTGCTCCGACATGCGCAGGACATCGGATAGACTTTCACGGCCATGTTTTAGATCACTCCCTACGTGGCAATCGCCGAACGCCCAGAGACTGAATGGATTGCGGATTTCGGATGGATGGTTCCCTTTCGGAACGCATTGAACACTGCGTGGTTTTGGATTGCAGATTTCGGGCATGTGTTTATCCTGTAGTTTCGTAGCTTCGTAGTTTGTGATTTTTGGTTTCGTCCCCGATCACCCGTTTACGCCGGTTTCTCGGCGGATACGATGTTTGAAACCATGCGTCCCATCGTTTTGCCATCCTTACTTATTACATTAAGCTGATCGTTCATTGCTTGCCGAAACGAGGCCTGTTTCTCGTCAGACAATCCACGGAGTTTGGGACCGATAGGCGTCGCATAGGCGGACTCGACGGCATGGCTCACCCCGCCATTGAAGATCAGTATCTGCTCCTCGCGCCTGACCTCCACGTTCTTTTCCTTTAGAGCCGACCCGCTGCGCCAGCAGTTGGGCTACGATGCCCGTGCCCGTAGCCAGATCCAGAACCCGCCGAACCCTCCCACGGGCCCTTTTCCTCAATGAGGCTGATGGCCCAGGGTTCAAAAAGCACAGGGACCAGGACATTGTTGTAAGCACTGGCCACTGAATCACCGCTGAAGCTGAATTGATCTGACTTTGTCATTTTTATTTCTATTCAGGATATATTCATAGCCTCGAGTTTGCATCGGCAATGAACCCACGGACATATATGAGATACCCTTGGCGTTCACCTTTTTTGTGCCACACGCGCATAGACTTGCGAAGCCGCTTGAGACAGAGCATCAACTCAGGTACTGACAGTTCACCCGGTAACGGGTGGTCGCCATCGGATTCGCCTTTGTTCAAGGACTGTCGGCCGAGCCGCCACTCACACATACGACGACATTGTTCATATACGGCTCGTGCTCGGCCAGACGGCGTCACCGTGACACCATCGCGATTTCTCCTCTCGCGTTCGTAGGCGCGTATCAGGGACTCGATGGCCGAAAGGACATCGAGGTCCACGAGTTCGGGACTGCTCTCGTATACTGTTACAATAGCTCACCCAATGTTCTGCAGGACATCCGCGTACTCTTCCTCAATCCTCATGTTTATTCCTCCTCCTTCCTGAGCTTAACACTATGCTGACGGTCCTCTGGAAATTCGCTGAAAACCGTTTTCCCGATGCTACCATGCCAACATTCAGGCGTTGCCCGTCATCGACGAATCAAAATACACGGTAATCTCGCCGGGCGCCAATTGCTGTCGCAGGATGCAAAATCCGGCGGACTCGACACAATAGGCGTGACTTTTCAATGCTAAATGGGCACTCACAAGCGTGCGTCGCAATGCAATATCTCATAACCCGTGAGTTTCATTGACTTATTTCCTCAAATGGTGGTATGATTGTGGCCTTTGGTGGTGTCTTCGTTGTTAGAGTTCTCTATGAGTGCGATTTTTAAAAAAACGTAGTCAGGAGTTGCACTTTTCGCCTTATCATCCTTCATTGGCTGAGTTCCTCGTGTTTAATCATCTTCCATTTAATAACGGCTATCATTAATAAAAAGATACAGATCACATGGCAGGTCGCAAGTTATCATATTCTAATTCGCTAATAGAATGGATCCCCGCCTTCGCGAGGATGACAACCAAAACATGTAGAGATAAAAAGTGAGCTTTTCATAGACAGCCTCAGTAATCCGCTCTTGTCTTTCTCCTTAACCCGCATTAATATATATCATCGGTGATTACGCAAACAGGAACCATGATCCGGTCATACTTCAGTCATCCAACAGGTCGGTGTGTCTTGTAAGCCGTCACCCTGAGTGGCGTCGATTAACCATATTAAGAAACGTTCATGGTCAAAACAACCCCGTTTTATCCGCGAACAGGGCCTCTCAACCAGACGATGCTCTGGGAACATTGGGCGGGTTATCTGGTCGCTCAGAAATATCAGTACTCCGACACCTTTGAATATTACGCCATCCGTAATAGTGTCGGCCTGTTCGATACCTCTCCCCTTTTCAAATACCGTGTTAAAGGCCCCGACGCTACTAAGTTTTTAAGTGGTGTTTTAGCTCGGGATATACGTATTTGTCCGCCCGGCCATGCTCAGTACACGATCTGGTGCAACGACAAGGGATGGATATTAGAAGATGGCGTGGCCCTTCATATCACGGAAGATGAATACTGGCTTACCGCTGCTGAACCTAACCTTGGCTATTTCAGCCATTTAATTGGATATGATAAGGTCACGATTACGGACATCTCAGAGGAATACGGTATTCTGGCCCTGCAAGGGCCGCACGCCCTGGACGTTCTCGGACAACTGAGCGAAGCCGTCCGCAAACTCAAGTATTTCGATCTTATCCGGACGAAAATAGCGGAAAAGTCCGTCATTGTCTCCCGTACAGGCTATACCGGAGATCTCGGCTACGAGGTCTGGGTCGGCGAGGAGGATGCCGTCACAATCTGGGATGCCATCATGGAAGCCGGCGACGGATACAACATCACGCCCTTCGGCCAGAAGGTCCTCCATATGGCCCGTATTGATGCCGGTCTGGCCCTTATTGATATCGAATACCGCACTGCACGGCACGCCTGGACAGACGAGCAGCGCTCCAGTCCCATTGAACTCGGGTTCGGTTGGATGTTCCGCAAGCTCAAAAAGGATGACCGGGCCTTTATCGGCCGACAGGCCATAGAAAAGGAAATAGCGGAAAAGTCATCCCGCTGGAAACTGGTCGGCCTGGAAGTGGACTGGCAATCCTATGAAAAAATGTACAATGATCTGGGCATGATCGCCCCTAAGGATCATACGCCGATCGAAGAGGCCATGTCCGTTTACAACGACGACCGGGTATGGATCGGCCATACCACCAGCTTTATGTTTTCGACCATTTTAAAAAAGCATATTGCCATGGCAAAAGTTGAACCGGCCATGTCAGCGCACGGTACGGAAGTTCTGGTGGAACTGATCATCAACAATCGACCTCGGGCTGTCAGGGCAAAGGTCGTCAAAATGCCGTTCTTCAATCCCGCACGAAAAACCGAACACATTTAATGAACCGAAGGTCATGCTATGCCAACGACTGAGAAAAAATATGATGCCCTCATCATAGGTGGGGGACATAACGGCCTGGTGAACGGCGCTTATTTAGCAAAAGGCGGCCTCAAAACCCTGATTATAGAACGCCGCCATCTGGTCGGCGGCGCCGCCATCACTGAGGAATTGTATCCCGGCTTCAATTTTACCACGTTTTCGTATGCCCTGAGTTTACTAAGGCCGGATATTATACAGGATCTGGATCTGGTAAAGCATGGCCTGATGGTCCTCAACATGCCCTCCACACTCGCCCCTATGGAAAACGGCGATCACCTCTATCTGGGCACCGATCACCATGCCAACTACCACGCCATCGCCCGGCATTCCAAAAAAGACGCCGAAGCCTATGACGATTACAAAACCATGGTTAATAAGGTCTGCCAGGCGGTGAAACCCTTATTCGACCAGATTCCACCGAATCTGTTCAGCGAAGAACCGGAAGAGGTCGCCAGGTTGGCTGCAGTAGGAAGCCATTTACGAGGTCTCGAACCAAAAACATTGCACATGCTGACCCGTTTTCTCACTGGCAGCGCAGCGGAAATTCTGGACGACTATTTTGAGTCAGATATCATCAAAGGGCTGTTTTCTTCCAGCAGTATTATCGGCAGCAAGGTAGGACCTCGTTCGCAAGGTTCCGGTCTGGTGTTGTTGTTCCACAAGATGGGGGAGGTGGACGGCGCCTTTGGAGACTGGGGTTTTCATAAGGGCGGCAACGGCGGATTCACGCAGGTCCTGGCTCGGTCCGCCCGATCCTTCGGCGCCGAGATTACCCTGAATGCGGGGGTATCAAACGTCATCACAAAGAATGGAGAAGCCATAGGAGTCGCTTTGGAAAACGGGGATGAAATCTATGCGGATATCGTAGTCAGTGCCCTTGATCCTCGCCGTACCTTTCTGCAGCTGGTCGAACCCCGTGAACTGCCCACGGACCTGGTGGATGGCATCCGGAACTATAAGTTTCAGGGCGTTTCGGCCAAGGTCAACTTCGCCCTGGATGATTTACCGGAATATCCGGCTTTACCCGGACGGAAAGATATCTATCGCGGCTTTCTCAATATCGGTCCTTCAATAGATTATATTGAGCGGGCGTTCGACGAAGCCAAGTACGGCGATTTCAGCCGACGTCCCTATATCGATGCCTGCATCCAATCCACACTGGACCCGGATATGACGCCGCCGGGTAAACATGTCATGTCCTGTTTTGTACAGTATTGCCCGTACAAGCTGAAGGATAGCACATGGGACATTGAAAGGGACAATCTGGGTGATACGGTGCAGAAGACCATGGAATCCTTTTTCCCAAATTTCAGTGATCTGATCCTTCATCGTGAGGTGGTCACGCCCCTGGATATTGAACGGACGGTGGGGTTGAGTGAAGGCAACATTTTTGCCGGCGAGTTCCTTGCTCCCCAGATGTATTTCTTCCGACCGGCGCCGGGATGGAATCAATATCGCACGCCTATTAAGGGGTATTATCAGTGTGGTTCCGGAACCCATCCGGGGGGTTGTGTGATCGGCGGCCCCGGCAAACTGGCTTCGCAGCAGATACTTGGTGATTTAAAAAGAGAATAAGCCATTATAAATCATAAATCATAATTACACGGGATAGTGTATGCGAGAAAAATACCAGGTCAGCATTGAACAGCGTCGTTTCTTCGGACAGAACGGCTATCTTAGGGTCGCTGATCTGATCAATGAGGAGGAATTAGCCGAACTGGATCGGCATAGCATGGACCTGGCGTGCAATAAGATAGACCTGAGTCACGTCGATGCGCAACACCAAACAGACGGTACTACCCCTCAGGAGATGGAAGACAAGTATTTCCGTTTCATCCAATTTCATAAACATCTGGAAATCCATGAACGATTTTTTTTGCACACGCGGGTTCTGGATGTCCTTGAGGTGCTTATCGGCCCCGATGTGATGGCCATGCAATCGATGTTGTTCCTGAAACCGCCGGGGCAGCCGGGGCAGGCGTATCACCAGGATTCCCATTACATTAAAACAGCGCCGGATACTTTATGTGGCGCCTGGATTGCTATTGATGATGCAGATGAAGAAAACGGGTGTATGGGATTTATTCCGGGTTCCAACCACGAACCCATTTATAAGGATATCGAACAGCCGGAAAATACGGAGGATTTTAAGGAAGGTCTGACCGAAGTGCAGGGTGTTGATAACGATCGGGAGATTCTGGGCTCCGCGAAAGCCGGTGAAGTCGTTTTCTTCCACGGCCATCTACTGCACCGTTCACGCCGTAACGAGTCAAAGGACCGTTTTCGCCGGGCGTATGTGTGCCACTATGCAAATGCCCGGGCGTACACCGAATGGGGCGGTGGAAACGCCGAACAGATTCTGGTACGCGGCAGAACCCATCTCCCCTATACAAAGCCGAAATTTATAGATTTCGAGCCGGAACCTGTGGAATAAACGGCAATCTATTGCCAACCGGCCGACCTCCCACTGCCACCCTACCCAATTTGATGATTTGGTGATTGAAATGCCTGCCGCTTACTGCCTACCGCCCTGTCCAGTTGACTGATGGCATGTGTCCTGCGGACACGATGCAAGCTCTCCGGGGTTAACTTGTTTCAGTTTTTTCAATCAACAAATCATCAAATCAACAAATTCTTTCTGCCCGCCTACCCACATACAAATCCACTACCATAGCCGCCGGTCCGATCAGGAACAAAGCAAACAGCGGGGCATTAACCACTTCCAGCAACCGTAAGATCATCTCCGTCAACGCGATCAGAAAGGCGACCAGGATACGCCCGTTTCGACTGCTGACAGACGTCGCCGGGTCGGTGATCATAAAAAAGGTCATCAGTTGATACATGGGGCCGGTAATGGGTGCGACCTCTGAAAGAAAGGGGTTGCCGGTAATCCAGGCCCGGATCAGGGAAAAGGCGATAAATGAGGCGGCATAGGTAAAGGCCACATGAAACCGTTTGACCCGTATTAGAACCAGAGATCCCAGCACCCAGATGATTCCCATCGCCCAGAGATCGTTGCCCCATTGCTCGCTTAACGAGGCGACTGCTTCGGGGGCGGTAAAGAGCACAACACAAAGACCGAAATTAGAAGGATTCCAGATGTGCCGTCCTTTAAACCGTAGTACATTTTTCGACATGATGGAGAGCGCAGCGGCAATGGCATAGGGCCACATAAATAAGGATCGCAGCAGAATCCCGCAACTGATGCCGGTGATATAGGCACTCGCGGGATTTACCCATACCCCGAGGAGCAAACGTCCGAGGGTAAGTTCAACAATAAGCGCGATGCCGATCGCCGTAAGCGGTTGAGACAGGTCATGCAGGAAACCGACATAGACCTGCCCAAGAATCAGGATCAGGGTAATCAATCCCGAAGACAGATACCGCGGATCGATCTGGAACGGTCGTTTTGCTTGCGTTGGTTTAGTGGCTGCGGTACTGAAATCACTCATGGTATAATTTATTAAAGGTAGGAAAGCTACGAAACGACGAAGCTACGAATCAAAAAGAAAAAATCGTTTCGTAGCTTCGTCGTTTCGTCGTCTCACCGATTCGTAGCTTCTGTGATTCTATGAAGTGTATTCAACGCAAGCCCCTTTAACGCCTGCGTTTTTCCATTCGGCCAGCGGATTTCGACCCGGTCAAGCTGTGGTGAATCCCCCAGACCGAAATGCAACCGTCGTTGACTCTGGCTGGCGAAACCGCTACCGCCGGTGACCACTTGAACTTGTTGCTGGCCGTTCCAATAGACGCATACCTCGGCGCCCACAGCGCGTGCGTTGCTGTCGACCCCCACGAGTTCAAACGCCACCCAGGCATGGTCTGTCGTGAGGGTGTTTTTATAGATTTTCAATGGGGCGTTCTGACTGGCGACGACAAGGTCCAGCACTCCGCGATTCATCAGATCAACGAATGCGACTCCCCGGCCATCATAACGATCTGTGATCCCGACCGCTTCCGCCACATCAAACATACGGCCGGTGCCGTCGTTGAGGTATAACCGGGAACGTTCATAACCCGAGAGGCTCTGATTGCCCATCAGCGCCCAGTTTTCAACATCCTGGAAAATGTTGTTATTACCCATCGCTACCCTGGACATTTCATACCAGTAGTCTTCGTCCGGATCGGCGGAGACAAATCCGTTGGTTACGAATAGATCCGTATGGCCGTCGTTGTTGAGATCACCGAACTGCGCGCCCCAAGCCCATCCCGCATCCGATGTTTCTCCATCGGCGATGTTGAGCATCTGACCGGTTTCGTCCAACAGATTGCGGCGCAGGTTATTACCCTGAAATAAATATCCGCGTTTGGATATGTTGGTGATATATACATCATGTTTCCCGTCGTTGAACAGGTCACCGAACGCGACGTTCATACCGCTTTTCGAGGTTTCTTCCAACGTCGTACCGACCTGCTGCTCAAACCGTTGGCCTTTCTGGTTGATTAATAGTACCTCTGGACCATAGTCATTAGCCAGATACAGATCCTGCCAGCCATCCCCGTTGAGATCCACCGCACCGACTGACATGGTCCACCGGGTACAGTCAGCCTGATAAGCCTGGGTCATGTCTTCAAAACGTCCACCACCCCTGTTCAGAAACAGATAATTATGTCCGCCGTTCTCCGCGTATTCAAAACTTTCCTGCATAATACGCGTGGTGGTGACCTGCCATAGATTATGCACCTCGGAAAAATACCCGCCGATATACAGGTCAAGAAGGCCATCCCGATCGGCATCCAACCAGACGGCGCATGTGGCATTCATCCATCGGCCTAGGCCCGAGGCTTCGGTAACATCGGTAAAGGTCCGGTCCCCATTATTATGAAAGAGTCGCTGGAACCCCCATTTATAGATAAACACATCTTCATATCCGTCGTTATCATAATCTCCCCAGATCGATCCCATGGAAACGCCGGTGCCCGGTTCGTTAACGGCGGCCAGACCGATAGAATCAGCTATATTTTCAAAGGTACCGTTCTGCCGGTTGATATATAACGCATTCGCCGTACCCTGGCGACTGCTGGTGACATAAATATCCTGCCAACCGTCGTTGTCCACATCCGTGATCGCCACAGAGGCGCCGAGTGCCGCGATATGAGGCATGATGTTATTCAACTTCGGATCGAACCGCGGTTTTTGATGGACGAAATCGACCTGCATCTGTTCGGTGACATCCGATAAATAAAACCCATACCGGCCGGATGGGACGGAACTTTCAGAGGACGTATATACCCGGACCAGATAATAAGGCGTCCCGAGCAGGAGGACGAATAGGACCGTCACAAAGGCTTTAACTTTAGCATATCGGGCGGGGAGGGGCATTATGAATGGTTATTTGGTGATTTGGTGATTGAAAAGGTCAAAAGCAGACCATGCAAGTAAAATGGTGATCGGATTGGTCATCAGATCTCTTAAAAATTAGCTTGTTTTAATGGAAGTGTCAAGCCGGATCGGTATCACAAAAGATATGGACCGGAAGTTAAGAACTATATACATTATGCCGTTCAAATTATGTCCTTTCATCCTTTCATCCTTTCGTCCTTTCATCCTTTCATCTTTTCGCCTTTGTATTTGTTTTACCCCAGGAGCTTTTCATGAACGCCCCTCCAACTCGATTTATTCGTGTGATGCCGGATGATCTACGTCGGTTTGTGTCCAATGTATTACAGAAGGTCGAGGTGCCTCAGGCTGATGCGGATATCATTGCCGAATTAATGGTGGATACGGACTTACGTGGGGTCTTCAGTCACGGTACCAACACGTTACCTGGCTATTCCAGAGTATTTACGACGCGAGGGTTCAATCCAACGCCGGTGCAAAAAATCATCAAAGATACATCCATAATTACCATGATAGATGGGGATGGCGGCCTGGGACATCTAACGACTCACCTGGCGACGATGATAGCGATTGAAAAAGCGAAAAAGTCTGAATTAAGTATGGCTGTCACCCGGCATCATGGCCATTTCGGCAGCGCAGGAAAATATGTGCGACTGGCCGTGAAGGAAGGGTTGATCTGTTTCTGTGTTTCCGGCCTCCTGGCCCGCATGCCGGAAGATCCGAATACAAGCGCCTGGGCGCATTATCCGCTCGATAATTGTCCTCTTAGTATCGGATTCCCAGCGAAAGAAGGCTATCCTGTGATTGCAGATATCTGCTCGAGTGTGATGGATGAATGGGATGTGACGTCCGACCGATTTCAATCCATATTCAGTCAGATGCCGGCAGTAGTATTCCGTAGTTTTGCCTTGAGGGTGGCCTGTGATTTCCTCTCCGCCGCCCTTGGCGATATGATGCGTCAGGAATTCCGAGACAGTGAACGTGAATACTCCAACGCATATTACGGAGCTTTTCTGTGGGTGTTGGATCCTGCCGCTTTCGTTGATCCGACCGATTTCAAAACCGAAGTTGATCGCACAACAGACCTCATCGCCGCGCTCCAACCGTTACCGGGTTACGATAAGGCTAATTTACCCGGCGGTCCCGAATACGAACGCGAGCGCGAATACAATGCCCTGGGTATCCCGCTTGGAGAATCGCATCAGAACAGCCTGGAGACGATTGGAGATGAAGTTGGGGTGCTGATCCCGTGGCGGTAATTAAATTTGTTGCTATATGTAAAGTATCTGATTATTTTTTATCAGCTCTCTTTCCAAATCTTCTTATACTGATTGCCAGAGTTTCTGTTAAGGAGATTGAACCAGAACGAGAAACGTCTGAAATAAGTATCCGATTCTCAACCCTCCCCTCTGTTAAGAATCGCATTGTTTTCTCACTTGCTTAAATCCGGTCGCCCTCTTTGCGATTTTGGAGAGTAGAACAGTGCCTACTGACCATTCCGGAAACCCACCACAGCAAAATTCCAAGGGCCCATCGTGTCAAGTCCCTTCCCTTGCTGAACGATTACAAGTCGCTTACGAAATAGGTGCAGATATCGCTGTTATCCGCGAGCTACCCGAGTTGGTTGAGATGGTCGTTCGACGTATTCAAAAAGATCTGTACTATAAGGAGACTATGATTTTATCCCGTGAGGGTGATTTCCTCAAGTTTCTGGGCGCTGCAGGCCCCAGACGCGATGGAATAGTCACTTATAGATCTGTTGCGAAGGGAGGGACGTTCAAAATTGGAGACTATGTGACGGGGTGGCGGCATTGCATGGCGAGCCAGTGCTGGTACCCGATATTTTAAAGGATGACCGCTATCGCGGGAACATTGATCCCGGTAATAACCCCAATCGGTTGGAGCTGGCTTTGCCGCTGATGATCGTGCGATAGCCTATGAATGGGGTCACTTGTTTGAGATAGGTAGTTCAATTCAGTCGTTATCGTTTCGCATCATACATCCCTCTGACGATAGTATCCGCTGGGTATCCCTACAGCGCAAGGTTTTTTTGATACGAAAAATCAGCCTGTTCGCATCACCGGCATTGTACAGGATATCACCGAACAACGCCATATCGAGGAACAGCGCCTGCAATCCCAGAAGATGATGAACAGGTACGGCATCTCATTAGATTTGCTTTACTCGAGGCCGGATATACGATCATGGAAGCCAATGATGGCCAGGAAGCCCTGGATCTTGCCGCCCAATGTTCCGATCCGATTTAATTGTTGATCACCGATATCGTCATGCCCAGGATGAATGGGCGGCAGTTGATGGAGCAGCTATACCCTAACCATCCCGAGACCGTGGTCCTGTACATGTCAGGTTACACGGGGGATATTCTTACTCATTATAATCTGGATACCGATATTCCTTTCCTACAAAAGCCGTTCAATATGTGTGAATTGCTCAAGAAGGTACATGAAATCCTTCCATCTGAAAATGCCTGACCTTAACCGCTCCCTTCAGCTTCAACAACTTTTATTCGGTCCAACTCCACGAGCCTGTCAACTACCATCTATACCTGAGTGTCGTTCGTCCAGAGAATCCATGAAAACAGTGAATGCCTCAAATGTGTGATTTCACGGCAAGGAATATACTGCCCTCAGAATCTGAAGATTCCCACCCTTTTCTGGAGATCGTCCGGGCGGGTGGACCGGGTGTCACCGTGATTATGCCCCCAGACGGTAAAGGAGATGGAGAGGCCGGCAGAATCGTGCCGGCCGTTCGCGCCCGTTATGGTGTGAAAGTACCTGTCATGACAGGCGATCGGGCGTTACAGGGATTATCCACATCCCACGCTATCGCCCTTGGATGCCTGTCGGATAACCCTTTTATCGAAGCGCTGTACCTACGGTGG
>Ga0066376_10003241_pt1 | contig 14738 bp, 10 predicted proteins | sample Knorr_S15_td_Bot_FD_77009 | JGI IMG/M metagenome (GOLD analysis project Ga0066376, IMG submission 77009) | Marine microbial communities from Southern Atlantic Ocean transect - Knorr_S15_td_Bottom_ad_5009_LV_A | ecosystem: Environmental > Aquatic > Marine > Oceanic | place: Southern Atlantic... | reverse complement strand
GCTCCCCGAGCTCGGTCGACTGCGAACAGAGGGCCGGCGCCAACGCGCCGGCCCTCCCATGCATTGGCTAGCGCCGATTCGCTAGAACGTGATGCTTCTCGTCCGACCGTGTCGCTTGAACCACTCCCGCAGAAACAGCTGCGTCCGCAAAAAGTTCGAAGGCGTGCTACTGGTGCCATGCCACTCGTTGTTGAACCTGACCATCGCGGTCTCTACGCCCATCACCTTCAGCGCCGCGTAGTACTCCTCGGTCTGAGGCATCGGGGTCCGCAGGTCGTTGACGCCCGTCATGAGCATCGTCGGGGTGGTCACGTTGCCGACGTACATCAGCGGCGAGCGACGCAGGTGCTCGCTCGGGTCGTCCCAGGGGAAGTTCTCGAAGTTGTTGTACCAGCCGATGCCATCGGTCGTCCCGACGAAGGACAGCCAGTTCGTGACTGGGCAGTTCGCGGAGGCGGCCGCGAAACGGTCGGTGTGCCCTACGACCCAGGAAGTCAGAACGCCACCACCTGAGCAGCCGTACACGAACATGTTCTGCTCATCGATGAAGCCGCGGTCGACGACCAGGTCGACGCCTTTCATGAGGTCGTCGAAGTCCTTGCCTGGATACGCGTTCTTGATCGAGTTACCGAAGGCGCTTCCGTATCCGGAGCTTCCGCGCGGATTCGTGTACAGAATCACGAAGTCGTTCGCGGCGTGCTCCTGCCAGGCGAAGTTGAAGCCGGTGTTGTACATGCCGTGCGGTCCGCCGTGGATGCTCAGCATGAGCGGATACTGATGCTCGGGGTCGAAGTCGGGTGGAGTCATGATCCAACCCTGGATTTGGAAGCCATCGACCGACTCGTACCAGATTTCCTCGACGTCGCCGAGGGTAATGCCCGCGAGAATATCCTGGTTGACCCGCGTGAGCTGCGTGAAGTCCATCGGGTTATCGAGATCGAACGAAACCAGGTCCGAGGACACCTGAGGGCTCGAGAATGTCCCGACGGCCAACCCGTCTTCCGTGAAGGAGGTCATGCCGAGCATGTGCGCGCCGGTCGTGAGCTCGCGCACGTCACCGTCCGTCGAGATGAAGTGCAGGTTCCGAGCACCTTGGTAGCTGATGGTTACGTAGATGCCGCTGCCGTCATGGGCCCACCGCATGGAGTTGATGTTCCGATCGAAGTCGCCTGAGATGAGCCGTGAGCCCGACCCGTCGCGGTTCATCAGGTAGACGCCGGCGTTTCGATACGTGTCCGTGTGGAAGTCCGACCCCCTGTAGGCGATGAGATCGCCGGCAGGGGAGGGGAGCGGGCTCGTATCCTGGCCCCGCCGAGTGGTGAGCTGGGTGATGTCACCGCTCTGGACGTCCACCGAGTAGACCTCGGACTCGCGCCAAGCGAGCTCGGAGTCCTCGGTGCGAAGCGACGAGAAGAGGAGCTCCTGCCCATCCGGCGTCCACTGACCCGTGGAGTGGTTCCACTCGCCATCGGTGAGCTGACGAGGCGTGCCGCCCTCCGCCGGAACGACGAAGATGTGCCGCCATCCCTCGTCCACGAAGCCCTGACGATCCTGACGATAGTCAGCCCGCGTGACGACCTTGGGCCCCTCGGTCCAGTTCGCGCCTTCCGGGCGACCTGGAGGGTTCACCGTCCATGCCGGCTCGGCGTCGACGCTCATCGAGAAGGAGATCGTCTCGCCATCCGGGGACCACGCCATGCCGCCGGGACCCTTCTCGAGACGGGTGATCTGTGTGGTCGCACCTTCGGCGTCCATCCAGCGGACGAAGATCTGAGAACCTTCGGGCTCGCCCGAAGCCGTGAAAACGATCCGCGTGCCGTCTGGAGACCAAACGGGTCCGGAGCCATCCACCAGGAAGTGGTTGCGGCTACCGTCCGAGTTCATGATCCAGATCGAGGACTCGCGGGAGTCGTTCATCTTGTCGACCCAACCGCGGGTGTACACGATCCGCTCCCCATCCGGGGAGATCTGTGGTCCCGACACGCTCTCGAGGTCGAGATACATCTCGAGTGAGATCTTCTTGGTGTCGGTGTCCTGGGCGGCCGCGGCCGCGGCTACGCCGATTGTCAGCAGAGCCGCCAGCCACACCGAACGGCGGAGAAGGGTGCGCGCGTACATCGTCGAACCTCGTGCTACGGGTGGATCCATCCGGCTTCAGCCGGACGGTGAAGCTACGGCGGGGTGCCCCCGCATCGCGAGGGTCGGGTCACCGGGAGTCGCTGGCAGTCACCCAGGATCGTGGCCGGCTACAGCAGGATCGCCGTGGGCTCCTCGAGCATCGCCTTGAGCGTAGCGAGGTAGCGGGCGCCTTGCGCGCCGTCGATCACCCGGTGGTCGCAGCTCATGGTGATCCGCATGCGGGACCGCACGACGATCTCGCCATCGACCACGACTGGCTTCTCTTCGATGCCACCCACGGCCAGGATGCCAGCCTCGGGCGGGTTGATGATCGCCGTGAACTCGTGGATGCCGAACATGCCCAGGTTCGATACGGAGAACGTCGCGCCCGTGTACTCGTCGGGCATGAGCTTCTTCTCGCGTGCCCGGCCGGCGAGTTCCCGCACCTCGGCCCCGATCTGTTTGATGCCCTTCAAGTGGGCGTTTCTCACCACAGGCGTGATCAGGCCATCGTCGATCGCGACCGCAACGCCGATGTGGACCGCGTTGAAGCGCCGCACGAAGCCGTCCTGCCACTGTGCGTTGCAGTTGGGGTGCTGCCTCAGGGCCGCGGCGACCGCCTTCAGGACGATGTCGTTGATCGACACCTTGAGGCCATCCCGCTCGAGCATCGTGTTGATGCTCTTACGTGCCTCGATGACACGTCCCATATCGACATCGTTGGTGAGATAGAACGTCGGCACCGGCCCGATCGATGTGATGAGCCGCTTGGCGATCGTTTTCCGCATTTGGGACGTCGGGATGTCCTCGTACTCGGTCTCGTCGGCCGTCCAGGTCGGTGCTGCATGAGCACTCGGGCCAGCCGCTCGGGCCGCCTCGATGTCACGTTTCACCACGCGCCCGCCTGGGCCGGAACCGGCCACCGTCCCGATGTCGACGCCCATCTCCTCGGCGAGTCGACGAGCGAGCGGGGACGCCTTCACGCGCCCGCCATCGGCTGACGGGGCTGCGGGTGCGGGTGCGGTCGGCGCGGGTGCTGGTGCTGGGGCCGGCGCGGCCGCGGCTTCCACCTCGGCTTTCGCTAACTCGGCGGCCGCTGGCGTGGCTCCGTTGCCTCCGCTGGCACCCTCGATTCCCGAGATATCTTCGTCCGCAGCCGCGATCACCGCGATCACCGCACCGACGTCTGCGGTTCCACCTGCTCCCAGGAAGATTTTGCGCAGGGTGCCATCGCCACGGGCGATGAGCTCCATCGTGGCCTTGTCGGTCTCGATCTCGGCGAGGATGTCACCGGCGGTGATGTCATCCCCTTCCGACTTGAGCCACTGGACTAGTTGACCTTCCTCCATGGTCGGGCTCAACGCTTCCATGTGGACCTTAGTGGCCATCTAACGACTCCCGCTCAAATGGGATGCAGGAGTAGGAAGGCAAGGAGCGCCGCCGAGGCGTACCTCAATGGTACTTCGCAGGCGGCGCGACGCGGCCCGACGAAGTCCTGCGCCCATTTCAGCGGTCGGTCGGCAGCCCATCATCGGTAGAGCACCTTGTTGCACGCTTCTACTACCCTCTCTGCGTTCGGCTTGGCGAGGTTTTCCAAGTTCTTCGCATACGGCATCGGAATGTCGGCCTGCGTCACGCGCAGGATGGGCGCATCCAGGTGGTCGAAGGCCTCCTCCTGGATGATCGAGATGACTTGGGCCCCGGTCGCCGCATAAGGCCACCCCTCTTCCAGGTAGACCACGCGGTTCGTCTTCGCCACGGTCTCCAGAATCGCGTCGACGTCGAGGGGTTTGATCGTCCGCAGGTCGAGGACGTCGGCTTCGATCCCATCCTTCTCGAGATTCCCGGCGGCCTGTAAGGCGACGTGCACCATCCTGCCGTGGGTGATGATCGAGATGTCGGATCCTTCACGCTTCAGATCCGCCACACCGAGCGGGATCACGAAGTCGTCGTCGTCCGGGACCTCGCCCTTGAAGTTGTACAGCAACTCGCCTTCCATGAACGCTACCGGGTCATCGTCCCGAATCGACGCCTTGAGCAGGCCCTTGGCGTCTGCCGGAGTGGCCGGCGTCACGACTTTGCACCCAGGGGCGTGTGAGTAGTATGTCTCGCACGCCTGCGAGTGCTGAGCCGACAGTTGAAGCGCCGACCCGCTCGGCCCCCGGAAGGTGATCGGGGCCTTGAACTGCCCGTCCGACATATAGTGGATCTTCGACGCGTTGTTGATGATCTGGTCGATGGCCAGGAACGCGAAGTTGAACGTCATGAACTCGATGACCGGGCGTAGGCCGGTCATCGCAGCACCGACACCGAGCCCGGCAAAACCGAGCTCGCTGATGGGTGAGTCGACGACCCGCCTGTCGCCGAAGATGTCGAGCAGGCCCTTGGAGACCTTATAGGCCCCATCGTACTCGGCGACTTCCTCACCCATCAGGAAGACGTCGGGGTCTCGCTCCATCTCCTCGCGCAGTGCCTCGTTGAGCGCGTCACGATACGTCATCGTGGTCATTTCGGGCGCTCACGGGTGTCGAAGAAGAGCCGCCCGTTCGGATTCATGGTCGCCCACACATTCGTGTAGAGCGCCTCGGCGTCCGGAATGGGCGAGTTCTCCGCAAAGTCCGCCGCGTCCTGTGAGATCTGCTTCGCCTCGGCATCCATCTCCTCGAGCGTTGCCTGTCCGAGAACGTCCGCCGCGAAGAGATGATCCCGAAGGATCGCGATCGGATCGTCTTGTTCCTTGCGACGGTCGACCTCCTCGGTCGGCCGATACGTCCCCGAGACCGGATCCGACATCGAATGTCCACGGAAGCGGTAGGTCTGCAGATCTACGAAGCGGGGGCCGCCACCACCGCGCACCCCGTCGACCAGATCGCGGAAGTGGGCGTACGTGGCCAGCACGTCCTGCCCGTTCACACAACTGTCAGGGATGCCGTACGCGGCAGATTTGGTGGACATGTCCGTCTTCGACACCCGACTGAACGCCGTGCCCATCCCGTATTCGTTGTTCTCGACGACATATATCACTGGCAGCTCCCACACTGCCGCCATATTCAGGCATTCGTGGAAAGCCCCTTGGTTCACGGCGGCGTCGCCGATGAAGCAGACACAGACGCTGTCCTCGTCGCGATACCTGATCTTCCACGCTGCGCCGATGGCGAGCCCGATCTGGCCGCCCACGATGCCGTGACCTCCCAGAAAGCCCACATCGGCCCCGAAGATGTGCATCGAGCCGCCCTTACCACCGGATGAACCGCCGGCTCGGCCATACAGCTCGGCCATGACCGCTTTCGGGTCGACGCCTTTCGAGATCGCCTGGGTGTGCTCCCGATACGCGCTGATGACGTAGTCTTCCACGCGTAGCGGCTTGATGGCCCCAGCAGCGCCGCCCTCCTGCCCAATGTGCAGGTGACAGAAGCCGCCGATCTTGCCGATCGCATAAGCCTCTTCGGCCTTCTCCTCGAAGCGGCGGAAGAGAAGCATGTCACGCATCAGGTTGAGTGCGAGCTCTGCACTGATGCCGTGCTCGGTCAAGGCGTCCACTTTCTTCTTGGAGCCCCTGGCCCGCTTGGTCTTGGTCTCAGCCATCAGACGCCCCCGACCATGCGACCGGGCCGGCCGAGCTCTAGCTGCACGAGCTCCAGACGCATCTCGGCCGGGGCGGGAATGTCCACGTCCATCATTTCCTGGATTGCGCCCGGCCCACCAGCCTGGACCTCCCGGGCCTGCTCCTTCGCATGGTAGCTGGACCGAACCAGGGGCCCGGACTCGACGTGCTTGAAGCCGTACTCCTCTTCACCGATGCGCTTGAGCGTGGCGAACTCATCCGGGGTGACCCAGCGGGCCACCGGGATATGCATCGGTGACGGACGGAGGTACTGGCCGAGCGTGAGAATGTCGACAGCGGCTTCGCGCAGGTCGGACATCGCCTGCCGAATCTCGTGGAACTCCTCGCCCATGCCGAGAATGATACCTGTCTTGGTCAACATGCCGGCGTCGATCCGCTTCACGGCACCGAGGTACGAGATCGAGCGCCAGTAACGGCCACCAGGGCGCACGTCAGGATGGAGCCGCTCCACCGTTTCCAGGTTGTGACCCAGAATCGCAGGCTTCGCATCGACGACGGTCTCGAGCGCGTCTTCATCGCCCTTGAAGTCGGGGATCAGTACCTCGACCGAACAACCCGGAACCGCCTCGTACACGCGTCGAATCGTATCGGCGTAGATGGCGGCCCCTCCGTCGGCCAACTCGTCGCGGTTCACACTCGTGATCACGACGTGCTCCAGCTCCATTCGGGCCACCGTCTCGGCTACGCGCCGTGGCTCGTCGAGATCCAATTCCGTCGGAAGGCCATGCGCGACACCACAGTACTTGCAGGCACGCGTGCACACGTCGCCGAGAATCATGAACGTCGCCGTCCCGGCCTCCCAGCACTCCCCGATGTTCGGGCAGCTCGCCTCCTCACAAACGGTGTGGAGACCCTCGGCCCGCATCATCTTCTGCAGCCGGAGGTAGTTGGGGCCGCCCGGCGAGCGAACCTTGAGCCATTCGGGCTTGCGCGACCGGATATCGATCGTTTCCAGACCCTCCTGGGCCCGAATCTTCGACGACCCTTTCGGCTTCACGACACCGGTGTCCTTCCCGGTGGGGGCGTAGCCGCGGGGTGTTTTCGTCGCGGTTGTGATCACGATTCGACCTCCGGCCGGCGCTCCATAGCTGTGGCGGGCAGCTTTTGAGCGCGAACGCGGCGTTGCTGAACGAACGATTCGGTCCCGGCGAGGCGGCCGGCGGCCTCATTCCGCCCCAAAACGCTTCTACGGGAGCCTGAAAAGGTAGCTCTGGGCGGGCTTTCCTTACAGGGCGGGAGCATCAGCTACTCAGGTTCGTTCCAATCCGGTGGTAGGGTACCGTCGCGTATGGCGATGCGGCGCTCGTACCGATGCACGATGTGGTCGCACGCCGCCTGGGGGTCATCGGTAACGAAAATGAGGTCGAGGTCTTCGATAGCGATCTTGCCCTCGGCGGCCATGGTCTCGCGCATCCAGGTCAGCATGCCACCCCAATAGTCCGAGCCGAAAAGGACCAGCGGGAAGTGTCTGACCTTGTGTGTCTGTATGAGTGTCAGCGACTCGAATAGCTCGTCCATCGTCCCGAAGCCGCCCGGGAAGATCACGAATGCTTCAGCGTACTTGACGAACATCGTCTTGCGAACGAAGAAGTATCTGAAGTCGATCGACACGTCGATGAACTCATTGCTGGACTGCTCGAAGGGAAGCTCGATGTTGCAGCCCACGGAGGTCGCGCCCCCGTCCTTCGCGCCTCGGTTCGCGGCATCCATGATGCCGGGTCCGCCACCGGTGATGATCGCGAAACCCGATTCGCCGAGTAGCCGCGCGGTTTCCACGCACTTCCGATACATCTCGTCGTCAGGACTCGTGCGCGCCGATCCGAAGATCGAGATGGCAGGGCCGATCTCGGACATCTCCTCGAATCCCTCGACGAACTCCCCCATGATGCGGAAGACGCGCCAGGCATCCTTCCCGATCGTGTGCAGGTCTTCGACACGCTCGAGCAGGCGTTCATCCTCGGTCGGCCGATCGTGAGGATACGGCTGGACCCTGCCGGGCTTGTCGTTGTCATCGGTCATCGGGTGTCCTTGACGAGTTCAGCTGAGATGCCGGTTGACGGCCTCAGGCTTGGTTTGCGAGCCAACGTCCGGTTCTTTCGAGGGCCTCTTCGTGTGTGTGTGTCGGATCCCAACCCAACTCGTCCCGAAGCCGACGGGACTGGTACGGGTTCTCCCCGAGTGCCAACGAAACCACGCGTGATATGGACAGGTGCTTCGCATCAGGTGCATGCGCTCCGAACCAATCGAGTAGGCTCGCCCCGCCACGGATGACCCCGGCCGGGATCGACACGAAGGTGGCGCGCACACCGAGCCCACGGGAGAGACACTCCAACAAGCCACGCTGAGTGAGCGGATGGTCGGAGCCGACGTCATAGGTAGTGCCGCCGCGGCCGTCTTCCAGCATCCGTCGGAGCGCACCGGCCACGTTCCCCGCGTACACGGCCGGGATCGCGTTGTTACCGCGACCCATGAGCGGGACGACCGGCAGTCTTGCGATCCTGGCGAGTGCCGGGGACATGAGACGGTCACGCTCGCCGTAAACCGCGCACGGCCGCGCCACGGCTACCCGTAGGCCCTGAACGTCCTCGATGCCCCTGGCAACCTCCTCTGCCTCGCGCTTTGAGCGCGCGTACAAGTCCGTTGCGGCGAGGTCGGTGTCGAGCGGTGTGTCCTCGTCGACCGGCCCGTCGGACGGCCCATACACCGCAACCGATGAGACGTGGAGCGCGAGACCCACATCGGCCTGGGCCGCCGCGGTCAGGACGTTGCGCGTCCCGTCCACGTTTACTGCCCGGATCTGTGGCCATGAACCGTCCGTGTACACAAGGGCCGCGCCATGAACCAGATGGGTGCACCCCTCCATGAGCGGCGCGAGCGCCTCTGGCTCGTCTCGCACGTCGCCCTCCACCACGGTGCAGCCCAACTCCTCGAGGAAAAGCGTGTCGGCCCCGGGGCGGCAAAGCGCCACGACCTCGTCTCCGGTTGAGCGGAGCTCCTCCGCGAGGTGCGAACCGAGTAGGCCGGTACCGCCCGTCAGGAACACGTGCATGGTCGGGTGTGGTCCGTCCCGAGGGCCGGCCTCAGCGGCCAGCTAGGAACGCCTCCGCGGTGGCCTTGAGGGTGGTCGTGACGCCCTCGTGATCGACGTACTCGATGAGTGCCCGGGCCATCTGGGTGTCGTATACGTCGACGATGTGGCCGTAGTAGGCCGCCGCATCGTCCGGCCTGCTGAGCTCCAGGGCCGCCTCGGCTGCAGCAGCGAGCCCAAGAAGGTGGTCCGCGTCGACGGCCAGGATCTCCTCGGCGGTAGCGAGCGCAGACTCGAGCTGCATGCCTGTCCTCTGCAGCATCGAAAGATGAAAGAGGCCATCGATGTCCAGCGGGCGCGCTAGATCGTAGGCGGCGGTCGCCATCGGCATGAACTGCTGCGCCTGGAGCGAGTCGCCGTCCGCCGCCGACTGCATCACTCGATTGTACAGCGCATCCGCGCGCTCTATGGGGCTCATGTTGCTGATGTCGGGAGCCGGGCCCGTGAGTGCGCCGCCCCCGGTGACCGGCACCGGGTTGGGCCCGACTGGGCCTCCGGGCTGCACCATCTGCGTGCCAACGACCACGATGAGCCCGAACATCGCAATCCCGGCGATCCACCACGGCAGGTTCTGACCCCCCACAGTGGCCGCGGCCGCATCTCGGTGGCCGCTACTGCCGACGTCCGTTCCGCACTGATTACAGAAGGCCGCGGCGGGGGCGACCTTCGCCCCGCACTGGTTGCAGAACTGGCCACCCAGCTTCGACCCGCAGTTCTGACAGAACTTTCCCGTCGCAGGCTTTCCACAACTCGGACAGAACGGCTTCCCGCTGCTAGCAGGGGTCATTTCCGCATCGCGTTGAAGAGTAGGGGCCACGTAGCGACCGTCTGCGCGCGGTAGTTCGGCTGGAAGCCGAACAGGACAATCGAACCCTCACCGATGTCTGCCTCCAAAATGGCCGGCTGACCGGCAATGTGCTGACCGCCGAGCACCCATCCGGACAGCAGCGGGTCACCGGACCCGTACCGGGCTGCTACCCGGATACGCGGGTCGTCCACCTCGTACGCCATACTACTGCGCCAATACCATGACGAGATCTCTGAGCTCATCCCCGCATTGATCTCTGAGGAGTCGTCCAGCTCCAAGCGGAGGATCGAGCCCGGGATATAGAAGTCCGTATTCGCGAGGTCCGAGGTGATGTCCGAGATACCGAGGTCGAAGAGGTCCTTCACGAAGTCCGTCGCCCCTTCGATCGCGACGACGCGTCCACCGTTTCGCACGAACGCGGCTACAGCCGCGGCGCCCTGGTCGCCGAGGCCACCGGCATACGCAGGCGGAACCTGCCCGGGTGCGAAGCCGTTTGTGATGGAGCGAGCATCCTGGGTCTGGAAGACCAGGACGTCGTAGTCGCTCAATGCACCGCCGCGAATGTCTGCGTCGTGAATCGTGTCGTACGCCATGTCGTACTGGTCGAACACCCACCGCTGCCAACCCTCGGGCATCGGCTCCTGCCACGACTTGTACATCGCGATCCGGGGTGCGTCGGACCCCGTCAGATGATCTGGCAGCTGGAAGTCGAAGGCGGGCGCGTCGATGGGGTCGGACAGTGAAACGCCTATGTCTCCGTCGATCGCCACCGCCTCGAAGTCCATGAGGTACCCGAAGGTGTGACCGGTCACGTCGTACGGACGCTGGGGCGGCCCGCCCGGGTACTCACGGAGGTCGGGGTAGTATTGAATCTCGAGCATCGAGTTCGCGAAGCTGGCCCATGGCTGGTTCATCGGGATCACATAACTACCCGATGGAAAATTCATGCCACCGATGGAGAATGCCGATTCGGCCCGATGCACCTCCACGTCGGCCATCACGAACGAGCGCAATGCGTACTTCACGCCTGTCTGGTTCTCCTGCTCAGCAGGGATGATCCAGGCATCGGGCCACGCGTCCCACTTCTCTACGGCGCGCTTGTTGATCCCGTGGAAGTTCTCGAGCCAATACCGCCTGTTCTTCGCGGCGTTGGTCAGCAGCGCCATGGCGCCCGAGAACTGATAGTCGACGATGTCCGGCAGGCCCCAGTCCCCGCCCGCCCACGGGTTCGGGAAGTTCCACGAGCGTTTGCTCGCGTCGAAGTTGCGTCCCGGGCCGAGACGGTCAGGCGAGATGTTGGTGGGTGTCGCGATCCGCGCAGATGCGGTCTCGGAGAGCACCCGGGCAGCACCGTGGTAGTGCATATAGGCCCGTGCGGGGGCGTAGGCGTCGTATTGCGCGTTGATCACGATTCCGGCCTTACCCTGCGAGGTCAGCTCCGCCGCCATGTAGGCTCCCAGTTGGCTCACGGCCGTGGTCAGGGCCGGATCGATATTGGGTTCCCAGGGCTCGATGTACGGCGGAACGAACATGCGGGCGCCATTGCCGCCCATCTGGTGGATGTCGTGAACGATCTGCGGATGCCAGGAGTTCTGCGCGGCGACTGTGTGGATCGTCTCGTCGAGCGTGAAGGCGTACCAGTCGCGGTTGTTGTCGTGGCCGGCGTAGTAGTGGTAGAGCCAGGGCAGCGGAGACGTTTCGAATTCGGTGCCCAAGTGGTCGTTGTACCAGTCCACCACCCACTGCAGCCCATCCGGATTGAGCGACGGGATCTGCAGGAAGATCACGTTGTCCAGGATCTCGAGGACCTTCGCCTCGTTGGACGAAGCCATCGTGTACGCGAGCTGAGCCGCGGTCTGGCTTCCACCCACTTCGGTCGCGTGAATCCCGTGCGTGATCATCGCGACGGTCTTCCCCGAGTCGAGTAGCCGCTCGAGCTCGGCATCGTTCGCGATGGTCCGAGGGTCGGCCAGCTTCATCTGGATATCGAGCAACTCGCCGATCCGGGCGTGGTTCTCCGGGCTCGTGATGGTCAGCATCACAAATGGCTGGCCGATCGTGGTCGTACCGAGCGTGTCCAGGGTCACCCGCGGGCTCGCCTGGGCGAGTTTCTCGTAATACGCGGTGAGCTCGCCCCAATCTGCGAGCTTGCGGTGGTCCCCGATGTCGAACCCGAAGTGCGCACGTGGAGTAGGAACGGTCTGTGCCGCGAGAGCGGGCACGACGATGGCTAGGGCCACGAGGGCTGAAATGAGCCGGCGAATCATCAGAACTCCTTCAACGCGACGCATATGGTCTGCGTCGGGTCGAGCCGTAGTTAGTGGGGTGCCGGAAGATGGTACCCAAGGGCTCACGGGCCGGCAACGGACGCGAATCCGGAGTGCGTTCGCGCCGTTCTCGACCTTTGCGGCAGCGTCCGCGATCGCACTGATCGCGGACGCTGCAGTGGCTGCCCAGGACGCACCGCCCCCGAGTTCCGTGGCGGTGCCTCCCGACACCTATGGGTCGCCCGCGGTCCGCAGTCTCGTCGCGCGTGCCATGGTTGCTCGAACCAGACAGATCGAGGGGATCGAGAGCTACGAGGGGAAACTCCGTCAGCGCCTTTACATCGGCCTGACCTCGCTCCGCTTCAGACGCGAGCGCGGCCTCTTCGAGCACGAGCGAATCGCCCACATCCGCTGGACCGCATCCGGCGACCGCGTGATCCAGTGGGTCGGCCTGAGAACGGCGATCCCCATTGCGGGTCTCGATACCGGCAAGAAGGATCGTCCGGACGTGGTCATCGTCGCGTCCGACGATAGCACCCGCTCCATCTCGTTGACTGGGAACCAGGAGCTCGGACAGCAGATGGCAGACGAGCTGCTCGACGAGGACGCCGATGACATGATGGGCTTCGATTTCAGCCCGGGCGCTGACCGCCTCACGTTGGGCGATGATGACGACTGGGCGCTCCACCCGTTGGCCGATACCGCAGCGGCTCACTACCGGTATGCGCTGGGTGACACGCTGCGGATCACGCTCCCGGCCAACGAGCGGAACGTCGTGCTCTACGAGGTGCTCGTCGAGCCGAGCCGCGCCGACTTCCACCTCATGGCCGGATCGATCTGGTTCGACTCGGCATCCGCCTCGTTGGTACGCGCCACATACAGGCCGGCGCGCCCCTTCAACCTGGCCATCGACGATCCTGGGGAGTCGGACGACGTGCCCGGCTTCCTGCAGCCGATCGAGGCGGAGATCATGTACATCACGATCGAGTACAGCCTCCAGGAGCTCGAATACTGGCTGCCGCGCCGCTACGCCTTCGAGGGAGAGGCACGGGTCGGGTCCCTTTTCCGCGTACCGATCACGCTCGAGTGGAGCGTCGGCGAGTATCTGGTCAACGAGACACAGACGGATCTGCTGGTAGAGGGGGATCTGCCCGAAGGATGGCAGCGGCAGGAGAACATCAGCGAGGACGACGACGGTCGCGAGATACGCACCACGGTGATCGTGCCTACCGTCGAAGAACTTCGGCTGTCGCCCGACCTCTCCGAGGACTTCGGGGAACGCTCACCCACCTCGTTCAGCATGGACGAGATCGAGAATCTCGCTGCGAAGCTCGACGGCCTTCTTCCGACCTATAATCGGTTCCGACCAAGCCTCGACTGGGGTCTCAGCCGCGGCATGGCACGCTACAACCGTGTGGAAGGACTCAGCTTCGGGGGCATCTCCACGATTCCGCTCAACCCGAGGTTCGATCTCGAAGCCAACGTACGAGCCGGATCGGGAGATCGGACGATCACCGTGTCGCTGGGACTGCGGTGGGGACCCGAGTCGACCCGGTGGACGCTGTCCGGATACCACCGGCTGCAGTCGATGTCGGACAACGGCGACCCGTTCGGCTTCGTGAGCTCGACAGCGAACCTCTTCCTCGGCACCGACCGAGGCGAATACTACCGCTCATCGGGTGGTTCGCTCGGCTACCAGGACATAGGCGAGCGCGTCCGTTTCAGGCTCGCCGCCTTCTACGAGCGCCAGCGCGCGGTGGCGCTCGAGTCGGACTTTTCGATCCGTGAGTGGAACACGCCGGACTTCATCAGGCCTGTGCTCGCGGCTGATGAGATCGACGTCGGCGGGGCGCGCACTGATCTGAGCTGGTTCAGCGGGATCGACCCGAATGGGCTCATCGTCACGGGCCGCCTGACGGGCGAGCTCGGCTTCGGGACCCCGGTCGGCGTCACGACCGGCGACGTCTCGTATCAGCGAGCGACCGCGACGCTCTCCGCGAGCCATCCGCTCCCGTTCGGCCTGGCGGGCGCGATCGAGGTAGGCGGAGGCACATCGTGGGGTGACCTACCCGTCCAGCGGCAGTTCTTCGTCGGTGGGGCCGGAACGCTTCGTGGCTTCAACCTCAACGAGTTGTGGGGCGACACGTTCTGGCGAGGACGCGCCGAGATCGCAACAGGCTTCGCCGCAGCCCGGATCGGGCTCTTCACCGACATCGCATGGGCCGGCGCCCGTGACGACATCGCCTGGGATGACCGGTACCAAGGCGTCGGGATCGGGACGTCACTGCTGGATGGTCTGTTCCGGTTCGACATCGCGCGGGCGATCACACGAGGCGATCGCTGGAAGGTGCACTTCTACCTGGACGGGCTGTTCTAAGGCGCGTCCAGCCACCTCCGAAATGTCGATCAGGGCTGGCTACTCCTCCTGAAGCGAAACGACAGCGACTGCTGGTCACGGAGCCACGATCCACTAGGTCAACGCCGGGAGCTTCGAGATTCAGAACCTCTTGGCCTGGCGTGCGCGTCGCCGACCGGACGACCCTCCGTCTCGAGAGTGCGGAAACCCGATGCGTGCTCTCCGGGCTATCCAGCGAAGGGCGATGCGCGATGAACAGGCTGACGAGAAACACGCACCGGCTGGTGCCGAGCCTCCTCCTGATCCTCACCCACGACGGATCGCGACGGTCGAGAACGCTCGCACCGCGCCGCTGACTCAGGAGATCCCGGTCAGCCCCGACGTTACCATCGGTCAGTTCGACAACGGATTGCGCTACTACATTCGGCAGAATCACGAACCTGAGAATCGTGCTCAGCTACGACTGGTCGTGCGCG
>Ga0066376_10003240_pt1 | contig 14740 bp, 13 predicted proteins | sample Knorr_S15_td_Bot_FD_77009 | JGI IMG/M metagenome (GOLD analysis project Ga0066376, IMG submission 77009) | Marine microbial communities from Southern Atlantic Ocean transect - Knorr_S15_td_Bottom_ad_5009_LV_A | ecosystem: Environmental > Aquatic > Marine > Oceanic | place: Southern Atlantic... | reverse complement strand
TTTTCCCTCGGTGTCGGGACCAGGCATCCGTTAGCCCGTGCCAAGCGCTCTGGGGGCCAAGGTAGAGGAGGGTTGGGCTCGTCGACCGGTTCGTGGACCGAGATGCCCGCTCCCGCCGCGCGAGCGCATGGACGGTGAGGGCTGGGGTGTCAGCGAATACCAGTGGTCCGAGTTTCGATGCGAGCCATGTAGCCGGCGACGACCCAATCGGCATCGACGCGCAGAAAGAGGGCGATCTGCCTGAGATTCCCGCGCAGGTACACAGGAGCCGGGAGGGCATCGAGGTTGTCTTCCTCGATGAACCGCAAGTTCATGAGCGAGATCTTGGTCGACAGATTGATCTGATCGACCGTCACGCCGCGCGCCTCTCGCAACCGTCGGATGGTCGCTCCGTCACACTGCGTTGTTTCGGCCAGGATGCCGTCTACGCGCTGGTCGCTGCTGATGACCGGGTTCTCCCCGCATTCGGTGCCGGGCATGGCGTGCGGTGAGTCGCCGTGCCGGGGTGAGGCGCCTTCCGCGAGCGGTGCCGTCGTCGTGTGTGGCGCGCCTTGGGCCTCGTCGGAGGGCGCCGCGTCAGTTCCGCGCCCTCGCGCGGCCAACTCCTGGTCATAGCGTTCGCGTGTCTCCACATCGCCGAGCACGCGGAACGCGGTCTCCATCCGTTCGGACACGAGCCGAGCCTCTTCGGGCGTGAACAACGTGTAGATGGCCAGCGAGTCCGCGGCGAAGGCGGCCTGGGCGCGTTTGTAGGCCTCGACAATCTCCGACCGTGTAGCCGAGGGAGGGACCTCGAGCAGATCGTAGTGGGTCCGTTGTCCGGCGTCGTCCACGCCGGTCGGGTTGGTCCGCGTGGTCATGGCGTCAGAATCTTGGTGACAATCCCGCGCAGCGAGCCAGCCAGCGGGCTCACGGGATACTCCAGCAGAAACGGCCGTCGCTTGCGGACCGCTCGCCAGACGCTGTCGTCACATTGGAGGCAGCCGACGAACTGCAGATCGAACCCGAAGTAGTTGCGTGCCGCCATCGCGATCTGCTGACCGACGTTGGCATCCGCTCCGCTTCGAACCTGATTGATCACCAGCTTCGGAGTGAATTATTGCATGGCTCTGTGCAAGAGGGCGCCACGCTCGGGTTCGAGCTGCTTGATTCGCTCGAACAACACCTGCGGGCTCGAGACCGTTGCGCCGGCGTTTCCACTCATGGCGGCCTGCAAGAGCTCGCGAACCTGGAACTTGCGATCGAGATCACGCAGCCGCCGAAAAAACGCGGCCTTGACGAACCGGTAGAGATTGTCGATCGACGTGGGCTCCGGCAGGCACATCAAGACGCCCAGGTCCCCGCTGACAAAAATTCCAGCGTGTTGAATCCAGTGCCGGCCCCTAGATCGAGGAGCACATGGTCGAAGTCCATCGATCTGATTTTTCGGATCAGCCGCATTTTTGTCTGATATTTGGGGTTCGCCGCTGCGACGACGTGGCCCGCCCCGGAAATCAGGCTCAGATTCGGAACCGGGGTCTGGACGGCCAGCTCCTGAAGCCCTTCGACTGCCGTGTCATGAAATCGTCCAACGTCGCCATGGGCTGGGTGACGCCGAGACAGCTGTGCAGATTGGTCCCACCGAGGTCGGCGTCGATGACGCACACGCGGTTTCCCATCAGAGCGAGGGTGATACCGACATTGGCCGTGAACAGACTCTTGCCGATCCCGCCCTTGCCACCGCCGATGGTCCACACGCGGCCGCCGGTGCGGGCTCGCGCCCTGGGTGCGGGACGCGGGTGAGGGGCCGCGTATGACGCTTCCCTCGGGTCGACCAGGTGTGCCGCTGGCGCCTCCTTGAGCAACGCGGTTGAGCTCGAGATCTGCATGTGTTGCGCGTAGTTGTCCGTCAGCTTCTCCCTACGTCGTCTCGGGTTCTGGCGGCGGACTTTAGGCTTGAGGGTGGAGCTTCACCGAATCGAGGACGTGAAACGGGCCCCGCATGACGACTGGGCGTGACCTCGGACATGCCATACATGGCGTTTTGCCGTGGCCTGGGGCAAAATCTCGCTCTGGTCTCGGTCACGTGTGAGTGCGGATGCATGTCCGGGAGCCGGTCGGACTCTCCACGTTCCTGACCGTTCGGGAGGAGTCGCGGCCGAGGAGGGGCCCTGATGTCAGTGACTCGCATGAGACGAATGCATCGAATGACGCGACGGCACCGATGGCTGCGGCGCAACGTCGTGATGGTTGTGGCGCTCGGCCTGGTGGCCGGGACGGCGGCGGGAGGACAACCAGGAAACCAAGACGAGGGTGACAACGAGTTCGTCCGTACGCTTGTGGGCCGGCTGGACCTCGGGCAATACAAGGCGACGATCAAGGGGCTGACCGCATTCGGCGACCGCCGCCAGGGCACCGCACGGAATCGTGACGCCGTGGACTGGATCGAGTCGCGACTGCAGGCGGTCGGGTGCACGAATACCGAGCGTATCGTGTATACCTTCGACCCGGCACCGCGACAGCCGCGTGCCCGTCGGGTTGGTGGGACACGGCCGCCACTGAATCCCACCGACTCGACGACCACCGGCGGCGCCGTCGGGCGAAACGGCTCGGGGCCCGGAGGGAGTTCGATCTTCGGCTACCGGCGGCGCACTGGCGTCGTGCGGGACCCGCTCGCGCAGCCGGACGAGACGCTCCGTGCCCTCAACCTGGAAGAGTCGACAAACGGCGAGCGTTCCGAGGTGTTCTGCACCAAAGTCGGCACCACGCATCCAGATGAGATGTACATCATTGGGGCCCACATGGACGGTCACGGATTCGGCCAGGCGGCCAACGATGACGGGTCGGGCACGGCCATCGTCCTGGAGCTGGCCCGTATCTTCAGCGCCTCCGATGTTCAGACCGCACGGTCGATTCGCTTCGCGCTCTGGAACAACGAAGAGACCGGCCTCAACGGCAGCACCGCCTACGTGGAGCAACGGCGCGAGCGACAGGGGCTGGAGGACCCGCCGGGGTCCGGTCAGTACCCAGAGCCTCAGTGGCTCGGCATGATCCAGCACGACATGATGTTGTTCGACCACGGTGCGCCAGGTCCTGACGGTGTGGTCAGCCGCGACCAGCGGCCTGAGGCCGATGTGAATATTGAGTTTCAGTCGAACTCCGACCTCGTGGCCGAATCTCGCGACTTGGCGTTTCTTTTCAAATCTGCCAACGACGCCTTCGCGACGGACTATCCGGCCACGGTCGGTCCCCATATGACCAACACCGATTCGACCCCGTTCATGAATGTCACGCCCTCTATCAGCCTCCGCGAGAACGAGCGCGGCATGCACATCGGAGCGGGCTGGGATCCCCACTGGCACCAACCGACCGACCTCTACACCACGTTCACCGACGATGACTTCCGTCTGGGGCTCAATGCGGCGCAGACCACGCTGGCCGCCATCGCGCTGCTGGTTGACGCGGCGATCGCCGAACGCTGAGGACGGCAAGTTCGTGGCGCCAGTGTCCTAGCTAGCAGGTTGCTGAAGAACGTCCCCGGGGGTTTTCTGACGAGGGGTCTGTCTGGCTAGGCGCGAGGAGGGAGCAGCCAGGTGGGCTGTGACCGACGAAGCAACGCCGCCAGACGGGCGCCTCGTCGGAAAACCAGGGGTCACCCGCCAGCCACCGGTCTGGCCGCTGCCCGGTACGCATACATCCCTTCAATCGCGAAGATCAGCAGGGCGACCCATACCAGGCCATAGCCCACGAGTTGAGATCGACCAAACGCTTCGTCATAGACGAGCACTCCGAGCAGGAACTGCAGGGTAGGCGCGAGGTACTGGATGATGCCCATCTGCGACAACGGGATCCGACGGACCGAGGCGCCGAACAGCAGCAAGGGTGCGACGGTGATGACACCCGAGGCAGCCAGCAGCGCCTGGTGCCGCCACTGGCTTGGATCGGCGCCTGACCCGGTGGGTGAGGCGATGTCCGGCCCCAGCAACAGAGTCAGGGCGGCGGGGACGCACAGCAGACTGGCTTCCACCGTCAGTCCCGGCATCGCTCCGAGCGATGCCCGCTTCTTGATGAGTCCGTACAGACCGAACGTCGACGCCAGGAGGAGCGCGATCCACGGCAGCGTGCCGACCGAGAGTGTCAGATACACCACGCCGGTGGCGGCGAGGGCAACGGCCGCCCACTGGCCCGGCCGCAGGTGCTCGCGCAGGACCACGACCCCCAGCCCCACCGTGACCAGCGGCGAGAGAAAGTAGCCGAGGCTGGCGTCCACGATGAAGCCCGTCGTGACGGCCCAGACGAAAGTCAGCCAGTTGGCGTAGAGTAGCGCCGCGGCGGTCGCGTAGGTCGTGACGACACGGGGCGAGAGCTGACCGCGTGTGATCCGATCCTGCGGTCGAAAGACCAGCAGCAGGCCGAGCATGAGCAGCGACCAGAAGACCCGGTAACCGATCAGGGCGGTCGGCGGGAGGTGGTCTAACTGCTTCCAGTAGGCCGGGCTCACACCCCACCAGAGATACGCAGCGATCCCGTACCAGACCCCGGTTCTCACGAGACGTCGATTGTCGTGGCCTGCATCGGCCGTGGGAGTGTCCTGGTTGTCACGGGGTGTCGGCCGTGACGCAGACGGCCCGATGTGTGAGGCGTCGGGCGGATAGGTCACGAATCGCCGACGACCACTCAGGCGCATACAGCGGGGAGTTGGTGACCCAGAGCCGATTGGGGTCGCCGAAATCACGGTCGGCGCTCCAGAGTGTCAGCCCCCACGGATATCGTGTCGGATCGAGCCGCTGGAGGACGGAGTCGAGCTCTGGTTGCGTAGGGAGGCGCCAGGTGGAACTGGCGCCCAGGGCGAGGCCCTGGCAGTAGGCATCTGCGTCGGTCCACAGGAGCCCGTCCACGCCTTGGCTCGGGTTGCCGGTCGTGGTCCAACGCAGACCGAGCTGCCGATCGAGGAGAGTGCCGTCGCCCAGGTCGGGGAACGGATCGCCGGGGTCTGCCGAGGCCGCGTCCCGCGTCGGTCTCGGCTCGATACCGGCCGTCTCAGCGAGGAGCGCGCCGTTGTCCGCACGCGGCGCGTCTGGAACCAGTTGGTCGACCGCGCCGCCCCCGACGTCGACCCCGCCCGACTGGGCGACAGGTCTCGCTGGCGCGGGCGTGCGTGCTGGCGCATCGGGTGTTTGGGAGGTCGATTCGGCCGTGGTGTCCGTATCCGTTGTTGCCGGCCCGACTGTGCCCGCCGGCGTGGGAACGCTGTCGACGGCAGGGACGGCGCGAGAGCCCGGGTCCGATGGGGAGCCAGACTCGGTGCCGCGCGGCGGGTCCGTCAAGGAGAGCACGGCCTGGGTCCCCGACTCGCGCGCGGGCGGTCGGAGCCAGAGCAGCACGAGCATGACCACTGCCGCCGCCGCCAGGGCGACGGCGAGCCAGCGGCCGGTCGAGTTGGTTCGGCCGGACGGCGACGATGCGCTTGTCGCCACCGTGGGCGACGCAGCGACGGAGGGGGCAGGAACGCTCGACGGGGGCGCCCCGACATCCGTTGGCAGCGGTGGGACGCCGCCGATCCGCACAGTGGTTCCGCCATCGATCTCCCCGGCGTTGGCGGTCGCCACGGTTGAGATCCGGGCGACCATGTCGGCGGCGGAACCGAAGCGTTCGGCCGGCTCTTTGTGCATGGCGCGCAGGATCATGCGCTCCAGTACGTCGGGGATGTTCGGGTTCACCTCGCTGGGGAGTGGCAATGGATCGCGGATGTGTTTGACCACGATCGCGAGCGGCGTCTCCGCGTCAAAGGGGACCCGCCCGGTGGCCATTTCATAGAGCACGACCCCCAGCGAGTAGAGGTCGCTGCGGCCATCGATCGCATCGCCCATGCCCTGCTCGGGCGACATGTACTTGGGGGTGCCGATGAGCCCGCCGGTCGCGGTGAGCGTGTCCGCACCCTCCAGGATCTTGGCGATGCCGAAGTCGGCGAGCAGACAGTTGCCGCGTTCATCGAGCAGGATGTTGCTGGGCTTGACGTCGCGGTGCACGAGTCCGTGCGCATGCGCGCAATCGAGGGCGTCGCCCACCTGCGAGACCACGCGTCGGATCTGCTCGAGTGGCAGCGGATGCCCGTCAATCACGGCCGCAAGCGTGCCGGTCTTGATGAACGGCATCACGATGTAGGTGAAGCCGTCCGACTCGCCGTAGTCGTGGACCGGAAGAATGTGCGGGTGCTGCAGACTGGCGAGAATCTTTGCTTCTTGCTCGAAGCGGGCCAGGAACTCGCGGTCCTGGGCGAGATGACGAGGGAGTACCTTCAGCGCGACATGTCGGTCGACGGCCGGTTGGTAGGCCTTGTACACGGAGGCCATGCCGCCCGCCCCGAGCGGTGCCACGATACGATAGGGTCCAAAGGATCGCCCTGATAGATCTTCCATCACTCAGGTCCAGGAGCGAGAACGCCATCATCCAGCGGTCGTCCCACACGGCAGGCTGACACGAACAGAATTGCAATGTCCATACCGGACGGGGGAGACTGGCTTGGGGTTTGCACCCGTGCGGGTACTCTGGCTGGTGCGCGCCAAGCCCAGCGTGTGCCCGCGTCGACGTCATCATATCCTTGGAGTGTGACCATGCGTACAGAACACAGGTTGACATATCTGTCGGCGATTCTCGGCCTCGCGCTGTGGTTGCTGACACCGGCTATCGGGTTGGCTCAACCCCGCGTTGCCGTCATGAACTTCGAGAACAACAGCACGTGGCGGTACTGGGGCGACAATCTTGGTGCGGCCGCAGCTGACGAACTGGTGACACAGCTGCTCAAAACCGGGTCGTACAGGATGATCGAGCGCTCCCAGCTGGCGGCGGTCCTGGCCGAGCAGGATCTGGGCGCAAGCGGCGCGGTCGACGCATCGACCGCGGCCAACATCGGCAGGTTGCTGGGGGCTCAGCTCATCTTGACCGGATCGATCACCCAGTTTTCCATCGAGACCATCTCAGGAGGGTTCCGTGGCCTGGGCGGGTCCAGGTCCAAGGCGGAAACCATCCTCGATGTGCGGCTGATCGACACGACCACCGGCGAGATCCTGATGGCCGAGAGCGGCGAGGGGGAGAAGACCTGGGGCGGCGGATTTTTTCGATCGGCCAGTCTGGAGCGTGATTTTGATGCCGGGGTCGCACAAGAAGCGCTCCGCCCGGCCATCGAGCAGGTCACCGAGACGCTGGCTCGCCAAGCCGACCGGTTCGCCGACCTCGAGCCGGTTGAGCCACCGGCGCCAGTGGCCCAGATCGTCGGCGCCAGCGACGGGTCCTTCTACATCAACCAGGGCGAGAATCTCGGGGTCGCGGTAGGACAGCGATTCGAAGTGATCCGCGTCATCGATGAAATCAAGGATGCGAACGGCGTGGTGCTCGACCGGATCACCGACCGGGTCGGGGTCCTCGAAGTGACCCGCGTATTGTCGCAGTCCGCGATCTGCACGGTGGTCGAGGGAGAAGCGACTGAAGGGGACACGATTCAACCGCTGTAGTCGGTGGACTACACAAACGTCAGACCGCTGACGAGATAGGCGCCGCGTCCGCGCGCGTTGGCGGCAGGGTCAATAGACCCGGAGGTCGTCAATCCAAATGGTACCGTCGGTGCCTGGGGATACCGCCCCGGTGTCGACGAGGAACAAGATCACCTGCGTCTCGGCGAGGTCGAGCGTGCCGTCTACGTCATCGATGACGTTGCGCAGACGGTCGAACGGCACGGTGACATCCCGCCATTCGGTGGAGGACCGGACCGAGGCCTGCCAGGTGTCGGCGCCTTCCGGCTCTGTCGGATTGAGGTCACGGACCTGGACCCAGAACCGATACGGGACGTCGCTTCGCACAGAGAACACCAGGCCGCTACGACCGGACAGGTCTCGTGGTACGTAGCTTCCCAACGACGCGAACGGGGATGGATGGTCGGCAGTGGGGACGCCAAGCTGGAAGGCGATCCGCGCGGCGGATGAACCATCGGGGCCGGTACCTGGGTCAATGAACCGCGGGTCGAGTGTGGTCGAGGGGTCGGACACCGCCGTGAACCGCGAGGAGGTGTCGAACCGCTCGAGCTCGGCCGTCGCGCCAACCACCAACGGTCCGGGCAGCGCGGCCGCGGCGCGGCGTCGCGCGCGGTCCGCTTGGGTCAAGACGTAGATCGGATTGGAGATGATCCAAGGCATGTCCCAACCGTCGAGATGGACCTCCACTCGATAGACGCCAGGCTCCTGCACTTGTTCATCGATGGCGCGTTCACCGGACGTGACGACCACGCCGTCGCGGAGCAGTGTCAACCGGGCGGTGGCGGGTAGCGCCCCACCGGCGCGCAAACGAAGTGGGCCGGCGGCTGGGACCTCATCGCCCATCGTCCATTGCTCGCCGGTCCGCTCAGCGAGAAAGAAAAACCGATCGGCCGGCGCCAACGCCCCGAGGCCCACGTAGAGTCGGCCGCGGGCCAGCGCGGCCACGAGCGCGGCGGTGTCCTGGGTGGCGTTGCCGCTGAATGGGCGCTCCAACAGGACATAGTTCTGGGCAATCCGGAACACCGACTCATAGGTGGGGAAGGGCAGCCCCGGCGACGACGTGGGTCGGAGCGTGCCGTGGGCGTCAGCCCCAGTGATGCCGGTGGCCTGCCGCCGAGACAACAGTGCATCCCACCGGTCGAGCGTGGCTGGGCGGCGCAGGAGACGCAGCAACGCGTAGTCGGTGTTGAGGAGATAGCGTGCGAGGGTGCCGATCCGTGTGAACCAGCCGGCGGCGCGCAACTGTGAGTCGCCATTGAGTATCTCGACGCCCCAGTTCCCGGGCAGATTCCAGTCCCGCCACATGAGGTCCTCGCGCGCGTTGTCCGGATGCGCCGCGAAGCTCACACTGCCCAGCTCCGCCAGGTCGAGCAGCGCGTCCCGGGCGTCGCCCGAGAACCGGTAAGTCAGTTGAGGCAATCCGATGGCGAGCAGATGGCCTCCACGATTCGAGATCTCGGTGCCCACCACCGTGAGCACCCCGGTCCGGCCGTATCCCTCGCTGGGCTTGCCGGCCTGCGAGTTGTGGTCGGTCACGATGACGAAGTCGAGCCCGGCCGCTTCGGCGGCCGCCTCGACGTCGGCAATCTGCCCACTGCCATCAGAGTGAGTGGTGTGCACGTGCGCGACGCCGGAGACACGTACGAACGAGTCGGGCACGTCGGCGTCGACCACCCCCAGAGCGCGCCACGTCACCACGCGCCAGACCAGAACCGAGACGACAAGCAGGACGAGGGCCCCGACCGCACCGAGGACCGCCTTCCGGGTCTCTCGCGTCATGCTCGCGGTACCACCGGGTTCGTGTAGTCGGATGTCGGACGGGTAGACGGCGACGGTCCGCATGACTGCAGCAGGGACAGGTCCTGCGGCGGGTTCCCTCTGGCGCCGCGGGTGACGTGTTCGCGCAGCCGGAAGTGCGGGGCGAGGTGGCGAAGGAGGTAGTCCTCCGAGAAGAAGACACCGCATCGGTTGCTGCCAGCCGCGTCACGGTCGCGCACGACGAGTTGACCGGCGTGGAACCGGGCTCGCTCCGGGTCTGACAACGTGTCCAGATACGCCGCGCCGTGCGTGGAGATGATCAGATGTCCGCCGGGCCGCAGGACACGCGCTAGCTCGGCTACCCATCGGCTCTGGAGCGGCTCCGGCAGATGGGTGAACACGGAGAGGGCGTAGATCAGATCGAAACGCGCATCGGTGTAGGGCAACGGTGGCTCGAGTCCGTTGGTTTCGAATTGCGCAAAGGGCAGTCGGCGTCGGCACCAGTCGATGAGGACGGGGTTGTAGTCACACCCGTGGATTTCCGCCGGGAGGTCCGCCCAGTGTCGGATGATGCGGCCGCATCCGCACCCGAAGTCGAGAACCGCGCCGACCTCAGGGAGCGGGACGCTGTTGCGTTCCAGCTGTGCTCGAATGCTGTCGGCGCCGGCGCGCCCGGTCTGTATGAACCACTCGACCGAGGGGGACGCGGTCGTCAGCATCAGGAGCCGCGCCGTTGGCACCGGCAGGCCCCCATGCTCGCCGCGCCGCAGGAATCGTCGGTTGTGCCGCACCCACCCGAGCGCAGCGACAGCGTCCCGAACTCGCCGGGCCGCGTCGAGCAGGCCCAGCCGCCCGAGCACCACCTTCACGACCCCTCTCATGGAAGAGGTGCCGGGTCCCTAACGCGTCGTCTTGAGCGGGCCGAAGGCAGTTGCCAGCCACAGCGCCACGGCTAGGAACGCGGTGCAGCCGCCCACCGCCTTGTACACCGTGGCGTCGGGCGCGTATTCCATATACAGGTAATACGGCAGGACGACGATATCGAGGAAGATGGCCACCAGGAAGAACGTCAGCGTGAGTTTTCCGGCCGGCCCCAACTCTTGTGTGTGTGTCATGAAGTGCTCACCGACAGAGAGACTAGTCTCTTAGGTCCGCGGCGCGCTGTCAACGGGGCGCTCGTGTACACTCTGGCCACTGTTCATCGAGCTGTCCAGGAAGGAGACACCGCATGCGAAACGTGGTGGTGAGTGTGGTAGTCGTGGTGGCCGCTTTCGTGCTGGGCCGTGCGTCGGCCCAGGATATCGAGCCGTCCTGCCCCGGGTGTCAGGTCACCCATATCCCCGCGACCGAGGTCGACCGGTACGCGGCGCTGGGCCGTGCCCAGGGGCTCGTCGACCAGCAGGTACGGTCGGTCGACATCGGGCGCTCGCAGGTGCAGATTGCCATGGCCTATCGAGGGGCGCTCGACGAGCCTCGGCCGAGGTCGGTTGCCTCGCACGACCTGGTCACCGAGGTCTACGTGGTCCTGAGCGGCTCGGGTACCAACCGCACCGGTCCCGATCTGGTGGACCCGCAGCGGCGCCCGCCGGACAATCGCGCCGTGCAGTTCCTGAATGGTCCTGGCAATAATTCGACTGACATCCGGAACCCGCAGACCCACGAGCTGCAGGCGGGTGACGTGTTCGTCATCCCGGCCGGCACCGGGCATCAGTTCACGAAGATCGACGACCACATCAGCTATCTGATGGTGCGTATCGATCCGGACAAGGTCGTACCGCTCATGGACCAGACGGCGTCTGAGGCATACCTGGCCGAGCGGACCCGGTAGGGAAAAGGAGACCCATGCGGTACGCAGGACGCTGGCTGGCGGTGGCGGTTGGCCTGGCGCTGGGGGGGCTCCCGGTTGCTGTGGTCGCCCAGGCGGTATCGGACGGCACTGAGCAGGGCGAATGGCCCGTGTATCACGGCAACCTCGCGCAGCAACACTATTCGCCGCTCGACCAGATTACGGCCGACAACTTCGACGAGCTCGAGGTGGCCTGGACGTTCAAGACTGACAACCTCGGCACACGCCCCGAGTTCAAGTTGGTGGGCACACCGCTCATGGTTGGCGGGCGTCTGTTTGCGAGCGGCGGGTCGCGTCGTTCGGTCGTGGCGCTGGATGCCGCGACAGGCGAGCTGCTGTGGGTGCACTCCGAGCGTGAGGGCGCGCGTGGCGCCGCCTCGCCGCGACAGTTGTCGGGACGTGGGGTGGCGTATTGGAGCGGGGCGGTGGAGCCGGCGCCGTCCAGGATTTTCTACATCACGCCCGGGTTCCGCCTGGTTGCGCTCGATGCGACCACCGGACAGCGGGTACCCGATTTCGGTGACGGCGGGTGGATCGATCTGAAATCCGCCGCGGTGTATGGCGACGAGCTGCCGATCGATCCGGTCACCGGCGAGATTGGGTTGCACGCGACCCCGACCGTCGCTCGTGACGTCGTGATCGTCGGGTCGTCGATGCGTGAGGGCCATACGCCCAAGACACACAACAACACCAAGGGACTGGTGCAGGCCTTCGACACGCGCACCGGTGAGCGCCGCTGGACATTTCACACGATTCCGCGCCCAGGCGAGTTTGGCCACGAGACCTGGGAAGACGGGTCGTGGGAGGTGACCGGGAACGTCGGTGTCTGGAACCAGATTGCGGCCGATGAGGAACTCGGTCTGGTGTATCTGCCGGTGGAGACGCCCACCTCCGACTTTTACGGCGGGCACCGCCCGGGCGACAACCTCTTTGCGGAGAGTCTCGTGGCGCTCGATCTCGAGACCGGCGAACGTCGCTGGCACTTCCAGTTGGTGCACCACCCTATTTGGAACATGGATATCTCGACGGCGCCGATCCTCGAGGACATCACCGTGGATGGCCGGGTCATCAAGGCGGTGTCGATCATGGGCAAGCAGGTCATGGTCTATACGTTCGATCGGGAGACCGGCGAACCGGTGTGGCCGATTGAAGAGCGCCCTGTGCCCCAGTCGGACGTGCCGGGCGAGCAGACCAGTCCGACCCAGCCGTTTCCGACCAAGCCGCCGCCCTATGATCACCAGGGCGTCACTACCGAGGGGCTGATTGATTTCACGCCCGAGCTTCGGGATGAGGCCGAGCGTCTGCTCCGGCGCTACCAGACGGGCCCGATATTCACTCCGCCGGTTGTCAGCGATCTCGATGGGGCGGTCACCTCTTTCCGGTCGTCCGGTGGGACCAACTGGCCGGGGGGCGCCTTCGACCCGGAGACCCAAATTCTGTATGCGCCGTCCTATACGTCCATGGTGACGATCGGTCTGCTCCCTCCGCCGAATCCGGAATTTTCAGACATTCGCTACGTGCGTGGCAACGTGCTGAGCGGCATTCGATTTATCCCGACCGGTGGCGACACGTCAGGTGCAGACACCCCCGACCGACGACCGATCGAAGTGTTTGGCGGAACCGGGGCGCGCTCGGCGACCCCCAACCCGCAAGGCCTGCCGTTCCTTAAGCCGCCGTACGGGAAGTTGACCGCCATCGACATGAGCCGAGGAGAGATCCTGTGGCAAGTCGCTCACGGTGACACGCCAGACCGGATCACGCGTCATCCCGCCCTGGCGGGACTGGACCTCCCGCGAACGGGACAGAGCGGCGCGGTGGGCGCATTGGTGACGAAAACGCTGGTCATCATGGGCGAGCCGATGGCAACCACGACCTCGTCGGGCGCGCGCGGGGCGATGCTTCGTGCCTATGACAAAACGACGGGGGCGGAGGTCGGCGCCGTCTATATGCCGGCGCAGCAAAGCGGATCGCCCATGACCTACATGGTGGATGGCACGCAGTACATCGTCGTCGCCGTCAGCGGTGGGGTCTACTCGGGCGAGTATCGAGCGTATCGGGTGCCCGCCAACTAGCGGCCGGACGCGTGCACCAACCGGACGCGGATCGCGACGCCTGATGGGGTGGGTAGCGCACGCGTCTCGAACTGGCTAAAATTACCGTGTACACGCGTCCGGCGGCGCCAGTGCGTGGCGGTCGTCGTGGCGAGGACACGCAAGACGCCCAGCGCGACACGCTCGACCGCCTGGGAACGTAAGAATTCGGCAAGGAGCATCGACGGATGCGTCAACCACTGGTGACGACGTCCTGTCTGGCGGTGGCCGTCCTGGCCGGCGGCCGTGGTGTTCATGAACGAAATGATCCATGACGCGCGGGTTATCCCGCTCACCGGCCAGTCCCATGCCCCCGACGCGGTGCGGCAGCTGCACGGTGATTCGCGGGGCCGGTGGGACGGTGACACCCTGGTGGTGGAGACCACGAACTACTCGTCGGACGCGACGTTTCGCGGGTCGTCCAATGGTTTGCACATGGTCGAGCGATTCACGCTGGTCGGGCCGAGGACGCTCAACTACGAAGTGACGCTGACCGACCCGACCGTCTGGAGCAGGCCGTGGACGGTCTTGATTCCCCTGATGCGAAGTGACGAACCGATGTTCGAGTATGCCTGTCACGAGGGCAACATCGGTATGGACGGCATCCTAGCCGGACATCGGGCCGAGGAGCGCGAGGCCGCGTCGAAGTAGGCGTCGTCGCGGGCCGGGGCTCCGCTCGGCTCGCCCGCGTCTTTCTCGCGCACGAGCGCACTCATGAAGATTCCCGCCACGGTCCTCGGGATCGCCGCGCTGGTGTGTATATCCGGGTCCGCGCTCGCGGGTCAGCGCGACGGGGATCACGGCGCCGCGGTCGCGCGTCTGACCGCCAGACCCGAAATCATCCAGGCCTTGGACCTGGCCCGAGACCTGGAGGCCGGGGCCGAGTCAGATCTCATTGAGCTGACAGAGATTCCGGCGCCGCCGTTCGGGGAGGCCGCCCGCGCGGCGCGTTTTGCCGAGATGCTGCAGGTGGCTGGCCTGCCCGAGGTGTCGATCGACGCCGTCGGCAATGTCATTGCGCGCAGGGCTGGGTTGGGCACCGGGGAAACGGTCGCGATTGTGGCCCACCTCGACACCGTGTTTCCGGCCGGGACGGACGTGACGGTGACGCGCCGCGGCGAGCGTTTGTATGCGCCTGGCATCGGGGACGATACCCGCGGCCTGGTGTTGCTGCTCAATGTGGCCCGGATCCTGGAGCGCGCTGACATTCGGACGGTCGCCGACATCCTGTTCGTTGGCAGCGTCGGCGAAGAGGGTCTTGGGGACCTGCGCGGTGTCCGGTATCTGCTGCGGCGGGGCGGCCCCCGGGTCGACCGCGTAATCGCAATCGACGGCGGCAGCGACCGCCGGGTCGTGAACCAGGCTCTGGGGTCGCGCCGCTATCGAGTGACGCTGACGGGACCCGGCGGGCATTCGTGGGGCGACTTCGGCCTCGCCAACCCGGCCCACGCGCTCGGGCGCGCGACCTACTACTTCGACGAGGCGGCGGCCGTGGTCGTCAACACAGGGTCGCCGGCAAGCTACAACGTCGGACGGAT
>Ga0066376_10003238_pt1 | contig 14744 bp, 14 predicted proteins | sample Knorr_S15_td_Bot_FD_77009 | JGI IMG/M metagenome (GOLD analysis project Ga0066376, IMG submission 77009) | Marine microbial communities from Southern Atlantic Ocean transect - Knorr_S15_td_Bottom_ad_5009_LV_A | ecosystem: Environmental > Aquatic > Marine > Oceanic | place: Southern Atlantic... | reverse complement strand
TATAATTCTATAAGAAATAATAGTATAGATTTAAGTCTTATTAAATATGAGTACTTAAAAAATAAATATATGATAGAGGATTAGCGATATGAATTTAAAAACAAAAATATCAGCAAGTATTGGTAATAAAATTTCATGCAAGGGGTGGCAACAGGAAGCAGCGTTAAGAATGTTGCAAAATAATTTAGACCCTGATGTAGCAGAATCTCCAGAGGATTTGATTGTTTATGGTGGTTATGGAAAAGCTGCAAGAAATTGGGACTCTTATAATAAAATTGTTACTTCATTAAAAGAACTAGAAGACGATGAAACTCTATTGATTCAATCTGGTAAACCTGTTGCGATTTTTAGAACACATAAATATTCCCCCAGAGTGCTAATATCAAATTCAATGATTGTGCCTAAATGGTCTAATTGGTCTAATTTTAGAGATCTTGATAAAAAAGGATTAATGATGTATGGACAAATGACAGCAGGTAGTTGGATTTATATTGGGACTCAAGGTATTTTACAGGGAACCTATGAGACCCTTGCACAGGTTGCAAGAAAACATTTTAATGGTACCTTAAAAAACACTTTAACTGTAACGGCAGGATTAGGAGGGATGGGTGGAGCCCAGCCTTTAGCAGTCACCATGAATGAAGGGGTTAATATAACTGTTGAAATAGATCCAATTAGAATAAAAAAGAGACTAAAAACAAAATATTTAGACACATCTACTGATAGCTATGCTGATGCAATAGATAAAGCATTAAGGTATAAGGAACAGGGTAAAGCAATTTCAATTGGGTTGCTAGGTAATATCGCTGATATTTTACCAAAACTTATTAATGATAAAATTATTCCAGAGATATTAACTGATCAGACATCTGCACATGATGAGTTAAATGGATATATACCAAATAATATGACAATAGAGGAAGCAGATATTTTAAGAAAGAACAATCCAAGTGACTATATATCAAAATCATTTAAAACTATGGGAATACACTGCAATGCAATGTTGGAACTACAAAAAATGGGTTCCATTACTTTTGATTATGGTAACAACCTAAGAGGTCAAGCAAAAGAGAATGCCGGAGTAAAAGATGCATTTAACTTTCCTGGTTTTGTGCCAGAATATATAAGACCACTTTTCTGCGAGGGCAAAGGTCCTTTTAGATGGGTTGCATTATCAGGAAATCCTGATGATATATATAAAACCGATAAAAAAGTTCTTGAGTTATTTCCTCAAGATAAAGCATTAAAAAGATGGATAAAAATGGCACAAGAAAAAGTAAAATTTCAAGGATTACCAGCTAGAATTTGTTGGCTTGGATATAGAGAAAGGAATATATTTGGCGAGGCAATAAATAATATGGTTGCAAATGGAGAATTAGATGCACCAATTGTAATTGGAAGAGACCATTTAGATGCAGGATCAGTTGCATCTCCAAATAGAGAGACAGAATCAATGAAGGATGGCTCTGATATTGTTGCAGATTGGCCTATATTAAATGCACTCTTAAGTGCCTCAGGAGGCGCTTCATGGGTATCAGTACACAATGGGGGTGGAGTTGGAATTGGTTTGTCCATTCATGCCGGGCTAGTTATTGTTGCTGATGGAACTTCTGAGATGCAAAAAAGGATCAATAGAGTATTGACAAATGATCCTGGAATAGGTGTAGCTAGACATCTTGACGCTGGATATGAGAAGGCGATTCAAATTGCTGATGAAAGAAATTTAAAAATTCCCAAATAAATGATAACAAAAATATATAATATTAAAAGTTTTATTACATATGACACATCAATTAAAGATGTTGTTATTAAGAAACTTGATAGTATTTTGATAAAAGATAATCAGATTTATAAAATAAATTATAATAATAATAATGATAAAATTGATAATCAAATAGATGCAAAAAATAATATAATTACTCCAGGATTTATTGATTCACATACTCACATGATATTTTCATCACATAGAGCTAATGATTTTTCTAAACGTATTTCAGGAAAAACTTATTTAGATATTGCAAAATCTGGTGGTGGAATAAAATCTTCTATCAATTCACTTCGAAACTCATCAAAGGATGAACTTTTTAATAAATGCAATAAACAGATTAGTTATTTTATAAAAAATGGGACTACTACAGTTGAGGCCAAATCAGGCTATGGATTAACTTTACAGGATGAGATTAAGAGTTTAGAAGTAATACGAGAATTAAACGACTTAACAGATATTGATTTGGTCCCAACTTTTATGGGCGCTCATGACTTCCCAAATGAAATAAAAGAAAAGTCATCTTATGTTGATTTAATTTGCAATGAAATGATTCCTGAAATTTCATCAAAAAAATTAGCTGAATTTTGTGACGTGTTTTGTGAGAATAACTATTTTAATCATAAGCAAACTTTGAAAATAGCAGAAACAGCAAAGAAATATGATTTAAAAATGAAACTTCATGCTGATGAATTTCAAGACTCTAATGCAGCATATTTAGCTGGTGAAATTAAAGCAATTTCAGCTGATCATTTAATGAAATCAAATCTAAATGGATTGAAAAATATGGCGAAGAACAATGTTATTGCAACGCTATTACCCGCTACTACATTATTTTTAGGAATGAATACATATGCAAGTGGAAAGAGAATTATTGAATCTGGATGTGAAGTTGCAATTGCTTCTGATTATAATCCCGGATCAAGTACAATTTATTCATTACCATTAGTAATGGCTTTATCTTGTCTTTATTGTGGTCTGTCAATTAATGAAGCTTTTAAAGCTATAACATATAATGCTGCGAAATCAATTAATAGAGAAAATTCTATTGGTTTAATTAAAGAAGGTTATTCTGCAGATATATTATTTTGGGACATAGATAATCTAAATGAAATTCCTTATTGGTTTAATTCTGATAGATTATCGGCGGTAATGAAAAAAGGAAAGTTAATTCTCAAGAATAATATTAACTAACATTACAATATCTAATACATTGTATTGATTATCATTATTTAAATCAGAACATTCACAATCATTTAAAATTATATCTAAGATACAATTATTCATATTGTATATGATATCAATAACATCTTGACTATTATCATTATTACAATCACCACTCAATGAAGTATTAAAAATATTTGCTCCTATATCACGGACAGATCCATCGGGATCTAGTTGATTAGGATTCCCTGAATCTATACAAGGAGATATATCTAAATAATTAAAGTTTCCATTTTGAAAATCAACAAAAAATGGATCTTCATATATTAAATCAATTCCTGGTTCAGGCTCCCACGGAGTCCATATGTTCCCTCAGCCAGGGCAGTTTTCCATATAATCATATTCACCGTTATTCCAAGAATTTGAGTATGATATATTGCAGATAGGATCTTCGGTATAAATACCAATTCCATATGTGAAATTATTTATAAAATTTGTATTAGTTATTTCAACATTTGAATTGTCATATAGTTTAATTCCCATATCATTATTAATAAGATTACAATTTTCTACAGTACCAGTTGAGGTTCCACCAAAGCTAAGACCATAGTATGCACCATTAATAATAGTACTATATTTAATATCTAAATTACATGGATAATATTGATCTGCATAAATCCAAATCCCACCACCCGATTCTAAATCAATCATTGCTCCTTGTCCATCAATCATTATATTCCCCTCATATAGACCCAATCCACCGTAATAGGTTGAATCAGGATTTAGAAATAGATATTTATCATAACCATTAAGTGAGGTTGCATTATCATAAGCTTCTTGCAACGAAGTTGGAAATAACATTCCAAATATAATTACTATATAAATCATGGTATAAGATAAACAAAATTATAGATATTATGAAAATTATAAAGTAACAGACTATTTCAATGTACGTCGATAATATTCAAAGGAGGATTTAGAGTCATGCCACTTTGGGAATATTTTTACGACAACAGATTTACTCGAGAATTGTTTTGAGATTCCAGTTCTGACATGACCCGTAACAAACTTATAATTTTGTTTTTTACACCAATTGATATATATCAATTTAAGCACTTTTGAATATCCTAGATTTTTCCTATAGGAATGACCTACTAGAAATATATAAGTATATATCGTATTTCTTTTACCTAGATTTGTATCATAATGTGACCAAGATTCTGTTGAGAAAAACTCAAGTGGAACACCTATTATAAATCCTATAATTTTATTTTTTAATCGTGCTACGAAAGGATACGTATTTCTATTAAAATATTTTTTTATATTACCATTGGTTATTAGAGCATTTTTACCATATACCTTCTCTAATTCGTTAGATAAATTAATAATTTGCATTGAATCATTTAACCCTAAACTACTAATAAGTTCTATTCTAAGATTATTAGATGATTCAGCGATTATTTTAGATTCTGAATCAGATATATTGTTATTTAATAAATTCATAAATTACTTTGTTATGTGTATTCTATTTAATATCATATATTATTATTTAATAACTTTTTTATTTTTTAAATTTACAAATTATGAATGATACTTTTAATCAAAGACTGCAAAAAATTAGTATAGCAAAAAATAGCAAATTATGTATTGGTCTTGATATAGATCCAGGTAAAATGCCTAACCACATGGATAAAAGCATTTCAGGGATAGAATCCTATTTAAAAGAAACTATAGACTTTACAAGCGACTTTTGTTTAGCCTATAAATTAAATATGGCATTTTATGAGCAATTTGGATTTAAAGGTTATGAGCTAATGGAAAAGATTGTTAATTACATCAACAAAAGAAATCTAACCATTGCAGATGGGAAAAGGGGAGACATTGGCAATACAACTGAAAAATATGCAATTTCAATTTTTGATACTATTGGTTTTGATGCAATTACAGTTTCTCCATATATGGGATCAGATTCAATTTTACCATTTGTACAAAATAAAGAAAAAGGCGCATTTGTTTTATGTTTAACATCAAATACTAGTGCAAAAGAAATTCAATTATTTCAAAAAAATGGAATATCACTATATGAGCATATTGCTATCTTAGCAAATGACTTAAATAAAAATGATAATATTGGTTTAGTTGTAGGTGCAACAAAACCTGATTTCATGAATAAGATTAGAGGATTAAACTCTCTCCCATGGCTGATCCCTGGCATTGGAGCTCAAGGAGGAGATTTAGAGCAATCTGTTACAATTTCTAATAATAATAATTCTCTAGGAATTATTAATGTATCAAGAGCAATTATATTTGCAGGAGATTGCACTGTAGATGATATAAACAATGCTGCAAAAAACTATAATAATAAAATTAATGAGTATAGTTAAATGAGCAATAAAATTTACAATTTATTAGTTGATAAAGGTGCAATTATGACAGGACATTTTGTCTTAACTTCAGGTTTGCATAGCAGCAAATATATCGAAAAATTTAGAGTATTAGAGGATCCAAAATCTCTTGAGATAATTTGCGAAGAAATGGCAAAAAAATTTAATGAGATAGATATTGTTGTGAGTGCTGCAGTAGGTGGGATATTGTTAAGCTCTGGCGTAGCCAAAGAATTGGGAGTCAAGGGTGTTTTTTGTGAGCGAGTAGATGGAAATTTAGTTTTTAAAAGAGGTTTCACAATTCCAGAAGAATCAAATGTATTAATTGTAGAGGATATAGTTACGACTGGTGGATCTATAAAAGAAATAATTACATTATTAAAAAATCAAAATGTTAATATAAAAGGGATTTGCAGTTTAACTCATAGAGGAGAACCTATAGATTTTGGATATTACTATGAACCACTAGTTAAAATAGATATTGATACTTGGGAAGAAGGAACGGTTCCTAATTGGTTGTCAGATATAGAAATAACAAAACCTGGAAGTACTGGTAAGTAATATGTATCTAATATTTCTTTACTTTTTTACTTTTATTTTCTCTGAAACGACTATCAGTGAAGATAGTATAAAGGTTAAAACTGATTTTTTTAAAGATCTAAAATTTAAGCCAGTCGAATTAGAATTAAATGATATATTAACCAGACAACCTCTAAAAAAATATACAGGGCAAAATAGCTATATCACCCAAAATCAAATTGACTCAATTAAATTAGTAGCAAAAAATTATACTCCATCTGAGATATCATTACAAGATACCATAGTTATAGAGACTACTAAGGGAACACTCAAATTAAAATTTTTTTTAAATGCTGCCCCGAAACATTGTTTGAACTTTAAAAAACTAGCAAACAGTGGGTATTATGATAATACAACGTTTCATAGAGTAATAAAAAGTTTCATGATCCAAGGTGGGGATATACTATCTAGGGATTCTAATAGAGACAATGATGGGATGGGTGGTCCAGACTGGAATATTGATCAAGAGTTTAATAGTATTAAACATAATCGAGGAGTTCTATCTATGGCAAGAGGAGCCTCTCCAAATTCAGCTGGTAGCCAATTTTTTATTTGCGTGAAGGATGCTTATTGGCTAGATGGTCAATATACAGTTTTTGGAGAGGTCATTGAAGATATCCAAGTTATAGATTTTATAGCTGATACCCCCACAGACTATACTGTTGCAAAAACCAAATGTATGGATAAAATACCTTCAGATGCAGATGAAAGTACTTGGATTAAGTTAACTGACCCTAAATCAGGGAATGATTTATTCTCAAAAATTCCAAAAGGGAGAAATAAGACAGATTATAAGAGAGAAATGATGAAACATTTAAGAAGCGATAATCCTACTGCTTCTATTGTAATAAAAAAAATTAGAGTAAAAGATGGAGTTAATTCAAAAGAATAATGAAAAAATATTTTTTCATATTAATTCTCTCATTTTTATTTTCATCATCTGTAAATTTTTCAGTTATACCAGATCGCACTGATATTCTAGCTGGGGAATATATTAAGTTAACTTTTGACATAGAGATTGACAAGGGATACTTTATATATTCCACTAATCCTAACCTTTCACTTAGTCCTACAAACATTATATGGCCCGATTCAACTATATTTTCTGATTCTAGTATCTTTTTTGAACCTAAACCTAAAGTAAAATTTGATCCAAATTTTGAAATGGAAGTTTCATATCATACAAACTCTATTGAGTTATATCAATATTTTGTTACATCAAATACCATTGACAAGGATATTAAAAACATAGATGGAAAATTATTTTATCAAGTATGCGATTCAACTAAGTGTGTAAGACATTCTGATATTTTTAGTATTAATGTAGATATCCAGAATGGACAAATTAGAGATGCATATTCTACTATTCCAAATGATGGAAATACTAGCTCAAGAAATATGCTACAGGATGCAATTGACTCTGGGCTTGTATCATTTATTTTTCTATCTTTTGGAATGGGTATATTTGCATTGTTAACTCCATGTGTATTTCCAATGATTCCTATTACAGTTTCTTTTTTTACAAAGCAAGGAGAAAAAGAAAACAACAACCCGCTTAAATCAGCTATAATTTATGCATTAGGAATAATATTTATTTTTACCTCTTTAGGATTGATACTTGCGGTAACACTTGGAGCTTCCGGTGCAAATCAAATAGCATCTAATCCATATATAAATCTTTTCATTGCATTACTTTTTGTTTTCTTTGCATTGAGTCTATTTGGGATGTATGAAATTCAAGTACCATCAACATTACGACAGTTTAGTCTGCAAAATGAAGATAAGGTAGGCGTGGCTGGAATATTATTTATGGCATTAACATTCACATTAACTTCATTCACATGTACCGTTCAATTTATTGGTTTATTATTAGTCGCAGCAAGTCAAGGGAGTTATCTATGGCCAATCATAGGGATGCTCATATTTTCATTTGCATTTTCATTGCCTTTTTTCTTTCTCGCATTATTCCCACAGTATTTATCAAGATTACCTAAAAGTGGGCAATGGATGAATGCAATCAAAGTTACCATGGGATTTCTTGAATTAGGAGCTGCTATGAAATTTTTCAGCAATGTAGATCTTGTTTGGGGAATTGGTTTCTTCACATACAATATAGTGTTAGTTAGTTGGGCAATACTCTCAATTTTAACAGGTATATATCTATTAGGATTAATAAAATTTCCACACGATATGAAGCTAAATAAAATAGGGATACCCAGAGTTTCGCTTAGTATAATATTTATTTCATTTGGGCTCTATTTATCTAATGGATTGTATGCTGGTCAAGTTCATGGACTAATTGAATCTTATTTACCACCAAAAGTAGAAAAGGGGTGGATTGAAGATTATGAAGAGGCTTTATTAGTTGCAGAGATGTCTTCAAAACCAATATTTCTTGATTTCACAGGATACACTTGTACAAATTGTCGTTGGATGGAAAAAAATATTTTTATAGAGCATGAAGTAAAAGAATTATTTAAAGATTTTATCTTGGTCAGATTGTATACTGATGCAGGAGAAAATGCTCGTCGATATCAACAAATGGAAATAGATAGATATGGTACTGCTGCATTACCTTTCTATGTTGTGATAGATAAAAAAGAGAATAAAATAAATACATTCCATGGAATGGATAGAGATGTTAATAAGTTCATAAATTTTTTAAAAGAAGCTCTAAATAACTTTAATGGAGACATATAATGAGAATGGTTATAATATTATTTTTTACTCTTTTTTCTTTTGGACTTTCAGAGTCAGAACTAACCCAAGATAGACTTGAGGCAATAAAAAAATTTCTTAATGAAAGTAAAAATTATGCCCCGGATTTTAATTTAAAAGATCAAAATGATAGTCTATATGTTCTATCTGAATTAAGAGGGAAGGTAGTACTCATTAATTTTTGGGCAACTTGGTGTGGACCATGTAGGCAGGAAATACCAGATTTCAATGAATTTTATGATAAATATCATGATTTAGGATTTGAAATTTTAGGAATAAGCATTTCAGATTCAAAACAACAATTAATTAATTTTTCTAAAGTATATGGTGTTAAGTATCCTTTATTATATGGAAGTAATAAAGATATCAATCAAGTTACAGCTTCCTATGGAGGAGTTCCTGCCGTTCCTTGGTCATTCTTAGTAGGTGTGAATGGAGAGATAATCACTACATATCCAGGAGCCATACTTAAGCAGTATGATCCATTAACTTACTTTAATTTAGTAAAAACAATTGAATCTGAATTAAGTAAAATTAATCAAGATTCAAAATAATTTTTCAATCCCTTTATCATGTCCCTCCGCTCTTTTTTTGTAGGTCTTCCAGAGCCCTTTTCTCTATAATTGTGAGGCATTTTTAATGAAGCTTTAAGTTTTATTATTTCTGATTCAGGAGTCATATTCTCAATATAATTTTCAACTAATTTAGCTGAAACTCGTCTATTAAGAATATCTTTAACCTTAATAGTGATACAAATTAATTTCTTTTTAATTATAATAACATCACCGACTTTAATTATGTAGGATGATTTTATAGTATTATTATTTATTTTTACTTTTGATTTAGAACAAGCCTCATTAGAGAGCACTCTTGTTTTAAAAAGTCTAACACACCATAAAAATTTATCAGCTCTAATTTTAATTAACATAAAGAATATCCATATATTTCTATTATAATATTAATATATTGATATATGAAAAATAAAAACAAATTAAATAGATTTGAAGAGTATACAGTATATGGACTAAATGGAGTTAAATCATTATTAGAATCAGATAGATGTTCTATAAACAAAATCATTTTATCTGATATTTTTGATTTAAATAATTTTAGTTATAAAAATTTATTAAATAAAAAGTATGGTAATAAACTATTAATCCTTAATAAGAATGAATTCCAAAATAAATATGGAAATCTAAGGACGCAGGGAATAGTCATTACTTTTTCATATAAATTATCTTCTGATTTTCCAATTGATATAGAAAAAATAAATAATGGTTGCTATGTTATTTTAGACTCTATAAAAGATCCACAAAATTTAGGACAAATTATAAGGACATCTGAATGTGCAGGCACTAATGGAATTATCCTCCCTGAGAGAAGAAGTGCTAAAATAACTAGTTCTGTTCTTCAAGTGAGTCAAGGAGCATTTTGCAATTTAGATATCATTATATCAAAAAACATAAAATATTCAATTAATGAATTAAAAGATATGGGTTATTGGATAGTAGGGCTAGAAAACTCCATAGAATCCAAGTTATGGTATGAATTTGATTTGAAAGGAAAAATTGGGTTTGTTTTTGGCAGTGAAGGGGAGGGAATAAGACCAGTTATTCAAAAATATTGTGATGAACTTATTACTATTCCAATGAATGGGAAAATTAATTCATTAAACATCTCAGCTACGGTAAGTGCAATGTTATTTGAAAGAAATCGACAGCTATTAAAAAATAATTAATTTAAAATCAATATATACTTTCAGTAGTGATATAATAATAAATGAAATTGATAGGCAGGTACCAAATGGTATTTTATTTGATTTTTCATTTCCAGATATAATATTATTACATACAATGTAACATATTCCAATAATTGAAGATATAAATAAACAGAAAAAAGAATCAATTACTCCCAGCCACCCACCTATAAAGAGAATAAGTAACACATCACCAAAACCCAATATATTTGTTTGTTTTTTAAAAAAGCTTACCAATAGAGTGCATATTAATAGATAGGATGTAATTGAAAATGCTCCTATCAATATTTGATAAATAGGAATCTCAAAAAGTAGTGAATATGGAATTAGCAGAACTAGTAAAGAAAAAAGCAATGAAGATGGAATTAAATAATAATAATAATCAATAAAACTGATAATAATTAAACATGAAAAAACTATTGAAAGTAATATAGCTTTATCAATTGGTAGGCCATAAAATGCAAAATAAAATAAAATACCAGTTAAAAGTTCTACAATTATGTATTGTGGAGAAATAGGTGCATGACAATTTTGACATTTCCCTCTAAGCATGACATAACTGATAATAGGGATATTTAGATAGAATGGGATACTTTTTTTACAGTTATTACAGTGTGACCTTGGTGTAATAATTGATTGATTATTTGGGAGTCTAAAAATTACTACATTAAGAAAACTACCTATTAATGCTCCCAATATAAAAAGATATATCATTAATAATCAGATAGAGCAGATCCAAAATGGAAAATAGGAAGATAAGTAGCAATTACAATAATACCGATAACTACCCCAACCAATATAATCAATAAAGGCTCAATAATTGATGTTAATCTATCAACACTAGCATTTACCTGTTTAGTATAAAACTCAGAAGCTTTGAGGGCTAGAGTGTCAATCTCCCCAGTTTCCTCTCCAGTAGATAATAATTGAATCATAACTGACGGGAATTCTCCAGTATTTTTTAGTGCTTGAGAAATACTAGCTCCATTTTCAATATTTGTTGAGGCTTCTACCGTTGCTAATTCAAAAACACGATTATCAACTACTTTTTTAACTAGATTCAAAGTATCAATAATTGGGACTCCAGCATTAACCAATATTCCAAATGTTTTAGAGAATTTGCTCAGTATGTTATCCTTTATAATCTTACCAAATATAGGAAGTCTTATTAAGATCCTATCCTTTACAAGTTTTCCAGAGTCTGTTAGAGTTGATAACCAGAGAGACCCGAGGGACACAAAAGAGGTAAATAGTACAAAGAAAATATTCGATTGTAGCCATTCACCAATATTTACCATTAAGACTGTATAATATGGTAACTTTGCGCCAAGTTGATCATAAACTTCAGAAAAGCTTGGAATTAGAAATGTGAAAGTTAAAAATAATGTAATTACTAAAAATCCCATAATAAAAACAGGATAATACATAGCAGATTTTACTTTTCTTTGAGTTTCCTCTACTGTTTCTAAATATTGTGCTAACTCTTCAAGAGTTTCAGATAGTTTACCACTAACCTCTCCAGCTCTAACCATAGTAATAAATAAATTCGAAAATACTCCAGGATGTCTTTCAAGGGTATCCGAGAGTAGCATTCCTCTTTTAATATTCAGGTCAAGGTCACCTAATATCTTTTTAAATTTTTTGTGCTTTTCTTCTTGTGAAAGAAAGAAAATTGATTTTTCAAGAGTTAGCCCAGCAGAGAACATTGTTGAAAGTTGCCGAGTAAAAAATACCAAAGTCGTAAGAGGTACTCGATTTTTTAATTTTTCCATTTCAAGATTTAAACGATCTAAAAATGGTCCCAAGAAATCAAATGCAACTTCATTCTCAGTTAATTTTACTATTGTAAATTTCTTCTCTTCTAATCTCTCATTTGCACGATTTAAATTTTCTGCATCTATTTTGCCTTCAAGCCTTTTTCCATCTTGAGTTCTTACAATATATTCGAATTTGGGCATTAAATGTCTTCTACGGTTGCCCTTAGCACTTCATCAATTGTTGTAAATCCACTGATAACCTTTTGAATTCCTGCTTCTCTTAGTGGAGTCATTCCATTTTTTATCGCAGCTTTTTTTATTTCATTTTGATTCGCACCATCAAAAATTAATTTTTTCATTGGATTATCTACTTCAAGAATTTCATGAATTGCTGTTCGTCCCTTATAACCTGAATTATGATTAGTTCTATGTGAAATCCCTCTATAGAATTTAGTTGATTTTATTTTTGTTTTTGGGAATGAGACGAGATCTAGATCATTTTTTGTTGGTTTGTATGCTTCTTTATTCTCATCATCTATTATTCTAACAAGTCTTTGAGCCATAACCAAATTGAGCGAAGAACCTAATAGGAATGGTGGAATACCCAGATCTAATAAACGTAATATTGTGGATGTTGCATCATTTGCGTGCACCGTGCAAAAAACAAGGTGTCCTGTCATTGAAAATTTAACGGCAATGTTTGCTGTTTCCTCATCTCTTATCTCACCAATAAGCAAAACATCAGGGTCCTGTCTCAGAATGGATCTTAATGATGCTGCAAAACTAAGTCCGATTTCATCGTGAATTTGAACTTGATTTATTCCTTTCAACTGATATTCCACAGGATCCTCTACCGTTGTTATATTAATTCCCTCCGAGTGAATTTCTTTAAGCGCCGCATACAGTGTTGTTGATTTACCACTACCCGTTGGTCCGGATATGACAACCATTCCATATGGCTGATTTATCCATTTTTTAAATGTACTTAGTTTATCCTCTGGGAAGCCTAGGGTTGTAAGATTTAATGATAGTTTTCCACTACCAAGTAATCTAAGAACTACTTTTTCCCCGTGGATTGTTGGTAGTATTGAAACCCTTACATCAATATCTCTAGAGGCTGTTTTGATTTTCATTCGACCATCTTGTGGTAATCTATGCTCAGCAATATTTAGCTTTGATAGAATTTTTACACGGGTAACGATACCATTTAATGATGACACTGGTGGAGTCATAATCCTTATCAATACACCATCAATTCGAATTCTTACACTCACTTCATTTCTACCCGGTTCTATATGAACATCAGATGAATCTTCTTTAATAGCCTCTGTTAATATTAGATTAACTAACTTAACAAAGGGTGCATCTTTCGCTGAAACTTTTTCTGATGCCAAATCGAGCTCATCACCATCCTCTTCATTCCCACGGATAACTTTAATATTTGAAATAGCACTCTCAACCTCACCCGACTTCTTTACTCTTTCATACAATTGCTCTATAGCATTTTTTATGGCGGTCCTTCCAGCAACCAATATCTCTGGATTTAATTTTGTTAATTTTTTAATAGCATCAATAGTCGAGACATCCTCAGGATCCTCCATTGCTATATATATTGAGCTAGATGTTTTCTTTAATGTAATTACATTGTTTTCTTTAGCGAAATCTTCTGCTAATAGTTTTACAGTATCTTCAGGTGCTTTTAGAAGTTCATCTTCACTTATTGATTTGCTTCCAAGTTGAAGAGAAAAAGCTTTTACTAAATCATTCTCAGTTATTGTCCCATTTGAAATTAGTGTATTCCCAAGTTTATCTTTCTTTTTCTTTTGTTCTGCTAATGCTTTTTCTAATTGCTTTTCATTGATAATTTTTTCATGAATGAGAATTTCACCTAGCTTCGCAAATTGTGGATTGTAGCTCATCTATAATATCCCTTTCAATTTCATTCTGAACATGTACTTAAAATCGTAACACTAACCTCTTCGCTTGTCGCGCCATTTGGGTTCACTAGATTTGCTAACATAGTTGGGCTTGTGCATGAATATTGCAATGGATCAGCTTGGGTTTCAGTACATTCATTATGATTAAAAGTGACTCTCCAGTATTTATTACCATCATTATCTGTTAATACTTGGTCTGATGGAGGTTCAATAAAATATGCTGGTCCCCAGGTAAAAGCAGGAACAACATCACATTGTTCTTGAGTAAGTGGAACTCCATCCAGAGTTTGCTCTTCACCATCATCATATTCTCCATTCTCAGGATTAGAGTCAAAATAACAGAGATATTGGATAGCTTCGACTGTTGGCCCCCCCTGTGTGCCTGAATAAATTAATTCCACATTTGAGCCTTCTACTGGAACAAGATAAAAATCTGTTAGATTAGCTCTTAAATACACTTCAAAGATGTCCGTATTTGGACTTGGATTGGTGGGACAAGCCCAATCTACTTGGGTGTCAGATAGTGGCAACAATGTAAGCGAACAGTCCACGCAAACATTTTCATATGGCACATCATTTGCAAAACTTGAAACGATTATCTGCTGACTTGTTAGCCACTCAAGCCCCAAATCATCACACTCTTCGTATGATGAAGTGCTATCTGCACAAAAGCTACCTGTAGTA
>Ga0066376_10003237_pt1 | contig 14746 bp, 14 predicted proteins | sample Knorr_S15_td_Bot_FD_77009 | JGI IMG/M metagenome (GOLD analysis project Ga0066376, IMG submission 77009) | Marine microbial communities from Southern Atlantic Ocean transect - Knorr_S15_td_Bottom_ad_5009_LV_A | ecosystem: Environmental > Aquatic > Marine > Oceanic | place: Southern Atlantic... | reverse complement strand
CTAGGTGCATGATGGTCGTTCCTTCTCCGTAGGCGAGGTTATACGTTTCATTCTTTGCGCTCTCGAAGTTATCAATAGAAAGAATGATGCCATCGACGCAGTCATCAATATACGTAAAGTCGAGGCACTTCTCTTTTCCAAACACTTTCAACAGTTCTCCAGCCTTTGCCTGCCTGTAGAAGAGGGGAACGACACGAATAGAATCGTCGTACATTCCGTAGACGTTTGAGAAGCGGAAGATGATGGTATCGATTCCGTAACAACGTTTGTAGGCTTCGAATAATGCCTCTCCTCCAATCTTACTTGCGGTGTAGGGGCTTTCGCACGTCATGAAGTGCGCTTTGTCCTCGGTGTATTTCTCTCCGTCTGGAAGGTGAATGTTGCCGTAGGTCTCACGAGAAGAGGCGAACATCATTTTTTTGATATCGTTCTTGCGGGCAAATTCGAGGATGTTAAACGTATCAATAAAGTTATCCATTGCACGCTCTGGGTGCTCTACCAACTCATACACACGGGCATTTGCTGCCAGGTGAATGATCAAATCTACATCAGTAGGTAGCTTTTTGAGTTCCTCTGCATGCCGCAAATCGATATCAATCCTTAGAGCCTCTACGTCTGTATTCCACTTACACGGCTCCCAATCTGCGCCTACGACCTCATGGCCTGCAGAAAGGAGCTTTTCGCAGAGCCTAGTACCGATAGTGCCCGAAGAGCCTGTTACGAGGATTTTCATCGCAGATACCGTAGCGTAAACGCACCGCTTTCCGCTACGGTATTCCCGTGCTTTCTTTAATACTCCCAACCTATAACGAATCGGAGAATCTCCCCGAGCTTCTACCGAAGCTCGAAGATGTTCTCAAAGATATCCCACATGAGATCATTATTGTGGATGATGATAGCCCTGATGAGACGTGGAGAGTGGCGCAAGAGTTAGGGCAAAAACTAGATGACGTACATGTGATTCGCCGTGTCGGGCGACGCGGGCTTTCCTCTGCTGTCATAGAAGGATTCCTTTCTGCAAAGGGTGACGTACTCGCAGTGATGGATGCAGACGGCCAACATGATATGGAAATTCTGCCGAAGCTCTACTCTGCTGTGCAGTCTGGTAGTGGTATCGCTATTGGTTCGAGGTATGCTCCTGGTGGAAGTGTTGGAGAGTGGGATGAACGCAGACATCTGATGAGTAGGGTGGCGACTAAGATGGCACTCGCAGTCTGTAATGTAAAAGCGAGTGACCCCATGAGTGGATTCTTTGCGCTGAGGAATGATCTTTTCCAAAGTACTGCCAAACATTTAAACCCCAAGGGATTTAAAATTCTTTTAGATCTGTTGGTGTGCGTACCGAAAGACACAACGGTACAAGAGGTACCGTTTACGTTTGCTACTCGTCTGCATGGAGAGAGCAAACTCTCGCGTAGAGTGCAGATAGAATTTTTGGAATACCTGTATGACGTCACGGTTGGTCGGTACATTCCTCTCACATTCCTCAAGTATTGTATTGTTGGTGGGTTCGGAGTGTTTGTGCATCTTGGGACGTATATCGCTGCATCATCTGTTCTTCAAGAAGGAGACCAGCTCTCCCTCTTTGGCTTTCGCGTAGCCGTTCTTATCGCTATCGAAGTAGCCATTGTCTTTAACTTTTACGTGAATAATATTTGGACCTTTGCAGTGTCGCGGTTGTGTGGCATGGGCATGCTTATTGGATTTTTCAAGTACAACATCGCGTGTGTCTTTGGAGCGGTCGCAAACTATGCAGTCAGTTCGTATTTATTTTCTCTTGGCTGGCTTGATATTGGTGCTGTTATCGTCGGTGCCTTTACTGGTGTGGTGTGGAATTACACTATGAGCAGATTCTTTGCATGGAAAACGTAAATAAACATCAGTGGCTTATTTTTTGGATCACGACTGTGGTGGTCGCCTTTGCAATCTTCGTGCGCCTGTGGGTGCTGGCACCACTGTATACCAATCCTGATCTTCGTAGCCGTACGCAAACGCTCATTCAAGCAACAGCGAAGCGTGAGGGGTGGCGACTCTCGGGTGTCAGTATTGATCGTATAACTGGTAGCAACGTGCGTCTTCTGTATAGGTCCTACATACGAGGAACAGATCCGCAGAGCTGTCATAATCTTAGCCTTACCACTGGCACACTTACTGCATGCGACGACTTCTAATCATTATTGGCATAGAGGGCTACGCAGTGCTTTTGGCTCTGTACCGCGGCTTGGGTTCTGTACATACCGATGAGGCAAAGTATTTGCTGAATATTCCGTATCCTCATCCACCTCTTGCAAGATTTGTTATGAATATGACCGAAGCACTTCCGTACCAAGAGATGTTTTGGCGGATCGTGTTTGCTAGTCTGGTTACACAGGCTGTGTGGTTGATTGCGCGTATGGCCGCGCGGTTTACACCAGAAGATCGACTCACACTTTGCGGTCTTTGGATCTTCTGTGCATCCGTACTGCTTCAATCGGGAACGGTGATGATGGCAGTACTTACTGCACTGCAAGGATTGGTATTCGTTTGGTTGCTTCTCGGGGATAGGAAACTTGAGAAGTACCTAGGGTGGATTGCACTGTTTTGGTTGGCTTCACTCTTCACAGCGTATCAAGCAGTCTTGTATCTGCCGATTGTTGTTGCGATTTTCTGGAAGGCAAAAGTGCATCCCATCAAAGGAGTGCTCGCTCTTGGCATTCCACTACTCTTGCTAGCACTGTACGTTGCTAGCAATCCTCTTGCCGCTGCTAGTTTTATTAATGCTGGTGAGCAAAACATTGGGAGACCTCTTCTGGATCTTGTCCAAACGACACTGATCTCTTGGTTGTGGGCGGGGAGTGCGGTACTTTCGGTTGCAGGAGTTATTGGAATGGTTAAAACAAAGCAGTGGCCACTGATCCTTAGCTTTCTATTGGTGTTTGTATTCCACATTACGTCCTATCGTGTGTATTACCCTGTGCTCTTTTCACCTCTCCTTATTGGAGGAGTTGTCGCATGCCCTTGGGTATTGCGTAAGTCATCCACTTTGCTTGCTATGCAGATTGTCATTGCCGTGTATGTGTTTGCACACACACAACTTGCCTTTTACGAAACTGGAGCGCGCACAGTGATGCGACAGGTAAACCAATTGCCAAGCACGGGTGTCGTACTTATTGCTGGAAGCTTCGGTCACAGTTGGCAGTATGAGAGTCGTTCACCAGTCTTTCGCTATCGTCCTACGCTTCTGTCTAAGGCAAAGGCTGTTGTGTGCTTGGAGCAATGTCCGGGCGTATCTAATTACGGGTTCTATCAAATAGAAAACATTCCACAGGAGGTGTGGATAAGAAAAAACTGAAATGTTGAAAAGTTGAAAAAATGAAAGCAGAAAAGATCATTCGATAAAAGCCCCTTTCAGATTTTCAGTTTTTTAAATTTGATAATATTCTCTGTACCACTCCACAAACTTCGGAATACCTTCTGTGATTTGTGTCTTTGGGTCATACCCAAGCATTTTCCGTGCTTTAGAAATATCAGCTGAAGTCGATACAACATCACCGGGTTGCATGGGTAGCATTTCTTTTTTACCAACTTTGCCAAGTGCCTTTTCGAGCGTCGTGATGTAGTCCATCAGTTCCTCGGTTTTTCCTCCTCCAAGGTTAAATATTTCATAGTCGTAGTTTTTATCCAGTGCGGCAACTACTCCTGCTGCAATGTCTTCTACGTACGTGAAGTCGCGTTGCATTTTTCCTTGGCCGAATACCTGCATAGGTTCTCCTTTGGTTATCCAGTTGGCGAACAGAAACAGTGCCATGTCTGGGCGACCGTAGGGGCCATAGACGGTAAAGAACCGCAGTCCTGTGCTCTTTACTCCATGGAGCTTGTAGTACGTGTAGGCCTGTAACTCGTTCGTTTTTTTGGTCATGCCGTAGAGAGATAGTGGGCAGTCACACTTGTGGTCTTCCTGAAAAGGGCTGACGTCGTTATCACCGTACACAGAACTACTACTGGCATACGTTAATCCTCCAACACCTCTTTCCTTACAAAGTTCCAAAATATTATTGGTACCTTGAATATTATCTTGGATAAACTCATCAGGGTTCTTTATAGAGTGACGGACACCCGCTTGCGCAGCAAGGTGACAGACACGCGTGTCTTCGCCACCACCCAATAGATCAAATGCCTTTTTGAGATCGTCATTACTTTTGAGATCTCCACGAATGATGGTGAAATTGTCGTACCCTTCTAAAATCTTATTTCGCGCATCTTTGAGCTTTGGGTCGTAGTACTCATTAAAGTTATCAAATCCTATCACTGTATCTCCACGCTCCAGCAGCATGACTGCTGTGTGGAATCCAATGAATCCTGCCGATCCTGTTATGAGAATTTTCATGAGATACCAATGCCATGATAGGTGAGTCCGGCTTCTTTTGCTTCAGCTGGATCATAAATATTCCGCCCATCAAAGAGGTCGTTACCTTTCATTGTGAGCTTTAGCCTACTTAGGTCTATACCGCGGAATTCATCCCACTCGGTAAGGAGGATTACTGCATCGGCATTTTCTGCAGCTGCCATGGCACTGTCTTTCCAGTCGACGCCATCGGTAATAATCGATTTGGCATTTTCCATAGCGACTGGGTCATGCGCTTGAACGGTGTGCCCAGCATCGAGCAGCAACGGGATCAAATCCAAACTTGGTGCTTCGCGCATGTCATCTGTTCGTGGTTTAAATGAAAGCCCCCATAAACCAACGGTTGCGTTTTTAGGGAGTGCATCAAGTAATTTTTGAAAGTAGCGCTTTCGCTGATGCTGGTTAATGTCGTGTGTGGCTTGAATCAGCGGCAGATCTACTCCTGTTTCGCGGCTTAGGGCAATCAAGGCTTTTACATCCTTTGGGAAGCAACTTCCGCCGTAGCCAATGCCGGAGTGTAAAAACCGTGGCCCTATGCGGTCATCCATTCCCATACCTTTCGTAACATCACGAATATTTCCTCCAGTAGCTTCGCAAAGCTCTGAGAGCATGTTGGCGAATGAAATTTTGTTGGCCAGAAAGCCGTTGCTTGCATACTTTACAATTTCCGAACTCTCGCGAGACATCCAGACTATGGGTTTACTTACACGTGTTAGTGGAACATACAGCTCCTCCATTACTTTTCGTGCCCAGCCATTTTCGTTGATACCAACGACGATGCGATCGGGTTGCATGGTGTCAGGAATTGCATGGCCCTCACGAAGAAATTCTGGGTTAGATACGACAGGAATTTTGAAGTCGACGCCGCGCTCCTTTAGAGTCTTCGTTATTGCCTCTTCGCACTTTGTTCCTGTGCCTACAGGTACGGTTGATTTATTTACAAAGACGATGTCTCCTTCGGTATACTTCGCCACAGACTCTGCAACAATAAATACGGCTTTCAGGTCTGCAGAAAAGTCTTTATTAGGTGGAGTGGGGACTGCTGAGAAGACGACTTGGGCATCTGGCAATGCCTCCTCTAAGTTTGTCGTGAATGTAACACGTCCTGCTTCGAGATTTCGTTTCAGTAGCTCTTCGAGTTCTGGTTCATAAATAGGACTGATACCTTGTTGTAATTTCTTCACTTTTTCTTCATCAATATCGACACCGCAAACATCATGTCCTAGCTCTGAAAAGCACACAGCGGAAACCAGCCCGACGTAGCCTGTACCAATTATGACTATTTTCATGCCCGAATACGGTAGCGTAATACGGTGATAGTGCGCTACGGTATTGCCTGTGAAAATTCTCGTAAATGGATCAATGGCGTATGATGTGCTACTTGGCTACGATTCGGCATTTCGAGACGGTTTAGACCTAAAACAGGACAAGATTACGGCCATTTTTCTCACATCTCATTACGCTAGACACCACGGTGGAACTGCTGCAAACATCGCCTGGGGTCTCAATCTGCTCGGGGTAGATTCACTAATGGTTTCGACGGTAGGGTCTGATGGTGCCCCATACAAAGAGCTTTTGCGGGAGCGTGGTATCGATGTGACGTACGTCGAACAGCTTGATTCTAATGTAACATCGACAGCAATTATTGGAACTGATAGCTCGACGAATCAATTGGGATTTTTTCATGCAGGTGCAGATGCCAATGGTACTTGGCCAGATCTCACGCAAGATCGTGATGATCTTTCGTATGCGATTGTGAGCCCGAGAGAAGAACGACTCATGATGGAATCGATTTCTTTCTGTAAGAAGTATTCCGTTCCGTATCTTTTTGATCCTGGTCAGCGCATTACCTCGATGGGTGATGATGATTTACGTCGATCGATACAAGGTGCCTATGCATTGATTGCAAATGAATATGAATGGGGAGTTATTGGCAGCCGTCTCAGCCTTACAGAGGAAACAATCACAACACTTACGCCAAGACTTATCGTGACACAGGCAGAACATGGCGCAACATGTTTTGAAAAGGATGGTGCACAAACGGTGGGTCCATGCAAAGCTGAGCAGTTGATCAATCCTACAGGTGCTGGAGATGCTTTTCGTGCGGGGCTTCTTGCAGGACTCAATGCAAATTGGAGCATGCTCCATAGCTTGAGACTTGGAAATGCTATGGGGTCACTTGCCGTAGAAATTGAAGGCACACTGATCGATCACGTAGACCGAGATGCCGTATGGTCCAGAGCACATATGACGTATGATGAAACTCTTCCAAGTCTGTAAAAAAGTAGCGGGTATTTAGCTTTATAGACTATCCACTATCCATTATTCTCTTGCAGCTATGTCACAAGTTACTGATTCCACGCCCTTGCCGTATAAGGTTTTAGATTGCTCTGCTGAGGAGTTTGAACGATTGGCTGCATTTGGCCGTAAAGAAATAGTACTCGCAGAGAATGAAATGCCGGGACTCATGGCGCTGCGGCAAAAGTATGGATCATCAAAGCCGCTTTCTGGCGCACGTATTGCAGGTTGTTTACATATGACTATTCAGACGGCAGTGCTCATAGAAACACTGGACGCGCTTGGTGCTAAGGTAAGCTGGAGTAGTTGTAATATTTTTAGCACGCAAGACCATGCCGCATGTGCGATTGCTAAAGCCGGATTCCCTGTTTTTGCTTGGAAAGGTCTTAGTGACGAAGAGTTTGATTGGTGTATAGAGCAAACACTCACTGCTTTTGCAGGTGGTAAGTCTTTGAATATGATTCTAGATGACGGTGGTGATTTAACAGCGATGGTGCATGAAAAGTTCCCAGATTTACTGGCTGATATAAAAGGCTTAAGTGAAGAGACGACGGCTGGGATTCATCGCTTAGAAGTGTTAAACCAAAACGGTGGCTTAAAAATACCTGCTATAAACGTCAATGATTCAGCGACGAAAAGTAAATTCGATAATTTATATGGTTGCCGCGAATCGCTTGCCGACGGTATAAAGCGAGCAACTGATATTATGCTTGCCGGTAAAGTTGCTGTGGTGTGTGGATACGGAGATGTTGGTAAAGGGTGTGCTACTAGCTTGCAGCGTTATGGTTGCCGTGTGCTTGTAACTGAGATCGACCCTATTAACGCGCTACAAGCGGCTATGGAAGGTTTCGAAGTAACAACCATGGAGGAGGCCTGCCAGGAAGGTAACTTGTTTGTTACCACTACAGGTAATAAGGATATTATTAGAGGTGAACACATGGTACACATGGCCGAAGATGCTATTTTATGTAATATCGGTCACTTTGACACCGAAATTGATGTCGCTTGGTTAGACGCAGAAGTTGCTGCTGGTCGCGCCTTAAAAGATGAGATAAAAGGAGAAAAAGAGGGTGCGGTGGATCGCTATACGTTCATTGATAGTGGTAAATCAATTTTGATTTTAGCGAAGGGGCGTTTAGTGAATCTTGGTTGTGCGACTGGACATCCTAGCTTTGTCATGAGCACCTCGTTTACGAACCAAGTCCTTGCCCAAATTGAGTTGTGGCAACATGCCGATAATTACAAGGTCGGAGTGTGTCGTTTGCCGAAGAGTTTAGACGAAGAGGTGGCTCGTTTGCACCTCGATAAACTTGGTGTAAAACTTACGACGTTGTCTCAAGAGCAAGCTGACTACATGGGTGTTCCGGTTGAAGGTCCATACAAGCCAGATCATTATCGGTATTAGGGTAGCTGCAGGAAGGGACTTGATTGCTCTGAATCGTTTTATATAAGCCGATTTTATCGGCTTTAAAGTACCCATTGACGCACGAAAAAATAGTAGTAGTATTTCCCAGCTATTTGTACTGGTACAGAAGTATTTTGCTCATTGAAAACACTGTTTAATTACAAGAAGAAACCTTCTTTGGTCTTCTATGAGGATATAGAAACCCGCACTTCTGTGCGCCATTTTGGAAAAGTAGGACAATCATTTTGTTTAGGGAGTGATGCGGTATGACCAAGAAGAAACAGCGTCGCGTTAATGCAGTTTGTCAGGGCCTCTTGGAAGAAGGTATTTTACCGACCGATGAGGCCATCAAAGGCCGTCTTCGCCGGAAAAAGACTAGGAAGAAGAGGATATCCAGATCAGATCGCTGCTTAGCAAGACGGCGATAACACCCATACTCCCACCGGCGTAACTTTTTGTTGAGCCACCCGTCGCTGGGCCTGTATTTCATGCAGGCTCGGCGACCATTCCAAAGTAGATTTCTCTTTGTACTGTATACTGAGTGTATGAGTAATAATGCGCAGATCGCCTCCAAGCTCAATCAAATTGCAGCGCTGCTTCAAGAGCAGAACGTTGCATTTAAACCTGCAGCGTACAGAAGAGCCGCTCAAGTTATCGAAGAGCTCGATAAGGATATTTCTACATATGGCGATGAGAAGGAGCTGAAGAAGCTTCCAGGTATTGGAGAAGCTATTGCGAAGAAGATTATTGAATTTCTGGAAACCGGAGAGATGGAGTTTTTGGTGTTACTCCAAAAAGAACAGGGTGGCATCTCTGCAGATCTTATGGATATCGAGGGACTCGGCCCCAAGCGTGTGCGGCAGTTGCAATCGGAACTTGGCATCACATCGGTTGCTCAACTTATCAATGCTGCCGCGCAAGGGAAGCTTCGAGATCTCGAACTCTGGGATGAAATTATGGAGAAGAAGGTGCTCGAAAACGCGGGAAGAGTTGATGAACGGATCAAGAGATTTCCGCGAGAGGAAGCCAAAGACGACGTTGATCTTCTGCTCAAAACTATCAAGTCTGTTAAGGGTGTAGACCGCTGCGATGTTGCGGGGTCGTTTCGACGCGAAAAAGAAACCGTTGGAGATATCGATATCTTACTGGTGACGAAATCTGCACAAGAAGTCTCTGATGCCATTGCTGCACTCAAGATTGTGCGAGATGTAGTGGCCCATGGAGAAAAGAAGATCAGTTTCGATCTGCATAACGGATTGCGCGTGGATGTGCGCTTGGTAAAAGCTGATCAGTGGGGAGCGGCGCTCATGTACTTTACCGGAAGTAAAGAGCACAACATTGCTGTGCGCAAAGTGGCGATAAAGCACGGATGGAAGCTCAATGAATACGGCCTGTTTGATGGAGAGAAGATTGTTGCCTCAAAAGAGGAAGAGGATATCTACGAAGCATTAGAGCTCACGTATTATGAGCCAAGGCAGCGGTCAGGTTCACTTTAGCTAGACGGACAGCCACTGCATGCATGGAGTTGGTTATCTTCATCTGCAGCCTGCTTACAGGCGTCGCATTGAAGAACTTTTGTCAGTGGTTGGCCGAACTTATCGCAGCCTTCTAGGCCACAGCCAGAAACACTTGCGTCGTCTGTTACACCACCGCAACTACCGGTGCATCGATAAAGTACTTTAGGTTCCATGGGTTTGATTATACACGAAAAACTGCACTCTACATCATGTAGAGTGCAGTTTCGGTTTTGCTGTGTGGTTTAAGCCTTGGAAAGAGTGTAAGCCTTGTTAGTGTGAGACGTTCCACGTCGGAGGAATTTCTGCGGTAAGAACGCCGCTTGTACCCGACTGTTTAATGAGTGCCCTTGTTGCCGTAGCAACCGAAGACTCAACGATGTCGATGGACGTTGCCTCTACACGAAGACTTAGGCCATCTTTGGTTACTTGAATATTGTGACGCTTGATATCCCCGTTGACAGTAGCGCTGCCATTGGAGATCTTGATCAGGAATAGATCGTCCTTCTGGTCAGCAGGTCGAATCGTAATGGTTGGGGTTTTCTTTTCGGTCATGTAAATTTCTCTCTTTTTAAAGGTGTTGAAAGTAAAAACGTTGTCGTAAACTCACTTCTCTTTCTAGGCCACAGATCACAGCTTTTCCATCTCCTTGAACCTGCATCATGCAAGTCGAACTCACAGGGAGTGCCACGGGGGATGGGAACTTGTGGTCCGTGGTGGTCGCCGTTGCTGTGAAAGATCTGGGTCGGCGGCAGCGCAAGGCTGAGGAAATAAATTTCATGACTCCATAGTGCTCCTCGAAAAGGCCTGTGCCAACTCGCTACCACAATGAAGTAGGCAAAGTACTACTTTTTGGCTTAAATAAGCCAAAAAACAGGTGTTTGTGAAATCAAAATCAGGGGGTATATCTACTTTCTTTTGTCTACCCAACAGCGCCGGGACTCGTCCTAAAATAGGGAGAAACCCCTTTCGGAAGTGATCTGATACTGCTTAACTAAAGCCCGTAAATTCAAGGAGAGGTCGCATAGTGGCCTAGTGCGCACGCTTGGAAAGCGTGTAAACCTGCAAGGGTTTCGGGGGTTCGAATCCCCCCCTCTCCGCCACACTAAAAAGCGTATTTACTCATTTTTACCACAGTTACCTTCACAATGCATTTGGCCATATTTGGTCCACACTGCGGTGTTTATTGCCAAAGCAACAATAGAAAGGCTACTGGTTGTGGCTCCAAAGGAAGCACCTCCAGTACCAAAGTGCGTTTTGTATACGGCAATAATGGCTGCAATCTCGGTTAGTGTGAGTAGAATCATCATTACTTTGCCTATAATGGCGCAAGGCTTAGAAGAACAGCAAGATTTCATAATAGAAGGGGTAAGAGAAGCTTCTGTATTGTACTTGATCCGAGAGCCTGCGCACAGCACACTACTCCTACATGAAAATATCTCTTGCATGGCTTGGCGACTACGTTGAATTTTTAGAAACTGATCCGCAGAAGATTGCTGATGCTATTACCGCACACGTTGCAGAGGTGGATGAGGTAGAGGTGCAAGGGGAGCTACTGGAGAATTGCTGTGTAGGAAAACTCGTCAGTATTAGTAAACACCCTGATGCAGACAAGCTGCAGCTTTGTGAGGTGCTTACAGATAAAGGAAGTAAGTATGTTGTGTGTGGTGGTACGAATTTACGCGTGGGTATGCGTGTTGCCTTTGCGCACATAGGTGCTAGGGTAAAATGGCATGGAGAAGAGTTGATGACGCTGGAGCCTATCAAAATTCGTGGAGAAAAGAGCGAAGGGATGATTTGTGCAGCCGAAGAACTTGGTATTGATGAGTTTTATCCTGAATGTACCGGTCATAACATTGTTGATATGGGTGATGGAGATACCGATGTAGGAAAACCCCTCCGCGAAGTGTTGGATTTAAATGATACGGTGTTGCATATCGACAATCACGCCATCACCCATCGTGCCGATCTCTTCTCGCACATCGGTTTTGCGTTTGAATGCACCGCTATTGGCATTGCAAAGTGGAAAAAGATGCCAGAGTTTAAAGCGCCGAAGTTTCCTACTGACAAACTACCGTTTAAGTTTCGTGTTACTGGAAAAGATCTCATTCCTCGGTACTGTTCTTGCTTGATTTCTATTGATGGCATGGGCGAAACGCCTGAGTGGATGAAGAGCAGACTCGCATCTGTTGGTATTCGTTCTATTACACTTCCAATTGATATCACCAACTTTGTGATGATGGAAGTAGGTGTGCCGATGCACAGTTTTGATGCGGATGATATCAAAGGAGATTGTGTTGCTCGTATCTCGAAAGAAGGGGAACTACTAGAGACTCTCGATGGAAAAGAATGGAAGCTTCCGGAGGGTGCATTGGTATTTTCTGATGATGAAGGAAACTTTGATCTGGTAGGTATCATGGGAGGAATGCGTAGCTCAACCAAAGAGAGTACACGCAAAATTTATCTGCATGCACTGAGTCTAGACCCTGTGCGTATTCGCAGAACGGTTATCGCTACCGGACATCGAACAGATGCCGCAACCATCTACGAGAAAAAGGTGCCACATGTCGCTACAGAACTTGGGTTTAACCGTGCACTTGAACTTTTCTTAGATCTTGTCCCAGGAGCAAAGATTCTCAGTGCCCCCGAAGTCTTTGGTGATAATGGCGACCCGAAACCGATCAAATTTTCTGTTATCAAAGCACAGTCCATTTTAGGGGCTGATATTCCCGAAGCCACGATGAAGAAGATCTTTGAGGATCTTGGGTTTACGGTAGAGGGCAGCGGTGATGACATGCTAGTTACTCCACCGTTGCATCGCCTTGGAGATATCACTGGTGCACATGACTTGATAGAAGAAGTTGGTCGCATCTACGGCTATAACAATATCGAAAATATACTACCCAGTGCATCTATAGTTCCTCCAGAGCGAGATCAGCGTACCAATACGATACGTGATCGCCTTGTCGGCCAAGGGTATATGGAACTTCTGCCTCTCAGTTTGGTTGGCCCGGAGCTCTTAAAGAAAGCAAGCATGAGTACAGATGGATGTGCGCAGTTGGAGAATGCTATTGGCCACGAAACAAGTTTTATGACACCCTCAACATTACCGGCATTATTAGAACATGCAGAGGGCAATATGTTAGAAGTGAGTGATATACTACGAAGCTTTCATGTGTCGACAGTATTTACAGAGGAGGCAGATGATCATACTGAACTTGGTGCTCTCATTGCGACTCGCGGCTCGGTAGATCTCAAAAATGATCCGTTCTTACAGCTGAAACAAGAGGTGACTTCTGCCCTAGGCAAAGCTGGATACGAACTATCAATAGAGGTCTGTAAAGATATTCCACCCTACGCACATACTGGTCGCTGTGCAGATATCATTGCAAACAAAAAAGTAGTCGGGACGCTCTTCGAAGTGCATCCCGCTGTCTGTAAAAACTTCGATCTCCCTGCAAGAGCCGCAGGCTTGTTGTTAAATTTAACAACAGTGTTTGCCACTCCTTCTCAAGAGATTGTTTTTGAGAGTATTCCTGAATATCCGGCAGTGAGTTACGACACCACAGTCTCTATGGCACATAGCAAAAGTGTTGGGAAACTTTTGAAAAAGATTCGTGCATCATCCAAGCTACTCGAATCTGTCGAAGTAGCAGACTTGTATGGCAAAGAGAGCGGTGACTACAAACTCACACTTCGCTTAACGTATAGATCACCAGAGAAAACGCTAACAGAAGCGGAAACGAAGAAGGAATTTGCAGCGGTAGAAAAGCTGCTACAATAGATTACTATGCAGCCTCGCAATCGTATTTTCTCAGGGGACGCCCCAGGCGGAATAGGTCTAGGGACGCTGAGAGATCGCAATCAGCATTTTGGAACCTTGGAGACAGGTGTTGAATCGAATATTGACCAAATAATGAGGCGTAATGATCAAATGGATGAAATCCTACAATTTGTTATAGACAATCCTGGGTCGGAACATATGCTTCCAGGTTTTTCAGGTTATTAATTAGATTTCCTATGCGCCCCTCCCTTTCGACAACCGGCGGTGACCGTGGAAAAACAGGTCTCTTTGGTGGAGAGCGTGTTTCAAAGTCGAGTAATCGGTTACATGCGTACGGAACGGTTGATGAGTTGAATGCGGTATTGGGGCTTGTCCTTACAGAGCCTGACTTACCCGAGCACATACGAGAGCAACTCCATGAAGTGCAGAAGGACTTGTTTTGTTTGGGTGCGGATCTTGCCACCCCTATGGGTAAAGTTTCTAAAAATGTTATGCGTATTGCGGAGAGTGATACAGAGCGTATCGAACAGTGGGGGGTAGAGCTCGAAGTGGATTTGCCTGCACTACAAAAGTTTATTCTTCCGAGTGGATGTCGGGCAGCAGCGCTGCTTCATCAAGCGAGAACCATTTGCAGGAGGGCAGAACGGTGGCTAGTCCATGTTGCCAATGAAGAACCGATTAATGATGAGTCACTCATCTATATCAACCGACTCAGCGATTACTTCTTCCTGCTTTCTCGCGTGGTAAATAAGGCGGTCGGAACAGAAGAGGCTGAATGGAGGCCTAGAGGCAAAACTGAAAAACTGAAAAACTGAAAAAATGCTACATGCATTGAGAAATATCTTTCAGATTTTCAACTTTGCTTATTTTCAATTTTTCTTACGAAGTAAGCAGGGGCCAGAAATTCATCATCAGCAGTGTCGAGAATATCACAATGAGTGGTACGCCAATGATGATAAAGAGTGATTTACTATCTGCGTCCTTTGGTTTTACGCTGAGATACAGGCTGGTTCCTCCATAGAGAATTCCCGCGAGGAGTAATGGTAAATCCGCAACTTTCAGCCACCATGCTCCCATTGGGGTGACTTCGTTATATTGCAGCATGTACGCCAAGAAGAATGTGCCTCCAAGCACATAGAAGAGGAATCCCGATAGTTTCTTGAGGTACGTAACCACGAGGGGATTCTAGACTATTTTCCCTTCTTTTGCACAGTAAGCCTCGCGCGTCCTTTCCTGCGACGACGTGACAGAAGATTTCGACCGTTTTTTGTGGCCATTCGTTGGCGGAAACCGTGTTTCCTGAGTCGCCGGCGCCATTCGAGCTTTCCTAGCCTTGTGGCAGCCGCCTCTGAACGGGATTG
>Ga0066376_10003236_pt1 | contig 14746 bp, 13 predicted proteins | sample Knorr_S15_td_Bot_FD_77009 | JGI IMG/M metagenome (GOLD analysis project Ga0066376, IMG submission 77009) | Marine microbial communities from Southern Atlantic Ocean transect - Knorr_S15_td_Bottom_ad_5009_LV_A | ecosystem: Environmental > Aquatic > Marine > Oceanic | place: Southern Atlantic... | reverse complement strand
GGGCCTCGATCTGCTTCTTCCAGTACCAGCCGTAGTAGCTGCCCCCGTGGTGGAAGACCACGGCGCGGCCGTTGGCGGGCCCCACCGGCGCGACGTTCATGTAGGCGATTCGGACGTCCTGGCCGTAGACCCTGAAGTTCATGAACTCGACCGGATGCGGATACTCGAATCCCTCCAGGTTAATCGAGATGGGCCCCCACTCGGCCGGCGGCTCGGCCGGCGGCTGATGGGACTGAGCCGAGAGCGTGCTTGGTAGCAGGAGGGCCAGCGCGGCCAGGAGTGCCAGCGCCACGCAGCGCGAGATCAGGGTGTGACGGACGATGGTCATCTGTCCTCCTACGGGCCATCCAGAGTGATGCCCATGACATGGGCAATGTTCTCACTCTCCATACACGAATCATGCACCATCTGTGTATAAGACGTGTAGTGACAAAGCCAGCTACAACCTCTGGAGAACTGCCGGCGGCCTACCGGTCAGCGGTGGCGGGTGCCGCACTTGGGGCAGACCCGCCCTGTCCCATCGTCACGCAGGCGGATCCCGTCGATGTGTTTCACCACGAACTCCTGGATGAAGGCATACCGCTCGCGGCCGCTGTCTACGTCGATCTGGCGATCGCGCGCGATCTGGCGGATCTCGCCGTCGTATTCGTAGTGGCCCCAGCAGTTGGGACAGGCACCCTCGGGCGTCTCGTTGGCGGTCTCCTAGGCGGGGCGTGAGAAGAATGCGGACAACGTGTCGAGCAGGCTCATTGGGAACCTCAAGTAGGGCGGCTAGGTCGAGAACAGGATATTCGTCGTGTCCGCGGGTCACTGAATTATAGCGGCCGCGGCCACGTCTATACTCGGCGGTGAGCTGACGACATGAGCGACGATCCGCATCGCCCCGATGATCCGTACTCGCGCGTGAACTACCGGCGCCTCATCGCGTGGGAGCAGCGGATCGCGCGCGAGGGGCCGTTCTTGCTGTCGCTGCTGGACCGGGGACCGGAACGGTCGGTGATCGACATCGGCTGTGGCACGGGAGAGCACGTCGCGTTCTTTGCCGCCGCGGGGGGCCGCGCGGTCGGACTTGATCGGTCCGAGGCGATGATCAATGCGGCCAGAGACCACGAGGCGGCCGGCACGGGCCGGTTTGTTCTCGGCGATGCGCTCGAGGCCGGTGGGGTGCTTGGAGATGAGCCGCCGTTTGGCCTCGCGATCTGCCTCGGCAACATGCTGCCGCACCTGGGAGCGCACGCGGCGCTGTCGCGCTTCTTCGCAGCGTTGCACGACATCCTGCGCCCTGGCGGTCTGCTCCTGATCCAGATGCTCAACTACGAGGGCTTCCTGACGACTGGCCAGCGGGCGCTGCCAGTGAACGTGCGTCCGGGAGATGACGGCAGAGAGATCGTGTTCCTGCGGCTGATGTCGCCCGCCGACGACGGGCGGGTGCTGTTCTTTCCGGCCACGCTCGAGCTCGACCCCGAGGCCGAGACACCGCTTACGGTCACGATGTCGCGGCGTGTCGAGCTGCGCGCCTGGACCCGCGTCGACCTGGCTCCCACGCTGGGCGCGGCCGGATTCGAGGTCGCGTTCCACGGCGACATGACCGGTGGACCATTCGTCCTCGAGGAGTCACCCGACCTCGTCGTCGTCGCTACGCGCTCTTGACCTCCACCGGCCGGGCCGGCATGCTCGGGGCGGGGTAACCCGCTCGGGCCTCATCGTGTCGGGTTGGCGATGCCCTCCCGTTCCTCGCCGCGGAACAGCGCTTCGACGTACCGCGCGCCCTTCATGATGCCCTCGAGCGGATAGTTGCCTTCGTGGCACGCGTGCTCGTACACCCGGTTCTCGCTTCGTGCCCACGCATACTCCCCAGTGAACGGCGCGGTCCATACCGTCGGGTCCTCGACGGTGAAGGTGTAGACGAGCGAGTCGGGGCTCTGCAGACGGAACCATTCGGTGACGGTCATGTTGGCGGCGCTGGCTCCGAGCGCGGGTCGATCCACGAAGTTGGTGGTCTCGACCGCCAACATGTCACCTTCCCACCAGCCGATCGAGTCGCCCAGCCACTTCTTGATCTCGGGTGGGTCCCCGGCGCGATGCCGCCACTCGAGGAGGTGACCTCGCCACTCACCGAGGCCGTCATCGACGACACCCCGCGCGCGGGCGCGTTCCTCGACAGGCTGACCAATCAGGTCTCGATGGAAGCGGTGGGTCTTCTCATAGGCCTCCTCTTCATGCTGGTCACCTTGTTTCTCGGTGAAGGGCTTGTCTGGCACGGACTGGTCGTCACGTTTGCCGTCGTCCTGCTCGGATTCATCGTGCTGCACCCGCCATCGTCGGTCGGGGCCCCGACCGTTCCGATCTCCGTCTCCGGTGAGAGCGATACGGGGACGTTGGTCCGCTCCGGCGAGTAAGGACCTGCGCAGGAACGTTGTTCCTGCACGGGTCCTTACCGTCCACCTGCCGCTATAATCCACCGACAGTTCGAGCCCCGCCGCCGGCGGGGTGTTGCGGGAGGTCACTTTGACAGTCAAACAGATTGCCGGATGTGCGTAGCCGTGTCCCATGGGTAACCTGAGCGTGGCGGTCACCGGGGCGAACAGCTCCGTGGGCACGGTACTGCTGACCCGTTTACTTGGCCAGGGCGACATCCGCGTCGTGGTCGGGGTGCGCTCCACCACGGCGCTGGAGGGACTCCCTCGTTCACCCCGACTGACCCCCGCGATCATCGACTACGACCGGCCCGAGAGCCTGACCGCCGCGCTGCGCGACGTCGACTGTGTCGTGCATCTTGCCGGCGTGCTCTTCGAGAGCAAGACCACCGAATATCGGGCCGCCAACGTGGACACGACCCGGGCGCTCGTCGCGGCGGCGCAAGCGACCGGTGTCAGCCAGGTCGTGTTCATTAGCTCGCTGGGCGCCGACCCGGACTCGGCCAACGCCTATTTTCGTTCCAAGGGCGAGGCTGAGCAGGTGGTCAGCGCCGCGAGCATGGACGCCACCATCATCCGGACGCCGCTGCTCCTGGGGCCCGACACGTCCGGCGGCCGCGCGTTGTGTCGCACGGCGTCGCAGTCGTCGGTCAGAGTGCTGGGGGGCGGGGCGCACCGGTTGCGCCCGCTCGACGTCGACGATCTGTGCGACGGCATCTGGGCCTGCGCGCAGCGGCCGGTCCCCGGCGTGAGGACGCTCGAGCTCGTGGGGCCGACCACCCTCACGTATCGCGAACTGCTCGAGCAGATGGCGGAACTGCAGGGGCACGAGCTCACGGTCGGCTCGACGCCGGTCTGGCTGGCCAGGTTCGGCGCCGGTCTCGTAGGGCTCACCCGCACCGGCGGCATGACGCCGACGGTGATCGATGTCATCTCGTCGGATGAAGTGGTCACCCACAACGCCGACGCCGACCTGGGAATCACACTCACGCCGTTGTCCGACACGTTGGCCAAGCTGAAGGATCACGACTCATGACCGCGCACCAATCCGAGCCCCCCGCACCGGACGCCCCGCCGGGAGGGTCACGCCCCGGCCGCGGTATGGCGGGTCGGCTGGGCTTCCTCGCCCTCAGCCTCGCGTGCTTCGCCTACCTCTACTACCGTCTGAACGGGGCCGCGGCTCGTGAAGGGCTCTCGCTCGTCGGCTACATGGTGCAGGTGTTCGGCACCGTGCAATGGCTGCCCTGGATCGGGCTGATGGTCGCCTACTCGGGGTTCTACTTTCTGATCGACACCCTGGTCGCCACACGCGCGCTGACCTGGTTCATCAAACCGATCCGATACCGGGACATCCTGCCCATCCGCGCCAGCGCCTACATCATCTCGATCTTCAACGAACAGATCGGGAAGGGCGCGATGGCCTACTACCTGAACAAGCGTGACGGGGTGCCGGGGTGGGAAGTCGGTTCGGTGATGCTGTTCATCATGTTCTGCGAGGTGTTCTACCTGCTGACCTGGGCCACGGTCGGGTTCGTCTTCAGCGGCGCCGCGTTGCCGGAGGCCTTCGGACTCATCCCCTACATCGCGGCCGCCGCCGTGGTGGTGTTCGCCCTGTGGGTCCTGTATTTCCGGGGCACGATCCTGCCTGGCAACCAGCTGCGGGAGAAGCCGATCCTTCACGCCTTCAAGATGGCCAGGCTCAAACACTATGCACTGTTTCTGTTGCTGCGCTCGCCCGCGCTGCTGTCTGCCGTGGTCGTCTACACCATCGCATTGCGCCTGTTTGGTATCGACGCGTCCTTTCTCTCGCTGCTCGGCTACCTTCCCGTCATCTTCTTCGCCGCGGCCGTGCCCACCCCGATGCGTGCCGCCGCCATCACGTTCTGGGTCATCTTGTTTCCCGAGAACGAGGGACAGATGGCGGCGTTCGGATTTGTTCAGCACAACTTCTTCATCTTGTTCAACGCACTGATCGGCGTGGCGTTCTGGCGTCGGGCGCAACGGGATCTGTTTGGGTAGCCGAGCGTGGCTCACCTGCTCACGGCGACCCGGTTGGCTTTCGCGGTGCCCGTCGCCATGGCGTTGGCGCGACCGGCATTCCTGAGCGCCGGCCTGCTCGCTGCGCTGCTGGGCGTGGCGATTGCGAGTGACTACTTCGATGGGATGGTCGCCCGTCGCCGAGGCACGGCGTCATCGAGTGGGCAAGTGTTCGACCACGCTACCGATTGGCTGTTCGTCACGACAGGGTCAGCCGGAGCGGCCATGGGGGGGCTGGTCCCGTTTGCGCTGCCGGTTCTGATTACTGTGGCCTTCGGCCAATATGTGATCGATTCCTACGTGGTGCATCGGCACAAGCGGCTGCGGATGAGCGCCATTGGCCGGTGGAACGGGGTGTTCTACTTCGTTCCGCTGGTGGTGCTGGCCGGCGCACGACTCGAGGTGTGGCCCTGGTTGACGGCGGCGTTGACGGTGGCCGCTCGCCTGATCAGCTACGCCTTGATCGTCTCCACGCTGATTTCTATCGTCGACCGCGCCACCGCCGCCCGCCGCGCGTGACCCCGGTTTTCCGACGAGGCGTCCGTGTGGACAGCGTTGCTTCGTCGGTCACAGCCCGCCTGGCTGCTCCCTCCTTGCGCCTTGCCACACGAACGCCTCGTCAGAAAACCGCCCTGTCGTGTTTCAGCGCTCTGCTGTTGTCCTGTCATCGTGATTCGCCGCGTACGTCGGTGGCGCGGGGCGCGTCTAAGAAAGCGTGGTAACGGAGCAAACGGTGGCATGTGACCGTCGAAGCAACAACACCAGATGGGATCGCCCGCCCGAAAGCCCAGCAGGCTGCTAAGAAGCGTGTGGTTGGTTTTCTGACGAGGCGCCTGCGTGGCAAGGCGCGACGAGGGAGCATGCAGGCGGCATGTGACCGAGGAAGCAACGCTGTCCACGCAGGCGCCTCGTTAGAAAACCCGAGACTGGACGCGGAATGACCACCAGCCGTCGGGGCGCCGCGCGTCGGCCGCCGGCGCGGGGTTGTCCGCGGCGGCCATCTGCTGGAGCTTGGCCACCCTCCCACGCCAGGCCTGGTCGAGCTCGGCCGGATCCAGGACACGTCTGACCGTCACGGGGTAGACGGTCCCATTGAGCCGGAGTCTGGCCCGGCCATTCTCGACGGCCGCATTGGACCACCGTTTGGTGCCGCATTGTGAGCAGCTCAGATACAGCTGTCCGGCGGGCGTGGACATGCAGTTCAGGTTGATGGCGTGCGGCAGGAGGCCGACGCTGATCTGGATCTGGCACAGCGGCACCTGGTTGGCGAATGCCCAGTCGTTGACCGGCGCCTCGGCCGCGGCGCCGAACAGGTAGGCGCCCGGAGCGCGATCGCACGGACAGGTACACGACCAGCCCAGGAATCCCACCGCCAGCAGCGCTACCACCACCGCAGAGCCGATGACTGCCGGTCGTCGATACGACCGTGTGACTGGTCTGCTCGCCCGTGCTGCACTCATCACTTCGCCTCCTCACTGGCGCTCGCCAACAGGGTCGGTTTCGAGCCCTGGTCTGACCAGTGTGGACGGGCCAGAGCGTGCCCAGCCGGGCGCCGGCGTTTGCACGACTGGATCCAGCTCCGCCGCGCGAAACGACCGGGTCACCTGCGGGGCCGGCGGCTCACCATACGCCGTGGAGCGCTGTCTCGGGGTGCGACCCGCGCCGGCGATCAACGCCTCCATCTGCTCCGGCGATAATTCCTCGCCGAACCCTGCACCGGCGGCGCGGGTGATGCTCTCATTCATGAGCGTGCCGCCCAGGTCATTCACCCCGGCGTCGAGGCACGCACGGACGCCACGCGGGCCGAGCTTCACCCACGAGGCCTGAATGTTGGTCACCAGCGGGTGTAACGCTAGCCGGGCCACCGCATGCATGAGCAGCGACTCTCGGAACGTCGGGCCACGGCGTGCCTGTCCCTTCAGGTACAGCGGCGCCTCCATGTGGACGAACGGCAATGGCACGAACTCGGTGAACCCGCCCGTGCGCGCCTGCAGGTTTCGGATGCTGGTCAGATGACGCGCCCAGTGTCGGGGACGATCGATGTGCCCATACATGATGGTGGCGGTGGTTCTGAACCCGACCCGATGCGCCGTGTCCATCACCTCCAGCCACTGTCTGGACCAGAGCTTGTCGGGGCACAGCGTCTCCCGTACCTCGTCGTGCAGCACTTCGGCCGCCGTGCCCGGGAGCGTCCCGAGTCCCGCCGCCTTCAGTTGCCCAAGGAACGACTCGAGCGAGAGGCCGAGTGTGGCGGCGCCTTGCCAGACCTCGAGGGGCGAGAAGGCGTGCACATGCATGTCCGGCACGGCCGCTTTGACCGTGCGACAGATGTCGAGATAGGTCGCGCCGGTGTACTCGGGGTGGATGCCGCCCTGCATGCAGACCTCGGTGGCCCCGCGTTCCCACGCTTCCACGCTGCGGCGACTAATCTCTTCGAGGTCGAGGTCGTAGGGCGTCCCGCGAAGGTTCTCGCTCAGCTTGCCTTTCGAGAAGGCGCAGAACTGACACTTGAAGTAGCAGACGTTGGTGTAGTTGATGTTGCGGTTGACGACGTAGGTGACCTCGTCGCCATTGATCTCACGGCGCAGCGCATCCGCTGCCCGCACGACGGCGACGAAATCGTCGCCCCTGGCTGAGAAGAGCTCTGCAATCTCGGACTCGTCGAGCCCGTCGCCACGAGACGCCTGGGCGCAGAGCGCCTGCATCCTCGACGTCGGGACCGGCGCCGTCGCATCGTCCAGGCGGTCGAGGAGCGCCGTGGGCAGCACGGCGTCGCGATCGCCAGGCGACCAGGTCCCCTCGCGCGCAAACCCGTCCGCCTCGGAGGCCTGCACCACGGCCGTCCGGAGTCCTTCCGCGACCCAGGTGTCGAGCTGCCGCACATAGGCGGGATACACCGTGAGCCGCTCGGTGAGTGCCTTGCCCTCGCGCTCGGTCTCTCGGGCCAGTTGTTCGAGATGTGGCCACGGTGCTTCCGGATTGACGTGGTCGGGGGTGACCGGCGACACACCACCCCAGTCGTTGATGCCGGCCCGAATCAAGGTGCCGAAGGTATCCGGGCTCAGGTTCGGCGGCGCCTGAATCGCCATGTCTGGACCAAAGATGAGTCTGGCACAGGCAATCGTCCACAGCAGGTCATCCAGCGTGGGCTCGGGGGCCTGCGCCATCCGGGTGTCAGGCTTGGCCCGGAAGTTCTGGATGATGATCTCTTGGATGTGCCCGTACTCGTCGTGTAAGTCTCGAAGTGCAAGTAGCGACGCGATGCGCTCTGCCCGGGTTTCGCCGATCCCGATCAAAATGCCCGACGTGTAAGGAATCGCCAGTTCGCCCGCCATCCGCATGGTGGCCAGACGCGCGTCCGGGTCTTTGTCGGGCGACCCGTGGTGCACCTGGCCCCGTTCGAGCAAGCGCGGCGACGCGCTCTCCAGCATCAGCCCCTGCGAGGGGCAGACCTTACGCAGGGCCAGCAGCTCGTCCCGCGTGAGGACGCCGGGATTGGCGTGCGGCAGCAGACCCGTGGCCTCGAAGACCGCACGGGCGGCCGCCACCAGATACGAGATGGTCGTGGGGTGTCCCAGCTCGGCGAGCTCCGCTCGCGCCTGTGGGTACCTCAGCTCCGGTCTGTCGCCCAGGGTAAAGAGCGCCTCACGGCAGCCCTGCTCCGCCCCACGCCGCGCCACGTCCACGACCTCGTCCAGTGTCAGATACGCCTGTTCACCAGGCCGGGGCGGTTGGGCAAACGTGCAGTAGTGGCAGACATCCCGACACAGCTGGGTCAGCGGGATGAAGACCTTTCTGGAATAGCTGACCGCCCGGCCGAATCCGGCATCGCGGAGTGCCGCCGCCCGCGCCATGAGCTCGGACAGGTCGTGTTCACCCACCAAGGCCAGGGCGGCATCGTGTGACGGTCGAGTATCGGTGCGAGAAGCCATCGTGTGTTCCGCGAACTCGTCCAGGTTACTGTCCGCAGACGCTTATAGTACGTCGAGCCTGCGGTGTGCAGCCAGGGAAGAAGGTGAGCAGCGTGAGTATCGCGACATTTGGCCACGTCGACCGGTGGAGCCACACTCAATTGCGGACCTGCCTCGCGGCGGCGGAGGCCCGCGAGGGTGGGGAGTTGCGTGGGGTGCTGTGTGCAGACCACCACCCAGGGTACAGCCAGCCGATCGGTGGCGTCGTCGCCTACCGCCACCACGTGTCGCCGTCGGGGGTGGGCTACGACATCGCCTGTGGAAATCTCGCCGCGAAAACCAACATCCGTATCGATACGCTGAAACCGGACCTGTCCCGCGTCATGGATGAAGTCTGGGCTCGCATCAGCTTCGGCATGGGGCGCAAGAATCCAGAACGCGTAGATCATCCCGTGCTGGACGAGATCGCCAACAGCCCCGTCTCCGAGCAACGGCGCATGGCGCCGCTTGCGGGCAGTCAACTCGGCACCATCGGTGGCGGGAATCACTACGTTGACCTGTTTGCCGACGAAGACGGTTGGGTCTGGATCGGGGTCCATTTCGGGTCGCGAGGCTTCGGTCACCGCACCTGCACCGGCTTTCTGGCCTTCGCCCAGAACCGGGCGTGGGACGACAAGGTCACGGGGGGCGGGATGGACGCGCCGCCCGTGCTGATCGACACGCGCACCGATCTGGGAGCTGACTACGTGGCGGCCATGGAAATCGCCGGGCGGTATGCCTATGCCGGACGCGAGTGGGTCGTGGATCGCGTGGCGCGGATTCTCGGCGCGACCCTCATCGACACCGTGCACAACCACCACAACTTCGCCTGGCGCGAGCGCCACGACGGCGACGACTACTGGGTGATCAGGAAGGGCGCCACCCCGGCGTTTCCGGGGCAGCGCGGATTCGTCGGCGGCTCGATGGGGGAGATCAGCGTCGTGCTCGAGGGACAAGAGTCACCGATGTCCGCGCGATCGCTGTACTCGACCGTGCACGGCGCTGGTCGCGTGATGTCCCGAACCGAGGCAGCCGGTCGCGTGAAGCGGCGCACGCAGTGGGCCTGCATGCGGCGTGACTGTGACGGGTCGCTTCCCATCCGGACGCCGAAGAGCTCTGACGGGGTCAACCCGCGCTGTCCCACCTGTGGCGGCAAGACCCAAAAGCACCGGACTCGCGAGGTCGTGAAGGCTGGTAAGGTCGACTGGCCGTCGGTGCAGGCCGAGGTCAGGGCTCGCGGCGTCGAGCTGCGCGGGGCGGGTGCGGACGAAGCGCCGGAGGTCTACAAGCGACTGCCGGATGTGCTCGCGGCGCACGGCGACACGATCCGGGTGCTGCACACACTACAGCCGGTCGGCGTCGCCATGGCCGGCATCGAGGAGTTCGATCCGTATAAGGATTGAGCGCGATGTAGTAGCCAAGGCGACGTTCAGACCGCGACGGCGTGCTCCCGCAGCGCGTCGTTCAAACTCGTCTTGCGATCGGTCGATTCCTTACGCTGTCCGATGATCAGCGCGCAGGGGACGCCGAACGTACCGGCTGGGAACGTGCGCGGCTGAGTACCCGGAATCACGACCGAGCGAGTCGGCACCCGGCCGCGGTGAACCACCCGTTCGGGGTCCCTGACGTCGATGATCGGCGTCGACGCTGTCAGCACCACGCCGGCCCCGAGAACCGCTTCCTTCTCCACCCGCACGCCTTCGACGACGATGCAGCGGCTCCCGATAAACGCACCGTCTTCGACGATGACCGGGGCCGCCTGTATCGGTTCGAGGACCCCCCCGATACCGACGCCGCCCGAGCGGTGCCCGTCGCGACCGATCTGCGCGCAGGAGCCGACCGTGGCCCACGTGTCGACCATCGTGCCGGATCCTACGTATGCCCCGATGTTGACATACGAGGGCATCAGGACCACGCCGCGCTCAAGATGGGCTCCGTAGCGGCACAGCGCGTGCGGGACGATGCGAACGCCAGCTTGCGCGAAGTTCTTCTTGAGGGGAATCTTGTCGTGGAACTCGAGGCCTCCGACCTCCATGACCTCCATCGACCGCAACTGGAAATACAGCAGGATCGCCTGCTTGAGCCAGTCATGCACCACCCAGTCTCCGTCCCTGGGTTCGGCGACCCGGAGGGCCCCGCTGTCGAGGCGAGCGATGACCGCGTCGACCTCGGCTCGGACCGCTTCGCGCGCCTCAGCGGTCCCGGCCGCATAGGCGCTCCGAATCGCCGTTTCCAGCGCCTGCGTCGACGTGTCTCCAGAACTCATGGGCGTGCTCACGGTTGAATCCTCTGCAATCTCGCCGCGGCGTCGCGGCTGTCGTCTTCAGTGCTGACCAGGGCGAAACGGACGTGTCCCTCTCCGCCCGCTCCCAGGAATGCCCCGGGCGTGACCAGGATGTCCTCTTCCAGGAGACGCTCGGCAAAGCGAATCGAATCACCGAAGCCCTCGGGCACGCGCAACCACAGATAGAAGGTCGCGTTGCCACCGTCGTGGTGCCAGCCGCGGCGCTCAAAGGCCTCGACGAAGCACTCCCGACGCGTGCGGTAGCGGTCCAGAATCTCATGCACGTGCGTGTCGTCGTCCCACGCCGCGGTCGCGGCGGCCTGGACGAAGGAGGGGGTCGCCACCCCGACGCTGGGCCGAAATTTGGCCAGGGCCGCGATCAAACTGGGGTCCCCAACGACAAAGCCACTGCGAAAGCCGGTCATGCACGAGCGCTTGGAGCACGAGTGGAAGGCCAGCACACCCTCGAAGTCCGGTGCCTCTTCGGGCACCAGTACCGACGGATGCGGCGCCCCGAAACAGATATCTGCGTAGCACTCGTCTGAGGCGAGGACGAAGTCGTGCTCACGCGCGAGGTCGCGCATGCGCGCGTACCAGGCTGCGTCCGCTTCGGCCCCGGTCGGGTTGTGGGGGTAGTTGATCCACATCAACGCCGTTCGCCTCAGCATCTCCCGACCAAGCGACTCAGGGTCCGGTCGAAAATCGGACTGCCGAGTCAGCGTGACCGCGTGCACCGTACCCCCGGCGTAGCGAGCGCCCTCGACGTAGACCGGATAGGCCGGTTCAAACACCACCACGCCTCGTCGTGCTCCCCGGGGGTCGAGAAGCGCCAGGTGCGACGTGAAGATGCCTTCCTTGGTCCCGGTGACCGGGAGAATGTGACGATCGGGGTCGACGTCGAGTGCGAAGCGCCGTTTCAGATAACCCGCGATGCTGACCCGAAGCTGGCGCGTGCCCTTCACCGTTGGGTACGAGGAGACCTCGGGCACCGCGTCTGCAAGGGCGCGGCGGATAAACGCCGGAGTGGGGTCCCGGGGGTCGCCTTGCCCGAAGTCGAGCACGGTTCGACCTTGGTCCTGCCGCCGCCGCTTGATCTCGAGGAGCCGGGCGAAGGGGTATTCTCGCTCTTGCTCCAACAGCGGATTCACGAGACGTCCCGGACTTCCTGGAGGAAACGCTCGAAGAGGACGGCGCTTCGGGTCATCGCACCGATCGTGGCGTACTCCTCCTTCTGGTGAGCCTGCGCCGGGATGCCCGGGCCGCACGAGACCGCATCGATGCCCCATTCACTGAAGCGTCCGACATCCGTCCACGCCTGTTTGGCGCGCACGGCGCCGCCGGCGGCGGCGACCAGGGCCCGGCAGAAGGGATGCTCAGAGGCCACCCGGCCCGCCGGCGACAGGTCCGTGATCTCGATGGCCCCCGCATCCCCGATGAGCTCGCGAACCACGGTGACGGCGTCCTCGCGGCTGCGATCAGGCGCGAAGCGAAAGTTGACGTTCATCCTGAGCGTGTCTGGGATTACGTTGCGGGCGTCACCACCCGTGATCGTGGTGACGGAGATCACCTCGCGGTAGCGCAGCTGCTCGCCATAGTCTACCGATCGCTCCGGCACCGCCGCGATCCGTTCGATCAACGGTGCCGCGGCGTGAATGGCGTTCTCGCCAAACCACGGCCGCGCCGAGTGGGCGGCTTTCCCACGCACCGTCACCTCGGCGTGGAGATTCCCGAGGCAGCCCAGTTCGATGGCGTTGTCGGTCGGTTCGACGCAGATCGCGAACCGGGTGTCCTGGAGCACCTCGGGAAGCTCTCGCTCGACCACGAGCAGGCCAGATTCCTGGTACGCGACCTCCTCGCAGGTGTAGAAGAGGAACACCGGATCGACGTGCAGGGTGGCGGGGTCGAGGGTCTCGATCAGATCGAGGAACACGGCCAAGCCGGCCTTTAGGTCCGTCGCCCCGAGGCCATAGACCCGGTCGCCCTCGACGCGGGCGGTCTGGTTGTCGTTGGCCGGCACGGTGTCCAGGTGCCCGCAGAAAATAATCTTCGGTTTGCCGGCGAGCGCGGGGAAGCGAAAGACCACCTCGTCGCCAGCCCGCAAGACCTCGCCGTGCGGAGACTGCCGCAGCTGTGTCTCCGTCCAATTCGCCAGGTGGTGTTCGTGGTGACTCTCCGTGGGAATGTTGATCAGCTCCACGAGAAGCGCTCGGCGCCGGTCGGCGCGGGGGACGGACGGACTCGGGGAGGTCATCGCAGGTTCCGGGGCGTGGCGTGAGCGGGACGCGGCGTGAGAACGAGGATTATAGAATGAAGCAGCCCTTCGCCGTCGGTTCCGCGTCGGTCTGGTGGGTTCAGCCCGACGCCTCCGCGACAAGCCGCTCAGCTCGCTCCACATGCCACGGCATGCCGATCTTCTTGTAGACCTTGATCGCGCTATTGAGAAGCTCACCGGCTCGGACGCGATCCCCCGGCGAGTCGCGGTCCACGAGCATCCTCGCATACCAGTAGCGGGCCTCGGCCTGCTCGCTGACGAATGGGATCTCGTCGGCTTGGCGCAGCGCGGTCTGGTAGTGCGTCTCGGCGGCGGCCCACTGCCGGCCGGCGGCGACTGTCTCGAGTAGATGACTCACCAAATACGTCACAAGCGCACCGGTACCGGTGGCAATCGCCTCGAGCGTTAACGGATAGAGTTCGGCGGCAAGCTGGCGTTCGCCGATCACGACGAGGCCTTCGACCGTCATGAAGAGCGCGTCCCAGGCGCCAGTGCCGTTGAGCTCGCCCGACCGAGGAAGATCGGCCTCGCGGTCGTTCAACAGTTGGATCGCTGCTTGCCCATGTCCCAGGTGACATTCGGCGAGGAACAGTGTGCCCCACCCATCACCCGTGTGTGGATGGACCGGCTCGTGCTCGGCCGCGTCACGAGCGTGGCCATACATCTCGTCTAAACGCCCACGACAGAGGCTCATTCGCGCCAACCATGCGCTCGAGATGAACCCAAAGGTCCCACCGGCCGCGGCAACCAGCGAGGTTAGGCGCTCAAGGACGTGGTCCTGGGAGTCGAGATCAGCGGTGACGAGCCAGTTTCGCTGCCACTCCGAGAGTGTTTCGGACATTTGGATGTCCAGCCGGCCCAATCGCTCGCCCAGCCCTCGCGTCTTGTCCTTAGTCTGAGCCGCACCGTCGAGTTGGCCGACGAAGCCCAACGCGACCTGCAGATTCGCGAGCGATTCCGCCAGTTTCGCCAGGTCGTTCGTGGATCTGAGCAGGGCCGAGGCCCGGCCGAGGATGTCCGCCTGCTCTCGGCGGCGCATGGTGTGGAAGAGCGGCCAAGAGAGAAAGAGCAAAGCTTCCCCGCGCAAGCGCGCGTCGCCGTGCTCTTCGGCGATCGAGACCGCCTCGCGCGCCAGGTCATCGGCTCTCGCATAGTCCCGTGCGGTGCTGAGGGCCCAGGCGCGATATCCGAGCAGCCGCACCCGATCGGCGTGGGCGCCAGGCTCGAGCGCGTCGAGACCCCGCCGCCTGGCTGAGCCAGCAGTGCAGATGGACGAGCTCCTGGCAGGTCCGCGCCACGGCGCGCCCGTCGCCCGCGGCCTCGAGCAACGGCAAGGCCAATTCCCAATCGGCGATCGCTTGATCCCAGGCTTGCAGGCTCCGACCGGCAAGACCCCGCCTCCACCGCAGCGCCCCAAGCACCGCGCGGTCGTCCGGCTCAAGCGACAGAGCCTGATCCACACTCCGGAGCGCCTCCTCGAATCCCGCTGCTACGAGTGCCTGATCCGCGGCCAGCATGAGCACTCGGACAGTCTTGGCCTCATCGGCCGCCGCGCCCGCCTCGTAGAGGTGTCGAGCCAACGCCGAGGCGTGTTGCTCGAGGGTCGACCCGTAGACGCTTTCGATCGTTTCGGCGACGCGGGCATGCAGGCGCTGACGTCGGGGAAGCGACAGCGAGCCAAGCAATGTGCTGCGGATCAACTCGTGAGTGAAGATGTAGATAGCTTCGCGCCCAGCCGGCTCGGACGCGATCAGCTTCGCCGCCTCCGCCTCCTCGTCAAGCTTGG
>Ga0066376_10003234_pt1 | contig 14751 bp, 16 predicted proteins | sample Knorr_S15_td_Bot_FD_77009 | JGI IMG/M metagenome (GOLD analysis project Ga0066376, IMG submission 77009) | Marine microbial communities from Southern Atlantic Ocean transect - Knorr_S15_td_Bottom_ad_5009_LV_A | ecosystem: Environmental > Aquatic > Marine > Oceanic | place: Southern Atlantic... | reverse complement strand
ATTTTTAAATAATGATGGTTCAAAATCAAACCACTCGGTATAAATTTCCTTAATCATTGATTCTTGTGATTTAAGAATTCCTGATAATGCAATTTTTCCACCAGCTTTACAATGGTGTGCAAGTGCAGGGGCTAATACTGACAGTGCGCTAGATAGGATATTTGCAACAATTAGATCTGCTCGGTAGTTTAAAGGCTTATTAGTATTAATCCACTCGATTTTAGTGCTGTTCTGATTAGCATTATCTTGGCTTGATTGAATGGCTTGGGGGTCAATATCAACCCCAATTACTTTTTTTGCGCCTAATTTTTTTGCAGCAATTCCTAAGATACCAGAACCACACCCATAATCTAGAACATCATAATTATGTTGCATATTTTCTATTAACCATTCAATACAAAGATGGGTGGTTGGATGCGCACCAGTTCCAAAAGCTAGCCCTGGATCCAAGATAAGGTTAATTGCTTTATCATCTATAATGTCATGCCAGGAAGGGATAATCCAAAGTTTATTTTTGATTGATATTGGACTGAATTGAGATTGTGTGAGCTTAATCCAATCTTGATTTGAAACTAAGGAGACAATAATATTTATTTCTAACGATTTAAATTTGTCTTTTAGTTTGACCTTTATTTTTTCTTTGTCACTATTTTGATCAAATAGTGCTTGTATTTGATTGTCTTGCCAGAATTGTTGAGGTCCGTTATGTGGCTCACCAAAAATGAATTCTTCATTTTGTTGATTGAGATTTGAATCTTGGATAGAAACTGAAATAGCGCCTAATTCAATAAAAAAATCACTAATTAATTCAACGTGTAGATCATCAGAATGAACTATAAAGCTTGTCCAGGTCATGTGTCAGGACTGATTATTTAGCTTATTTTCTAGATAATGTATGCCAACGCCTCCATTGACATACCCAAGATCATTCATAAGATCACGATGTAGAGGGATATTTGTTTTTATACCTTCTATAACAATTTCAGATAATGCAATTTTCATTCTTGCAATGGCTTGCTCTCTACTTTTACCATAGGCGATAATTTTACCAAGCATTGAATCATAATGTGCAGGAACTTTGTATCCACCATAGACATGAGTATCTACTCTAATTCCAGGTCCACCAGGAAGATGGAATCTCGATATTGTACCTGGTGAGGGAGTGAAGTTGTAAGGATCTTCGGCATTAATCCGACATTCAACGGCATGACCTTTAAATTGAATGTCTTTTTGTCTGAAAGATAGCTTTTCACCAAAAGCTATCTTAATTTGTTCATGAACAAGGTCTGTTTCTGTTATTGCTTCCGTCACTGGGTGCTCCACTTGAAGTCTGGTATTCATCTCAATAAAGAAAAATTCCTCATTTTCATATAAAAATTCAAAAGTACCCGCTCCCCGGTAATTTATTTTTTGACAAGCTTTTGCACATCGCGTACCGATTTTTTCTCTTTGCCTGTTTGTTATGTAAGGCGCCGGAGCCTCTTCAATAATTTTTTGATGTCTTCTTTGGATTGAGCAGTCCCTATCTCCTAAATGAATAGCATTTTTATGTTCATCTGCTAACACTTGAAACTCTATGTGGCGTGGAGACTCTAAAAACTTTTCCATGTAAACTATTGGATTGCCAAAGACAACCTGTGCTTCATTTTTAGTCATGGCAACTGAATTAAGTAATGCGGCCTCAGTATGAACTACTCGCATACCTCGTCCACCACCACCACCAGAGGCTTTTATGATAACTGGATAGCCTATTTTTTGCGCAATCTTTTTAATTTCTATTGGATTGTCAGGTAGTGCACCATCAGAGCCTGGTACGCAAGGCACTCCTGCTTTTTTCATAGCTTCTTTAGCGCTAATTTTGTCACCCATAAGGCGTATAGTCTCTGCTCGTGGTCCAATAAAAACAAAGCCACTTTTTTCAACGCGCTCCGCAAAGTCAGCATTTTCTGCAAGAAAGCCATAGCCAGGATGAATGGCTTGAGCATCAGTTACTTCGGCTGCACTTATAATAGCTGGAATATTAAGATAGCTTTGGGCAGAGGCAGCGGGGCCTATACATACTGATTCGTCAGAGAGTTTTACGTATTTTGCTTCTGCATCCGCTTGAGAATGTACTGTTACAGTTTTAATGCCCATTTCTTGGCAAGCGCGAAGTATTCTAAGTGCTATTTCACCTCGGTTAGCAATTAAAATTTTATCAAACATATTTTAAAAATTTTCTAAGCATATGGTTAATTGATAATGAATAATGGCTCACCAAATTCTACTGGCTGCCCATTTTCAGCTAGGATTTTCTTTATAATGCCATCTTTATCTGATTCAATCTCATTGAGAAGTTTCATGGCTTCGATAATGCACAATGTATCTCCTTTTTTCACCACGCTTCCAACATCTACATAGGCTGCTGCATCTGGAGATGAGGCACGATAAAAACTTCCAACCATAGGAGATGTAATTGTTTTTTCGTTTTCATGTTGTTCTGAGGTAGCTGGCTTAACTTCTGTGTTGATTGATGAGGCAGGAATTTGAGTTGATGCTTGGGGAGGTTGAGGAATATAATTTATCTGAGGTTGTTGAAATGCATGGCTTTTTCGGCTAATTTTTACCCTTTCTTCACCCTCAGTCAATTCGAGCTCTGAAATATCTGATGTCTCAACTAAATCTATTAGTTTTTTTAATTTTCTTAAATCCATTTCTCACCTCTTGATTGATTTAACATGCTTTAACTGCATAGTTTAATGCAGCGCTATACCCTTCAGCTCCTAATCCAGATATAACACCTTCAGCGATATCAGAAAAGTATGATTCTTTTCTAAAGGGCTCTCTGGCAAATATATTGGAGATATGTACTTCGATAAACTTAATTTTTTTAGCTGAAAGGGCATCTCTGATGGCAATCGAACTGTGAGTAAAGGCCGCAGGATTGATAATGATAAAGTCACTTGTGATTAACTGTATCTTATTAATAATATCTGATTCACTATTGCTCTGAAATATATCAATTTTAATTGATAACTTTTTTGCTTCATTTTCTAGCCTTTGATTAATTTCTAGTAAAGTTATTTTTCCGTAATGATCGGGCTCACGTTCACCGAGGAGGTTCAGATTTGGACCATGAATAATAGTAACGCTCTTAATGGACATAATTTTAAATCTCAACTAGATATGAAAAATAGTTATTTTGACGAAAATAACAGTATTTGTCTACAAGTTAGTGGGTTTTAGTTACTTTTAAGTAATAAAGCTTACTGTATTAAGGTGCTTACTGTTTGATTTAATTCGTTTATTTTAACTTTACCATAAAATATTTTTTTTATATTTTCATCGGGATCAATAAGCACAGTAAAAGGCAATACTCCTCTTTTATTACCTAAAGACTTTGCTAGATTTATTCCGGCTATATTAGAAATTAAAGAGGTGTAATCAATAGGCACTTTATGAGTAAATTTCTTTACAGGCTCTATTTCATCTATAGCAATACCAATTAAATTTATGTTTAGATTTTTATTTTTATGAAAAAATTCGTTGAGCTCAGGAATTTCTTTACGACATGGTGCGCACCATGTGGCCCAAAAATTTATAAGCAACCAACTTTGTCGATATTGGTTAAGCTTAACTTTATTGCCATTGTGATCAATTAAGGTTGTTGTAAAAAAAGTATGCGTGTCTTTGTTTGTCTCAGGAAGAGTATAATTTTTTTTAAAAGTTATCCCAAGACCTGTTGCCACGAGTCCAATTATAATAATTATTATAAATTTATTTATAGCTTTCAGTTTGTATAACCTTTTTAAGGATTAAAGAAAATTCAGAGGCACTTTTGAAGCCAATAGTTCTAAGGTGCTTTATTTCCTTGCCTGTTGTGTCAAAGAAAATAATACCAGGGGGGCCAAAGAGTCCATATTGTTTTAAAAGCGTACTATGGCCATCATTATTTGCTGTAACATCTGCTTGGAGTAAAACAAAGTTATTCATTAAGGAAAGAACTTCTTTATTGCGAAAGGTAAATTTTTCGTATTCTAAACATGCAACACACCAATCTGCATAAAAATCCAAAAATATTGGTTTATTGTTTAGGTTTGTAAGGTGAAAATTAAGTTCATTTAAATTATTTATTTGTATGAATGTTGGCTTAGCTTGAGTTAAATATGTTCCGTTTTCCCCCTGTAGCCAGAAAGGCTTTAAATTATATGCTGCAGATAAAACAGAAAGAATAAGTCCAAAAATTAAAAAATATTTATATCGTATTGTTGGTTGATTTGAAGACAATAAAAAATAGACAAAGGTGAATATTAATAATATATACAATAAAGTAAAAAAGAGAATTTCGCTCATTAATGGTCTAAGTATATAAATACTCATGCCAATTAAAATAAATCCTAATAAATATTTTACTTTTTTCATCCATGGCCCCGGTTTGGGGAGAATTTTTTGAGAAGAAAAGCCTATAATAAGCAGGGGGATGCTCATTCCTATACTCATACTGAATAAGGCAATACCACCAAGCATTACATCTTGTGTTTGCCCTATAAAAAGAATGGCAGCTGCAAGGGGTGGAGCCACACATGGGCTTAATATCAAAGAAGAAAAAAGTCCGAGAAAAAAGATATTTATTGCACTATTTTTTTTTAAATTATTTAGAAGTTTATTGAATGTATTTAGTAAGCTAGTTGGTAAATTAATTTGAATGAAATCAAACATTGCAAATGCAAAGATTAAATAAATGATCCCACTTAGGATTATAAAGTTTATATTTTGTAAGCTTGAAGATAATAATGTTCCTGTAAGTCCGGCAATAACTCCTAGCGTAGAGTAGGTAACAGATATACCGGCAACATAACTTAGCGTGTAAGGAATTGATTTTTTTGGTGTTGAGGCAAGAATAATGCCAGATAAAATTGGTAACATAGGTAAAACACATGGCGTTAAGGAAAGGAGTAAGCCGGAGATAAAGAAACCTATCAATGTCAGAAAAAGACTTTGTGATGAAAGTTGTGAAACTAAAATGTCAGTTTCGGATAAATTATTTAGATTCTTATTTTTTAATAAGCTGTAATTAAAAGTTTTGATTGTGGGCGGGTAACATAATCCTTTTTCACTGCAGCCTTGGAATTCGATAGTAAATTGGTGTTCTTTTTGAGGAAGTGATGTCATTTGGATAATGGCCTTACCTTTCCCGTAGTAGACTTCTTGTTTTCCAAAGTATGGATCTTTTTTGATTTTACCTTTTGGGAGATTGATCTTAAATTTTAGATTAGGCGATGCATTTAATTTTATTTTAGATTTATATAGATAGTAGCTTGGCTTACTTTCAAAATTAAGCCAAATTTCTTTTGGATTGTCTGAAAGAGATAAATTAATTAGGAAAGCATCGTGTACGGGCAAGAATTTTTCTTCTTGCTTGTAAAAAGAGAAATTATTAGCGGCTGAAGAGGTCAAGCTAAAGCAAAGAAGAAAAATACTAATTAAAAATAAATTTAAATATTTTGTCATTTTTTAAAGTAATGATTGAGGTTATAATTAGGTCAAAATCACTATATGGATTTGTGTTTTTATGACCTCAATCTTTTTTTTCAACATCATAACTCATTAATTATGCGAAAAATCTTAATTCTTTTTTTAATTTTACTCCCTGGCTTTGAAATAGCTGGGCTGATTTATTTTTTTAACCTTTATGGTTGGTGGTTTTTTGTGTACTTACTTATAATGATCATATTGGGATGGCAACTTATCAGTGAAGAAAAATCCTTAGTGTTACCAAAGCTTATGAGCTTGATGCATCAGGGGAGAAGTCCCATTACGCTAATTATGGGGACAGCTAAGAATTTATTAGCCGGTGCATTATTTTTATTCCCCGGAGTTATTACAGATTTTATTGCCTTGTTTTTGATATTAATCCCAATTAAGAATCAGACTAATAAAAGTAACTCTTCCTTTAAGCGGCATACAAAAAATAATAACGATATAATTGAAGGAGAATATCATCGAGAAGATGAAGAAAAGAAATTATGAGCTATACCATCACTGTTAATCCATCAGGTCGAACATTTCAGGCTAAACCTAGCCAAACTATTTTAGAGGCGGCTATAGCTGCAGGAATAAATATTCCTTATGAGTGTCGAAATGGAACATGTGGTTCATGTAAAAGCAAACTTAGTGCGGGGAAGGTGATGCTTGAAGGCTATCAAAAGTCCGCACTTTCTGATTCTGAAAAAGCAGAAGGTTGGACTTTATGTTGTAAAGCATTAGCGACTGAAGATCTGACTATAGAGGTAAGTGAATTAATGGCAGACGAAACTTTGGTACCGAAAATTACTCCTGTGAGAGTTGAGGCACTGGAAGAATTAAACCATGATGTGATGAAGATGATGATTAAGCTTCCAGGTTCTGAATCATTAAAGTATAAAGCAGGGCAGTATATTGAGTTTTTGATGCCTAATGGTAGTCGTAGAGCTTTTTCAATAGCCAATGCTCCCAATGAATCTTTTATTGAGCTTCATTTAAGGCTAATTGAAGGTGGTAAATTTACAAACTTTGTTTTTAATGAGATGAAAGAAAAATCTCTTCATAGAATCGAAGCTCCTATGGGGCAATTCTTTTTAAGAGAAAGTGATCGTCCTATTATTTTTGTTGCAGGAGGAACTGGATTTGCCCCCATTAAATCTATTATTGAAGATATGATCGTTAAGAAAATAAGTCGTCCAATTTATTTATATAGAGGGGTGCGAAGCCATGAGGATTTATATATGGACCAGCTTCCTGAACAATGGAAAAACCAATTGGATATATTTACCTATGTTCCAGTGTATTCAGAGATTGTAGATGAGAGTAATAAATTAAGAACAGGGTTTGTCCATCAAGCGGTTTTAGATGACTTTAAGACGCTTAAAGATTTTCAGGTTTACTGTAGTGGCGCCCCCGTAATGGTTGATATAGCTTGTAATACTTTCATTCAACAAGGATTACCTGAAGATGAATTTTTTTCTGACGCTTTTAGTTTTGCCCCCCCAGCCAAATAACCAAAAATTATTAATTGGTATCAAAAATTATTAATTGCATCGAGTATTGAAGATAAATGTAAATTTTCTTTGACGATTATTTTTTCTGATATTTGTTTAAATTTTTCCGCTGTTCTTTGGTGATTAACAATAAAGTAGGCTTTTTTAAGCCAGGTTAGATCCTCAGCATCAACCAAGGAAATAAAATACCGTGCACTCTCATTGCTAGTGACTAAGAAAATGATTTGATCGTATAATTTTGAAGTTTCATGTAGTTGTTTTAAATCAACATTTAAATTTTCTCTTTTATAACATTCCCCATAATCTACTATTGCTCCTTTTGATTGAAGTAATCTTTTTAATGTTTCCCTTCCATGCTTGCCACGAATAATGAGTATATTTTTGGATTTAATATCATTGAATATTTTATTTTGAACAAGATGCTCTGAGTCATAGTATTGGTTAGGGGAATAAATATCTCTTTTATATTGTTTATATAATGCTTTCTTAGTGACTGGGCCAATTGTTGATAATATAATATTTTTAGGTAACTTTAGAGCATTATGATTCATTCTTTCACCAAAGAAATGGGCTGCATTTGAGCTTATAAAGATAATATGATGATATCGGTTTAATTGTTTTAATTGAAAGTCAAAAAGACGGTAATCTTCCAATTCGAATATTTCTATTAAAGGAAATTCTATCGGGTGAATATTAGTGGAGGTTAGTAATTCATTAATCAAAATTTGATTTTGTTTTTTTGGACGCGTTAACACTAACGCTATATTACTTTTGTTTTTTACCAACTGATTATGAACGTTCATTTAGTTTATTATCAAGACGACAATATTAATTTTGCCCCTTGATTAATTAACTTTTCACTCAACTTGTTACCAAGCATCTCTGGGTTATCAATCGTTCCTTCTTCACTTGCGTAAATTATTTGGCTCCCATTAGCTTGAGCCACAAAGCCTTTTAAGTAAAGCTTGTTATTTTTAATAATAGCATGAGCTCCAAGCGGAACGGTACAACTTCCAGCTAAAGCACGACTGACTGCACGTTCTGCCTGAACACAAATAGCAGTTTTTTGATGATTTAAGGGACTTAATAATTCTTGTAAATTTGTGTTTGTTTTAAGTATTTCAATACCAAGTGCTCCTTGCCCTACTGCTGGGAGGCTAGTGGATTCATCTAATAATAATGTAATTCTTTCTTCAAGCCCCAGTCTTATTAGTCCTGCAGCGGCTAATATAATCGCATCGTATTCTTTTTCATCTAATTTTCTTAGTCGAGTTTGTAAATTTCCTCTTAAGGGGTTAATGATGAGGTTGGGAAATTTAGCTTTAATTTGACTTTGTCGTCTTAGGCTTGAAGTGCCAACTATGCTGCCGTCAGGAAGGCTTTCTAAAGACTGATAAAGATTTGAAATAAAGGCATCTCTTGGGTCCTCTCGTTCAGTAATTGCAGAAATCTTAAATTCAAGGGGAATATCCATAGGTAGATCTTTCATAGAATGTACAGCGAGATCAGCACGATTAGAAAGTAAAGCTTGCTCGAGTTCTTTAATAAATAGCCCTTTGCCACCAATGGTGGCTAAGGATTGATCAAGCATGAGGTCACCTTGAGTCTTGAAGCCTTTAATTTCCACGATAATATCAGGATGGAGTTGATTGATTTTAATTTTAATATGTTCCGCTTGCCATATTGCAAGGGGGCTTTTTCTAGAGGCAATTGTAATATTTTTGATCATAATAATGACTAGATTTTAGCACAGACTGTATGTTGAGATTAGTCATGTGTTAAGGCATTTTCATATATAATTCATTGAATTAGTGATAAAGATTAATTTTAAATGAGAAATAATACAAAAAAATGGTCTGAAAGGTTTTCTGAACCTACTAGCGAAATCGTTAAAAGATATACAGCTTCTGTTAACTTTGATAAAAGGTTGGCTATAGTTGATATCCAAGGCTCCCTTGCGCATGCTGAAATGTTAAAAAAACAGAAGATAATTTCTTCAGTTGATTTAAAAGCAATTACTAAAGGATTAAATCAAATTAAGAAAGAAGTCATTACTCAAAAGTTTCAATGGTCTATTGAATTGGAAGATGTCCATTTGAATATTGAAAAAAGATTAATAGATATTGTTGGTGAGCCAGGAAAAAAATTACATACAGGGAGATCAAGAAATGATCAGGTAGCAACTGATATGAGGCTCTATCTTAGAGATGTAGTAGATCAAGTTATTGAACAAATTAAAAACTTACAAAAATCAATACTAACATTGGCTGAAGAGCATATTATGACAATCATGCCTGGCATGACTCATTTGCAAGTAGCCCAACCAATAAGTTTCGCCCATCATTTACATGCATATTTTGAGATGCTAGAAAGAGATAAGTCAAGATTTCAAGATGCTAGAAAGAGAATTAATATTTTGCCATTAGGAGCCGCTGCATTAGCAGGGACTTCTTACCCTATTGATAGAAAGTTTGTTGCAAAACTACTTAAGTTTGATGGTGTAATGGAAAATTCTATAGATGCAGTGTCGGATAGAGACTTTTTGATTGAATTTAATGCCGCCGCTTCGTTACTAATGACTCATTTATCAAGATGGTCAGAGGAACTTATTATGTGGTCAAGTCCATTTTTCAATTTTGTTGAAATTTCGGACAGCTTCTGTACAGGATCAAGTATCATGCCTCAGAAAAAAAATCCTGATGTGCCCGAATTAGTTAGAGGTAAGGTTAGTAGGGTAAATGGGCATTTACTCAGTTTGCTTACTTTAATGAAAGGGCAGCCCCTCGCCTACAATAAGGATAATCAAGAAGATAAAGAACCTATTTTTGATGTAGTTGATACACTTTCAGATACTTTAAACATTTTCCCTGAAATGATTGTTGGTTTAAAAATAAACAAAAAGGAGATGGAGTTAGCAACCTTGAAAGGGTATGCAACTGCTACTGATCTAGCTGATTATTTAGTGAAAAAAGGCATGCCATTTAGGGAGGCACATGGTGTAGTTGCTAAAGCAGTTAAATATGCGATTAATCATGAATGTGATTTATCAGAACTTGAATTAAATACGTTACAAAAATTTAGTAAATTAGTAGATAAGGATGTATTTTATTGTCTTACCTTGAAAGGGTCTATTCAATCCAGAAGGCATGTTGGCGGTACTGCTTTTATAACTGTAAAAAATGCACTTAAGAAAGCTAGATTAAAACTTAAGTAGTTTATTTAAATAAACTACTTAAATCATATCCAGCGGATGTAGTTAAATTAAGTATTTCATCAATAGGTCTATTTGAAGACTCTGATAGTGCCCATAACATACTACATCTTGTTCCTGTCCTACAATATGCAAGAATAGGTTTCTCAGCATTATTATAATGAGCACTAAAATCATCAACGTCTGTAAGTGAAATTTCGGTTCCTACGATAGGTTGGTGAATAAATTTAATTCCATGACTGGTAGCCACTTTTTGAATATTTTCAGCATCACTTTGATTTTGGTCTTCATGATCAGGACGATTACAAAAAATAGTTTTAAAACCTTTTTCTTTTAAAAAATTTATATCATTTTCGGTAATTTGTTCAGAGACAAAGTAATCATCAATAATTTTATTAAGCTGCATAATCTTGATTCCTTATGAATATTTGTAAAAGTTCATTTAGAAATTTTTGGCCTAACTCTGTTGGTTTAATCTTATCATGACTTTGCTCAATGAGCCCTTTTTCTTGAGCAATTGATAATTCATTATTTATTGAATCAATAGACAAACCCGTTCTTTGTTTGAATAAAGCTTTATCAAAACCATCATTTATTCTTAATGTATTCATCATAAACTCAAGCAGAAGGTCTTTATCGGTTAATTTTTTTTTAGTATTAAAATAAAGACCTTTATTTACTCCATCAATATATTGTTTTGGATTTTTATAGCAAGCATAACGATGAATGCCATTTTTACTTGAGATTTTACTATGTGCTCCCGCACCAATTCCTAAATAGTCTCCAAAATTCCAGTAGTTTAAATTATGGCGACATTGACTTCCTTTTTTGGCGTAGGCAGAGGTTTCGTAATGTCCAAAATGAGCTTCGTTTAATTTATGAATAATTAAATCAAACAGTTCGGCACTTTTATCTTGATCAGGGACTTGTGGTGGATGCTTATAAAAATAAGTATTGGGCTCAATCGTAAGATGATAATAAGAGAGGTGGGTGGTATTTAATTTGAGAGCCATTTCAATATCATCTTTGAGTTCAGAAATGGTTTGATTCGGCAAGCCAAACATGAGATCAATATTTACTTTTTTAAATAATTGTACTGCTAGTTTTGTCGCGTTATAAGCTTCTTTTTGATCGTGTATGCGTTCGAGTATTTTTAAGTGATTCTCATTAAAACTTTGTACCCCTAGAGACATTCTATTGATACCCGCTTCTTGATAACCATAAAAATATTCTTTATCAGCGGCCCCTGGGTTTGCTTCTATGGTAATTTCACAATTTTTCTCAAGTCCAAAAAGATCTGAGATTTTATAAATAATTCTTTTGAGAGCATCAGGACTGAATAAACTAGGCGTTCCTCCTCCAAAAAAAATTGAATGGATTGGTCTTGATGGAACAAGATCAGTATTTTCTAATTGTTTAATTAAGCTATTAGTATATTGAAGCTCACTTTTTTTAATATCTTGTCCTTTAAATTCATGTGAATTAAAGTCACAGTAAGGACATTTATGAATACACCAAGGAATATGGATATAAATTGATAGTGGGGGAGAGATATGCGAGCCACCTATTGAGTAATTGGCCACCATAAATTTATTCTTTCTTTAAATTATTTTGAAGCTCATTGACAAGCTTGTAAAGTGTTTCACGCATTTGATTATCTGATACCTCCATTAATAATCCATCTTCAAATGCGTCTTGTACAAGTTGTTTTAATTCATCAAAGTTTTCAGACATAACTTTAATTTTTTCTGTGCATGACACAACTGATTGATCATCTTTAATCCAGATAGGCCAATTTTTATTTTTCATAAAGTATTTTAAGTTTTTGTTTTAATTTTTGCAAAGCATGCCCGCGATGACTAATTCTATTTTTGAGTTCTGGATTTAATTCCGCGGCTGATAAATCTGTTTTGTAGTCTAAAAAGATAGGGTCATAACCAAAGCCATTTTTACCTCGTGGACTTATTAAAATCTCTCCTTGCCATATACCCTCAGCTATAATCGGTTGAGGATCCAATGGTGATGTTATAAAAACGATGGCACAATAGTAATGAGCTTTTCTATTTTTTTTGCCGTCAAGTAACTGAAGTAATTTGAGATTATTTTTATAATCATTACTTGGGTCCCCTGCAAATCTTGCAGAAAAAATACCTGGCAAACCATTCAGCGCATCCACGCAGAGTCCTGAGTCATCTGCAATGGCAGGCAGATTAGTGGCTTTTGATACAAATCGTACTTTCGCCAAAGCATTTTCAATAAATGTATCATAGGGTTCTTCTGCAACACCAATACCCAATGATGACTGTGGAATTGCTTCAATAGGAAGATCATTTAATAATAACTGCATCTCAGCTAATTTTTTTTCATTATTTGTTGAGAGAATGATTTTTTGCATTTTTATTTATTGTTTAAGTGCGTCTAGTTGTTTTGTTGTTATGGATTTTATTCCGTACTCAGCTAAATCTATTAATTGGTTCATTTCATCTCGAGTAAATGCTTCTCCTTCAGCAGTACCTTGAATTTCAACAAATTTACCCAGACCGGTCATAACGATATTTATGTCTGTGTCACAATTTGAATCTTCTATGTAGTCAAGATCAAGCAGAATCTCTTTCCCTTTTATGCCTAATGAAACTGCTGCAATTGAATCTTTTATAGGTGATTTTTTTAAGATATCTTTATTAATTAATACTTCTATAGCATCACAAAGGGCCACGTACGCACCAGTAATACTTGCAGTTCTGGTCCCACCATCCGCCTGAATTACATCACAGTCAATATGTATTGTTCTTTCACCTAATTTATTCAAATCAATAATAGCTCTTAAGCTTCTGCCAATTAATCTTTGGATTTCTTGTGTTCTGCCTGATTGTTTACCTCTTGAGGCTTCTCTAGACATTCGTGTCGAGGTAGACCTTGGGAGCATTCCGTATTCCGCTGTTAACCAGCCTTGGCGCTTACCTTTTAAAAATGAAGGAACATTATCTTCGACACTGGCATTACAAAGCACATGAGTATCTCCATATTTAATGAGTACCGATCCTTCTGCATGTTTTGTATAATTTCTAGTAATTTCAATAGGTCTAATTTCTTTATTAGCTCTTTGAAATGCTCTCATCGAGGTTTCCTTTCTATTTGTTATAGTCATAATTATAGTCTATTTAAATATTAAGTTGTTTTGTATGTTTGTCCCCAGTATACAAAATAGATTGTTAAAATAACCTTTAATTATTTTTTAAAGAGTTTATTATGATTTCAAGCATGACTAGTTTCTTTGTTGGAACTAAGGAAACAAAACTAGGAAGTTTGGTGATTGAAATTAAAACACTAAATAGTCGATATTTTGAATTGCAACTTAAATTAAATGATGATTTAAGGGTTTTTGAATCAAATTTACGAAAAAGAATTTCTAAGGTCATACATCGTGGCAAGGTAGATTGTAAGGTTTATATTAAAATTGATGATCAAGATACAAATTTGAGTAAAATTGATTTAAATCATGTTAAGAAATTAATCAATACTACAGAACGGGTTTCATCTTTAATTAAAGCACCTCAGCCCATTAATCCTCTTGAGTTATTACGTTTGGCTTCGGAAAAAAGAAATACAATTAATGTCAAAGCCATAGATAAAGCACTAATAAAGTTTATGGATCATTCACTTGGTGAGCTATTAATTGACCGTCAGCGTGAAGGGATAAAAATTCGCAAAACTATTTTAGTTAAATTAAATATGATTGAAGGTGTTGTTAAGCAAATTAAAAAATTGTTACCACGCGTTATTAAATCTCATCAGAAGAAAATTGAAGATAAATTTAAAAATGCCCTGATTAATATAGAGGAAGATAGATTAAAACAGGAATTGCTAATTTTTATTCAAAAAGGTGATGTTGAAGAGGAGATTGATAGATTGGAATCTCATATTGTTGAGTTAAGAAGATTATTGGATTTATCAGAACCAGTAGGTAAAAAAATTGATTTTTTGATGCAAGAGTTTAATAGAGAAGCTAATACATTGGGTTCAAAATCTATTTCAGTAGAAATATCACAAGCCTCAGTCAATTTAAAGGTTTTAATTGAACAAATCAGAGAACAAATACAAAATATTGAATAATGCAGACTTCTTTTAAAGGGAATTTATTTATTATAACTGCTGCTTCCGGGGCAGGTAAAAGTTCATTGATTAAATCATTAATTAATGATTATTCCAATCTTATGGTTTCGATATCTCATACTACAAGACCACCTCGCTCAGGAGAGAAAGATGGGGTTGATTATTTTTTTGTTGATGAAGTTGAATTTCATGAGATGGTTCGTTCAGGAGATTTTTTAGAGTATGCTGAAGTGCACGGGGCTTTTTATGGTACGTCGAAGTCTGCCGTATTTGCAGCCATGGAGAAAGGTCAGGACCTTATTTTGGAGATAGACTATCAAGGGGCCTTGAGTGTTAGAGAAATTTTTGAGGAAGCGATTAGTATTTTTATATTGCCACCCTCTATGAGAGCTCTTGAGGATAGATTAAATT
>Ga0066376_10003231_pt1 | contig 14757 bp, 17 predicted proteins | sample Knorr_S15_td_Bot_FD_77009 | JGI IMG/M metagenome (GOLD analysis project Ga0066376, IMG submission 77009) | Marine microbial communities from Southern Atlantic Ocean transect - Knorr_S15_td_Bottom_ad_5009_LV_A | ecosystem: Environmental > Aquatic > Marine > Oceanic | place: Southern Atlantic... | reverse complement strand
TCCATCTCTATCTCAAGGAATGTGAGTGGCGCTTCAACTACCGGCCTACAGCCAATCTGTTGAAGGTTCTAACGCAATAGGCCAAAATGTGATTACTTCGAGCTTATCTATGTCAGCCCCTTTTATTTTTATGCGGTCGCCGAAGGCGACCTGCGTTCAAACGCCACGCAGGCTCACGCCGGGTAAGCCGGCGGCCCGCTTTGCGGGCTTGCTTCTCCGACCGTTACGGTCGAAGAATGCTGCCCCACCCAACCATCGAACGCAGAGCGCGGCGAATGCCGCAAAGCCGCATTGAGCGGCTAAAGCCCTAGTGGCGCTTGAACGTCACTTCTTAAAATCCGCAAAGCCGCATTGAGCGGCTAAAGTCTGCGTGACGCCTGAACGCAATCTCTTAAAAAGCAGCAGCCCGCTTTAGGGCTGCGACTGCGGCACGAGGAACTGCATGCCGAACCAGCGAAACCGGCCTTCGCGGCCGGGCATGGTGCAGTTGAGGCGCGACCGTCCGGGTGGGAGCGGCGCCTTGAGCCGGACTTCGAAACGGCGTGCGCCCAGGCGTTCAATATCAACGGCTCCCTGACCGGATGCAAAACAATTGAGCTGGTCCAGCCTCTTGAGGCCCTCGGCCACCGTGAAACCGATCAGCGGCGGATTGGGTCCAAGCAGCGAATCCCTCGGCGTTACGTCGGACACCGGCAAGGCCAGGGTCAGCGAGATCAATTTGAAACGCTCGATATCGCCGTAGGATTCATTCAAGGCGAAGCGCGGCAGAACAAAGATATTTTCGGCGTCGTGGGCCACCCCCGACTGCTGGCCGAAGGCGGCGATGAAGCCCGCCTCTGCGATCATGCCCTGAAGCTCGAGGCTAGATTCGCCGTAAGGATAGGCGAAAAGCTCGGGGGTTCGCCCAAGCTCGGCTCTGAACCGTCCGGTCGCCTTGGCGATATCGGCGGCGTTAAGCGTCTCGTCGCGGCCCGCCATATGGGCATGGCTGGCGCCGTGATGGCCGATCGTGACGCCGTCATCGGCAAGTTCGCGAATTTGATCCCAGCTCATGATGCCATGGGTCCTGCCGTCGACAGGGTCGGTCGATACAAACAGGGTGAAGGGAAAACCAGCCGCCTTGAGCCGGGGCCAGGCCTGTTCGTAGACCGAGCTATACGCATCGTCGACGGTGATCCCAATGGTCTTGTCGGGAAGCGGCGCACCGGCGCGCAGCGCCGCGATAATATCGGGCAGGGGTAATACGCTGTAGCCGCCGGTGACGAGTTCCGCGAGCTGCGCCTCGAACTGATCGTATCTGATGTTGGTCGAGGGCAGGGCTTCCTCGCCGAAGCGGTGATACATGATGATCACAGCTGAAGCGGCGGCCTCGACGGGCGGCGCCGACAAAGCGGACACGGCCAAAGCGCCGAAAGCCAGGCTGAAGAGATATCGTCTGGCCCAGTTAACCATGCAGAACAGTGTCGCGCGTTGCGGCGGTTTGCACAATTGTTTCCTTACTTATGGTGTTTTCTCTTACATCACATCATGGCATCACATCATGGCGGTTCCCGCCGCACTCTCGTCGAGCAGCGGATAGCGGCGCGGTTCATAGAGCTGATAATGCCACCATTCATTGAGATAATGATCCCATCCCGCCGCCGCCATCAACCCGAGGAGGATCGCCCGGTTGCGCTGGGCGGCGGGCGCAATGGCCGTGCAGCCGTGGCGCGCCAGGGGGCCGGCGCCATCGACCGGCGATCCCATATCGAGCTCGCGCCCGCTGCCGTCGATCAAGCTCACATCGAGTGCCACGCCACGGGAATGGGGCGAGCCGCGGCGCGGATCGGCGAGAAATTCGGGGTCGGGATTATGCGCCCACAACAGCCATTGCGCTTCGGCGGGGCGGTAGGCGTCGAAAATTTTCAGGCGCAGGCCGAGTTCTCCGGCGAGTTCGATAGACCGGGCGAGTAGCGCTGCGGCGTCGGCGTGAAGATAACATTCGGCCCGCTGGTAGATCGCCGCGCCGGTGAAGTTCTCCGCTGTGGCGTAGACCATATGGGTCTCGACATCGAAGGCGGGCGGGGAAATTTCGACCAGCGTCATGAATTACATCAACCATGTTATACTCAGGGTCTGGTTGAGAATGTAGCATTGGATGCGGCACCAGTGACATGAAGATATGTCTGTGACATGAAAGTTTTGGCACTCGATACGGCAGCGGCGGCCTGCTCGGCGGCGCTCCTGGTCGACGGCGCGATCATTGCCTCAGCCCATGTGGCGATGATGCGCGGCCACGCCGAGGCACTGCTTCCCATGGTCGATGCGGTGATGGCCGAGGCGGGTGTCGCCTACGGCGCCCTCGACCTGATCGCCACCACCGTGGGGCCGGGCGCCTTTACCGGGCTGCGGGTCGGCCTGGCGGCGGCTCGGGGCCTGGCGCTGGCGGGCGGTTTGCCGATCATCGGCGTTACCACCCTGGAGGCCCTGGCCCATGCTAGCGTACCTGACGGCCGGTCCGTCGTTGCGGTGATCAACGCGCGCCGCGACGAGGTGTATTATCAACTATTCGATCCGGCCTTGGCGCCCCTCGGCCCGCCGCAAGTCGGGCCTGCGGAAACAGTCGCACTGCCCGAAGGTCCCGTGCTTCTGGTCGGCGATGGCGCTGAGCCGCTGGCGAGCGATCGGCGCGATGTGGAGATCAACCCGGGGTTGCTACCCGATGCTGCCGTGGTTGCAGTTCTGGCCGCCGAGCGGTTCGACCCGGCCGCACCACCCGAGCGCCCACCCGAGCCTTTATACCTGCGCGGGTCGGGCGCTCGCCTGCCCGCGGCTCGGTAATGCCCCTATCCATATGCCCGGCGGGCCGGCGGGAATACGCTGCCCTCGCCGAGCTTCACGGCCGCTGTCTCGATCCGGCCTGGAGCGCTGAGTCCGTAAGCGGCCTCTTCAATACCCCCGGCACGTTGGGCTTGATCGCGCGGCTCGACAGCCAGCCGGTTGGTTTCGCCCTGTGTCGACGCGCGGCTGAGGAAAGCAAGATACTTGCTGTCGGGGTGGTAGCGGAAAAGCGCCGCCGAGGTGTCGCCCGTGCTTTGCTCGACGCCGCCGTGGCGATGCTCGTAGCGGACGGCGTGCAGTTCCTGTTTCTTGAAGTCGCCGAGGACAATGTGGCGGCGCGGGCGCTCTATACTGCCGCTGGTTTTACGGCGGTCGGCCGGCGCGCTGATTATTACCGCAACCCAGGCGCCAAACCAGTGTCGGCGCTTGTCCTGCGCCGAGACATCACATCTTGCGAAGACTCATGAGATAAATTTTACAGTCGCCCGATTCGGGGACGAGATCGAGCAGCATATGGCCATGCTCTTCGACAGCGCGCGGCACGTTTTCGAGCGGCTCACCCGCCGGGAGACGAATTTCGGCGGTTTCACCAACAGACATGCGTTCGATAAGCAATTTTGTTTTTACAAATGTCATCGGACAGACATCGGTGGTGATATCAAGAAAATAATCAAACTTATCTGGTTTTTTCGCCATGATTTCGCTCATACGTTACCTAAAACACTCGAACTTGTTGTTGACCTTTAGAAATATATAGTTAGTTTTATGGTGAAAATACTGTCCGGGAGGAAATAATTTTATGGTGGAGCAGTCCGAATCTGTCGATCTACATGCCATGACGACACAGATCGTCGTTGCCCATGTTGCTAACAATGTGGTCCCTGTTGGCGATTTGTCCAAGCTCATTCAACAGGTTTTTGAGGCCTTGTCCAAGGTCGAGTCGAACGCCGCGGCGCCGGAGAAGCCGCAGCCGGCGGTGTCGATCAAAAAATCGATTTCGCCCGATTACATCGTTTGCCTCGAGGATGGTAAGAAGCTCAAGATGCTCAAGCGTCATCTCAAGACGAGCTATGGCCTTACCCCCGATGAATATCGTGACCGTTGGGGCCTGCCCGCGGATTACCCCATGGTGGCGCCGAACTATGCGGCCCAGCGCAGCGCCCTGGCCAAGAAAATCGGCCTTGGCACCCAGCCGCGAAAGCGTGGGCGTAAGCGTAAAACCTAATTCGGCCTGAACTCTAAATCATGGCAGATCTGCAAAACCAGGGGCGTCGACAATAGACGCCCCGAATAAAATAGAATATCCAGCGCGATGGTATCTCAAATAGAACAGGCCTGTATCGACAAGGGCCTTAAAATGACCGGGCAGCGGCGGTTGATCGCCCGGGTATTGTCGGAAGCGGATGATCATCCCGATGTGGAGGAAGTCTATCGTCGCGCCGTGCTGCTCGACTCCCGCGTAAGCCTGGCGACGGTCTATCGCACCGTGCGTCTGCTGGAAGAAGCCAATATTCTTGAGCGTCACGAATTTCGCGACGGCCGTGCCCGCTATGAAGCAGCGGGTGGTGTGCATCACGATCATTTAATTGATATCGAGTCGGGTGAAGTGTTTGAATTCAACGATGAAGAAATCGAGAATATTCAATCGCGAATCGCTGAAGAGCTCGGCTTTCGTCTGGTCGATCATCGTCTGGCGCTGTATGGCGTACGCTTGAAGAGCGGTGCAAAGCGCGACGAATAGCGATCCCGCTGATGATCGGCGCGGCAATGAATTTCGCCAGGCCTTCCGCGCCGCCGAACGAGATCGCGTCAATCAAGTTCATAACAGACGGCTTGAGGTCCGGTTCGCCCGTGGCCAGGCCGATATCGCCGCCTTCCAGGCCCTTCGTTACCGCGTGTTCTATGAAGAAATGAGCGCCGTCGCCGCGCCGTCCGTAGCGGCCCTGGGGCGCGATTTCGACGATTTCGACGGTGTCTGCGATCATCTCCTGGTGTTCGATCACAATCGGAAATCCGGCGCGGTGGTCGGCGACTATCGTCTGTTGCGAGCATCGGTTGCGGCGGCGGGCGGGGGCTTTTATACGGCGTCGGAATACGACATCGGCGCCCTGGCTGCGTGCCCTGGCGAGGCGCTTGAATTGGGCCGCTCCTGCGTACATTCCGACTATCGCCATGGCACCGTGATCCAGCTTCTGTTGCGCGCCATTGCCGGTTATGTAAAGCGCTATCAAATCGGCCTGATTTTCGGCTGCGCCAGCCTGCCGGGGACCGATCCCGAGGCCCTGGCCCTGCCGCTCTCCTATCTCGCCCATAATCATCTGGCGCCGGATTTCCTCAGGCCGGTGGCCCTGGCGGATCGCTATGTGGAAATGAAACGCAGGGCGCCCGAGGCGATCGATGGGCGTGCCGCCGTCGCCGCCTTGCCACCCCTGATCAAGGGCTATCTGCGGGCTGGTGGGATGGTCGGTGACGGCGCGGTGATCGATCGCCAGTTCGGCACTGTCGATGTCTGCATGGTGATCGAGTCCGATTGCGTCACCGACAAGTTTCGCCACCGTTTCCAATGACCCATGGCTTGCGGGCAGGGGCCCGGCTTATCGTCTGGCTGGCCTGGACCTTTTTACTCCTGCCCCTGCAGCTGTTGGCCCTGGCCCTGGGGCAGCCTGACAGGATTCCGCTGATCTATCACCGGGGCGTTTTACGGATATTTGGCATCAGCATTGATAAGCGCGGCGTGCCATCGCCGTCTCGGCCCACTCTGTTCGTCAGCAACCATGCCTCCTATCTCGACATCGAGGCGCTGGGCGCTCTTGTTGCGGGCAGCTTCGTCGCCAAGAGCGAAGTCTCTAGCTGGCCCCTGTTCGGCCTGTTGGCGCGGCTCCAGCGCAGCGTCTTCATCGAGCGCCGCCGGTCGCGCGCCGCCGGTCATCGCGCCGCCCTTGCCGCCCGGCTCGATGACGGCGACAGCATCATCCTGTTCGCGGAAGGCACCAGCAGCGACGGCCGCCAGGTCCTTGCGTTCAAAAGCGCCCTGTTCGCCGTTGCCGACAGGGCGCGGGCTGTCCAGCCGGTTTCCATCGCCTACACCAGGCTCAACGGAGCGCCTCTGCCCGGGCGTCTGCGGCCCGAAGTGGCCTGGTATGGGGATATGGAGCTGGCCGGTCATCTGTGGAATTTTCTCGGCCTCGGGGCGCTGACCCTGGTGGTGGAGTTCCATCCGACCGTTGCTGCGCGGGATTTCCCGTCACGCAAGGCCCTGGCCGATCACTGCCAGCGCATCGTCGCCGGGGGCCTGTCGCGGGCGCTTCGCGGCAGCTTGACACCGCGAGACGCAGTGGTACCATCGGAACCTGTCGAGATTTCGAGGGTTTGCGACTAAGTGACTACCCATATTGAGCGCCGCCGCCTCTTGTCGGATTTTATCCGTTAAAAGCGCCGCCTTGACGAAGAAACTCTTCATCAAATCCTACGGCTGTCAGATGAACGTCTACGACTCCGCGCGTATGGCCGAGGTTCTGGCGCCCCTGGGCTATGGCGCCGCGTCCTCTCCGGAAGACGCCGACATGGTGATTCTCAACACCTGCCATATCCGCGAGAAGGCCGCCGAGAAGGTCTATTCAGAACTCGGCCGCCTGGGGCTGATCAAATCGGCGCGCGAGGCCGATGGCAAAGCCATGGTGATCGCGGTGGCCGGTTGTGTCGCCCAGGCCGAGGGCGAGGAGATGCTGCGCCGCGCCCCGGTGATCGATGTGCTCGTCGGACCCCAATCCTACCACCGGCTGCCCGAACTGGTGGCCCAGGTGGCGCGCGGCGGCGGGGCCGCGTTGAACACGGAATTTCCCCCCGAGGCCAAATTCGACCATCTGCCCAAGACCCGCGACGCACAAGGCGTGTCGGCATTTCTCTCGGTGCAGGAAGGCTGCGACAAGTTCTGTAGCTTCTGCGTCGTCCCCTACACCCGTGGCGCTGAATTTTCTCGGCCCCTGGCGGCGCTGCTCGACGAGGCCCGGCAATTGGTCGAGGTCGGGGCGCGCGAGATCACCCTGCTCGGCCAGAACGTCAATGCCTATCATGGTTGTGCGGGCGGCCTGGGCGAGTTGATCCGCCATCTCGCCGACGTCGAGGGCTTGGAGCGCATCCGCTACACCACCTCTCATCCCCTCGACATGGATGAGAATTTAATTCGCGCCCATGGCGAGGTGCCGGTCCTGATGCCTTATCTTCATCTGCCCGTGCAGTCGGGCTCGGACCGGGTGCTGGCGGCCATGAACCGGCGCCATACCGCCGATGACTACCGCCGGATCGTTGCGCGCCTGCGTGACGTGCGGCCCGACCTCGCTCTGAGCGGCGATTTCATCGTCGGCTTCCCCGGTGAAAGTGACGATGATTTCGCGGCGACCCTGGCCCTGGTCGGCGATATGGGCTACGCCCAGGCCTATTCCTTCAAATACAGCCCGCGCCCCGGCACGCCGGCGGCCGGCCTGCCCGGCCAGATTCCCGATGCGGTCAAGGCGGCGCGGCTCGCTGCTTTGCAATCGTTGTTGCGCAGCCAGCAGACGGCATTTAACCGGGCCTGTGTCGGGCGCAGTCTTTTGGTGCTGTTCGAGCGTCCGGGCCGTCATGCGGGGCAGCTCATCGGGCGCAGCCCCTATATGCAGGCCTGCTATGCCGACGCGGAGAGCCACATGATCGGCGAGATCGTCGATGTGTGTATCCTTGAGGCCGGTGCCAACAGCCTTGCCGCCGAGCTTATCCCGGCGCCTTCCAGGCCAAAATCAAGGCGGGTCGCATGAGCCCGCCGACCCGCACCGGCGGCGCGGCGCAAACCGCCGAGCCCCTGCATATGACCTTCGAGGATAACGCCATGCTGCCCGCCCTGTTCGGCCGCCATGACGAGCATCTCGCCCGTATCGAGCAGGCCTTGGGCGTCGCCCTGGTGTCGCGTGGCAACCAGCTTGCCATTTCCGGCCCGCCCTGGTCGGTGCAAGCCGCCAAGCTGGCCTTGACCAGCCTGCTGCGCCGTCTCGAACAGGGTCATGAAGTGGAAGCCGCCGATGTATCCGCCGCCGTTCGCATGGTGGTGCGGGGCGGCGAGACCGGCGGCGAGGCGGTGGATAGCGGCGGCGAAGACCTGTTCATCACCACCCAGAAGGCCCGCATCGGGCCTCGTTCGCCGGTTCAGGCGGATTACCTGCGGGTTCTGCGCGAGTACGATCTTGTCTTCGCCCTGGGTCCGGCGGGCACCGGCAAGACCTATCTCGCCGTGGCTCAGGCGGTCTCCATGCTGATCGAGGGCAGGGTCGAGCGCATCGTGCTGTCGCGCCCCGCCGTGGAGGCCGGTGAAAATCTCGGCTTCCTGCCCGGCGATCTGCGCGAGAAGATCGACCCCTATCTCAGGCCGCTCTATGACGCCCTGCACGACATGATGCCCGGCGAAAAAGTTCGACGCCATCTTGAGGCCGGCGATATCGAGGTGGCGCCGCTCGCCTTCATGCGCGGCCGCACCCTGTCAAACGCCTATGTCATTCTCGATGAGGCACAGAACACCTCGACCGTGCAGATGAAGATGTGCCTAACCCGCCTGGGTGAGAATTCGCACATGGTGGTGACCGGCGATCTTTCACAGATCGATCTGCCGAGGGGGGTGAGTTCGGGCCTCGATGACGCGGTCAAGCGGCTGCAGGGTGTCAAGGGGGTCACCGTGGTGACCTTCAGCGATGCCGACGTGGTGCGCCACGACCTGGTGGGGCGTATCATCCGCGCTTATGACAAAATTTCAGGGGCTGACTCGTGAACAGCGTAACCGACATCGCCGTCCATGCGCCTTGCCCGGACTGGCGCGCGGCCCTTGCCGATTGCGACGCCCTGTGCCGGGATGCGGCGCTGGCAGCCCTCGCGGCGGCGCCGCTGGATGGCGGCAACAGCATTATCGAGATCGGCATCAGGCTCACCGACGATGCCGAGCTGCGCGAACTCAACAAGCGTTACCGGCACATCGATGCGCCGACCAATGTCTTGTCCTTCCCGATGTTTGAGGGCCCGCCGGGGGCGGATTTGGCGGCGCCGCCGGACGGTCTGCCGCTGGCTCTCGGTGATGTGGTGCTGGCCTTTGAGACCATACGGGGCGAGGCCGCATCCCAGGGCAAATCCCTGGCCGATCATCTCGGTCATCTGGTGGTGCATGGTGTGCTGCACCTACGCGGCTATGATCATGTCGACGACAGTCAGGCAGCGGCCATGGAACAGCTTGAAGCGATTGTCCTCGCCGGGCTCGGTGTAACCAACCCCTATGAAGCAATTGTTGAACGCCGGTCTGCATCATGAATGACACCCCTCCTCCAGACCCGAAAGACGCGCGCACGGGATCGCTTCTTCAGCTTCTGCAAAGCTGGCTTGGCCATCTCGGCACCCGGCGTAACGGGAACGAGAGCTTGCGCGATTCCCTCGAAGAGCTGATCCAGAATCACGGCGACGAAGATGTGCTGATCGATCCGGATGAGCGCACCATGTTCGCCAACCTGCTGAAATTCGGCGATCTGCGTATCGACGATGTCATGGTGCCCAGGGCCGATGTTATCGCCGTGGACAAAACCGCTTCGATTGCCGAGGTCATCGGCATCATGGGCGAAGCCGGGCATTCCCGTCTGCCGGTATTTCACGACTCGCTTGACGATATTCTGGGCATGGTCCATGTCCGCGATCTGCTGAAATTCTGGGGCAACGAGACGGACGGCGGCCTGGCCGAGGTTATTCGCCCGCTGCTTTATGTGCCGCCCTCCATGCGGGTGCGCGATCTCTTGCTGATGATGCGCGCGAGCCACATCCACATGGCCATGGTGGTCGATGAATATGGCGGCACCGACGGGTTGGCGACGATTGAGGATCTGGTTGAGGAGATCGTCGGCGAAATCCAGGATGAACATGACACCGACGAGCCCCCGGCCCTGATCGACCGGCCCGGCGGGGTGGTCGAGGTCGATGCCCGGGCAGCCGTCGAAGACCTTGAGAAACGGGTCGGCTTCGGCCTGTTGACCGGCGATGACGAGGAAGACATCGACACCTTGGGAGGGTTGGTGTTTTCCCTGGCAGGCCGGGTGCCGACGCGCGGCGAGCTCATTGTCCATCCGAGCGGTCTGCAATTCGAAATCGTTGACGCCGATCCGCGCCGCATTAAGCGGTTGCGGGTGCAACAGGTTCCCCCAGCCAAAAGCGCCCCCGTCAAAAGCTCAACAGAATGACCCGTCTAAAAGACCGGGTCATGGCCCTCGCCGGCTGGCGACGGGCGCTGGTTGCCGTGGCTCTCGGCATCGCGGCGACCGGTGCTCTGCCGCCGCTTCATCTGGCACCCCTGCTGATCGTCGCCTTCAGCGGGCTGGTCTGGCTGATCGACGGCAGCGCCAAGGGGCGCGCCGCCTTTGCCATCGGCTGGTGGTTCGGCTTCGGCCATTTCGCCACCGGGATCTACTGGATCGGCATCGCCCTGCTGACCGATCCGGAGCGCTTCGCCTGGCTGGTAGCGCCCGCGGTGCTCGCCATGTCTGCCGTGCTGGCGCTGTTTCCAGCCCTGGCGGCCATGGTCGCCAGGCTTTGCGCGCCGGGGGTTTCGCGGGTGCTCGGCCTGGCCCTGGCCTGGGTGCTGGCCGAATGGCTGCGAGGCCAGATATTCACCGGCTTCCCCTGGAATTTGATCGGCACCGCCTGGGTCTTCTCGGAGTCGATGATTCAAACCGCCGCCTATGGGGGTGTGTTCGGCCTTAGCCTGATTACCGTGGCCGCGGCGGCCGCGCCCTCGACCGCTACCGGCGGACGCTGGATGCCAACCCTGGTCGCCGCAGCGCTTCTCGTGGGCCTGTGGGGCGCCGGTGCGGCGCGCCTGGGGGCCTATCCCGCCGGCGACACCGTCGCAGGCGTCCGCTTGCGCCTGGTCCAGGCCAACGTCGCCCAACATCACAAATGGCAGCCCGAGCTGCGTGAGGCGCTGTTCCGCCGCCACCTCGCCCTGACCCTTGCCGATGGCTTTGCGGATATCACCCACGTCGTCTGGCCCGAAACCGCAATCCCCTATTTTATCGCCAATGACGGGGCCCGGCGTCAGTTGATCGCCGCCGCGACTCCGAAAGGCGGCGCCTTGATTAGCGGCGCCCTGCGCGGCATCGACAAAACCGAATCGACGCCGCAACAAATCTTCAACAGCCTGCATGGCTTCGACCATGAGGGCCGTGTGGTGGCGACCTATGACAAGGCCCATCTGGTGCCGTTTGGCGAATATATGCCGTTGCGCAATATCCTTGCGATCGAAAAGCTAACCTATGGCAAGACGGATTTCACGGCCGGGCCCGGGCCGCGCAGCCTGACGGTTCCCGGCCTGCCATCCTTCAGCGCCTTGATCTGCTATGAATCGATCTTTCCCGCTGCCGTTACCGAGCCCGGCAATCGGCCCGGCTTCCTGCTCAACATCACCAACGACGCCTGGTTCGGGATCAGCAGCGGGCCCTATCAGCATTTCGCCAGCGCCCGATTGCGCGCCGTCGAACAGGGCCTGCCCCTGGTGCGTAGCGCAAATACCGGTATCTCGGCGGTGGTCGACGCTCAGGGCCGCGTCACCGCGCGGCTCGGCCTGGCCCTCGAAGGCGTACTCGATGCCGGCCTTCCGCGCGCCCTTGATGCTCCCACTCCCTATGCCCGGTGGGGCGATTTATGGCTGCTTGCCCTCGCCGTCGTCGGCGGCCTCTTATTGCTTCGCAGGAAACGCATAAGCGCTTGACCTGCGAGGCGCTGTTGACACAATGTCGCGACCGCCTAAATACGAGTCCTCATCAATCGGAGACTGTCCGTGCAAAGAAGCGACTATCTGTTTACCAGTGAATCCGTTTCCGAAGGCCACCCCGACAAGGTTTGTGATCGCATTTCCGACGCCGTGGTTGATCTCTATATCGCCGCCGAGCCTCAGGCGCGGGTTGCCGTCGAGACCCTGGTGACCACCAATCGCATTGTCCTTGCCGGCGAGGTGCGCGGCCCCGAATCGATTGGGCCCGACGACCTGGAGCAGGCGGCGCGCGATGCGGTGCGTGACATCGGCTACGAACAGGAGGGCTTTCACTGGCAGAAGGCCGAAGTGCAGGTCTATGTTCACAACCAGTCGTCCGATATCGCCCAGGGGGTCGATGCCGCCGGCAACAAGGACGAGGGCGCCGGCGATCAGGGCATCATGTTCGGCTTTGCCTGCCGCGAGACCAAGGCGCTCATGCCCGCGCCGATCCATTTCTCCCACGCGATCCTGCGCAAATTGGCCGCGGTCCGCCATGGCGATCCCGACAGTGGTTTCGGACCCGACGCCAAGAGCCAGGTCACCCTGAAATATGTCGGTGGCAAGCCGGTCGGCGCGACCTCGGTGGTGGTCTCGACCCAGCACGACGAGAATTTATCCCAGGAGGATGTGCGCGAGCGCGTGCGCCCCCATGTGATTGCGTCCCTGCCCGACGGCTGGATGTGCGGCGAGGATGAGTTTTATGTCAATCCGACCGGGCGCTTTGTTATCGGCGGGCCTGACGGCGACGCCGGCCTGACCGGACGCAAGATCATCGTCGATACCTATGGCGGCGCCGCACCCCATGGCGGCGGCGCTTTTTCGGGCAAGGATCCCACCAAGGTCGATCGTTCGGCGGCTTACGTGGCGCGCTATCTGGCGAAGAATGTGGTCGCCGCCTATCTTGCTGAGCGTTGCGTCATCCAGCTCGCCTACGCCATCGGTGTTTCCCAGCCCATATCGCTCTATGTGGACACCTACGGCGGCGGGCGGGTCGATGAGGACAAATTGTCCAAAACCCTGCTCGATCTGGTCGATCTGTCGCCGCGCGGCATTCGCCAGCATCTCGATCTCAACCAGCCGATCTATGCCCGCACCGCGGCCTATGGTCATTTCGGCCGGGCGCCCGAGGCAGACGGTGGATTCTCCTGGGAACGTCTCGATCTGGTTGACGCGCTGAAAGCGGCGCTGCACTGACACTGAACCCCGAGAGACAGGTATACGGGCGGCGTCATGGCAAAAAGCTGCGCCCGTATCGCCAGGGGCTGATCGACGAGCTGCTTCCCACCCTGCGTATCGAGTTGCAACCGGGCCTCGATCCGGTCGGTCTGTTCGACCCCGGCCTGAGTGCCGTGTGGCTCGAAGTCGGCTTCGGCGGCGGCGAGCATATTGCCGCTCAGGCGCGGGCCCGGCCCGATGTCGGGCTGATCGGCTGCGAGCCTTTCGTCAATGGGCTGGCCAGCCTGCTCGCCCTGATCGATGAGGGTGATATCGATAACATCCGCCTGCATGACGACGACGCCCGCCTGCTGATGGATTGCCTGGCCGACGCCTCGATCGATCGCATGTTTCTGTTGTTTCCCGATCCCTGGCCGAAGGCGCGCCACCACAAGCGGCGGTTTGTGAATCCGGCGACCCTGGACGCCTGCGCCCGCATCCTGGCCGACGGCGCCGAGCTGCGCCTGGCCACCGACGACATGGCCTATTGCCGCTGGATGCTGGAGCATCTGCAACGCCATGAGGCCTTTCGCTGGATGGCGCAGGGGCCGGAGGATTGGCGCCAACGCCCCGACGATTGGCCAGAGACACGCTACGAAGCCAAGGCCCGCCGCCAAGGTCGCGCGCCGGCCTTTCTGATATACCGCCGGGTTTCCCGTTAATTGAAGTGCCCCCAAGGGTGCAAAAAAGGCTTGCGGGGCGGGGCGGGATGACTATGATCCAGTTTCGTTGATATTGGGAACTTGGCGACCGGACCGGGTTCTTATCGAAAGTGGGCTTCTGGCCCCTTTTTTTGTTTGAACGGCAAGCTGGGTGGAGAAAATCGCGGACAAGGATTTTGGGATTGAGAGTCTGGTGACGCCCAGCCTTGAAGCGATGGGCTTCACGGTGGTGCGGGTCAGGTTGACCGGCCAGCCGGTTCGGATCTTGCAGATCATGGTCGAGCTGTTGGACGGATCGACGGTGACTGTCGATGATTGCAGCAAGATAAGCCGCGCGGTATCGGCCCTGCTTGATGTCGAGGATGTGATCAAGGCGGCCTATAGTCTGGAGGTCTCCTCGCCGGGGATCGATAGGCCGCTGGTCAAGCTGGCTGATTATGAGCGGTTCGCCGGGCATGTTGCCAAGATCGAGACGCGCCGGCCGCTTGAGGGTCGTAAGCGTTTTCGGGGCCGTCTGGTCAGTGTTGATGACGGCGATGTGCGGATCGATGTTGAAGGGGAGGTCGCGGCCATACCGTTTGCCGAGATCGCCACCGCCAAGCTGGTGTTGACGGACGAGTTGATTGCCGAGGCCGTGAAATCGGGCAACGCCTAAGGCGCCTGATTGAAGCGTTATGGCCCGGATGAATAGTTAAAGTCTGAATGGATAGCGATATGGAAACTGCTGGAAGTTATACACACATCGAAATGCTGCAGGTGGCTGACGCCGTGGCGGCGGAAAAGGGCATTGATCGCGAGACCGTGCTCGACGCCATGGAGCAGGCCATCCAGCATGCCGGCAAGCGCAAATACGGCCAGGATCACGACATCCGCGCCGATATCGATCGCACCAGCGGCGACATAAAATTGATGCGCTATATCGAGGTCGCCGACCCGGTGGAGAATTCGACGACGCAGATTTCCATTGAGGAAGCCCGCGACCGGAACCCCGACGCCCAGGTCGGCGATTTTCTGATCGACGCCCTGCCGCCGATAGATTTCGGCCGCATCGCCGCCCAGACCGCCAAGCAGGTCATCGTCCAGAAGGTGCGCGAAGCCGAGCGCGAGCGCCAAATCAAGGAATACAACGTCTGTATCGGCGAGGTCATCGACGGCTTGGTCAAGCGTGTCGAATACGGCGATGTGGTGGTCGTTTTGGGGCGCGCCGAGGCGCTGTTGCGCCGCGACGAACTGCTGCCCCGTGAATCGTTC
>Ga0066376_10003230_pt1 | contig 14759 bp, 14 predicted proteins | sample Knorr_S15_td_Bot_FD_77009 | JGI IMG/M metagenome (GOLD analysis project Ga0066376, IMG submission 77009) | Marine microbial communities from Southern Atlantic Ocean transect - Knorr_S15_td_Bottom_ad_5009_LV_A | ecosystem: Environmental > Aquatic > Marine > Oceanic | place: Southern Atlantic... | reverse complement strand
GAAGCCCGCGAAGCCCGCGAAGCCCGCGATCTGGCCGGTACTGAATTCGCCGGCGGAGTACATCATGACTCCTTGGGCCACGAGCATGGAGACGAGGATCGCGACCTCCTCCACCGGGTACCGGAACTCCGCCATCCGATCCCGTCCCGTCGGACGGCTACCCTCTCCATCTGATGCAAAGCCAGGCCGTATCGATCCGCCTCGGTCTTCTCCTGGGAGTACGCCTTCACGAGTGGTATCGTGCCGAGGATGTCGATCATCTGCGAGCGGATCTCTCGCTCTACCTCCAAGCCCTCCTGTGAGATGCGCCGGACGGCTTTGTTGATGGCACCGACCCCCCACTGCACCAGGGGCACCGACATGGCGAACATGACCGTTCCCCTCACTGCCAGGGCCAGACCACAGCGAAACATCCCTTCGGCAGCCGCGAGCAGATTCAGCAGCGAAGAGGACCAATTGACTTCAGTATCGATACGGCCCAGCACCTGGCGATCGAAGTACTGCCGACCAAAGCTCAACACCCGCCCGAAGGTCTCCTGGCCGATGAGCACGCGGTACCGTCCTGCCCGCTTCACAGCATCGAGCCTCGACGCGTACTCGAAGCCCACCTTACACATCCGGCCCAGAATGAGCATCCCGAACAGGAGCCCCAACAACCATGCGTCTCTGAGGGCAGGATCTGTTATGGAGTCGGGGACCATCCTCGACATCCAACCGAGCGCCCACGAGTCGTCTATGAACGCAAAAGAGTCCTCGGAAAAGGCCTTGGTAAGGGGAATGATCAGGGCCAGAGAGAGCCCCTCGGCCGCGTTTGCCAACGTCGTGAGTACCACGGGAATGACCAGCTGCCGCCATCTTCCCCCTACGACCCTCCAGTAGTGGCGCACGATACCCCCTGGTGTTGTAGTCACGGGGTCGCTAGGAGTGGTCATGGCGCGGAGCGGAGCTTGAAGGGGCGGGGGATACTCAAGATCCTGGGTGCCTAGAATAACGGCACGTTGCCCACTAACCTACCGACAGGTTGGACCTACACACCGCGGCGCTCCGGGGACCCCGCCGCCCTTGCGCGGGAGGCGGCATCTGTTTGAGTCGGATAGGGCCGGGATCCCGAAGATCCTTCACCAGACATGGAAATCCGGCACTCTCCCGGCTGAATTCGAGCACTACCGCGACAGTTGGCTCGGACACCACCCGACATGGGAGCACCGTTTCTACGACGATGCCGCGTGTCACGCTTTCGTCGGGTCGTGCGGCCAACCCTGGGGCGACCTGTACGCGAGCTTGCCGACGGCGATCCAGCGGGCCGACCTCTTCCGCTACTTGGTCGTCCACGAGAAAGGCGGCGTTTATGCAGACATCGACATGGTGTGTTATCGACCCATCGATGAGCTCCTCGAGGGTGGGTCATGCGTCCTATCCGTCGAGGCCCATCTGACGGGCCAGCGCAGACGAGAACTCGGTTTTGGCACACCGAGGCAGTTGGCGAACTGCATCTTCGCCGCGAAGCGTGGCGATCCGTTTCTGGGAGTGCTTCTCGCCCACATCGCAGACCTCGAAGTCCTTCGCTTCACAGTACATGCGGACAACGATGTGGAAGAAAGCACGGGACCGCGAATGCTGACCCGACTCTTCGAGGAACTCGACCCCGTCGAGGGCGCGAGGATCCGCGTGCTCCCGCAGGTCCTGTTGATGGGGCCGTGGGAGTACCCGCGCATTCCGTTCATCGGGCCCAGGATCTACGCCCGACACGTGGCGGCGGGCACCTGGAAACGCGCACGCGGTCGGAACTCGCTTCGCCGATGGTGGATCGAGCGGAACCGTCTGCCGGATCCGTGGCCGCGACGTCCATGAGAACTGCACTTCTCTAGCGTATCCAGGTGTGTCGACAGGCTGAACCGCGCCGGGTTTGCCGGAGACTCCAAGCCTTGAGAGGATGGAGTCATGAAGAAGAGAGGATATTACTCCCCAGAGGTGCGGGAGAGGGCATCCCCCGCACGCTTTGGGACGTTTCCGATGCTTGCACGGTCCGATGGCTCTGGGAGCGGCACCTCCGGCTCCGGGTGGCAAAAGGGCACGCCAGGCACCCCCTGATCCTGGATCTTGGAGCCAACGACGGCCTCGTCGGAAGCATGTCGCTGAACCTCATCCAGCTCGGGTGGGATGCGGTCTTGGTGGAGCCCATGGAGGAGATGATGGCGCCGGCCCGTGGCAACGTGGCGGAACACCCCCGGGACGGGCAACCCGTCCACTTCTGCACCTTCGCTCTTTCGGACCGCGACGGAGAGAGCCTGTTCGAAACCGACGTGGCCCAGGACATCGCGTGCACGGCAGGGCACCTCACGACCATCCCCTCCTCCACAACTCGCCACGTGGACGTGGTTTCTGTGGACCACTGGGTGGCCATGGATGAGGTCCGTTCGCTCCTGGATGCGTCGGACATGATGGTGTTGCCGCTGGATATCGAGGGGCAGGAACTCACTGTGGTCCGCCGCCTCTTCGAGTTGGGCGTGCGACCCGGCTACATCATCATCGAGCATCTGCGCACCGACGACGAGCACGATCCCCTCTTCACGGAACACTGGTACCGCTGGCTGAAGCGCATCAGGTTCAACGACCTCTACGAGCGCTTCGACCCGTAGGCCAGCGGCCGGCATCCCGGCCGGTACCAGCCAAAGCCGACGTCCGATCCGGCAACTCCAGCACCGCTTGGCCGGCACCCGCCCCAAATCCTTTGCTTTTCTTCCATGGGAGCCGAGGCCTAGCCGAAGGCTCGAAAGCCCCGCCCGACTCAGCTCGCCAGGTGGCAGGCGCTGAAGTCATCCGGCCCCGCAGTGTACGAACGGGCGCCGCGATCAGGGCGCAGCAACACCGGGCCAGAGGTGGTTCCGAATAGCGATCACGAGAACTCGACCCCAGAGGGACAGACTGTGGACTGCCCTGAACTCGGCGGCTTCGGGAGCAGGCTGTCGGGAAGGTAGGGGCCAGCCAGGCTAATGCCCACGGCCTTGAAGGCTGTCCGCGGTGGACTGACGAACGTCTACGCGATAGCCGGCTTGTCCTTCCACCTCGAAGTAGTGGACGGTGAGTAGGTAGGTGCCCGCCGTTAGGGCCACATCAACCTCCGAGAGACGTCCGGCCATCGATTGGGGGTGCCAGTCGTACCATAGCACCCGCAGATCGTGCATGCCGTCCGTGAGGTGCTGCAGGGTGCCAATCGTGCCGTCATCGCTGTCTACGCCGAACGTGTAGGTTTCGTCTCTCGGCACTTCGATCACCTTGGTCAGGAACCCGGTGAACATGCTGAAGACACCGTGTACCATCCGGCGAGCTCCGATGTTGCGTGAGACGCCGGTCGGGCTTGGCTGGAAGTACAGGACACCAGCCGAGAGCGGGTAGGTCACTTCGTAGACTTCCTTCGCGATAGGAAAGAACTCCTCCCGCCATCCCTCGTGCAGGCTCAGCGATCCCTGAAAGAGCCCCCCCGGAGGGCGCACCCCATCGCTCGATCGAGCTTCGATGTACCGAGCCGTCGTGGCTCGACCCACCGCCAGCACGATCCGTTCCTGGTCGATCGAGAGGGTGCGATCACTCGATACGTGGAGTCGACTCTCGTCGTACTCGACGTCGATGGTGTGCGACGTCGGAATGTCACCCTCTGAGAGAGCACGCGAATCGGGGGGAGTGGAGCGTTGATTGGGGCTGGCTACGTGATAGGCAGCTTGCCCTTCGACCTCGAAGTAATGGACGGTGAGTAGGTAGGTTCCCGCTGTTAGGGCCACGTCAACCTCCGAGAGACGTCCGGCCATCGACTGGCGGTACCAGTCGTACCACACCACCCGCAGGTCGTGCATACTGTCCGTGAGGGGCTGCAGGGTGCCAATCGTGCCGTCGTTGCTGTCCACTCCGAAGGTGTAGAGTCCGTCACTCGGCACGTCGACCACCTTAGTCAGGAACGCTGTGAAGTTGTCGGAGACCCCACGCACCATGCCGCGGTACTCCATGTTGCGGGAGACGCTGGTCGGGCTCGGCTCGGAGTACAGGACACCGGCCGGGAGCGGGTACGTTATCTCGTAGACTTCCTTGGGGAGAGAAAAGAACTCCTCCCGCCATCCCTCGTGCAGGCTCAGCGATCCACGAAAGACCCCATCCGGCGGGCGCACTCCGTTCGATCGAGCCTCGATGTACCGAGCCGTGGTGGCTCGAGCCACCGCCAGCACGATCCGCTCCTGTTCGGTAGAAAGCGTGCGAACGCTCGATACGTTGAGTCGACTCTCGTCGTACTCGACGTCCATGGTGCGCAACGTCGGTATCTCACTCTCCGAGAGGAGAGGCGGAGGGGAGGTGCACGCGCCGACCAGGCACGGTAACAGGAGCGAAGCAGCTAAGATCGTGGCAGGATTCAGTGCAGGCTTCTTTCTCGTGGCTGACGGATAGGCACCCTTACGGATAGGCACCCTTAAGGGGGCAATAAGGGGGCAATGTTTGTAGGCTTGGAATGCTTCAGGCATCCTGATGCGTTCGAAAACGGCTGGGTGCGCGAGTGACGAAGAGATGTGGACCACGTATTGCATCCTCTGACTCCCGGACGAGCCGAGGATTGGTCGCGACGGAATCTAAGCCCAGCGGACCGCGCGGTGCCAGGCCGCTGCTGCGGGGTCCGGTTGGCGAAACACGAGGCCCCCGCTAGTTGCGCGCGCAGGGCTGAGAGCGTCGTTTCACAGGCCGAATCGAGTAGCCGTTGCGAACGCCAAAAGGAAAGGAAGTGTACGCTGGCACAGAATTCCAGTCGCGAGCGCGGCCTGCGAGAGCCACCGGCGCCTCCCTCGGAGAGATCCCTCAGAGGGACCGCGATACTTGTCGCCATGGCCGTCTCGGTGGGCGCGACACTCGCGTTTCACGGCCTGACCAACCACGCGTTCTGGGGCGACGAGGCGAACACCGGACTCTTCGCTCGCAACCTTCTCCGATTCGGTGAACTGACTGCCTGGGACGGGCAGAACCTGATCGGTTTCGGCCTAGGTGGGGAACTCGACGAGAACCTACTAAACCTGTACATGCCGAAGCTATAGTACTATGTCGCTGCGCTCGGCTTCACCCTCTTCGGAGAGTCGACATTCGGGGGCCGTGTACTGTTCGTGCTGTGCGGGCTCGCCTCCATTGCACTGGTGTCCGTGTGGACCCACCGCCTGCTAGGGCCGAGGTTCCCGAGTTTCTTGCCGGCGTTGCTCTTGGCCACGAGCCCGGCGTTCCTGATTTACATCCGGAACGCACGGTACTACTCGCTCGGCGTTCTCTTCACGGTGCTGTTGTTTGCCGCAGCCTGTAACGTCCCGATCGCGCGCAGGGGCCGAATCTGGAGCGTAGCGGTCGCCATGGGCGCCACCGCCGCTTGGGTCGTCACGCACTACATCTACGCGGCATACGCGCTAGCTGGTCTCGCCTTCCTCTTCGTTCTGCGGCGCTACCGTTACCAAACACCACGCCGTGCTCGCGGGCTCTGCCTACGCGGTCGCCGCCGTGCTCGGCGTCTGGTTGCTGCTGACGGCCAATCCGTTCGCGACCAGCGTCTCTTCACCTGAGACGCTGGGGGCTGCCGAGCCGCTTGGAAGACTGCTGTGGTGGCACGTTCTTGGCTTGGGCGGCTCCGAGTTCGTGCCGATGGCGATTCTGCCGATACTAGCCTTGCCGTTGTTCGTCGAGCGGTTGGAGGGGCTCCGCTCCGCGGCGCAAGTCGGCGTGTGGCTGGTCGGACCGATTTTTCTGGCGTGCCTCGTAACAGTGGCTGTGACACCTTTGCCGCGTGAGGCCATGCGGTATCTGTTTCCGGTGATAGCAGCCGGTTCGATCGCGTCGGCAATCGCACTGACGATCCTGTGGTCGGTGCCTCGTCCCCTCGCGGTTGTGGCAACCCTTGCCATCGTCTTCACCAACATCCCCCACCTTTCCTTTACCGGATCCATGCCGACTCGGACCGTGAGCTGCACGCTCTGTGAGTACGTCTTGGAGAATGCGAACGACTACGAGACGGCTACGGAGGTGCTGATTCGACGCCTGGGGAATTTACCGAACAACACGTCGGTGCTCATCCAACCTGCGTTCATGGCTTATTCACCCATGTTCTATCTTCCCGATCTGGTCTTCTGCTGTCAGCTGACGGGGAAGAAAGCGATCAATCGGGAAGTGCCCGACTACCTCTTCTCCGAGTCGGCGGATCCGGATGTCGGCGTCGTGCTCGTGTCCCGCGAACATTAATCAGAGCGGTGACCCGGTCCCGTTGGAGTGGAGGTGGGGGGTGTGGGATACGGTCGAGCTTCCGATCGAGCTGTTCGGGACCGAGTTTCTCGACGGGCCATTCGAGGAGCGCTCGCGCCCGCAGATACATCGGCACAGCTTTACTGTCGAGGAGTTTGAGCGTTCACGAGATCGCGACCTCTCATGGGTGTTCGCCCGACGGCGCTAGAGTTGCCGGGGCCTGAGCGACGAGGGTCGTGGTGTATGCGCCGCCGATGCCGATCGATACTCCTGCTCCAGAATCCTGGCCGCGAATGAGATCTTCCCACTGGCTGCACCGACTAACGGAGCTCGGCCCGCCGTTGGCCAAGCGCGTCTTTGCACCACTCATGCGCTTCGGCCTCGCCCGCGCAGTAGGGGATGCCGACGCCCCGCCCACGTTGTTCGTTCAGGTCCCGCGCACTGCGGGCGACGCGATCCAAGCAGCGGTGTTCCCACACCTGACGTGGGAACGCAGCGATATCCACAGCCCAAGCCAGTGCCTCGACAACGCCGAGATCGAAGCACTACGCCGGCATCGGAATAACCTGGCAGCTCGATGATTCGCTACCGATGGCAAGCCGCACTTGCACTGCAGAGGAGGCTCTGGAACGCGCGCGGAGATTGCTGGAGCGTTGCGCGTTCGTGGGGTTCTACGAGGATCTCGAGCCCGACGTGCCGCGGCTGTCGCGGGAGATGTTCGCTGACATGTGCTCCCCGGTTCCCATGCGTGGCCTCTTCCGGCTCGGTGCCTTCGTGGTCGCTCATCGGCGGCGGGTGCGCAAATACGCGGCGACGCTCACCACCATGGAACGCGACCTGATCATGGACGCGAACCAGCACGATCTAGCGCTCTATGCCTTCGCGCGTGAACGCGCCGGACGGTCGCTCTCGCTGCACGACGACTACAACGGCTGGCTTGCGTCAATGTGGCCAGGTGCCGGCGGGCGCGCTGGTGGTCGTCCCGGAGAAGTGGGAGCCTGACACCCCAGGATTCGCTCGGGTCCGGTGTCGTCTGCGCGACCTGCGCGGCCATGGCCTGTGGGCTACTCGGCCACCCATTGTTTCCAAGTTGCTTCGGCCGGGCCGACTGTTAGGTCGTTGCCCTTACGCACCAAGGGCATACGTAGGATCAGCGGGTCTTCGCAGGCGATCTCTAGCCAGCGGTCGTCGCCGTAATAGGCGGTTTGTAGGCCGAGGGACTTGAAGCGCTTCGATGTTCGGTTGATGAGCTGTTCTTCGCCGAACTTCTGGAAGAAGCGCCGTAGCTCGCCTTTGGAGGGCGCACGTTGCTTGAAGTCCATGAAGTGGACTCGGGCTCGGCGCTCTTTGAAGAAGCGCTGCGCTTTGCGCACGTCGTTGTTGTTGTTCACTCCGAAGATCTGGACTTCCATGGGGGGTAACGTAGTGGGTGGGGCTCCCGATGCGTGGGACGTCCGCCTCGGCGATCTTTTCGGTCAGGCGTCCGTGGCGAGATCCTCCAAGCCCACGGAGCAAGGAGGACTGGAACGGCCTCTTCTACCAGTACAGGAACCGACTCGCTTTTCAGTATTTCCTGCGCCGGCTGAATGGAATCGATAGCAGCCTCGTGTTTCTCTACTTCGCGAATGCTGTGGATATGGATGGACCGACGACGGAAGCGGAGTGGCACGGGGCGGTCCGACTCACGCACGCATGCCTCGGGCTGCCCGCGGACCTCTCTCAGCTCGGTGTCCACAAGGCATTCGTTGACGCACGGTCACCGACTGATCAAGGCTGAGATCGGTTCGATAAGAACGACGACCCTGCTTCAAGAACGGGGCCCGTCCCCGAGGACGCGCGAACACTAGCATCCTGCGTCAGCTGTCGGCGGCCGAGGTCTTCGACACCCGACCGGACGACGGTCCGCCCAGCGGCACATGACGTCGGGGACGAGCGGCCTTCCGCTGCACGACCAGTAGGCGCCCACCAACTGTCGCGTCTCAGCTGCGCGCCCCACGTTGTGTCACACCACCCTACTACGCTTCTAGCTCCAAGCACCTAGCCGCCCCACCGCCACCTGTACGGCACCACCTCTCCTTGCACATCAGATCACCCAACATCCGCGGCCGTCGCCAAGAACGAGCAAGAACATGCCACTCCGCCTAACCCAAGCCGCCAACATCCAAGCCCTCTGGGAAGCGATGTCCACTCGCTTCCTTGACGAGCTCGGCGACCGTGTCGGCCCCGAGGCGTACCCCGCACACCTGTGGCTCAGGGACCGCCGCCAACGGGACATGCTCCTAGAAGCGGCTCAGCGCCGGGGCTACCGCGGATGGCTCGGCACACCCTTCAGCTTCTGGACAGACCTCCCTGCCCTGTTCGACGTCCGTGTCCGCCCGATCGGCCTGCTCACGCGGCGGGCTCTCATCAGCCGGATCGCTCGCGAGGTTGGGGAAGCATGTGGGCTCGCCGACCCCCGCCGTGGGCCGGCCGTCGTGCGCGGACACATGCTCGATCGCGTGTTCAGTGACCTGCTCCCCGAGGGGATCGGACCCGACCAACTCGCGGAGTCACTCCAGGGGATTGGCACCGACGACTTCGCGCTGCGCCGGAACGAGTGGGTAGTCGGGACGTACCGGGCCTACCACAAGGAACTCGACAAACTGGACCGGGTGGATCCGCGCTCGATCCCCGCGCTCCTAGCTGAAGCGATCGAGGACGGCGGACTTCCCGACGCAGTCGGCCACGCCGATCGACTGCACGTATACGGGATGCTGTACGACCTACGCTCTCGCCGGAAGTTCGTCCGCGCCCTGATGAGCCAAACGGACGTGGACGTCATGGTGTACGTCCTCGACGAATCCCAGGCCGAGGCCGCACCGGGCCCCTGGGACGCGCGGGATGTGCCAGTCGAGCATGTCGAATCCACGACCGCCCCGACCCCGGGCGTGAAACCCGCCCCTGACGCGACAACCGAGGCCGGCTGGGTCGCGGCCCAGATCAAGCAGATCCTCGTAGCAGGAGGATGCGAGCCGCACGAGGTGGCTGTGCTCGCCCGAAGCGGTCGTGAGGACACGCACGGCGTCGCGACAGCCCTCGCTGCTGCGGGCATCCCCGTATCCGTCCGTGCGCGCTCGCCTTTGTCGCAGGTGAGTGCGCTCAAGGCGTTCCTGGGTCTGTTTGCCGGCGCGGGTCAGGATTGGGCGTACCGGCCGCTCCGTGCGTGCGTCGCGAGTCCATATTTCGATATGGGGGTGCGGATTCGTACGCTCGATCGACTCGCGCACGGCTCCCGCACTCACGGAATAGCTGCATGGCGGGGATCCGTTGAAGCACTCGTCTCGAGGGCGATCGAGGATGAGAAGACCCTCTACGGCACGGGTCTCTTCCAGAACCATCTGGAGGCCGACGCGATCGCGCTTCAAACCCTAGAGGCGGAGATGGCATGGCTCAGCGAGAAGCACTCGGAGCACGCCTGGGTCGAACGCACGCTCGCGTGGCTGCGGGAAGGCCCCTTCCATTTCCGTGAGCGGCTGTGCAGACCGGTCGGTGAAGACTGGGACATCGTTCGCTTCGATCAGCGCGGGGTGCTTCAGCTCGAGAGGCTGCTGCGCGAGTGGCTCGACCTGGCGGACGACGGGAGTCCGATCACGGTCCTCGAGTGGCACCGCCTCTTCCATCGACTGCTCGACGGCAGCGAGCTCACGCTCTCCACACCCATGGACAAGGGCGTCCAGGTGTTGGAGGCCCAGGACGCCGCGCTCACACCGTTCCGCCACACCTACGTCATCCATTCGAATCACGGGGAATTTCCCCGTGAAGTCCGCGGTGGGGGCGTGTTCTCCGAGGCGGAGCGGGCAACGCTCGCTGCGGGCGGCCTTCCGATCACGCACCGAGCGGAGGAAGCACGACGCGAGCGGACTCTGTGGCGCGGCGTCACCTCCGCGCCCAACGTCACCGTTCTCTACCGCACGACCAGCTACCAGGGCACGCCTCTCCTGCCGTCCCTGATGGTGCCCGAGCACGATCTCAGCGACGAACTGCCGCGCACACGCCTAGCTCGCTGGGCGGCAGTCACACAGGGGCAGGACCGTCGTCAGGCCGCGCTGGCGCTGGCGCACCCCGACGAAGGCCGCGCGAGCGCCGACGTATCCACCAGCCAACGCGATCGCCTGCGCCACACCGTCCTCGCCGCCTACGCCGAAACTCGAAGACCGGGAGCGGACTCCGTCCCCGACGACCACCCTGGGCTCCGACCCAACCCGTGGAACGGCGGCCTCTCGGACCCTCAGGTGCTCGAGTATCTCGCGCAGCACTTCGGGCCGAGCCGCGTCTGGTCCGCCAGTCAGTTGGAGGCCTACGGCGGGTGTCCGTTCAACTATCTGGTCGCCAGGGTTCTGAGACTCGATGACGCGGGGGAGGCCGAGGAAGAAACGACGGCGCTCACCTTCGGTGGGGTCGCGCACGAGATCCTCGAACGGTTCTACAGCGACGTGAAGGGAGCGCTTCCGACTTCGCTCGACGGCCAAGCCGCGTCGGTTCTGACGTCGGTCACGTACAACGTTCTCAAGGAGCGAGAGTCTTCTGGCAAATGGCTCGGAGATCCCGTGCTCTGGCGAAACACACGCGCGCAGATCGAGAACGTCATCCACGAGTACGTGGATTGGGAACTCGAACACATGGAGAAGAAGGGCGAGCGGCCGATCGAGATCGAGCTCGCATTCGGCCTCGACGGGAAGGACATCGTCGAGATCTCGGGCGCGGACCTATATGGCTCGATACGCACGCTCCGCCTCTGCGGCCGCATCGACCGGATCGACATCAAGGAACGCAAGGGCGAGTCGGTGCATCTGGTGCTCGACTATAAGAGCGGCTGGATACCCAAGGCCAAGAGCTACCAGGACGGCAGCCTCCTCCAGGTGCCTCTCTACGTGGAGGTCATCAATACGCTCGGCTTCAACGGTGTAGCGGGCCGATACCGGGCCCTCCAGAAGCCGGGGAATCCGCAAAACGGTGCCGAGGCGAAGGTCGGCAAGGACAACTACGACCAGGCGTTACAGCACGCCATGTCCATTCCAGACCGCGTCGTCCGGGGTCTCTTCGAGCCGGTGAAGGCAGCGAGCCAGGACTGGGCCCCGTGGGATCCCGGTGCGGAAATCACTCGCAGCCGTTCTGCTCTGCCCAAGGACCGGAGTCGCTTCGATGAGTGAGCGACGATGGACTGCGGAGCAGGCGGCGGCGGTCGTGGCTACGGAAGACCTCCTGCTCACCGCCAACGCGGGCACGGGCAAGACCACGACGGTCGTCGGGAAGTTCCTCTGGTCGATCGGTCTCCCCGTCGATCCGGGTCCGGACGGACCTCTGCCGCCGCCTGAAGAGCCGCTCGACATCAGCCAGATCGTGGCGATCACGTTCACAGAGAAAGCGGCGCACGACCTCGAGCGGAAGCTGCGCACCGCGCTCGAGGCCTCCGGGCGAGGCACCGATCTGCTCTGGCGGCTGGACGAAGCCTACATCGGCACCATCCACGGGTTCTGCTCGATGCTGCTGCGGGACCACGCGCTCCGCCTGGGCATCGATCCCACGTTCCGCGTGCTGGACGAGCGTGAGGCGCGCGCGAACCAGGAGGACCTCATCCGCGACGTCGTGCTGGGCGCGTTGGGAGCGGAGGATGCAGGCGCCGAGCTGCTGGCCCGTCAGTATGGGCTCTACGGCGGCACCTACAAGGACGGCATAATCGACATGGTTCGATCGATGATGCGCGATCTGCGTTGGCACGCTTCGCGCTACGCGGACTGGGCGTCCGGCGACGCGCTGGACCGTGGCAAGCTAGAAGCGCTCTGCCCCGAGTGGACCGAGCGTCTAGACGACGAGGTCTATGAGCTGACGGGGGCATTGTATCGACTGGCTCGTAGCGCGCTGGACCGATGGGAGACTCTCCAGCTCGACGAGAACGCCCGCGACTTCGATGCGTTGATCCTCGATACCCGCGACCTACTATGCGGTGAAAGCGCGTCGAGCGCGCTACCGGAGATCCGTAGGCGCTGCCGACTCCTGATCATCGACGAACTCCAGGACACGGACTTCGCCCAGCGAGACCTGGCCTTCGCGATCGCAGGGAACGGCGAGGGCCCACAGCTCTTTTTCGTAGGCGATCCCAAGCAGAGCATCTATCGATTCCGCGGGGCGGATGTCTCCGTCTGGAATGCGGTCGAGCAGCAGCTTAAGGGCCGTGGGCGAATGTTGCCGCTGACGGTGAGCTTCCGCAGCACACCGGCCGTGGTGCAGCTCGTGAACGACGTCGGTGAGCGCGCGATGAGCGCGGCCGCGGCTGCATTGGATGAAGTGGGTCTTCCAAGCGCGATCCCCTACTCGGAGCTCGTCGCGCGTCGTGGCAATGACTCGGTCGGGCGCGCGCAGTACATCCAGATCCTCGCCGAAAAGGCCGCGGACAGACGGCCGGAAGAAGGCCACAGGGTCGGATCCTACATCCAGGACCTAGTCGACAACGGCACGGTGCACGACCCCGATAGCGGCGAGGAGCGTCCTTGCACCTACGCGGACGTGGCCGTCCTCTACCGTGCCTCGACCCACATCGAGCTTGTCGCGCAGGCGCTGAGGGAAACCGGAGTTCCGTTCCGCATGGCCGGCACGCCCCACCTCGAGCGCCGACTCGAGGTGCTCGACCTGATCAACCTGTTGAGGCTGTTACACGACGCGGACGATGACCTGCGTGCCTTCGGCTTCCTCAGGTCCCCGTTCGTGAGCCTGCGCGACGATGTCGTCGCCCGCATCCGACTCTCGAGCAAGCGGCCGCTGCTACGACAGGCGCGCACGTTCCTCACCGGGGAGGACTGGTCGCCGTCGGACTCGGGAGACGTGCCGACGCTCGAGAAGGAAGGCCTGGCCCGGGCTCTGGATGCGTTGGACGAGGGCCGGGCTCTGGTGGGTCGGCGACCGTTGCACGAGATCGTGGATCGGGTACTGGAGCGCACCGGATACCGAGACCATCTGGTCCTCGGAGACGGATACGAAGAGGCGCTCGCCAACATCCAGGGGTTGCTCCGCATGATCGAGGGATACCGAGAGCTGGAGCTAGGCCAGTTCCTGGAAATGTGGGACCGATGGGCCGGCGAGGATCCCGGGATTCCGCAGGCGGCGATGCACTCGAGCGACGACGATGTCGTCACGCTGAGCACCATCCACGCTGCGAAAGGCCTCGAGTGGCCGGTCGTCATTCTCATCAAGGGGGATTCGAGCAGTTGGCGTGAGCCGACGAACAGGCTCGTGACCGATCCGACGCTGGGCCCTGTGATCGTGCCGAAGATGGGTGAGCGGGGTGAGCGGGCAAAGCAGATCGTGGGTCGCGAGCGGCTCGAGGACGCCGCCGAGGTGGCGCGACTGCTATACGTGGCGCTGACTCGAGCTCGCGACCGGGTCGTGATCACCGGGTACGAGAAGTCGAAGGCGGACAGCTATTGGGGATGCGTGAGTCCAGCCGTCGAGCGCGATGTGCTGAAGGTCGCGGAGCTCCCGATCACGGTTCTCACTCCGCCTGACGGACCCACGCTCGAATGGATCGGCCGAGTCACGGACGGGCCGGCGCCTGCGTTGGTGGCGCCCCTTCCTGATCCCCAGGCGCGTTGGCTCACGTCGGCGACCGAGCTCATGCTGCGCGATGAGGACGCAGAGGCTTGGGAGCTCAAGTACAGGCACGGTGCGCTTGCTTCATGGGAGTTTACGCGCAAGGGTGGCGCGGGGGCTGTTCCCGCTCACATCCGCGGCACGGTGATTCATGGCGTGCTGGAGCGGATCGAGGCCGAGGCAGAGCTGTCGCGGTTGCTCGACGAGACCATCGGGTCGTTGGACGACCCCGATATCGAGAATGCTCTGGGGGCCGGGTCTGCTTACCGGGAGGCTCTTGAGCAAGAGATCGCGAAGGTGATCGAGAGTTCAGAGTGGGCAGCGTATACGGAGGGGGAGCACTATCGGGAGCTGTCGTTCGTGCATCTGGCTGGGGAGCGGGCGTGGCGGGCTGGGGCGTTCGATCTTTATCGGCCGCGGGAGGCAGAGGGTTCCGCCCGGTCGCTGGTGGTGGACTTCAAGACGCATCCGGTGGAGAGTGCCGAAGAGGCGGACAGGGTCGCGGAAGGGTACTCCGTGCAAGTCGGCGTGTACCGCGACGCGGCTGGGATGCGGGGCGCCGCGGAGGTTCGGTTGGAGTTTACGAGCTTGGCTGCGGGTGGGACTGGCCTGCCCTAACTGTGCGCGAGGCTTCTCACATGAAGAATCTCTTTCGGGGTGTGTCAACTGAACTGTGTAAATGGGATTGCCTTATAGACTGACTCTGCCGTCGAAGGCGATGGCGAAATAGTTGAGGGCGTCGGTCCAGTTCTTGATGGGCCGAGTCCATCGCTGGGCGACGCGCTGGATGGCGACATAGAGCCCCTTCCGGACCGAGTCCTGTGTGGGAAAAGCGCCACGTTTCTTGGTGGCCCTCCTAAGCGAGGCATTGAGCGATTCGATCG
>Ga0066376_10003229_pt1 | contig 14760 bp, 15 predicted proteins | sample Knorr_S15_td_Bot_FD_77009 | JGI IMG/M metagenome (GOLD analysis project Ga0066376, IMG submission 77009) | Marine microbial communities from Southern Atlantic Ocean transect - Knorr_S15_td_Bottom_ad_5009_LV_A | ecosystem: Environmental > Aquatic > Marine > Oceanic | place: Southern Atlantic... | reverse complement strand
TCAGATCGTGACAGAGCACTTAAAACTTCCCCTCAAAACTGATGAAAAAGGACACCTCCAGCGTGACCTTGATAATGACGTTCTAAAAATTTCTGTTTTGGAGCGACACAATCGTAACGGAAACAAAGCGATCGGTTTTGTGAAAGGCTTTGGTTTTGATGAGGGGGCTATTGCTTGCTCTGTCGGACATGACAGTCACAATATAACCTGTGTCGGTGCGAGCGATGAAGATATGGCATTAGCGTGCAATCGCATCAAGGAAATGCAGGGTGGATATGTCATTGTTAAAAATGGCAAGGTTCTTGGCGAGCTGCCATTACCTATTGCGGGATTGATGTCCGATAAAAACTTTGAGGATGTTTGTGAGGATCTTGAGGGTATGCGTGCCGCCTCAAAAGAACTTGGATCGGCCCTCGAAGAGCCAACGATGATGCTGGCTTTTCTACCTTTATGTGTTATTCCATCTTTGAAAATTACTGATTTCGGGCTTGTCCGTTTTTCACCTGACAAAGGCGATCAGGAACCTGTTTTGATTGATGACCAGCGTAGAAATAAGCCGGAAAACACACCGGTACCCTAAAAAGAAAATTTAACCCGGCGCGCGACCACCAGCAATCATGCGGCCCATTCCATTTTTAAAGGCTTTCCCCAAACCGTAAGCACCAATGCCCGCCAAAAGCAGGAAAACACCGCCTGTTGTTAAGGTAAGTCCCAGAGCCATGCTACCCATACCTGTTGTAGAAACCGTAAAAAGCTGTGCAAGCCCCATAGCACCGACACCAATGCCTGCCGCCTTCATGAAAAGTGAGGAGAGATTTGTGACCCCCATTGCAGCACGCTGAAACCCTGCTTTTAAACGATTAATCATACTGGCTATCCCTTTTTTATATCCCTGTTTTTATACGTAACAAGATAGCACTTGGAGTATGGAAACTCAATTTAAAACATACAGGCATAATAAAAGGGTGCTTAAAAACAAGCACCCTAGGTTCATGGAGAGGACTAAATGAAACTAAAAACAGCTAGCCAGGGCGTGCGCCCGCTAGAAACCCAGGGACGCGCTGCCTAAAACCTTGAGCTGTACTTCTAAGACCTTGTGAACAAAGTGCGACACCAACAGCACCAGCCACAGATGTGAAAGCCAAAGCCGCTGAGCCTACCAGGCCGACAGTACCTACTGTCCGAGCAGCTTTTCCAACAGTATCGGCTACTTTTGCAAACTTATTTCGTAATGATTGAATGGCTTTCATGGATATATCCCTTCTTTAATTCTATGTAAACGATACCATGAGACACTCAAAAACAGCAAATATAAACTATAAAGCTCTGATTTATATAGGTATTCTTCCAACCCACTCATCAGCTGTTTTAAGTGATTTATCCAATGCAGCCATAGTTGCCGCCATATCAACAGAATCATCTTCTATCCAGGCTTTTAGTGTTTTTAAATAAACGCCGCTAAGCCCTGCCACCTTCATCGCGCCCTTAATTCCACGCGTATCCTCACCTACCGCTTCTAAAATCCAACTCATCGAACGACATAAATGAGGCCATGACAGAAGAACCTGCTTTGGATCACGTTTAAAAGAACTGAGGATTGCTTTAAGGCTTTCTCTATCTTCATTCAGTAGATCAAACCTCTCCATCAGAATTTCAAAAAGCTGATCCCTTACAGGCTCGTTTTGACCATTGACACTTGCAAGAACTTTTTTATCTAGCTGCTTATTGTATTGAACAAGTATATCTGTCTTATCATCAAAATAGTTTCGCATTTCGGAAAGAGAAATACCGGATTCATCGGAAATATCTTTTAGTGTGACAGTCTCCCACCCCAATTCACGGGCCAGAGTAAAAGCTGCTTTAATGACTTTTTCATCGACTGAGACACGGGATGAAGTTGTTTTTTCTGACATTTGGGGCTTGGCCTGACGTTTTTTTTCTCTACACTGTCCTTCTAACAAAACAGCTAACACTTAAAATATATATAAGGTAAGAGGTCATGGATACAACTAAATTTGATGTGCTGGGCGTTGGGAATGCAATCGTTGATGTGCTTGCCAAGGCAAGCGACAGCTTCATTGAAGAACAGCGCTCATTCGGAATGGAAAAAGGCGGTATGACGCTAATAGATGCTGACCGCGCCGAAGACTTGTATGACCTTATGAACCCTTCTACTGAAATGTCAGGTGGCTCCGCAGCCAATACCCTAGCCTGCCTCGCTTCCATGGGCGGCAAAGGAGCTTTCATCGGTAAAGTCGCCGATGACCAGCTCGGGAACATTTTCAGGCATGACATGAAAGCGCAAGGTATCGAATTTAACACATCCGCGCTCACTGGCAGCAAACCGACTGCACGGTGCTTGGTACTGATTACACCGGATGCTGAACGTACCATGAATACTTTCCTTGGCGCCTGTACCGAGCTTACATCTGATGATGTAGAAGAAGATCAGGTTCGCGAAGCCAAGGTCACTTATCTGGAAGGTTACCTTTTTGATCCGGCTCATGCCAAACAGGCTTTCTATAAAACAGCGGCCATCACTAAGGCGGCTGGTCGCCAATTGGCTTTATCCCTATCCGACCCTTTTTGTGTTGAGCGCCACCGCGAAGATTTTAAAGACCTGATTTTTAATCATGTCGACATCTTATTCGCTAATGAAGATGAGCTTTGTGCTTTAATGGAGACCGATTTTGAAACAGCCTGTGACTTGATTGCCAACAAATGTGAAGTGGCTGCTATTACAAGGGGTGCAAAGGGCTCGATGGTCATTAAAGACGGTGAACGCACTGAAATAGATTCTGTAAAGCCGGAAGAGCTCGTTGACACAACTGGCGCCGGGGATGCTTATGCGGCAGGTTTTCTTTATGGTTATGCAAACGGGAAAGATATGGCAGTTTGCGGAAGATACGGATCAATTGCCGCTGCAGAAGTTATCTCACATATAGGGCCGCGCCCATCCAAGTCTTTAGCAGATTTGATAAAAGGCGTTTGATATTTTACCAGTGGCGATGCTCTTTTAGCATTTTCAGTTTCTCAACATAGGCTTGATAGTTTTTATCGTCCTTGCACATAATATATACTGTCTCAAGTGGGCTTGAGGCTTCCTCTATAATCGCGTAAAGAGCGATTCTGACTGCACGACTCTGCGGGAATTTTAATTTGTCCGCACCTAATGCCGGAAAAGCGATATCTGAAATACCTTTGTCTTTGGCCAACTGAATACAACTTCTGTAGCATTTGGACAGTTCGTGCATTTCTTCATTGAAACCACCTTCCCACTCAGGAATGACAGCAAAAAACAAATGGTCTACCGGCGCGCCAAATGATGGGGCGTGAAATACATCGCCGGGTTTTGGCTTATAAAACGTATCAACGATATATTCATCCAATTCAGGTCCCGCAGCTTCTATTATGGCACTGTTCAAATCCCCCTCTATTTTCAAATCCTCAGGCATGAAGCACACCCATGCATCAACATCTGTAAAATCTATTAAAGAGGATTTGCGAACACGGATTTTTGCTTTCATGTGTTTAGTTTCTCACGCAAGGCTGGACGTTTTTCGTATATCTGCTATCTCTATAGCTATGCCTATTATAACATTATTTATCATCCTGTTTACATTTCAATTTACGCCAGCATCGGCACAAGATAATAATATTTTGGGAATTGGTGAGGGGCTTGCCATGCATGGACAACCCAAATACGTACCTACCGCCACACATCTTGAATACGCTAATCCTAACGCCCCCCAAGGCGGGACGCTAAGACAGGCCGTCATAGGTACATTTGATTCGGTTAACCCTTTTGCGTTGAAAGGAAAAGCCGCCCAAGGGCTGCACTTGACCTATGACAGACTTATGCAACGCGTTTGGGATGAACCCTTCACACTTTATCCAATGATTGCCAAGAGTGCCGAACTGGCGGAAGATCGCTCCGGTATTACTTTTCACCTCAATCCTGAGGCGCGCTTTAATGATGGCTCGCCCATTACCGCAGATGATGTGCTTTTTTCTTTTGAAACGCTAAAGGCTGAAGGCCGCCCCAATATGCGCCGCATTTACGAACTGGCAAAGACTGCAGAAAAAGTGAGTGATTCGGCTGTGTCCTTTACCTTCAAGGAAGGATACGATCAGGAAACGGCAATGATTTTTGCTATGATGCCTGTTCTTTCAAAAAGCTATTGGGCCGGTAAAACCTTTGATTCCTCAACACTTGATATACCGGTTACAAGCGGACCTTATAAAATCACGTCCGTTGATCCCGGAAAATCCATTACACTGACCCGCGATAAGAATTATTGGGCCAATAACCGTGCCTTGGCAAATGGGCAGTATAATTTTGACCGTCTGATATATGAGTATTTGCGAGATGACACAGTGGCATTAGAGGCTTTTCGTAAAGGTAATTTTGATATTCGCATGGAATACAGCCTTCCGAAATGGGAAACCGCTTATAGGGGCCAGAGTGGCTTTAAGAAAGTGGCGTTTCGCCATGCCCGCCCGGTTCGTACTGAAATGCTTATATTTAATACGAGGCGCGCGCCTTTTGACGATATCCGCGTAAGAAAAGCGTTAAACCTTGCCTTTGATGCTGACTGGGTTAACAAGAATATATTTTATGGTCGCATGAAAAGAATCGGTAGTTTCTTTGACAATTCCGAATTGGAAGCACCTAAAACGGAGAGCTTATGGCAGCCCCCTTCCAATACTGACCGCGCAGAAATGCGTAAAAGCTTAAGGACCGCCGGACAGCTTTTGCAAGATGCGGGGTGGAATGTGAATTCTGCCGGACAGCGTGTAAATGAAAATGGCACTATTTTCACTTTTGAAATTCTCAGTGGCTCACCCGAAAATGAGAAAGTTGCCTTGCATTTTGTAAGAAACCTTCAGCGTCTCGGTATAAATGCGTCCGTTCGCACCCTGGATAGCGCCGCTTTCCGTGACCGCCTTAATGTTTATGATTATGATATGGTCTCTTATTATTGGCAAAACAGCCTCTCCCCCGGTACTGAGCAATATATTTACTGGAGTTGTGAAGCCGCCGAACAGCAGGGCCGCTGGAACTATATGGGGATTTGTGATCCCGAAATTGATACCTTGGCACAAGCCGTTCCCGAAGCTAAAGACAGGACAGAACTTGTTGATAATGTCCGCGCGATGGATGCGGCTCTTCTAAACCATGTTGTTGGTGTTCCTCTCTTCTATCTGGATTCCGACCTGATTGCAGTGCGCAACACAATTGGCTTTCCTAATCAGACACCCGTTTATGGGCCGATTATTGAAACCTGGTGGTCAAAACAGGGGCAATAGGTAATTGAGCATCTTATTTTAAAGTGCTATCCTACGCCAAAATAACCCTTAAGGACTTCAAACACATGCGCGTTTTATCCCTTTTAATCTCCGTTTTTCTTTTAACAGCGGTAACGGCCTGCGAACCTATCCGCAATTTCCCCGACAGCCAGTACTGGCAAAAGGCCGACACCAGTGAAGCCATTTACATGCGCGGGCCAAAAGCCCAGCAAATGCTTCAGCGCGACATCGGAAGATGTACTTCTGAGTTGCGTGAGCTCGACCGCATGGATGTGATTAAAGCCGGTTTCCCCGCCGACAAAACGCAACGCCGTATGAATAATACCCCCTACCCTGATCCGGATTCACAGACAAGGTCACTCGACACATGGGAAACGCCTGAACGTGACGGATATTTGCTTGTAGAAAATAGTGATTATTATGATTTTGAAGGCTGTATGCTTGCCAAGGGATGGGAGCGCACTGAATATGTTTCATACCGTACAATGCAACGTAGTGAGGAAGACTATGTGGAGGCCGTAAAAGATATGCAGTATCGCTCCAAGCACGGTGGGCGACCAAAACCCCCACCAGAGGAAATGAAACGAGCTCCTAGCAGACCTGATGCTGCGGATCAAAGCAATTATAATAACTAAGCCAATAAAAAAGCCCCATTTAGGGGCTTTCTTTTTAATACACTCTAGTTTCAGGCATTACATTGGCGCAGGTCCGCCTGGAGCGGCTTGGGGAGTATTGTCCAAACTTCTACTAAGCGCGTATATTGCGGCGTTACCGAAGACATCATCTGCCGCTGCCCTTACCTCTGCCGGACAGTTTTTATATCCGCCCTCTTCATTGGCCAGCTTTTCAGCAGCTCCACCAGTGCCATACAAAGGCAACAAAATTGTGTTTTCGTATTTGGATAGATCACTATGATCCCGAGCAACGTCTTCCGCCCCGCCCATAAATACCACAGCTTCAGGTGAAAACCGTTCCATTATGTTTTCTAATGGCTCATTTTCGTCAACGACTTTCAGTTTATCAGGAAACGCTTCCGTCAAAATTTCCATCATAGGCGTTACGCCCGGATGATCTCTCATGACAAGATTTACATTTCTGCGCCCGACAGCATTGGTCATGGTTTTAAGTGCGGACTGAATTATCACTTTATCCAGTTCAGGGAAGTTCGGGGACTCAACCAAGCCATAGGATATTAATATAGAGGGCGTATTTGCGTTCATAAAAGGACCTGCTTTCTAATTATCTTTATTATGTCTAGCAGTAATCTTTTGCTCAAGATATGTCAATCAAAAAGCCGGGTTTTATTATTTTCGAGCGCCTTTTTAACCATATCTACACTCAGCCCTCTCATAAGCGTATCTGTGAGAGTTTTTGGCGAAAACCCTTCATAGTCTATAAGCTCATCAAAACTTTGGGGTGTCCTTGTGTAGCAGGATTTTTCGCCCCACGGTGCATAGAGATGAGGATAGCTTGGTCCGAACACCCCAAATGTCGGAACAGCCGATGCCGCGGCTGAGTGCATTAAACCTGAGTCGTTACCTATATAAAAATTACATAAAGACAGAATAGCGGCCGCTGTACCAGGATCGGTTTTTGCAATAACATTTATCTGATTTTCAACAGGGACTGATTGTAATACCTGGTATGCGCCTTCCTCCTCACCAGGAGCGGCAAAGACAGCAACTTTCGCGCCGCGCAAATAGCCACCCTCTCCTGTAAGCCACTTTATTATCTCTATGAAATTCTCAGCAGGCCAGGTCTTACCTATCCAGTTTGCTGTTGGTCCAACGGCCAAGACTTTCTCGCCTTGCGGAATAAAGGTTTTAGCAATAACCATTTGTTCCGGAGTAAACCATAATTTCGGAGCCGGCACAGCGTTCAATCTCATAAGCTGCGCTGCCTGTTCGACTTTGTGGCTGTTTTTATCAATAGATGGGCCATAAATATAGCGTTGTTTCGCCAGAACCGTTCTGGATACAATGGAATTTCTGAAATCAATCACCATGTCCCATTTTGTGGACACGGTCTTTTTCCAGAGTTTAAACCAGTGCTTATGGTTTTTTTCTTTTTTTAAGATAATAAGGTCATCCAAGTTCGGATACCCTTCAAACAAGCTGGATGGTAATGGGCCACACACAATTGTAACCCTTGCATTGGGATAAGTCTCGTGTATATGGCGCAATAGCCCTGTTGAGAGAACGGCGTCACCAATACGTGTTGATGTAATGAAAAGTATTCGCATAAAAACTTTGTAAATTATTTCACTTATAGACGTTTTAAGACTATTTTAATGACATGACAACGCCAGATAATAAAAATGCCTCTTTCTATGTCGAACTTCCGTCGCGTGGCCTCATCGAAATAGAGGGTGAAGAACGCCATGCTTTTTTACAGCGCCTCATAAGTAATGACATAGACCTGTTAAAAACTCAGCCCGCAATTTATGCCTGCCTACTGACACCTCAGGGAAAATTTTTGCATGATTTTTTCGTCACAGAAGGCCCGGATGTTTTACTGATCGACTGTGAAGGTCATGCTCGTGCACAGGACTTATATGAGCGCCTTCAGAAGTACAAGCTGAGGACAAAGGTTAATATTTCTGTAGAACCCGCAAATCATGTTTATGTCTGTTATAATGCACAGCCAGACCCCGGTTACCTTGACCCAAGACATGAAGATCTGGGCTGGCGCTCTTATATACATCCTGAAAATGCAAAGCAGGGCGAATTTTCCTCGTGGGATGAAAAGCGGATCGCGCTTGGCATTATTGACGGCTCTCGCGATGCGGTAGTTGAAAAATCCACATTGGATGAGCTTAATATCGAAAAATTTAATGGCGTGTCCTATACAAAGGGATGTTTCGTTGGGCAAGAGCTTACTGCCAGAATGCATCATAGAGGATTAGGCAAGAAACATTTGAAAGTTGTGCAAGGTGAAACGCTCCCGCCATCACACACTGACCTGAAATCCGAAGACAGCAAGTTGGTTGGGGAAATGCGCTCTTCATCTGGCGATAAGGGGCTGGCTCTTCTTAAAGATGATTTTGACGGGGAGTTTGATGAATATCAAATACGTATTCTGGGATAGTGACAACACACTTGTTGATACGGCGCTCCACCACTGGAACAAACACTTTAATGTCCTGCAAAACGGCTATGGAATTGTCCTTGACGATATCTATAAAACGCGCGTCTATGAAAATAATGGCGGACAAAACTGGGACTGGATGAGCGCTGAAATCGGCCTTTGTGAAGATAAACAGGTTTATTTGGATAAAATTGATGCCTGGTATCTGGATAATGCAGCGCAAATAGAGTTGCGACCTGGCGTTGCCTACGCCCTTAATAGCTTTAAGGAGCACAAAATACCACAAGCCGTTGTGTCAAACGGGCGGCGCAGGTCAGTTATGGCTGCCCTAAAAGCCAAAAACCTTGACGGATATTTTGAATTTATCCTGTGTAAGGAAGATTATGAGGGGCGTAAACCAGATCCAACGCCCTATCTGACAGCCATGAAGAAAATGGAAAAGGTGAAAAAAACATCTATAAATCCAAAAGACTGCCTTGTGATTGAAGACGACCCCCTGGGCGTTCAGGCCGGAAATGCGGCTGGGATGAGAACTCTCCACAGAAAGTTACATGAGGAGCAATCCACATCGTCACATGCGGATTTCGTGGCCTATGCGGAAAACGACTTTAGAGACATTCTTACCAAGGAATTTCTTCGCCTCTGAAATTCAGGAATTTACCACTGTCATAGGTGCTGAGCCCTGAAATGACATGCACAATCCCATCAACGCTCTCTTCTGTTGTAATAGGCGCATTTTCACCACCCATATCTGTTTGAACCCATCCCGGATGCATCACGATACAGGTGATATTATCTTCTTTAGCATCACTGGCTATACAGTGCATCGCCATGTTCACGGCTGTTTTCGATGTACGGTAAAATATGTTACCGCGGCTGGCATCTTCGATTGATCCCATTAGCGACGATATTGTTATCAGCTTTGCCTCTTTTGCTGCTTTTAAATTTGGATAAAAGGCTTCCACCATTCGAACAGGGCCTATTGTGTTGGTCGCCAGCGTTTTTTCCCAATCAGAATAATTCATAGTTCCCAGCTCTTGATTATGACCGCCATAAATTCCGCCATTATTTATAAAAATATCAATTGGCTCATTCCCTATTTCATCTTTCAGGCGTTTGATAGAAGCAGGGTCAGTCACATCTAGCTGATGAATATGAACATTCCCTTCAACAGATTTCAGATCAGACGCTTCGGATGGCGTACGGCACAGTGCATAAACCTTAAACTCTTCGTTTGCATAATGTTTGGTGAGTTGTAACCCGATGCCTCTATTGGCACCTGTGATGAGAACTGTCGTCATAATCGTTTAAAACCTTTATCGTAATTTTGTCATGAAATGATGCATATAGGATATTTGCCAGAAAAAACGAGGCCTTATGCCGCTTTTTTTGCTTGCGTGGTGTCCTTTTCAGTCATGATTTTTGCCTGTGCGGCCGCCAATCTGGCAATCGGTACACGGTAAGGTGAGCACGATACGTAATCAAGCCCCACTTTTTCACAAAACTCAATTGAGACCGGGTCACCACCATGTTCACCGCAAATTCCAAGCTTTATATCGGAGCGTGTCGCACGTCCTTTTTCGACTGCTATTTCCACCAATTGCCCTACACCACTGCGATCAATAGACACAAATGGGTCCCTTTCAACCAGTCCACGCTCTGTATAATATGGCAGAAACGCGCCCGCATCATCACGCGACAACCCCATAGTTGTTTGGGTCAGGTCATTTGTACCGAAGCTAAAAAATTCAGCATCATCTGCAAGCTCATCTGCCGTCAGAGCAGCGCGCGGAAGCTCTATCATTGTGCCAACCAGGTAATCCACACGCTCGTGCTTTTCATTAAAGACTTGTTCAACTGTTTCTGTAACAAGCTTTTTCATAGCTTTAAGCTCAGGTGAAAAGGCAACAAGAGGGATCATTATCTCAGGTTTGGCTTTTTCTACCAGCGCAGCCTCAATAATGGCACGCACCTGCATCGCATAAATTTCAGGATATGTTATCCCTAGGCGACATCCTCTGTGTCCCAGCATAGGGTTGGTTTCGTGAAGCTCTCCCAAACGTCTTTTAACATTTGCCTCGCTTACGCCCGCTATCTCTGCAAAGTTTTTAACATCGGCCTCCTCTTGTGGAAGGAACTCATGCAATGGAGGATCCAACAACCGAATTGTCACGGGCAAGTCCTTCATAACGGAAAATATTTCTTGAAAATCTTTACGCTGTTCAGGGAGAAGATGTTTCAGAGCTTCTTCCCGTTTTTCTGTATTTTCCGCGAAAATCATTTCACGCACTTTTTGTATGCGTGATGGTTCAAAAAACATGTGCTCGGTACGGCAGAGACCAATTCCCTCGGCACCAAATTTGATTGCAATTTTTGCATCCGCACCAGTTTCTGCGTTTGTGCGTATTTTCATACGTCTTTTGCTATCGGCCCATTCCATGATTGTTGCAAAATCGCCGGATAATTGAGGCTGTAATGTTGCCACCTCACCCTTCATTATTTCTCCGGTTGTTCCGTCAATAGTCAGGGTGTCACCCTCATGCAATTCCAGCCCTGCAGCTGAAAGTGTTTTTTCTTTCATATCTATACGAACGCCTCCTGCACCGGCCACACATGGGCGGCCCATACCACGCGCTACAACTGCCGCATGCGAGGTCATTCCACCACGTGTAGTTAGTATACCTTTTGCAGCATGCATACCGTGGATATCTTCAGGCGATGTTTCTATACGGACAAGGATGACATCCTCTCCACCTTTAGCTTGTTTCTCTGCCTCATCTGCCGTGAAGAAGATTTTGCCAGACGCAGCCCCCGGCGATGCGGGCAGTCCACGCCCCAGAACCTCGCGATGAGCAGCAGGATCAAGTGTCGGGTGCAAAAGCTGGTCAAGTGCACCCGCCTCCAGCCTTAAAATAGCGTCATCTCTTGTGATTAAATTTTCATCAGCCATATCGACCGCAATTTTCAAAGCGGCCGCCGCTGTTCTTTTGCCTGTCCTGGTTTGCAGCATATAAAGCTTTCCTCTTTGAACGGTAAATTCAATATCCTGCATATCCTTATAATGTTTCTCGAGTTTAAGGCGCACATCATCCAGTTGTTTGAAAACATCCGGCATAGTCTCTTCCATACTGGGCAGGTTGCTACCTTCTTTTTCACGCGCCTGCTTCGTTAAAGATTGCGGTGTCCTGATCCCTGCCACAACGTCTTCGCCTTGCGCATTAACCAGATACTCCCCGTAAAAATAATTTTCCCCAGTCGAAGGATCACGCGTAAAGGCCACCCCTGTGGCACAGTCTGCGCCCATATTCCCAAAAACCATAGCCTGAACATTAACAGCAGTCCCCCAGCTCTCCGGTATAGTGTGAATACGTCTATATGTCACGGCGCGTTGTGTCTGCCATGACTTGAAGACTGCGCCAATAGCGCCCCATAACTGTTCCTGCGGGTCTTGAGGAAAGGGTTGTCCAAGATCAGCTTCAACGAATTCCTTGTAATCTGAAACGATGTCTTTCCATTGGGCGGCGCTAAGCTCTGTATCTTCTTCAAAACCAAGATCCTGTTTTGCGTTCTCAAGAATTTCCTCAAAATCGTGATGCGACAGACCCAGCACAACATTAGAATACATTTGGATGAAGCGGCGGTATGAATCCCATGCAAAGCGATCATCACCCGAGGCTTTTGCAAGCCCTTCAACCGTTTCATCATTCAAGCCCAGATTAAGAACAGTATCCATCATACCGGGCATAGAGACCCTCGCCCCCGACCTGACAGAAACAAGAAGCGGGTTTTTTGTGTCCCCAAATTTCATACCAGTTTCTTCTTCGATTGAAGAAAGGGCTTTTTCGACCTGGCTTTTCAATTCTGCCGGATAGTTTTTTTCATTGTCGTAGAAATATGTGCAAACCTCTGTAGAGATAGTGAAACCTGGCGGCACGGGTAAATCGAGTGAGGACATTTCCGCAAGGTTTGCGCCCTTGCCTCCAAGTAAATTTCTTTGTGATGCATTTCCGTCAGTTTGACGCCCGAAAGAATAAACCCATTGTGTTGCCATTGATGACTTTTCCTGTCTCGTTTGATTTGTGAAGCGATTTCAAAAGTCAGTTTAAAGCCTTTACCAGCATAAGACAAAGGTCATCATCAATCGGGCGCATTTCCATTGGGGATATTAATTCCCTGTCATATGTCACTCCCGCACCATCCGGAACATACCCCAATTTGACGTACAGCCTTTGTGCGGGGCCGAACCCTGAATGGAGGGCCACACTTATACCAATATCACTATAGCCCAGTTCTCGGGCATACTCTTCACAATGCTTTATCAATGCAGTTGCAAGCCCTCTTCGTCGCTGGTCAGGCACTATCTTTAAATCCTGGATCGCGGGAATATCAAGCTTATCGAATAACACATAACGGGGCTGGCCGTTAAATATACAGCTGCCTGCCGCAAGACCTTTTTCTTCGATGATAAAAATGATCCGTGTCCCCTCTTCCACGCACTTCATGTTTCTTAAGAGGTCATCTTCATAGGCCGTTTCCCCGCAGGACGCACATATATCTTTTAGTATTTGTGCATCGCCTGCAGAGCTTTTTCGAATCTGTAATGTTTTCTTGTCCGTCATGATATATTCAGCTTACTAACTTATACCTGTCACGTTTACTCTAAGATATTTTTGACTCAACAAGTAGGTTTTTAATCATTTAACCCCACGCCAAGGGTTTTCACGAAAAGCTTTTCACGTTATATCTTAATTCAAGACATTCGTAATCTAAGGAACTGAATAAGACTATGACACAAGCTTCGCCCGCCAAAAAGACAAATGACACGCCAACAGTTGATATGAAAGATATCGTTGCCCTTTGCAAGCGGCGTGGCTTCATCTTTCAGGCCTCGGAGATTTATGGCGGACTCAACGGTTTTTGGGATTACGGTCCATTGGGTGTAGAGCTAAAAAACAATATTCGTGACTTGTGGTGGAAAGCAATGGTCACAACACCACCTATCGGACCTGATGGTGAGCCTTTGCAAATCGTTGGGTTGGACAGTTCGATCATACAAAACCCTAAGACATGGGTTGCATCAGGCCACGTCGGAGGGTTTTCAGATCCTATGGTTGATTGTCGTCAGACAAAGCGTCGTTATCGTGCTGACCATCTTGACGTGTTGAAACCTAAAGATGGAGAAGGTCACTGGCTGGCCGTGCCGCAGGATGATGATGAGGGCGTTGCGGAAAAGCGCGTTAAGAAATTCGGTAAAGGTAAATCGATCGGCGCTTATGAAGGCACACCCCTGCCTGAAATAAGCACATCCGACTATGATAAAATTATCGGCCCAGATGCCTCAGAGCCCGGCACACTGACCGAGCCAAAAGAATTTAACCTTATGTTCGAAACCTATGTCGGCGCAACACAAAGTGAGGACAGCAAGGCATATCTGAGACCGGAAACGGCACAAGGCATATTCCTGAACTATAAAAATGTGCTGGACAGCAGCCGTGTACGTGTTCCTTTCGGCATTGCCCAGATCGGCAAGGCTTATCGTAACGAAGTTAACCCGCGTAACTTTGTTTTCCGCTCCCGTGAATTTGAACAAATGGAAATGGAATGGTTCTGCCACCCTGACGATGCTAAGGAATGGCGTGAATTCTGGATTGCCGAACGCAAGCGTTGGTGGGAATCCATCGGTATAAAATCAGAATCAATGATTTTGCGCGAACATGATCGTGACGAGCTTTCACATTACGCCAAAGAAGGTGAAGGAACATTGGATATAGAATATCAGTTCCCATTCACTTATCCGGGCTTTGGGGAACTGGAAGGCATTGCCCACCGCTGTGATTACGATTTGACCCAGCATCAGGAACATTCAGGCACAAAAATGCAATATATCGACCCTGACGACAATCAGAACAGATATATTCCGCACGTGATTGAACCTGCATCGGGTCTGACACGTGCGGTTTTGACGGTATTGTGTGAGGCCTACACTATTGATCCTAACCGCCCATCAGGCATGTATTTAAATTTCAAGCCGTCCGTTGCACCGAAAAAAGCGGCAATCCTGCCACTGGTTGCCAAGGACGGAATGCCGGAACTTGCGACCAAACTTTATATGGATTTACGCGAAGACATGGCGGTTGACCTTGATATCAAACAAAATATCGGCAAAAGATATGCGCGTCAGGATGAAATCGGCACGCCTTTTTGTATCACAATTGATGGGGATACCTTAGAAGACCAGACAGTCACGATACGTCACCGCAACACAATGGAGCAGGAACGAATTCACATGGATAAGGTAAAAGATTACCTTATTGAGCAGCTGGGTAAGATGGCCTAGAGCATTCTCTTGATCTATCGTTTTCT
>Ga0066376_10003228_pt1 | contig 14761 bp, 9 predicted proteins | sample Knorr_S15_td_Bot_FD_77009 | JGI IMG/M metagenome (GOLD analysis project Ga0066376, IMG submission 77009) | Marine microbial communities from Southern Atlantic Ocean transect - Knorr_S15_td_Bottom_ad_5009_LV_A | ecosystem: Environmental > Aquatic > Marine > Oceanic | place: Southern Atlantic... | reverse complement strand
CGAAGTGCTGTACGGCATTCTGGGGGCCAGCACCCGGCTCGGCGATCCCGACGCCGCGACCGAAATGATGCGTATCTATAATGCATGGCTGGCCGATTTCTGCGACACCCATCCCGAGCGTTTCGCCGGCATCGCGTGTGTCCCCAATCACGATATTCCGGCCGCGGTCGCCGAAGTCGAGCGGGTCGCTTCGCGCGGCGGCGCCCGTGGCCTTGAGATCGCCAACAGTCTGGATATGCTGCCGCTTTACCATCCGGACTGGAATCCGCTCTGGGCGGCGGCCAACGCCGCCAAGCTGCCGGTGCATGTGCATACCATCGGCGGCGCAAAAACCGATACCTCCAGTTTCGCGCCGATGCAGCAGCGCCAAGCCTTTGCGGTGCAGATTACCAGCTTCCAGATGGGCATGTCGCGAATCCTGATGGAGGTGATTTATGGCGGCGTGCTGGAATCCTATCCCGATCTGCGCCTTGTTATCGGCGAAAGCGGCATCGGCTGGATTCCCTATGTTCTCGAACATATGGATCTGGAATGGGAGGAACAGTTCGGCGATCTGACCCTGACCATGAAGCCGTCCGACTACTGGCACCGCCAGTGCAAGGCGACCTATCAATCGGACAAGGTGGGTCTGCGGCTGCTCGATCTGCTGGGCGAGGACAATATCATGTGGGGGTCGGATTTTCCCCATCCCGATGGAATCTGGCCCGACTCACAAGAGTTCCTGGCCCGCGAGGTCAGTCATTTGCCCGAATCGGCCCGGCGCAAGATCACCTATGACAATGCCGCCGCCCTGTACGGGTTCCCGCAGCATTAGAGCAAATCAGGATTGATGGGAATCGCCAGAGGCGATTCACGTTGATCCTGTTGCTTTGCTCGCCTTATTGAAAGCGAGCGTTCTCAAGACAGCCGGTAGATTCTGGCCGCGGTGCCGTGGAACAGTTTTTCGCGGTCCGCGGCTGGCCGGGCGGCGGTCATTTTCTTGAATGAATTCCACAGGATGTTGTAGCTACAGCTCACCATATCGACCGGGAAATTCGATTCGAACATGCAGCGCTCGACGCCGAATCGCTCGATCGTGTAGTCGAAATAGCGCTGTGTCGCATCGACCAGTTCCTGGCTGGTCGGCGGCTTGGGCCGGTTTTCCCAGCCAAAACCGTTGAATTCCATATTGAGCCCGCCGAGCTTGGCCATGACGTTGTCGCAGGCTGCCAGCGCGGCGATGTCCCGGCTCCAGCTCTCGAATATCTCCTCGCGCTTGCCGGCATAGGGGCCGGTGCAAAGCGGGCCGCCGAAATGGTTCAGAATGATCGTGGTGTCGGGAAACGCCCGGGCCAGGTCGGTCAGCCCGGCGATCTGCGGATGATAGCACCAGCCCTCGAAGGTCAGGTCGCGCGAAGCCAGCTGGGCGAAGCCGTCGCGGAAGGTCGCATCGAGATAGAGATGCTGGACCGGATTTGTGCGGGCATTGGGAATCTCGTCGCTGGCGTCCCAGGTGACGCCGTGGCGGATGCCGCGAAACCGCCCGCCGCCGGCGGCGATCTGCGCGTCCAGCACATCGCCGACCGGCGCCCCCAAGGTGAGGTTCGCGGTGCCGATGATACCGGCCGCGACGCGCGTCTTGCCATACAGGCCCGATGCGCTCATCGCCGCGATGCCGTTGACGAATTCGGTCTCGCCGATCACCTTCATCGCCTCGTCGCCATCGGCCTTGTACATGGCGCCGCATTCGATGAAGACGGTCGAGACGATGTTGTGGCCGGCGTTCAGATCGGCCTGGATATCGTCCATCAAATAGCGGTCGGCGACCCGCTCATGGCGGAATTCCCATAAATGGTGATGCGGATCGCAAATCGGCATATCGGCTTCCAGGGTTTCTTCGGTGATCAGTGCGAGCCAGTCGCTATTGCGTGCCATGCGGTTGCTTCCTTCAAGGGAACAAGAGGTTCGTTAGTACGGCTTTTCGCCGGCCAGGGTGATCCGGTGCAGCAGCCGCTCGAACCCGCCATAATCGTTGATCGGGTTGTGCTGGGCCGCCCGGTTGTCCCAGAACGCGATGGTGCCGACTTGCCAGCGTAGCTGGCAGGTGAATTCCGGCCTTGTCTGATGCTGGAACAGGTATTGCAGGATCGGTTGGCTTTCGGCTTCGGTCATGTTCTTAAAGCGGATCGTGTGGGCGAAATTGACGTAAAGGCTTTTGTTGCCGGTAACCGGGTGGGTTCGCACCACCGGATGTTCGGCTTCGGTCGCCAGGCCGCTATTGTCCTTGGCGGCATCGGCGCGGCGGTCCTCTCTGGATGCGGCGGCGCCGGGCTTGGCCGCGCTGTTTACGCCGACAAGGCCTTCCAGCATCGCTTTCATACCGTCCGACAAGGTCTCATAGGCCATGTTCATATTGGCCCAGATGGTATCGCCGCCATGCGGCGGCAAAGTCCGGGCGAGCAGCATCGAGCCCATTGGCGGCCTTTCCAGATAGGCGGTGTCGGTGTGCCACAGCCCGCCGAAATTCAAATTCTCGTTGGCCCGCTTGAGAACCGGAACGATGTCGGGAAAGTCCGGCAATCCCTGAACCATCGGATAGGGCAGAATGTCGGCGAAGTTGTGGGCGAAGTCGAGGAACTGTTGCAAGGTCAAGTTCTGATCGCGGAAGACGATGACCATATAGCGGTGCAAGGCGCGCCGGATTTCGGCCACGCATTGCGCGTCCAGCGGCCGCGATAGATCGGCACCGGTTAACTCCGCGCCAATCGCGCCCGCCATCGGGTTGGCGGTAATCCGTTCGAGCAATTCTCCCACCCTTTTCGTATCAGTTGTAATCGACCGCGCCCTTCGGCACGGTGATATCGAACGTACCCAGGACCCGAACGACCGCGTGCAACCGCGCCGCAAGGTCGTCTTCGATGAACAGGAACCGTGCCGAGATGCCGCGCGAGTTGTTTTCCAGCACCTCGGCCCAGGCTTCGAACTCGAACAGATCCTCGCTGGTCAACGGCAACTCGTAGCGAAAGGCGAAGCGTTCGCCAACCGGTGGCGCATCGTCGTAAATTTCGATTCGCAATCCGCTTTCGCTCCAATCGATGACCGCATGCGGGGCGCCGTCGATATGGACCGTCGCTGCGGTGCCATCGACGCGCTGGCTTAGCCGGTCGCGTTGGAAAATCGCGCCGAAATATTGTTTAAGTCCCATGACCCATCTCATCCGATTGACGGCTGCAATGCAATCCGTCTTACAATAAAACGCGCCGGTCTCATATCACCCCTTCTTTGTGCAGCCGGGTCAGCGCGCCATCGTCGAGGCCGCACAAATCGCGCAGCACCTCGTTGGTATGTTCGCCCAACTGCGGCGGCGCGGTGATATCGACCTTGGACCCGGACAGCTTAATCGGGCAGCCCGGCGTGTGATAGACGCCGTCGCGCGGCGGGTAGTCGATTTCGACCATCATTTCGCGTTCGCGCAAATGCGGGTCGGCGATCACTTCGCCGGTGTCCTGAATGGCGCCCGATGGCACGCCGGCATCGCCCAGCAGCCGCATCAGATCGTGCTTGTCCCTGGTGCGGGTCCAGGCTTCGACAATGGCGTCGAGCGCTTCGCGGTTTTCCCAGCGCGCATCGGCGGTGGCGAATCGCGGGTCCGCCGCCAGTTCCGGGCACCCCAGCACGCCAAGGAAGGCGTCCCACATCTGTGGCTGCACGAAGATGAAGATGTAATCGTTCGCCGCCCCCGGATGGCAAAGATAGGCGGTGCCGGGCACGGTTGTTCCCAACTGGTTGCCGGTGCGTTCGCGCGGTTTGTCGAAGCGCTGGTGATCGCGGATCGCCACCCGCATCAGATTGACGACCGCGTCCTGCATCGACACTTCCACCTGCTGCCCGCTTCCGGTGGCGTGGCGCTGCTGCAAGGCGGCGAGGATGCCGATCGCCAGATGCATGCCGGTGCCGGAATCGCCGATCGCCGGCCAGATATAGGTCGGCGGCCCGCCGGGATGGCCAGTGACGCTCATCGCACCGCCCATCGCCTGGGCGATCGGCTCGAAGCTCTTATAGCCGCTATAGGGGCCATAGGTGCCGAACCCCTTGATGGTGGCGTAGATGAAGCGCGGGTTGATTTTCGCCAGCACGTCGTATCCCAGCCCTAGCCGGTCCAGCGCGCCGGGCGAAAAATTTTCCACCAGCACATCCGATTCGCCGACAATCCGTTTGAACAACGCCTTGCCCTCGTCGGTCTTCAGATTGAGGGTCAGGCTGCGTTTGTTGGCGTTGAGTACGAGAAAAAACAGACTGTCGCTGTCCTGGTCGCGCTGCACGACGCGGGCGACATCGCCGCTGCCGGGCTGTTCCAGCTTGATTACCTCCGCTCCCAGCCAAGCCAGTATCTGCGTGCAAGCCGGCCCCGCCTGATTGTGGGTCATATCGATAATCCGGATCCCGTCCAGCGCCTTGCCCATTCGATTGCTCTCCCTTTTCATGCGGTAAATGCGGCAACGCGCCACGCTAGCACTCACGGCACGCTATTTTCGATTAAATTCGTCTTCATCTGCAACCGGCGCCACAAAACGTTTTTTTCCTTATCATCCCTACACATTTATTAACATTGTGGCGGGCGGAACGGTCCTGCCTTGGCAAAGTAAACAGGAATATATTCAAATTATAGAAAAATGTCAATGACCAATTTTGGCCCGCCATGCAGCCAACGCCGGACCGCTCATGCCGCCCGGCATCATCACATCCGTCAACAGCAAATCGACGCCGTCCGCGCCGGCCAGCGCGGCAAAGGCCGTCTTGCCGTCTTTTGCGCGCAAGACCCGGTAGCCCAGACCATCGAGCAGGGCATTCGTCAGTTTCAGCAATTCAGGGTCGTCTTCGACCAGCAGGACCGTCTCGCCGCGGGCTCTGGGAATGTCCACGGGTTTTTTTTTGCCTTTGTTCCGGTTTCGGGCCGCCTATAGGGCAGGTACAAGCTTACCGTCGTCCCCTGGCCGACCGCGCTTTCGATCTCGACATGGCCGCTCGACTGCTGGGTGAAACCGAACACCATGGAAAGGCCAAGCCCCGAACCCTCGCCGACATCCTTGGTGGTGAAGAACGGTTCGAACACCTGGGCCAGGACGTCTGGCGGCATGCCGGTCCCGGTATCGCGCACCGCCAGCGACACATATTCGCCGGGCGTCACCTCGGTCCGCGCGGCGGCGTATTCGTCGTCGAGCCGCACTTTCCGAGTCTCGAAAGTCAGCGTGCCGCCGTCCGGCATCGCGTCTCTTGCGTTGACCGCAAGATTGAGCACCGCGCTTTGCAATTGCCCCGGATCTACATTGGCCGTCCAGGGACCCTCGCTGTGCTTTGCTTCGATGTCGATTGTCTCGCCCAATGTTCGCCGCAGCATGTCGAACATGTCCAAAAGATGTTCGTTCAAGTCGATCACCTTGTGCGACAGGTTCTGCTTGCGCGAAAAGACGAGAAGCTGGCGGTTCAACGCGGCACCGCTGAGCGCGGCCTTCGTCGCCGCCTCGGCCAGGGCCAGCAAATCTGCGTTGTCCTGGAGCCCCCCACCAGGAAATCGAGATTGCCGATAACGACGCCGAGAAAATTGTTGAAATCATGCGCGATGCCGCCGGTTAATTGCCCGACCGCTTCCATCTTCTGCGCCTGGCGCAACTGGTTTTCGGTTTCGCGCTGTTCGGTCACGTCGATGTTGACGGTGCCGACCGCGGTACATTCGCCGTCGGGCCCGAAAATCGGGAACCTGTGGACCCAGGTCGTCCGCCTAATACCGTCGGGAAAGGTCGTCTGGCGCTCCCGAACGGTTGGAACCCCCGCTTGGATCGCCATTTTTTCGTGCGCGACGCTGCGGTCCGCGAATTCCTTCGAGAAAAAATCGTGCGCCGTTTTTCCAATGCAATCCCGATCGCCGGCGTTCACCCATTCCTGGAATCTCTTATTTACGATCAGGTAGCGGCCTTGCATGTCTTTGAGGACGATCGTGGCGGGCGAGTTTTCGATGATGCCGCGCAGACGCTCCTCGCTCTCTTTCAGCGCATCGGCCGCCCGTTTGCGTTCGGTGATGTCGAAATGCCACACCATGGTGCAGTCCTGGCCGTCGAATCTGACCGGGCGCGTGTTCATCGAAACCCACAATTCCGCCCCGTCGATTCGCCGACGCCGGACTTGGAAATCAACCAGATCGACGTGGTTTTTCATGTTTTCATTGACCGCATGAAACTGATCGGGGTCGATCCAGGTTGCCACGATATCGTCGTCGACCATCTGCCTGGCGGACGAGCCGCCAAACATTTCCACCAGCGCGTCGTTGGCGAACAGGCGTTTGGCCTCCACATGGCCATCGACCCAGTCATGAGAAACGATCGCGACGCCAATCGGACTGTATTCGAGAATCGCGCGAAGGCTCTTCTCGCTGTCGCGAATCGCCTTCTCTTGCCGCTTGCGGTCGGTAATGTCGCACAGAAATACGGCGAAAACGGTTTCCTCGCCCAATTGAAGTTTAGAGATCGAAGCCTCGGCCGGGAATGTCGATCCGTCCTTGCGCAGACCGGCGATCTCTCCTCTGGCCGCCATCGGGCGGCTGATTCGCGACGATCGCTCGAAGGTGGTGATTTGGTCGCCATGCGCCGCCCGGAACGCTTCGGGAATGAGCATGTCGAGCGGTCGGCCGATCAATTCGGCCGCGGCATATCCGAAGATCTGTTCCGCGCCCTTGTTGAAGGTGGCGACGCAATGGTCTTTATCGACCATGATAATTGCGTCCGAGGCAATATCCACGATGCCCGATAAGCGCGCTTCTGAAGCCTGCTTTCCAGCTTGCGCTTGAAGTTGTTCGGTAACGTCCTGCCCAATGGAAAGTACGCCGGAGATTTCGCCGTTGTCGTGGAAAACAGGAAGGTAGCTATATCGAAGAATGGTGTTGGAACCTCCCGGTGGATTGATTTCCCGTTCCAGTACCGGTTGCCGGGTTTCCAGAACCTTCATCGCGATTGCATCGAGATTTTCGGTCGGCGTATCGCCATATAATTCCGTGAGCGTTTTGCCAATGTAGTTTTCCGGCTGGCCGCCCATGTGGTCCGACACCAGCTTATTCACGAACACATAGCGCCCTTGTGCATCCCGCAACGAGATGTAGATTGGCGCCGCATCGAGAATTGACTGCAACTGCGCCGTTTTTTCAGCAAGTTCACGTTCGGCCTGTGTTCGCTCGGTAACGTCGATGCCAAAAGTGCCGATGCTGACGATTGAACCGTCGGGAGACCTGATTGGAAATTTGGTCAGGGACCAGTCAAAAAATTGGCCGTCCGCCTTATTCCACCGCACCGATGTTTCGAGGGCCTGGTTGGTTTCCAGCACGAATTTTTCCGATTTGCTCAAACTCCCGGCGAACGTGGAATCGCCCGTGATCTCCAGCATGGTCTTGCCGATTACCTCGTTTGCGGGACGGCCGAACCATTTTTCGTGGGTTTTGTTGATCAGGACAAAGCGGCCCTTACGATCCTTCAAGGTCATGCTAATCGGCGCGTTATCGAAGAAATCGCGAAATTTTTTCGCTGGCTTTGGCCATGGCCAGCAAGGTTCGGATGCCGCGCGCGGTGACGGTCAAGCCGAGCGCGATCAGGGCGATGGTGAAGAGCGTTAAATGCCGGTGAGAATCCGGCCACAATTCCGGATTAAGTTGCGCGTTCTCCGGCGTCGCGCCGTACAGCGGCAACAGATGTGGGGCCAGAAGGTTGAAAGCATGAATTAATCCGATGGCCACCAGTACGGCGAAGAACGCGGCGTACCCGATTTTTCCGCCTTTCCAATCGAAACGGTGGCGGAACTCGAAGACGAGTTTGGCCGCGAAGAGGATTGTCACGATAATCGCGAGATGAAATCCCGCATCCAGCCAGTCAGTATGCCCGGTCATTCCAATCGATCCCCCCGCCACGGCGCCACGCGGCCATTTCCCAATGGAACAGCGTGGACGGTATAAAGGTTTGGTTTACATATCGTGAATATCAACGCCTTCGCGCCGGCCCGAGCGGGTAATAGCGGATCCCGTTCCGGAGCTTCGCGTAAGGAAAATCGGCTGGGTTGGCGCCGTGCCCGCCGGGCGCCAGGGCGGCGAAGGTGGTCTGCGCAATAGGGTCGAAATGGGCCCGGTAATGGCAGGTGCTTTTGAGCACGATGATGTCCTGTTCGGTCAGGACAATACCGAGATGTTCGAACGCGGCGCGGTCGAGCGCCTGGACCCGCCGGCTGCTGACCGCGACCCGGACGCCGCCGATCGACAGCAAGGCCGAAGGGCCGACATTGCAAGCCTTGCCCTGCGACACCGGGCCGGTGGTCAAATAGCGGCCGTCATTGACCGCGTGGACCGTAAAACGGCCGTGGAACGGCTCGACGCCGGGCAGATCGGTGCGGCCGCCAAGCGCCAGGTCCAGCTCCGCGCCGACCCCGGCTTGATGGGCCGCCGCCGCCGCCAATTCGTCCTTGACCACGCCGAACACCGAATTTTGCGCATCGTTGCGCACCAGGGCGGCCAGCATGCCGACCGTATCGGCGCTGCCGCCGCAGCCGGGATTGTCCTGGGTATCGGCGATAACGATGGGTTTTCTGGCGCTGACGGCGAGCCGCATGGCTTCTTGCACCGCTTCGTCGGGCTGGAGCAGCGGTTCGGCGAATTCGGCTTCGCGCAAGGCGATGTACTGGGCGATGTCGTCGGCGGCGCTATCGGCGGCTTCCTGGGTGCGCGCATGGGCGGCGACCGAGACGCCGCAATCATGCAGGTCGGCGGGCGGAAACCCGGCCAGATAGGCGAGCGATACCAGATCCTCGTTCATCCGCTCGGTGGTCGCTTCGACGACGCCCTTGGAGGGTTCGACCAGGGTGCATTGGAAGTTGAGCGGCAGCAGGAACGGTAATTGCCGCAACGCCCGTCCGGCGGGGCGCCCTTCGATCAGCAGCCGTTTCATCGCCGCCGACGCGCGCAGGCCGGTGGCGTGCTGATCGACATGGGGATAGGTGCGGTAGGGCAGGATGGCGTCTGCATGGCGGACCATCGCCGGCGTGACATTGGCGTGGTAGTCGAGGCTGATGACAATCGGTGTTACGTCGCCGATCACCGCCCGCACCCGGCGCAGCAATTCGCCCTCGCCGTCGGCATGTTGTTGCGATACCATCGCGCCGTGCAGATCCAGATAGACGCCGTCGACCGGCAAGGCCTGCGACAGCAGGGCGATGATTTCGCCGGCGATGCGCTCATAGGCATGGGCGGTCACCGTGCCGCCGGGCGTGGTGCTGGTCCACAGCAAGGGTCGGATTTCATGGTTGCCGTCATTGCCGGCCAGGAAGCCGGCGCTGGCAGAACCTTGTTTGACGAATTCGGCGACGATGTCATCGCCGCGCAGAATGCCCGGCCGGTCGGCCGGATGGGCGAAGTCTTCGTAATCGGTGACGCCGGGCACGAAACAATTTGTCTCGTGCATAAAACCCGCAATCGCAATCCGCGCCATTTCCCAATTACCCCCGCAATGCCGGCCGCCTTGACATCAGCCGTGGTTCATTCGCGCCGCTTCGCGGTCCATGACCAGGGCGACGCGGCCGATAGACTGGCGGCCCAGAACCACGGCCATGGCCTGCTGGAAATCATCCAGCGCAAAACAATGCGACACTTCCGGCTTGAGCCGTCCGGCTTCGAACCAGGCGAAAAGCTGCGCCAGCGAGGCTTTTATGCGGCTGGCGAATTGGTGGCGCATATCGTTGGGACTCCAGCCGACATAATAGCCCATGTTCAACCCGCAAACCGTGATGTTCTTGACCAGCAGGATATTGGCCGGGATCTGCTGGATGGTTCCGCCGGCGAAGCCGACCGGCATGATCCGCCCTTCGGGCGCAATACAGCGCAGCGACTGGGCGAAAACATCGCCGCCGACCGGGTCGTAGATCGCGTTGGCGCCAATGCCGCCGGTAAGGTCCAGCACCGCCTCGCGGAACGGCGCCTCTCGGGTGTTGATGACATGGTCGGCGCCATGCGCCGTGGCGAAGGCTGCTTTTTGCGCCGAACCGACGGTGGCGATCACGGTGGCGCCGAGGATCTTGCCGATTTCCACCGCCGCCATGCCGACGCCGCCGGCCGCACCATGCACCAGCAAGGTTTCCCCGGCCTGCAGCCGCAGCAGATGCGGCCACCTCAAGGCAGCGTAGGAGGTCGAATAGGAATTGGTAAAACAGATCGCGCGGTGAAATTCCAGGCTATCGGGGATCGCATAAGTATTGACCGCATGGGCGACCGCCTCCTGCGCAAGTCCGCCCCAGTCCAGGATGCACGCGACCCGGTCGCCGGTCTTGAAGGCGCCCACATCGCCGGCAATCTCGGTCACGATCCCGGCGGCTTCGGTTCCCGGCACGAAAGGCAGCGGCGGCTTGCGCTGATAGCGGCCGGCGACCACAAGGCTGGTCGCGAAGCTGATGCCGGCGGCCTGGGTTTTGATGCGCAACTGCCCGTTTTCCAGGGCCGGTCGCGGGCAGTCCTCGATCACGAGGTTCTCGAATTCGGTCCATTGGGTTACCAGCACGCCGCGCATCAGCCGATATCCAGCGGCCAGATCGGCCGGCGCAAATTCTTGAAGGGAAATTTTTTCGGATCGGGCGAGGTGATGCCCGCCGCATCGACCAGCATGACTTCGCGCGCCATCGGGCCGTAGGCGGCGCGGAAATGATGCGCCAATTTGACCGCGACGACCGATTTTTCTTCCGGCGTCACCCCGAAATGGACCAGGAACATCCGGTCGTAGGGTTGAAAGCGGTTGGAGATTACCACCGTCTCGACGCCGCCGATCTGCAGCAGCGCGCTGGGCCCCATCGCCGCCGCCATGCCGCGCATCATCGGTCCCTCGAAGGTGAATTTTCCCTCGGCCGAAACGTGTTTTACCATCCCCGTCATCTGAAAGGATGGCGTGACCGTGGGATCGAACTTGCCGCCAAGCGGCATGGTCAGTTCGGCCCCAACCCCGGCTTGCACCGCGGCCCGGGCGGCTTCGGGATAGCAGATCACCGCAAAGGCGGCGTTCTTCAATCCGCCCTCGACCATCGCTTGCAACAAAGCCGGGCTGTCGCCATAGCTGCCGCCGCCCGGATTATCGCTGAAATCGCCCAGCACGAACGGGCCGTTGCCGGGACCGGCGGCCTTGATCCGGGCCAATGCCGCGCTGGGCGAAAGATGGCCGATGGTGCGCTCATGGCGCGTGTCCCAGCCGAACTGGACGATGTTGTCGGCGATGTCGCGCGCCCGGCCGGGTCGTCCGTCATGGCTGACCGTAACGCTGGGCCCGGCATCGGCGATATCGGCCCAGGGGAAGCCCGCATTGACCGAAACCGCGAGGATGCCGTCTTCGGCTTCGAAGGCGCGGGCGCGGCGCAGCGCCTCGTTCATCGGGCCGTCATGGGTGGTGCGGCCATGATCGAAACCGTCGAGCTGTTCGCGCCGCCCGATCACGGTTCGCGCGCGGCCGATCTCGCCGTTCATCATCCGCCTGGCCAGACCGGCCATCTGTTTGCCGCGCTCATACATGTCGATATGCGGGTAGGTCCAATAGCTAATCAGGGCGCTGGCGTTATCGGCCAGCAGCCGGGTCGCGTTGGCGTGCAGATCGAGCGTCGCCAGCACCGGCGTATCCGAGCCGACGCGCTGGCGCACCGCCGCGACCAGCTCGCCTTCGGCATCCTCGCAGGTTTGCGTCACCATGGCGCCGTGCAAGGACAGGCAGATTGCATCGAAAGGGCCGTCTTTTTCCAGCGCGTTCAGAACGCTGGATTTCAAATAGGACCAACTTTGCGCGCTCACCCGCCCCGAAGGGGTCGCATCGGCGGCGATCGGTGCGACCAGATCCCAGCCCTCTTGGTTCGCGACATCCAGGACTCCGGCGATTTCGTTGTTGGTGCCCTTCAGCGCCGGCAGCACCGCGCCGCCTTCAAGGAAGACCCGCGCACGGTACGAATCCAGCGTCGTCGGCAGGATGCTGAAAGTATTGGTTTCGTGCTTGATCTGGGCGGTCAGTACGCGCCGGGTCATGATTGCAGGGCCTTCGGGTCGGGTATCGGCCGCTTTGTTGCCGGAATCGTCTGGAGGATTTTTTCCAGCGCCGCGGCCACGCCCAAGGTGAAGCGGTCGGCATGGCGCCGTGGCCCGACAACCTGCATCCCCATCGGCGTGCCGGTATGGTCGAGACCCAGCGGCAGCATCGTCACCGGATGCCCGGTCAGCGTGATTGCCGAGGCGACGCCGAGCCATTCGACGTAATTGGCGGTCTTCTGGCCGTTGATTTCATCGCAAAACAACTGTTCGAGCGGAAACGGCGGCACCGAATTTCCGGGGCATAGCAGTATATCGGCATCCGCGAAGAAGCGTTGCAGGTCGCGGAAAATGCGGGTCTGTTCGGCATTCGCCCAGGCGATCTGTTCCGCCGTCATCTCCAGCGCGGCTTCATAATTGCTCAGCACGTTGGGGCCGAGCCGGTCGCGCTGGTTGGCGTAGCGATCGGCGTGGGCGGCCAGGAAATGCACGCCGCGAATATACCAGAAGGCGTCCAGCGCGTGGGTCATGGCGGGGTCGCGCTGCTCGCAACTCGCAAAACTGGATGCGATCAGGCCGATCCGTTCCTCGAACAGGCGGGCGATACCGTTATCGACCGGCATACAGCCAAGGTCGGTCGACCAGGTGACTCGCAAACTGCTCAGATCGACCGGTTCGATGACGCCCAGCGCCGCTGCATCGACCGGTCCCGCCAGCGGGTCGCAGCAATCGTTCGCCGCCATGACCGACAGCATCAGCGCGCAATCACCGATGTTGCGCGCCATCGGTCCCTGTACGCCGTAAGTTGATAAGCCGATGCCGCGCATGTCGGAGGGTACCAGCCCCGGCGTGCCGCGATGCGAGACAATGCCGCAAAACGACGCCGGGGTGCGCAGGCTGCCGCCGGTGTCGGAGCCGGTGCAAAGCGGCGCCATGCCGGTCGCCAGCGCCACCGCCGAGCCGCCGGACGAACCGCCGCAGATGCGTTTGGGGTCGAACGGGTTGCCGGTCGCCCCGAAGACCGGGTTGGTGGTATTCGCCCCGGCGCCGAATTCCGGCGTGTTGGTCTTGCCGATGACGATGGCGCCGGCGGCGCGCAGCACGGCGATGATGCGCTCGTCCGTATCCGGCACGTTATCGGCGTAGAGCGGCGATCCGTAGGTCGTGCGCACGCCCTGGGTCACGTTGAGGTCCTTGACGCCCAGCGGCAGCCCGTGCAGCGCCCCCAGCGCGTCGCCGCGCATCACCGCGTCCTCGGCGGCGCTGGCCTCGCTACGGGCGCGCTCGAAACAGCGCGTCACCATCGCGTTCAGCGCGCCGTCCACCGCCTCGATGCGCCCGATGCAGGATTCGACAAGCTCGACCGGCGACAGGGCCTTGCGGCCGATCTGGCGGCGCGCCTCGCAGGCGGATAGATCGCAGGGTTCGCTCATCGGCTTGTCCTTATTTCGCGCGCAGTTTTTCCAGATCCGGCAGCGGGCGGGCGAGCCGCGCGTCGCCGGCAAACACGCCTTCCAGCGCCCTGGCGACGCTCAGAATGAAGCTGTCGCCATGCATCGGCCCGACGATCTGCAAGCCGAACGGCATCCCGGTGTGGTCCAGCCCGCAGGGCATGGCCAGGCACGGGTTCCCGGTCAGGGTCAGGGCCGACGTCAAGGCCGATGCGTGCATGTAGTTGCGCATCGGCTGGCCATTGATTTCGGTGATATTGCGTTGTTCGACGCCGGTCGGGACGACCGGCTGGCCGGGCGTGATCAAAATGTCGTAGCGGTCGAACAGCGTTTGAAAATCCCGGTACAGCGTGACATGTTCGCGGTTGGCCCAACCGATTTCCGCCGCGCTCATTTCAAGCGCCGCTTCCATATTGGCGACGATGTTGGGGCCCAGCATGTCCTTGTGTTCGCGGTAACGTTCGCCATGAGAGGCCAGGAACACCACGCCGCGCAGTATCCAGAACACGTCGAGCGCGCTTGCCATGCCGGGGTCGTGGGTTTCGCAAAGCCCGAACGCCGATTGAAACGCCGCCAGCCGTTCGGCGAATATCCGCCGCACCCCGTTATCGACCGGCACCCAGCCGAAATCAACCGATATAGCGACTTTCAAGCGGCCAAGATCGACCTCCGGCGACTCCCGGAAATTCGCGCCCTGGACATTGAACGACAACGGGTCGGCGGCATCGAAGCCGGCGATGACCGACAGCATCAGCGCGCAGTCCTGCGCGTCGCGCGCCATCGGTCCCAGCACGTTCAAATTCGTCAGCCCGATCGTCCGCTTGTCGGATGGCACCAGCCCGGTAGTCGGCCGGATCGCGGTGACGCCGCTGAAGGTCGCCGGTTTGCGCAGGCTGCCGCCGCTGTCCGACCCGGTGCAAAGCGGCATCATCGAACACGCCAAAGCCACGCCCGATCCGCCCGACGAGCCGCCGCAGGCGCGCGCCGGATCGAAGGCGTTGCCGGTGAACCCATGCACCGCGTTCATCGTCGTGTTGCCGCCGGCGCCGAATTCCGGCGTCGCCGTCTTGCCCAGCACGATGGCGCCGGCGCGGCGCAGCCTGGCGACGATCAATTCGTCCTTTTGCGGAATGTGGTCCTTGTACAATGGCGAGCCGTAGGTGGTGACCAGCGCCTCGGTGTCCTGCAAGTCCTTGATCCCCACCGGCAACCCGTGCAGCGGCGGCAGATCGTCGCCGCGCACCAATGCCTGGGTCTT
>Ga0066376_10003227_pt1 | contig 14766 bp, 13 predicted proteins | sample Knorr_S15_td_Bot_FD_77009 | JGI IMG/M metagenome (GOLD analysis project Ga0066376, IMG submission 77009) | Marine microbial communities from Southern Atlantic Ocean transect - Knorr_S15_td_Bottom_ad_5009_LV_A | ecosystem: Environmental > Aquatic > Marine > Oceanic | place: Southern Atlantic... | reverse complement strand
GTCCTGGGGGCCCTCTTCCTGGCTTTCATCATCACCCGGTTCGATGTTGATCTGAGCGCCACGTGGGACCGGGTTACGGGCGCCAACCCCTGGCTTCTGGCCCTGGCTATAGCCGTTCATTACACCACGTTCATCTTCCGCGGCGTGCGCTGGCGGCTGTTGCTGCAAAACACCTCCGTGCCGGGCGCATCCGTGCCGGGCATCCTTTACTGCAGCCAGTTGGTGCTGCTGGGCTGGTTCGCCAACTCCGTCGGCTGGCTGCGGCTGGGAGACGCCTACCGGGCCTACCTCTACCGGGACGAGCAGAATGGCTCCTTCTCCCGGACCATCGGCACCATCTTGGCCGAGCGTGCCTTGGACACCGTATTGGTGGCGCTGCTGATGATGGCCGCAGTGCCGTTCCTGCTGGACCGGGGCAACAGCGTGACCTGGATCGTGTTGGGCTTAGCCGTCTCGTTGGTCTTGGGGCTCGCGGTAATATTGGTGGCGATGACCTGGGCCAAAGGACTGCTACTGCGCCGGATGCCACCCTGGTTGGCTCTCCGCTACGACCGTTTCCACCAGGGGACGATGGGCAGCTTCCAGAGGTTGCCGCAAGCTACGGTGTGGGGGTTGCTGGGCTGGGCGGCTGAGATCGCCAGGATGTATCTGGTTGTTGAGGCGCTGGGCTTCGATATCAGCTTCGCTCTGGTCGTGTTTTTGACCTTGGCCAACTCGCTGCTCACCCTGGTGCCCACGCCGGGCGGAGTTGGGGCGGTGGAGTCGGGCGTTGGCGGGCTGGCGGTGCGTCTTTCCAGCCTGACCGCCACCGCGGCCGCCGCCTTGGTGCTGATCGACCGGGCCATAACCTATATCAGCGTGATCGTCTTGGGAGCAGTGTTATTCGTGGCGCGTCAGTCTATCTGGCGTCCCCGGCCGGCCGATTCCAACACGGTCGAGCCGTAGGGCTGGCATGCTGTATACCGCCAGTTTCTACCACCGAGAGCATTGGGAGGGGCAACCGTACCGCATATCCAGGGCCCATCCCCGAGGCCAGACGACCCACTGGGAAGTGCAGCCCTTCATGTATCCCTCTCGCCCATTGCTGACCGCCTACCGGGATGGGGCCTTGGACTTCGCCGGTCTCACCGAGCGGTACCGCGAGGAGCTACAGACCAACTACAACTGGGAAGCGGATTTCCAGGACTGGGTGGGCGCGCTCAAACCGGAAGAGGACTTCACGCTGCTGTGCTTCGAGCCCGAGGGAGAGCCCTGCCACCGGAGGGTGGCGGCGGCGTGGTTGCTGGAGATAAGGCCGGAGTTGGGTCCGGGCCAGATCAGATAGAGGTCTACCACTCGGAGCGGGCCGGCCGGGACATCAGTTCGGCCATGGCTTTTTGGGGCGACAGGCCGTCGAACAACACCCGCGACGCCATCTCGGCGATGGGCATCTCCACTCCCAGTTCTTTGGCCAGGACCAAGGCGGCCTGAGTTGCGTTCACCCCTTCGGCCACGTTGTCCATGGACTCCCGTATCTCGGGCCAAGACCGCCCCTTGGCCAGTTGTTCTCCCACGTACCGGTTGCGGCTGAGACGGCTGGAGCAGGTGGCAACCACGTCGCCCAGCCCCGCCAGCCCGGCAAAGGTCAACGGGTCGGCGCCGGCGGCGATGCCCAATCGGGTGATCTCGGCCAGACCCCGGGTGATGAAGGCCGCCTTGGCGTTCTCTCCGGCGTCCATGCCGTCGCCGATGCCGGCGCCTAGCGCCACGATATTCTTGAGCGCCCCAGCCAGTTCTACGCCCAGGACGTCGGCGCTGGTGTAGACCCGGAAGTTGGCCGACATGAGGGTGTTCTGCGCCTTCTGGGCCGCCTCGGGGTTTCGTCCGGCGATCACCGTGGAGGCTGGTTTGCCGTCGACGATCTCCTTGGCCAAGTTGGGTCCCGACAGCACACAGATGCCTGAATGGAGCTCGGCGGGCAGTTCATCCTCCAGCACCTGGCTCATTCGCCGGGCTGTGGGCAGTTCCAGGCCCTTGGTGGCGCTTAAGACGATGGTTCCCGGCTGGAGGTGGGTTTTGATGCGCTGTACGTTCTCCCTGAGCCGGTCTGATGGCACCGCGATGATCACCAGGTCGCTCTGCTGCAGGGCCGACTCGGGTTCGCTGGTTACAGACAGGAGGCCGGGGAAAGGTGAGTCGGGTAGGAACCGGGCATTGCGCCCTTCGGACGAAAGCGTCCGGGCTTCGTCCTCGGTGCGGGCCAGCAGGTTGACCGGGACCTTGTTCTGGGCCAGCAAAATGCCCAGTGTGGTCCCCCAGGTGGTGGCGCCGATGATGGCTGCTTGATCGCTCAAAGATAACCTGTCAAAAAAATCGCAGGCCGGTTTAGGGACCGGATGTGTCTAGTTTATTGGGAAAGATATGGCGAGTCGAGGCGCGTAGTAAGGGGATTACTCCACTTTGGAGGCGGGATGGCCCAACCGGCGTTCGCTGCCGTCGCGTATCCGCTGGATGTTGTCACGGTGCTGCCAGACGATCATGGAGCTGGCGATGAACCCGTAGACCATGTAGGTGCCGGAGTTCACGCCGGCCAACGCCAGGCCCAGAATGGCCAGCGCTCCGATCATCACTCCGACCACCGAGCCCAGGGAGATGTACCGGCTGAGCGCTGTGATGGTCAAGAACGTGGCGGTAGCGATCACCGCGGCCACGGGTACCATCAGCGCCAGGCCACCCAACGCCGTCAGGATGCCCCGGCCTCCCTTGAACTGCAGGAAAACCGGCCAGTTGTGGCCCACCAGAACTATGAGCGCCGCAGCCACCTCTGCGCCGTCGGTGTCGATCACGGTCCGTGCCATGATCACCGCAACCACGCCTTTCGCGATGTCCAGGGTCAATACCACGGCGGCCGACTTCACTCCGCCGGTGCGGAGCACGTTGGACATCCCTGTGCGTCCGCTGCCGTATTCCCTGACGTCCACACCCATCTTCAACTGGAGCAGCATGTAGCCCCAGGAGATGGACCCCAACAGATAGGCCAGGGGAAGGACCACGCTGTACTGAGCGGTCTCGGACTGCCCGTCCATGGTCAGCATGACTAGGACTACGCCGGCGATTATGAACGGGATGGCTATCGCCTGGAAGATGATGGATTTGGAACGTCTGTTCATTATCTAAGGCCGCCGACGCTAAAGCTGCCGTGGCGAAGCCAAGATGAGGGAAACCTATCTGGTCCTGAACACCAATTTCAGATGGGTGCGGTCAAAGCCGAATGTGTCGCGAATCTTATTTTCGAGATAGCGTTGGTACGTGTAGTGTACCAGTCCGGGGTCGTTGACCGTGAAAAGGAAGGTGGGCGGATTTATCCCAACCTGCTGCAGCCGGTTGATCTGCACCCGCTGGCCCCGGTGCTTCCTGACCACCGGAGGCATATGGTCGGCCAATGCGTCGGCCAGCATGAACTGAAGGTCCCGGGAGCGTATCAGCCGCATGCGCTCGGTCCAGAGGTCCTGGGCGGTGTCCATCAGGGTTTTGATGCCCTGGCCTTCGAGCGCCGATGTAAAGACGATGGGAACGTAGGGCATGAAATGCAGCCGGTCTCTCACAGTGGCCGCGGCCCGGTAGCGCGCGCCCTGGCCCTCGTCAGCGAACAGGTCCCACTTATTGATCACAATGATCAGCCCGCGGCATATCTCCCAGGCCAGACCGGCGATGTGGGCGTCTTGGGCGGTGGCCAGCTCGGAGGCATCGGTCACCAGCAGGGTGATGTCGCTGCGGTTGACCGCGCCAACGGCCCGGATCACGCTGTATTTCTCGATCCCCTTGGACACCGCACCGGGGCGGCGGATGCCGGCGGTGTCGATGACCACCACCTCGCGGCCGTTGTAGGTGATCTCGGTGTCAAGAGCGTCTCTGGTGGTGCCGGCGACCTCGCTTACGATGGACCGCTCCTGGCCCAAGATCGCGTTCAGCAGGCTGGATTTGCCCACGTTGGTGCGGCCCACGATGGCCAGGTTCAACGCTCCCTGCTGGTAGGTGGGGGCCGATTCATCGAGTTGCGTAAGTTCTTCTTCCGGCCCGATCGGGTCGGGTTCCATGTGGGCGGTCACCCGCTCCATCAGTCTGTGGATGCCGTAGTTGTGGAAGGCGCTGATGGGCTCCGGGTCGCCCATGCCCAGGCCGTAGAACTCGGGCGTTCCAAACTCGCGGGTGTCATTGTCCACCTTGTTGACGGCCAGCACCACCGGTTTCTTGGTGAAACGCAGTAATTCGGCGGCCGTGACGTCCGAGGGAGTCATACCTTCGACAACATCGGTCATCAAGATGATGACATCGGCATCGGCTATCGCCATCTCGGCCTGCTCTTGGACCAATTGCCGGATGACGCCTTCCGGATGGGGTTCCAGTCCGCCGGTGTCCAGCAATAGGAAGTGGTAGTCGTCCCACCAGGCGTCGGCCATCAGCCGGTCGCGGGTGGTGCCGGCAACGTCGCTGACGATGGCCTGCCTGCGTCCGATGATCCGGTTGAAGAGTGACGACTTGCCGACATTGGGCCGGCCTATGATTGCGACTATTGGGATGGCCAAATCAACACCAAATTAGGGCTCTGGGTCCTTTCCCGGTTCGTTTACCGGTTTGTTGAATAGAAAGGCTCAGTTCCCGGAGAGTAAAAATTCCAAGATAGCTTTTTGGGCGTGCAGGCGGTTATGTGCCTGGAGGAACGCCACGGATTGCGGATGCTCCAGCATGCCCGGCGGGACCTCTTCGCCGTAATGGGCCGGCATATCGTGCATGAACAGGGCCCCAGAATTGGCCCGTTTCATCAGTTCCGGGTCCACCGTGTAGCCGTGGAAAGCCGACTGGCGGGCCGCGGTCTCCGCTTCCTGCCCCATACTGGCCCAGACATCGGTATAGACCACGTCGGCCCCGGCCACCGCTTCCGCCGGGTCGATGAGGGTCCGCACTTGGACCGACGACCCATTGGCCCTGGCCCTGGCTGCTTGCACCGAGGCTTCATCAAGATTATACCCTTGCGGCGACGCGCTGGTGAAATTCATGCCCACGGCGGGCAACGCCAAGCACAGACTTCGGGCCACATTATTGCCGTCGCCCACATACGCCAAGCTAAGGCCGTCCAGGGTGTCTTTGTGCTCGTAGATCGTGAGCAGGTCGGCCATGATCTGGCAGGGGTGCTCCAGGTCCGAGAGTGCGTTCACCACCGGCACGCTGGCGTGTTTCGCCAACTCCACCAGCAGTTGGTGGTCGGAGACCCGGGCCACGATGCAGTCCACGTAACCGGAAAGCACGTTGGCAACGTCGGACACTGGCTCACGGTTGCCCAGGTCCACCTCTTGCTGTCCCAGGAACACCGAATAGCCGCCAAGCTCTTGGATGCCTACCTGGAAGCTCACCCGCGTTCGCAGCGACGGCTTGTCGAACAAGATGGCCACGGTCTTGCCGGACAGCGGCTTGCCGCCGGGTTGGCCCGATAGCTTGGTCTCCCGCGCCCGTTCGATCAGACTCCGTGTCTCATCGGGCGAGAGGTCGGTTACGGATAGAAAATCTCGTTTGCTGGGCATTTATGGGTACCTGGTCTCTGGAAGCGTTTTCTGAATGGCTTCTATCATTATAGGGGTTGCGCGAAAGTGTTAAAACCGGGCCGGTAATCACGGCAAACCAAGGCGTGGATTGCGCCTGGCGGACTATCTGCTATCATGTGTGGGCGCACGTCCCAAGCCTGGACTGGCTGCGGGCGCGATCAGTTCACTTTTGACCCAACTTACAGGTTCCACCTAAAGAATCGATCGGAGGGCAGAGCATGGCTAGCCCCGGTATCAGCCCAGGCATGAAGGCCCAAAAAGAGACGTTTGTCTGCGAGCACAATGTGGCGCCCCATGTGAGCAAGTTCAGCACTCCCGCCATGATCCAACTCATGGAACAGGCGTCCTCGGAAGTGGTCAATGGCAACTTGCAAGAGGGCGAACTATCGGTGGGAATCGAGGTGAACATCCGCCATCTGGCGGCCGCGGACATCGGAGCGACCATCGTCGCCCACGCGGAGCTGACCGAGATCGACCGCAACCGCCTGACCTTCAAGGTTGAGGCTTACGACGGCGACAAGAAGATCGGCGAAGGCACCCACAAACGGGCAATCATCAAAACCGGCGGTTAGTCCGACACGCCGGTCACCGGGCCGCAGTGGCCCGATTTCATCCTGGCCTGGAGCAGATAGCATGGCGAATATGGAGCATGTTCAACTCGTTAAGCGGGGCCGCGACCACGTAGCCCGCTGGCGGGAAGCTAACCCCGACGAAAACCTGGACTTGAACGCGGCCTACATGAGCTACGTTAGGGCGCCTCAAGTCGACATCAGCGGCGCCGATATCAGGGACTCTGACCTGATGGGCGCGGTCCTGCAACGGGCCAACCTGTCCGGCTGTTTCATGAACCCCTGTCACCTCTATCACGCCAACCTGAGAGAGGCCAACATGACCCGCGCCCGGCTGAACGGGGCCAATCTGCGCGGCGCAGACCTTCGCGGGGCGGACCTATCGGGAGCCGACTTGGACCGCGCTGTCCTGTCCGAAGCCAACCTGACCGGCGCGAAACTGGTCAATGCCAACCTTTCTAGGGCCAGCTTGTCCGGTGCCAACTTGACCGATGCCGACCTGACCGGCGCCAGCCTTGCGGGAGCATCGCTGATCCGGGCGAATATGACGAATGCGAAATGTACCGACAGCGACTTCTTCCAGACCCAATTCTGGAACGTAAACCTTACCGGGTCCGATCTGACCGGCAGCCTCTTTGGCTACTCTGTTTTCCAAGACTGCGACATGAGCGGCGCAAAGGGGCTTGATCAGGTACGGCACGACTGCCCCAGCACCATCGGCCTGGACACTCTGTTCCGTTCTCACGGGCAGATCCCTGAATCGTTCTTGTTGGGCGCCGGCCTGCCGTTGGCGGCCACCGAATTCCTGGCTGCGGCCAATGCCGACGCCACCAGCTTGAGAGAGGTCTTCATCGCCTGCACAGACCAGGATGAGGAATTCGCCAAGACTCTGCGGGACGACCTCCGGGTACTGGGAGTGCGTTGTTGGGTGTTCTCCCAGGTAGTGCGCGGCAACGCCTTGGTCGACCGGCATAGCGCCTCTGACCAAGAAGAGATCGAACGCTGGCTCCGAAATTACGACAAAATGGTGATCCTGGGGTCGGCCGCCTCGCTGGATGCAGAGACCATCTTGAACGACATCACGGCCGCCAAACAGATGCAGCTCTCCACGGAAACCTGGAGCCTGTTCTTGGGAGCGGTCGACGATTCTCTCACAGAACCAAAGGTTCGGACTGCCCGGAACCTGGCGTCCGAGCATGTGGTCTTCGATCTGACCGGCCAGCAAAACAACCGCGAGACCTACCAGAATGAGGTGGCCCGCTTGGCCGAGGCCCTGAAGCAGGACCAGCCTGCCAGCGACGGCATCCCCAAGGCAGACATCAGCGTGGACCAACTCTAGGCCAACGCAACCGATACACAGACCAAAGGGCCGTCCCGATTAATCGGGACGGCCCTTTTTTCGTGCCTCTTTCGTGCGTCTAAAATGACGCGGTCTATAATGGTTAAACAGATGCTTGAACTTGGGTCAGAGTGATGAATCAATTGGAGAAAGGCGCGCGGCCATGACACAACTCCGTGTTCTGGTGGTCTCCTTGGACCGCCTTTCCAGGGCCGGTCTGGCGGCGGAGTTGGACCGTCAGCCGGGTCTGACCGTGGTGGGGCAGGTGTCTGGAGACGAAGATTCGTTCCTGCCTCTGGACGTCTACGGCCCCGATGTCATCGTCTGGGATGTTTCCTGGGAATCGGCGTCTGCCTCCCGGAACCTGGGACGCTTACCCGACGGTCCCCCACCCGTGCTCGCGTTGGCGGCGACGGGGCAGCAAGCCGCTCAAGCCAAGTCGGCAGGGGCCCAGGCATATCTAAACCGCAGCGCAACTCCCGAAGCTCTGGCCGCCGCGTTGACCGCACTCAGTCACGGCTTACAGGTCACCGATCTCTCCCTGACCAGAGACCTTGGCGTTGCTGCTCCTGAGACCGACGGCGTCCCATCGCCTCTGACTCCTCGGGAGAACGATGTCCTGCGGCTGCTGGCCGAGGGGCTGCCCAACAAGGGCGTGGCATCTCGCCTGGAAGTGAGCGAGCATACGGTCAAATTCCATGTGAACTCCATCATGGGCAAGCTCAACGCCCAAAGCCGCACCGAGGCGGTCGCCTTGGCCACGCGGCTCGGACTTCTTCCCCTTTAACCTACCCGTTTTTCTAGGCCCAACCCTAGCCGAATGCGGGATGTTGCGCCCGTTTCCGGTTGGTAGTCTGGATATAAGCGGCATGATCCCCGCGAATCTCAACCGGCCAGCCGGGTCTACCATCGGCGGGCCGTTACCAGGAGCAGAACATGTCTACAGTATTGCCCGATCTATCAGATGCCTTGGCCGACGCCGTTTCTTCAGCGGCCGATGGCTTGGTCCGCGTGGAAGGACGGGACCGCCTGCCCGCCACCGGCATCGTCTGGGACGCAGAGGGACTGATCGTGACGTCCCACCACGTGCTGGAGCGCGACGAGAACATCAAAGTAGGGTTCCAAGACGGCGAGTCCGTGGCGGCCGAGCTTGTGGGCCGGGACCCGAGCACCGACCTGGCCCTGCTTCGAACGTCCAAACGAGGCTCCAGCGTGCCTGCGTGGGCCGAGGCAGACAGCCTGCGCGTCGGTCACCTGGCATTGGCGTTGGGCCGGCCTGGGGCGAGCGTCCGGGCCACCATGGGAATCATTTCAGTGTTGGGCCAGGCCTGGCGCACCCCTGCCGGAGGGCCCGTGGACCGGTACCTCCAGACCGACACCGTGATGTACCCCGGCTTCTCCGGTGGGCCGCTGGTCGACTCCCAGGGCCGGTTCGTGGGGCTGAACACCTCGGCGCTGGTGCGCGGGGTTTCGATCACCGTGCCGGAACCCACTATCAGGCGGGTGGTCCAAGACCTTGAGAAGCACGGCAGCGTCCGGCGGGCCTACCTTGGCATAGGCGCCCAGCCGACCCGCCTCCCCGACGCCTTGGCCAAAGAATTGGGTCAGGAGACGGGACTGTTGTTGGTCTCGGTGGAGCCGGGCAGCCCGGCCGAAGAGGGGAAACTGTTCCTGGGCGACACCCTCGTCACCCTGGGTGAGTCCCCCGTGCGGCACATGGATGACCTATTCAACGGCCTGGACGGCGAGCGCATCGGCAAGTCCCTTGCGGTCCGGATCATCCGTGGCGGGCAGTTGGTCGACCTGACCGTCTCACCGGTCTCCCATCCGTAGGGCGGCGATGATGACAACTCTACTACCCAAATTAAACTCCGATCTTGGTGAATTGGCCGACCGCGTGCGCCGCAGTCTGGTGCACGTGTCGGTGGGACGCAGAGGCTCTGGCTCCGGGGTGGTGTTCACCTCCGACGGGCTGGTCGTCACCAACGCCCACGTGGTGTCGGGCGGCCGGGACCGCAACAGCCAGACGAGCGAGTTTCAAGTAACGATGCCCGGCGGAACTACCGTGAAGGCGGTATTACTCGCCAAGGACGACGGCATCGACGTTGCCGTGTTAAAGATCGAAACGCCCGGGGACAAAACGCCGGAAATATTTCCCATCGATATGGGGGATTCCAGAAGTCTCCGGGCCGGTCAGTGGGTGATGGCCATGGGTCATCCCGGGGGCGTTGCCGGCGCGGCGGTGGCGGGGATAGTGATCGGCGCCGGCCCGGACCTGCCTGAAGCTCCGGGCAGCGGGAGGGACTGGGTTGCCGTGGACCTGGCGCTGCGTCCTGGACATTCCGGCGGCCCGTTGGTCGACCACCATGGCCGCTTGATCGGTATCAGTACTATCATGGCGGGCCTGGATGTCGGGATGGCTGTTCCGGCGCATGTGATCGAGGAGTTTGTGGCCAAAGTTGTGGCTGGAGACTTCGGCGGCGGAGGTGACTCGGTATTAGTGTGACCGCAGCGTCGTTAGCTCAGGTAGGGCAAACAAAAAGAGGCCGTCCCGACTTGTCGGGACGGCCTCTTTGTTACCTACGTTTAGGTGGGTCTGGTTGGCTACTAAATGTAGTCTTCCATCTCCATCATTCCGAGGTTGTCACGGCTCTGACCCATACCGACTTCCAGCGTCTGCTTGAATTCGGCTAGCATCTCGTCGCTAACAGCGCCACCGGCTTCGGTGGCCTGCTTCTTGAGGTTCTCGAATGCCCAGTTTTCCGTGTCACCGGTAGGCATGGAGTTGAAGAACTCACGCTCGAACACCGGCAGTTCGCCGGGGCCGAAGTAGCCCTTGCCCTCAATCTCGTATCCTTCGAGATCGTGAGTGCCCTTGCCCAAGACCTGGCCGGTCTCGGCATAGTGCGTCATGACGGTAGCCATGCCGTACTTCTGGATGGGGCAAACCTTCATGCAGATACCGCAGCCCAGATAGCGGGCCATGACGGGGCGGCAGCGCTTGAAGTAAAGCTTGTGCTTCTCGATGCCTCTCCACCACACCTTGTCGCGCATCAGGGCGCGGCCGGGGCAGCGGTTTACGCAGACCTGACAGACCTGACAGAAGGCATGGATGCCATAGTCGACGGGCTTGTCATGGACTACGTTGGCGTCGGTGGTGATGATCATGATGCGGCAGCGTGAACCCACGTGAGGGGTCAGCAGGTAGCCGCAAGCGCCCAAGGAACCAAGACCGGCTTCTACAAACATGGGGATGTAGGGGCCAGTGTTGTCGTTCGGGCTGTGGACCTGGGCTCGGTAGCCCAGACCCTGGATGAACTTAGCCATCTCCAGACCGGCCGCGCCCTCGGTGCGGTAGGTGCTGGAGTGGACGATCTCGGCGTCAACGCTGGGAATCGTCTGCGTGGGCTCGAAGTCCTGCTCGTAGGCCAAGCAGAGGGCATGGGGGAATTGGACCCAGTCCTTCTTCGATTGGTAGGTATACCGGTGGTCGTAGGCGGTGAAGCCCACTTCGATGTAACCGAGCTCACGGGCTTTCGCCTTGATGACTTCGGTGACATCTTCTCCGGTGGCTTCCGCCGAAGGCTCTTGGTCGCCGGTCAAACGGGCGGCCATGATCAACGGACGGTTAAGGTTGTCATGCTCTTTTCGGATCTCACGCATCTCTACGTGGGTATCACGGATAGTATTGGCCCAGTCACGAGAAGCTCTCTCTGTGATGTTCATGGTTTCCAGAGGATACTCGCGAGCGTACCAATCGACTTCGCGGTGATTCAGCGGAATGCCTGGTACGGTTTCCAATTCCTCAGGAACCGGAATCGTGACTTCGGCGTCACCTGCGTACATTCCAGGCCTAACGACCTCATGGCCGATCTTTAACATTCCTGTCCCTCCCAAAATAGTGTATCGCTGGGCTCGGGTTTTAGCCTTAACCCCAACATTAGCGGCGGCCTATTTATTTGTCAACCCTATTTCCTAGGCAATACAGTATTCGATTATCCAATATACTTCAAAAGGTTATGTGATATTTGCGAGCGTCGTAACTTTTTTTACGATGTCCCTTCTATGTCGCCTTTCAAAGCGACGAATATCGTTAGAACGGCCGCTACCCGCCCGTCCGGCGTGCGATCATCGCATCGGCAAGGGGACTGGCGCCGGACCGGATTGCAACGTCGACCAATGCAGGACGGCCCGATGCCAGGGCCCTTCCAACCGCTGGGCCGACATCGGCCGGTTTGTCCACATGCTCGGTATATGCGCCGATGGCCTCCACGACCTTGTCGTAGCGTATCGGCCGTAGGTCGGTCCCGACGGCCCGGTTGTAATAGGCCACCTGGAATGTCTTGTCGATGCCCCAGGTGTGGTCGTTCCCCAACACGGTGGTTATGTTGATGTTGTGCCTGATGGCGGTATCGTATTCCATAGAGTAGAACCCAAATGCCCCGTCCCCGGAGAACGCCAGTACCTTGCTATCGGGGTAAGCCAGTTTTGCGGCCATGGCGTATGGCACCGCCGCGCCTAGGTGGCTGAGCGGTCCCAACCTCTGGAACCTGCCCGGTTTACGGGCCTTCAAGAACGACCGGCCCCACTGCACGTAGTCGCCGCCGTCCATCACCAAGACCGTGTCTTCATCTATGTGTTGCTCCAAGTTGGTGTACACGTCGAGAGGGTGCATGGGCTCTTGTCCGTCGGCATGACCCCTCAGTTCCGCGTCCCAAGCTGCCGCATCCTTATTTAGTTGATCGATCCACGGGGCGATGTTCTCTTTGGCGCCTCCAGCCTTGCAGGCTGCGGTGATCTGCTCCACCACCGCGCCCAAGTCTCCTTCTATACCCACGGCCACGCCCCGGTTGCGGCCGATCACTGCGGCAGAGGGGTCCGCCTGGATGATCTTTGCCGAGTCGGAGAATGTTCCGCCGTAACGGTACCGGTGGTCCAGACGCTTGCCCAACAGCAACACGACATCGGCTTCGCGGAAGCGTCGCGCGGTTGGGTTCAACGCGCCATCGGCGTACCCGAAGCACAGAGGATGCTCGTCGTCCAGCAGGCCCCTGGCTTGCTCTACAGTGAAAACGGGGATGCCGGTGGACTCAGCCAGCTCTTGGAGTTGGGCCGGGTCCACGGAGTAGCGGGCCGGGTTTCCGGCGATGATCACCGGCTTCTTGGCTCCCCTTAATAAGGAAGCTGCCTGCTCGATCAGGGTAGGGTCGCCCTGGGGCCGGCCGGTCGGGCGGTATTCCTGGGGCATGTATTTAGGCAGCTCGTCCTCGGATATCTCCGCCTCTTGCAGGTCGATTGGCAATGTCAGGTGCACCGGGCCGGGCCGTCCGGTGGTGGCCGTGCGGAAGGCGGTGGCCACGAACTCCGGTATGCGGGTTTTGTCGTGGATCATCCAAGAGCCCTTGGTCACGGGGGTGGTCATGCCGATCTGGTCGATCTCCTGAAAGGCCGACATGCCATGCTCGGGCAGTTCTGCGGCCCCGGCGATGAAGATCACCGGGCTCTCCGATGTGTAGATCGCCGGCAGGGCTGAGATGGCATTGGAGAAGCCGGGTCCTCCGGTGAAGATGCCCACCGCAGGGCGGCCCGTGATCCGGGCGTAGCCGTCGGCCATGTGCAGGGCCGCCCCTTCATGCCGGGCATCGATGAACTGGATGCCCTCGTCTTCCGCCGCGTCCACCAAGGGCAGGATGGTGTCGCCCACGATGGTGAACACCTTCTCGATGCCCTCCAACTTAAGACACCGTATGAAGAGATGGGCTCCGGTCAGCTTTGCCATGGTCCCTCCTGGGGTATGTGGTTTTCAAATAACAATGTGTCCAGGTCCAACCCAGACTGCCTTACAGAGCTTACTTTGGGAGTATCCATCCGGCAAGAGCCGTTACCATATAATGAACACCGCCGAAAAACTGGAAACGATACAGACGGGACTTACCTGGTGCCAACCTTATATATAGTAGGGACCCCTATCGGAAACCTGGAAGACCTGACCCCCAGGGCGGCGCGGATACTGGCCGAGGTCTCTCTAGTGGCGGCCGAAGACACCCGGGTCACCCGGCGGTTGTTGAGTCATCTTGGCATCCGCCCCCGGACCACCAGCTTTCACCAGCACAATTGGCGGGACAAACTGGCCGTCGTGTTGGCCGAGTTGGCCGAGGGCGACGTGGCATTGGTAACGGACGCGGGGATGCCGGGGATCAGCGACCCGGGAAGTGAGTTGGTGGCGGCCGCCGCTCAGGCTGGGTTCAAGGTCGAGGTCGTACCTGGCCCCTCGGCGGTCACGGCGGCTTTGGCGCTGTCCGGGTTTGCCGGCGACGCGTTTTTATTCCTGGGGTTTCTGTCCCGGCGCAAGAAAGACCGGCAGGCCGGACTGCGTGAGGCGTCGTCTTCGTCGGTCCCATTGGTGCTATTTGAGGCGCCCCACCGGCTCCGCGCAACTTTGACCGACTTGGACACCGTGTTCGGCGAACGGCCGTTGGCGGTGTGCCGCGAGTTGACCAAGCTTCACGAAGAGGTGTTCCGAGGCACGGCAGCCCAAGCGTTGGAGCACTTCGACTCGCCCAGGGGCGAGGTGGTGATCGTGGTGCAGGGCAGACCGGTTGAAACCACCGAGGCAGACGAGGGCCAGGCCGAAGTTGACGCCGGCCTGCGCCGGATGTTGTCCGGATTGCGGGATGACGGGGTCAGGGCCAAAGACGCGGTGGCCCAGGTGTCGGAGACTACCGGCCTGGCCAAGAACCGGGTGTATCAGGTCTGGGTGGAGCTAGGCCGCGAGCAAGTTTAATCTCTTGATTCGGCGCGGCCCGAGAGATCACGGCCTTGCCGCCCGAATCAGATGGGCTTCTTGTGGAACGACGATACCATCGTGTTGCACGAAATCCTTTAGAGCCTCTTCGATATCCCTATACAATGCTTTCTCTGTCGACTCCTCCAACTTTGCAACAAGTTCTCCGACGGGGTAGCTGGCAATCTCCTTAGGTATGGACTCAGCCGCCGGGCCGATTCGGCGTTCAACCGCCAGATTCTCGATCGTCATCTCGGGAAAGCCCGCTTCCCGCACTAACGCTTTTATAACTTCGATATCACGGAACGCGAATGGTGAAAGCGCACTTGTTGCGGCTTCGGGGCTGATGTGCAGGCCGGCGGCATCGGCGACGGCGGCCATCAAGGGGCTTATAGCGCTCCAAACGGTCAATACCAAAGTTCCGCCTGGCGCCAGAACACGCCGCATTTCTGACAACGCTGCGGGTTTATCGGGAAAGAACTGCAACCCCTGCTG
>Ga0066376_10003224_pt1 | contig 14779 bp, 10 predicted proteins | sample Knorr_S15_td_Bot_FD_77009 | JGI IMG/M metagenome (GOLD analysis project Ga0066376, IMG submission 77009) | Marine microbial communities from Southern Atlantic Ocean transect - Knorr_S15_td_Bottom_ad_5009_LV_A | ecosystem: Environmental > Aquatic > Marine > Oceanic | place: Southern Atlantic... | reverse complement strand
GCCACGGTATAATTTAGAACTGAATTCACCGGCCGATTAATCTGCTCAGATGTACCAGAGAAATCCACGCTGAGCTCGCTTCCGGAAATACACACCTCACAGCAAACCTTTAAGGGTTCTTCAAATCCATCCAGCATAATTTCATCGCTGTAAATCCCATCAGGAACAGCGGATATAGCATTGCGCATGGCAATCTCAGACCGTCCAAGTATTTCTTCTACTAACATATCTAAATCATCGATTTGTTCATCATCTAGGATTTTTATTAGCCTTTGGATACCCAACTCATAGGCAGAAAATTGCGCACCAATATCACCAAAAGTTTCCTCAGGAGCCCTAAAATTCTCTGTCATAAAGGCAATTACGTCCTCGTTTCTGACACCTTTAACCAATATTTTTGAGACAGGTATAGTCAACCCTTCTTCAAAAGAATCCCTGGCTGTAACAGATGGCGCTCCGCCGATATCAACGCTATGAAATACACTCCCCAAAAAAGCGATCAGCTTTCCATCGCGGAAAACGGGGCGAATCATTGTAATATCATTGAGATGGCCCGTGCCGTAGTAGGCGTCATTGGATATCATCACATCACCAGGACTTAAAGATTCTTTAGGAAAGCGTTTCAACATAATCTTTAGAGTACGAGGCATAGAGCCTATAAACGAAGGGATACTGCGAGAAGACTGAGCAAACAATCTGCCTTTAGAATCCATCAGGCAAACGGCAAAATCCCAATTATCACGCACCACAGATGAGAAAGAGGTACGAACAAATACATGAGCAGTTTCATCTAAAAGACCATTTAAACGTTGCCAGACAATGCCGACCTGTAAAGCTGAGAATTGTTTGATTTTAGTCATAATATTTCCTAACTCAACTTATATGATTCTAAAAGGTGGCATGCAGTGTTGGTTTACTGTTGAATGTCACCACTCAGCGTGACCAAGGCATATGTTTGCTTAAGATAGTCCCATCGAAGTCGTGCTGGCACGTAATCTTCGCCAATAGCCCAGATATCAATAGGCGGATAACCATCCACAAGGAACTGAAAATGTTCTGTCGGAAAAGTACCGGCTGGGACGGTGATCTCTTCCATACCGATATATCTATGCTGTGTGAATGAATTGTCTGCTGGCTCAAGCGTGGGACCAGAGCCACCATTCGGCAGATGAGAAGAAGCGAAACACATTCCAAGTTCGGAGGGGTCCTTGTCTTTGTCCCGTTTCCATATAGCTAAGCCCCATGCGTCACCGTGGAGCGGATGGGCCCCAAAAAATCGGATTCGATTGTCCGAATCAAAACGCTGAGTAAAGCGGCCTTCCTTTGCAGTAAACCCTTCACATTCGGCTGAGTGATCTGTGAAACGATACCATGTGCTGCCAACGAGTTTTTCTTCTATGCTTAGGCGGACGAATGCATCCAACGGATACCACTCCTTATTGACAGTAAGAATCACATCACGAATTAGACGGTCATCATCCATTTCACAGGTTGCACGCATAGTGCGTGTGCCGTCGGGTTGAATGGTTACGTGAAATGTCTCTCGGCCCATCTCACCCTGACCATCAGTGAGATAAAGAAGTTTACCTTTGTAACTACGGTGTTTCATATAGAGTTTTTTATTTTTTTTTTAAAATTTTTTGATGGAATCCCTTTAACAGCGGCTCAACATATGTACCATCAAGAAATCTATCAACTTCAAGAATATTAGACTGTTCGGCCAATCGATAAGGGCACAACAAGATGATGATGTGCCCTTTCAAAATTAGAAATCGAACGTAGTACGAACTCCAAATGTTCTCTGCTGAATCATTCCAGCCATGAATCCTCTAGTGAAAGGACCACTTAGACCTGATAGATCAGGGAAAAGCTGAAGATTGGAGTAACCTGTTTTATCGAAAAGGTTGGTGGCATAACCCTCAACCCGCCAAGAATCAGATTCCACCCCTACTCTCAGATTGAATAACGAGTAAGCAGGCGTGCTGGTAACGTTAGCATTAGTCATCCACGTTTTACCCTGACGAATGTAATCAGCTCTTGCAAAAAAGCTACGTCCAGACTCCATAATAGTTTCGTAGGTCGCTGAGAATGTGCCGCTTGTCTCTGGGTAACGAGAAAAACTATTACCCATTCCATCAATGGTTCGGCTGCCAAAAAGGTGTTGTGCATCAGGACTTTCAAAGTCATTAATCTCTGACTTATTCAACGAATATGTCATATCAATTGTCCAATTATCGGACACTATATACGTTCCCTCAACCTCAAGACCTGAGAGGTCTGCCTGACCGCCATTAGAGTTTACTTGAATATTTTCACCATCACCGGCAGCATTAACAATCGTTAAAATCTCTGGTGCGATAGCATTTTCCCAATCTGAGAAATAAACAGCCGCTGTTATCTGTGCACGGTCGTCCCAAAATCGAGTCTTAACTCCAAACTCTATATTGGTGATTTCTTCTTCATCTACACTGATTCCACCACCGCCTTGTGCGGTTATCTGATCCAATTCACCCTGAGTTCTTCCCAACAGACCGGCATTAAACTGACCCGGGTTTACCCCTTGCGCATAAATAGCATAATAAGTTAAGCCTTCTCTGGGCTTGTAATCCAAGATAACACGAGGTGTGGTACTTGAGAATGTATTCTGCAGTGGTTCACTACCAGCAGTACCTTCAATGACCTTGTCCTCTTGCTTACGTGCTTCAACACTTAATGATAAAGTATCATTGATATCATAGCTAACTGAGGCAAATACAGCTCTAGTCTCTGGATCAAAAGTACTGATATTCTGGTTAGGGTTAGGTGATCCACCCCAGAGAACGCTATAGCCTACTAATCTAGCTTCAATCGAAGTGTAACTAGCACCAACCATCCAATTTATCTGGCTATCAGCAGCAGACGTTAGTCTAATCTCACTACTAGAATCCTTGTTTTTAGTTAGCGTCATGTTATAAGTGTCAGCTGATGCCATAAACCCCAAATAGTTGCCTAACTTGCCACTGGTAACTCGGCGATCAAAATCCTCAAAACTACTGTACTCATTCTCATGAGAAGCAGTAATAAACGATAGCGTCATTCCATTATCCATCTCATAGTCTATGACTAAACTAGCTTCCTTAGCGTGTCTCTCTAATCCCATAGCCTGTTTTGGTTGAAATATGCGATCATATGAAGCAATCATCGCCGAACTAAAATATTTGTCCTGCAATGTAGGAGTTAAAATTGTATCCATTCCAACCAGAGAAGAACCCAAGTATGGGACATCGCCACAAAGCCACTTGCCACCGCCTCCGGCAGTAGCGCCGCCAGGACTACAGTTAAACAGTCCTGGGTGTTCAGGGTTAGCAACAAAAACACCAACTGAAGGGCCATCATCATCAACCCAAGAGTGTAAGCGAACTTTTACTGATAATTTATCGCTAGGTTGAGCAAATAAAGACAAGGAAATATCTTGTGTGGATTCTGCTCCTAGAGTCGTACCCGGATCGCTAGCGTTATCGTATTCACCATCAGTATCGTAATTTCGAGCACTTAATCGCATTGACAGAGTATCACTTAATGGTCCCTCTATTTGACCTGAAATATTGGTGGTCCCATAGTTAGCAGCCTCAACACTAATCCTACTTTTCCATTCATCACCTGGAGTCTTGGTTACAGCATTGATAGCGCCAGAGAAAGTTGAACGACCAAAGTAAGCACTTTGAGGCCCTTTAATAATTTCTATTCGTTCATAATTATCAGTACTGCCAATTTCTGAACCCAGGATTGGAGCACCGTCAATAAAGACTGTGGCACCTTGCCGTGTTTGTCGATCGGTTCGTGGATTCATTCCTCTAAAGATTAAACGACGATTAAATCGACCACCTTTACCCACAGAATGTTCGGAGTAATGAAAGCCAGGTGTGAAGTTAACAAAATCTGGTAATTCATCAAGCGCCATTCTTTCAATATCTTTAGCCCCAAAAGCCGTAACTGTCACAGGTACATCCATTAAGGACTCCTCTCTTTTACGCGAAGTCACTATAATTTCTTCAATCGCCAAAGCTCCGTCTTGAGCATAAAGATTAGTAGGTAAAGCAAATGACACCATCGCTATCGTTAGAGATAACACGGTTAATTTGTGGATTAATTTCATAATTTATGTCCCTTAAAAATAAAAAATATTATTGCACAAGAATTCAATTATCTATACAAAGATAGGCAGAGTAAAGATGACAGACAACTAGAACCCATTTTATGTCTCAATAGTGGGCATCAAGATAGGTGGAATCACCCTATAAATGACTTCAACTGATACATATGTAGAGTGCAATAAGTAGTCTGAAGCCCTGAAATAGACTAAATAATTGCGGTAACAGTTTTATCTTTGAGATAGTTTGACACCGCTTGATGACCCGATTCTTGGCCCCAACCGGACTGCTTCCAACCACCAATGGGTAGAGCTGAATCGAACATTAAATGGCTATTCACCCACACGGTACCCGCGTTTATAGAATCGGCTATTCGATGGGTATTGGCCAGTCCTTCTGTCCATACCGATGCTGCCAGTCCATAGGTACTATCATTGGCCAAAACCAGTGCCTGCTCGTCATCTTCAAATACCGACACTGTGAGTACTGGCCCAAACACCTCATCTTTAAATATAATCATATCCTGCTCCACACTGCCAACTATGGTCGGTTCCATATAACAACCTGAAGAACCTAAAATATGACCACCTGAAATTAACACAGCACCAACGGATACAGCATCATCAACATATTTTTTCACAGATTCTGCATGACTCTTAGCTACCAAAGGTCCCATCTGAGTCTTCGGATCAAGGCCATGGCCCATAACCATCTCGCGCCCGTATTTAGCGACTCCTTCAATCAGTTGATCAGAAATACTCTTATGAACAATCAGCCGTGATCCTGCGACACAAACTTGGCCGCCATTAAAAAAGATCGCATTAGCCACGCCAGGAATGGTCAGATTAAGGTCTGCATCGGGCATCACTATCTGAGCAGATTTACCTCCAAGTTCCACCTGGACTTTTTTAAGGTTGGATTCTCCTGCTGCTCGAATCACTCTGCGGCCAATTTCGGTCGACCCTGTAAACGAAACCTTATCTACATCGGGATGCATGGCTAGCGCCTCACCAACAGTGCTACCAGAACCAGTGACTAAATTCAGAACACCCTCGGGGAGTCCTGCCTGTTGACATATTTCGACTAAGCGTACAGCTGTTAGGCTAGTTAGTGTTGCTGGCTTTAATACAATGGTGCAGCCTGCAGCGAGCGCTGGGGCCAATTTCATTGCAGTTAATACCAAAGGTGAGTTCCAAGGCGTGATGCAAGCCACGACGCCTAAGGGGTACCGCAGTGTATAGCTAAATGTTTTTTTACCTTGAGGTTGATAACCGATGGAAGAGGTAATGGTTTGTCCTTCAATAGTTCTTGCGACACCGGAAAAATAGCGAAACTGATCAATTGCACCTGGGATTTCGGCCCAACGGGAAACATACAGCGGCTTGCCTTGATCTAAGGTTTCTAGTTCAGACAATTCATCGATATTGTCCTCCATAATATCAGCGATTTTATTGAGAATCTGTGCTCGCTCAACCGGTAGCATGTTATGCCACTGGTCACTCTCAAGCGCTGCTCGCGCAGCATCCACTGCATCATTGATCTCAGCAATACCTCCCTTAGCTAACTCGTTTATAACAGTGCCTGTTCCAGGATCTATAGTTTCGAAGGTAGAGCCATCATAAGCATCAACCCACTCCCCATTGATGAACATTTTTTGCCGACCCCGATCAAGAAAAGTCTTGGCACTGGCAACTGAAAGTTGAATGTTATTTAAAGATAAAGAATTCATAGAGTAACCTCATAATAGAATTGAATCTGCTCAATCGCTCTGATAGTGTCTGCCCATCTCAAGTAATTTCTCAGTATCCAGCAGTTGGTTCATACCGTTTAAATCTGTCATCTTGTCACGCCACTCCGTTGTAGTTCCAGTTTTAAATGTATGTACATTATTTAATCCTCATGATGTTTTATTTTTAGATTCCAAACGTCTCAGGCTCAAAATTTCTAAAGTTTTCTCATGACTTTCACGAGTAATGTTGTAGTAGGAGAAAAAATAAAAACATACCAAGCCAAAAACTAAAACACTAGGTCCGTATACCAGCCCAAGATTAAAGATGACATCGTTTGGTATATCTTGGGGTTTAACATTTTCTGTCGTAGGAAATGATATCAATGAAAGTGTTAATCCTGCTAAGAAATGCCCTACTCCTGATGTAGCTTTACTAGCAAAACCTATAAAAGAGAAAATCAAACCCTCTTGGCGCTTGCCAGTTTGTAACTCTTGATTATCAGCAATATCTGCCATGATTGATCCCATCCCTACAACCATAATCGCCATACCAAAACCTGTTGTGATTTGACTAATAATTAAGACGGGCAATAATAATGGACTTTCATTTTCTGGAAATAAACCAATGAGCCGTAAGATAGTTGGCAATACAAAAGATGTTAGTATAACTATCAACCCTAAATACATTGTTCTTTTTTTATCCAACCAATCCATAATGTATTTAATAAATGGTATAGCAAAAACAGTTGATGCAAAGAAAGCGTAAAATAAATATTGCATCCTGGATGTTTCCAGTGCCCAGAAATAAGTATTCATATGAAGTACAAGTGCACGCTGTAGACCACTTAGTATAAAAAAAGTAATGGCAACAAGAAATATAGAAAGAAATGCACGGTTTTTTAAAATATCGCCAAGTTCCTTATAAAGATATTTATAAAAATCATAGAAACTGCCTGTAAACATAGTTTCTTCACTATTACTTGTATGTAAAAAAGGAATTTGTGATTGCGTGCCTCGTGTTGCTATAAGAATTGCAATAATTGATACAATAGCAAAAGTTAATGCAAAAGCAGGATAAGCCTCAGGGTTGAGTTGCCCTTGAGGATACGCATCGGTGGACTTAAAATAGACCGTAAAGGCAACTATAGATAAAATCATGGCGGCAATAAATGAAAACATATTTCTTATAGCCACAAGTGCTGTACGATCACGATAATTTTCAGTCAACTCAGCTCCCAAAGCATAATAGGGTACAAGGAAAAAAGTCATCATTAAACGTAGACTAATTGCAAAAAATGTTAGCCATAAAAAAAGACTTACTCCAGAAAAACTTTCTGGTGGACTAAAAAGTAAGTAGAATGCCAAGCCAAAAGGAATGGCAGATGCATACATAAATGGATGGCGGCGACCAAGTTTTGAATGAAAATTGTCTGAATAAGCACCAACAATAGGATCTGAAATCCCGTCAAACACCAACGCTATAAGAAGAGCAGTACCTGCTAAAATAGGATCCAAGTGTAAAACTTGAACATAGTAAAACAATAAGAAGAATTCTAAAGAATTTGACTTAATAGCCTCTGAAACTTGCCCAGTCCCAAAAGCAAATTTAACAGGAAGACTAATTTTTCGATCACGTATAATCTTTTATCTAGGAATTTATTATTAAGTTAAGAGCTTAAATAAATTGATAAAGTGTAAAAATAAATAGGTTTAAATAGCTCCTTTCTCCTCTGCTAATTCACCACCATATTTAGAATACAGTCGACCATAGATACGTTTTATCATTTGCTTACGTTCCTCATCTAATTTTTCCTGTAGTAGTTCTGATGGTTTTCCTACTTGAAGATCAGTTAAAGAAAATTTGTTATTCTCTGATAAAACTTCTTCAAAATGAGCAAGACGATCTTTAACAACCCAAAGCTCTGCTCCTAAATCAAGCACTATACTAATAAGGTGGTCAACAACTTCACTCTCAAAATAGATTGGATTGCTACGTTTAAACCCTGGTAGGTCTTTTAAATTTTCCAGATCATTTGGTTTTTTATCAGTCATTTTTTTTTCGTTTAATTAATTGGTTTAAAGCCGACTCTTTCAGCAAGTATAAACTTATCGGGATCATATTTATCCATCTTAAATCCTCCTTCTTCCATAAGTTCTTCAACGTTGGAACGAACGAATCCAGGGATAAAAGGCTCGCCATTATCAATCGCATCCATTTCACCAAAAAACATAGCGTAAACATCACCTTTTTTATCTCCAGGAAAATCAAATAATGTAAAACTTCCTCCAGGTCTTAGTACGCGTAAGGTTTCTTTGATGATCTTCTTTGATATTGAAACCGGGACTTCGTGAAATAATAAATTTGCAACCACAATATCAAAGCAGTTATCGTCAAATTCAAGTTCTTCAGCAAGCATTTGTTTAAAATTTATATCAAGATTTTGTTCAAGAGCTCGCAGATGAGCATACCGAACCATGTGGGAGCTGACATCAATACCCCAAATTTCAGCATCAGGATAAATACGTTTCAGAGCTGTAGTAGTCGCACCTGCACTACAACCAAGATCAAGAATACGATCCACTTTTCCATTTTTAGGAGCACTAACTGTATTGGCTTGCATATTAGCAAACATGTCATTATCTGCAGCACCCCCCATAAAAACCTTTGAACCGTAATCATAAAGAAGACCAGAAAGTGGTTCATTGGCATTACCACCAGGCTGAATATGAATCTCAGCAGTGGCATACTCGGGTATTGAAAAATCTGGGTCATATGTTACCGAGCCAGGGCCAATTTTTTCAGCATCATCCAAGGCTCGTAGTAAGTCATTTTTTCGCATATTAAGAGAATTTAGAGTACATTCCCAAAAGGATTCTTGAAGGCTACGTTTTACTCGGTAATAGGTTTTTAATACGTTGTCTTTCATGAGTAATTCTTTAGCTTCTGTTGTACTTCTAGGATCAGATTCCATACTCTTTCCAGCATTTTGCAACAATAATCGGCTATATGCTCCAATAGGTTTCTGTTGAGCATGCAACAATAGATTACGAGCATCTTCTATAAAACTCATATAGGCTTCATCTCGGCGTGATGAGAGCGAAGGGAAAACACCTGCTGTTTTTCCACGTTTATAAATAGCCTTGCTAATGGTCATATTATCCTCCACTAATATTACTTTAGCCTAAAAGTATTGCACACGTTTGCAATCATCTTCAAGAAATTATATTCTGGTTTTTTTACCAAAAAATAAATCTGTGTTGTTGAAAAAGCTTTTTACTGAATGAGTTCAGCAAAGAAGTATATGAATATAATTTTGATAATATTACGCTCTCTGGGTTACCTCTTAATTGCTTTGATAGTTATATCAGGCACTTATTTAATCTTAATGAGTGGTATTTATCACACGCCTACAACATTTTTATCATCTTCAAATTATGTTTCTCCCTCAAATAAAATTCTAATTGTTGGGGGGACTCGAGGTGTAGGGCTTGAAATCGTTAGAAAACTACAAGATCGTGGTGAGGATGTAACGGCTATGGTTCGGTCTACTTCAAACGTTGAAAAATTAAATCAACTTGGAATTAAACAAGTTATTGCTGACGCTCTTATTAAAGAACAAATCCAAGCAATCTTTTCTCAAAACAGCTTTGGTACTGTAATATCAACACTTGGTACTTCAGCTAAAGATTTACCCGCTCGACAGAATTTCATTCAATCAATGATCCATGGCGAAGTAAAGATGGACCCAAATAAGCGTCCTGACTTTGTCGGTAATCGTAACATTATAGATTCAGCAAAAGCATCAGGAGCCAACCGCTTTATTTTAATTACAGTCATTGGAACTGGGCAATCACATGATGCTTTACCACCGCTTTCTCGTCGAAGTCATAAAGACGTTATCGCATTAAAAGAAAAAGCTGAAAATCATCTGCGTGCTAGTGGTCTTGCTTTTACTATTATTCGTCCCGGTGGGTTTAGTAATGGTCAATCCTCAGGCAAGGCAAAACTGACTGAAGATCATTTGGCTTTTAGTTATATTGCCAGAGTAGATGTTGCTAATCTAGCCATTGAAACATTAGGTAATGATGAATCTATAGGTAAAACATTTACTGCTTATGACTCTGATATGCTACATCTATATCGGATATTTATGGACTAATTTTATTTAAAATGCTTTATTAAAAACAGTTATATAGTATTAAAAATGATTATGAAAATAAAACTATCAACTTTTTGCACACTTATACTCTTTGTATCGGTCTGTACTTCTACAGACATAGAAAGCTCAGATGATAATATATATCTGCAAACTGTTATCAAGAAGGCAGTTGAGAATCAATCAAGACCTGAAAAAGATAGGCAGCGTGATATTGACAGAAAACCATTTGAAGTTATGCTCTTTTCGGGCATTAAATCTGGTGATATAGTTGCTGATATCGGTTCAGCAGGCGGTTATTATACAAGAATTCTAAGTGATATTGTTGGGCCAAATGGTCATGTTTATGGTTTTAATGGCAAAGAATTTGCTCGTATTTTTAAAGATGGGAATCCAACAGATCCGATAGCTGAAGAACGTGATAATGTAACTAGTGTTATGGGTACATTCAATTCTCCCGTCTTTTCTGAACCACTTGATGCCGCTATTATTATTCTGATTTATCATGACACGCATTTATCACAACTTAATATCAATTCAGAAGCTATGAATAATGCTTTGTTTGATGCACTTAAACCAGGTGGTGCTCTTATAATTGTTGATCATAAAGCTGAAGCAGGATCTGGTTTACGTGATGTAGATAAATTTCATCGCATAGACCAACTTCTTGTTAAGCAAGAAGTTGAAAGTGCGGGGTTTCTTTTTATTGCTGAAAGTGACGTTTTAAATCACCCCAATGATATGCACAATACCATGGTTATGATGCCTACTATACGAGGGAAATCGGATCGTTTCATATTCAAATTCATAAAGCCAGAGTAATCATTAACATTATAGGATGTAGCCCTACTCTTCGTTTTTTAATAACCTTTTAATTCGTCTGAATCGTAATTGTAAATTTTATTTATTTAACTTCTCATCAGATATGAGCTTCGAAAAAGTTTCCCGCCAAGCATCAGGCTTGAGTGTTTTATCATCAAAAGCCTCGAACGTTTTATTCTTTGCATCCTGATTAGATAAGGCTTCTATACAAATAGCAGCAAGGTTGCCTCGGCTTGTCATTCCAGTAACTGAATCTCCTTGCAGCATTCTTACTCCTTTAACACCTGCTTCATCATTAGTTAAACCACCAGGACGAATAATTGTATGCGCTATAGAACTTGAACGGATGTAATCTTCGGCCTTAAGTTTCCATACTAGAATATTACCAAGTCTATTAAGAGGATGATCCTTATCAGTGACTCCTGATGATGACATTTGAATAAATTGGTTTACCGTGCCTGCTTTTTCAGCTGCATTTATAAGATTTTTTGTTCCACCATAATCTATATATTCAGGACTATTGGGACCTTCAAATTCATTTGTACCAAGTCCTGATATAATTTTTGTTACACCCACCATAATGGAATCTAATGATTCTGGTTTTTTTACATCAGCTTCAACCCAATTATATTTTTCACTAAATTTTTTAGTAGCACGATCTTTATTGCTAGTCATCGGGACAAAGTTCCTGCCTTGTTGCTTTAGGTACTTTATGACATAAGATCCTGTTCTTCCAGAAGCACCAACAACAAGAATAAGTTCATCGTCATCTATGGCATCACTGTTTATAGCAAATGAAGGCGCTCCACTCATTGCAAATGCTATAAAAAAAACAAATACAATGTGTACCATTCTCATGGTAATTTCCTCAATATTTAATTAGTGTTTACTATTAGATGACTAAGAATAGTTCAGTTTATCTAACATGTTAAAAACGGAAGCGACCACTGAGGCCTGCTCGACGTAATGTTGGGTTTAATACGCTTGATGTTGTTAACTGGGAATTAAAATCTGTTCCAAATTGTTGTGCATAGATTGGAGAATCATCATTCTGTAGATTCTGAATCCAGATAGTTAGATCAAAATTTTCTGATTCAACACCAGCACTTAAATTCATCACCGTACGATCAGGTACGAAGCCAACATTCATTTCATCCATATACTGTTTAGAACGATAAAAGGTATCAAGTCTAATAAAACCATTCATGTCATTGAACGCTAATTCAGGAAGTGACTTCCTATACTCAACAGCTAAATGAGCGGTATGTTTGCTGGAACGTTTTGGCATTTTTTTACTCATATCAGGGTAACTTTTACCGTTAACAGATGATGTTACGCAATTCACTGGTACTGTTGGATAAATACTGGAATCTCCATCTAACATCTTGCTACAGAAAGCATTGCCGCCAGTCCAAAGAGTACCATCAGCAAACTCAGCATTTGCATAACCATAACCACCAGTGATTAATAGATGATCAGTTGGGCTATAAATAAAATCAACCTCAAAGCCATTAACATCTAATCCTTTTGCGTTAGCTGTTGTTGTTAAGAAATTAGATACTATCTGTCTAAACTGTGCATCCGTCCAGTCAATAACAAAAGCAGCGCCATTAATCTGTAACCTGCCGTTGAGCCATGAAGTTTTAGCCCCCACCTCATAAGTCCAATTCTCTTCAGGTTCAAAAAATGGATCTGCTGTAATAGGAAGACTGGGATTAATTCCACCAGATCGAGTGCCATGAGAAGCAGAAGCATAAAACATACGGTCTCCCGATGCCTTATAACTCAAAGTGAATCTGGGATCCCAATAATCATGCTTAACTTCATGATAAGCAGGAACTCCTGCTGCTTCAAAGGATGCAAGCGAGAAGAAAAAATCATCTTTCGTACTTAAAAGACTACGATCGTCATTAGTCCAACGCAATTCTGTTGTTACAGTAACTTGATCTGTAACATCATATTGCACTGAACCAAACAGTGCCTGTTGTGTCACCTTATTGACACCAGAAGTTAGATGATTATTTGGATTACTCCCCTCCCACCAAATTATTCCAGTACTTGCTGGGTCTAAAGATGGTTGAGCAAGCACTGGGTGGCTAATGCCGAAATTTCCGTCAAAGAAAGCGATAGGAAAGCCGAACATAGGGTGAAATGCTGTTGGAAAAAATAGGGGTTCAGCAGTTAGAAAAATAAGTTCATTAGCAGCTAAACCAGATGCTTCAAGCGCATCACTCACATCAATATTAAAGGCTGTTGATGAAATGCTGTCAGATTTAAAATAAAATACACCTGCAGACCACCGAAGTCTTTGATCTGAGTTGGATGTTATTCTTAATTCTTGGGACAAATACTCCTGGTCAAGATTCTGTGATCCAAGATAGGTGTCGGCTGCAAATAATCCTCCAATTGGTATAGTGGGTGCTGGAAACCCAGGATCCGATGACAACAAAGGTGGGGTACCCATTGGGCCTAAATTAGCCATACGACCATAAAGTGGACCACCATAAAAATATGATTGAGCTGCAGCAACAGTAGTCCAACCATAATGTTCCGCACCTCTATAACCACGATCAAGGTCCATATTTCCATGGCTATCATTCTCTGAATAAGAGGTAATTGACGTAACGGTATAATCATCCTGATCAAAATCCATTCTCAATGTTAAACGCGTTGATTTACCCTTAGCTGAATAAGCATCAGGAGACATGCTCAATGTATCCGTTTCTGCCCCATGCACCTCACCACAATGGTAGTAAGGAGCTCCTTTATCATACCCACCTGCTGGGTTGTTATACTCACCACAATTATTGGGGTCTATTGAAAGCGGCATTTGGTCCACATCTTCTTGATTATGAAACAGACTGAAAACAATATCAGTAGACTCATCAGGAGTGTATCGGAGTGTCCCCATAACGCTTTCATTATCGTGGCCACCAAGTTCAGATTTGAGATATTCTGGGGTATTAATTGGTTTATTAACATAGGTACCACCATCATGATCAAAATCTACTGCAAGCCGTCCAGAAAGCTTACCTTGGATAATTGGTCCGGCAACAGAAGCACCAATTTGAAGAAGATTTTTATCATCAAAAGTCGTTGAAACTGATCCTTTCAATTCATCGCCTGGTTTTTTGGTTACATAATTAATCGCACCAGCAAAAGAATTACGACCATAAAGAGCGCTTTGTGGACCCTTAACAACTTCAACACGTTCCAAATCAAGCATACCCACATTTTGGGCGCTTCGACCAGAAACAAATGTGCCATCCACAAAAATACTGACATTATTATCAAAACCACGAGTATCAATCATACCCATACCACGTATTACGGGAATATGCAGACGGCCATTTTCGCTGCTATAAAAAGTCATATTTGAGGTAAAATTTGCTAAATCACTAACATCTCTAATAGCTGCTTTTTTCAGCTGATCAGATGAAAAAGCGGAAATAGAAAGTGGCACCTGCTGTAAATTCTCAGCACGATATCTCGCCGTAACCGTAATTTCTTCTATTATAATTTCCGCCGTCAAAGTATCTATTCTAAATATCCCTATCACTACAATTAAAATACTTATAATAATTTTTTTATTCATTTCTTAATTACCCCATAGTTGTTATTTGTAATAACACAGTGGGATATTATTGCACACGTCTGGAATATTTTTTTAAAAAACAGAATGAAAGTGATTTTATTCTTCTATTTCAATAAAAGAAAGTTGGGAATCCACCAAATAAGTGCATTAGAATACTACCATTAAAAACTAATACAGTGTGGATACCTTGATATGGATACAGCTAAATTAATCGATTCTATTACCCAAATTTCTGTTGACTTTGGTTTGCGTATTCTTTATGCAGTTTTGATCATTTTTGTTGGTAGATGGGTTGTTAAACTACTTTTAAAAATTATCAAAACAGCGCTTGAGAAAACTAGTATTG
>Ga0066376_10003223_pt1 | contig 14783 bp, 2 predicted proteins | sample Knorr_S15_td_Bot_FD_77009 | JGI IMG/M metagenome (GOLD analysis project Ga0066376, IMG submission 77009) | Marine microbial communities from Southern Atlantic Ocean transect - Knorr_S15_td_Bottom_ad_5009_LV_A | ecosystem: Environmental > Aquatic > Marine > Oceanic | place: Southern Atlantic... | reverse complement strand
TTCCTGGCGCGATGGGAAATTGCGCCGATATGCAGTCGCAACCCTTTCCCAAGAAGAGGCCAAGCGGGTCAAGAACCCGATTGCCGGCACCAGATTGGCAATTCTCGAAGTCCTTGCCGATTCGGGAAATCTCGGCCTGTCAGGGTCTGAGATCCGCATTAAATTGGCGATTTCACGCCAACTTCTCAGCCACCATCTGGCCGAATTACGCTCCGCTGAACTGGTCGAAGCCGCAAGTCAGGCCAAACGGCCGAAATGGCGAGTATCCTTGGGCGGCCAAGATACCTTGGAGGTATCGAGACAGATCGCCCGTGTCGAAGCCGTAGCATAATCCAATCTTTCCAATATATCGAATAGCATGGTGGAAACCAGCGGAGAAATTTTTCGCTAAACATGGTTCAGTCGCTTGAGAAACACAACACATAACGCGCTGGCTATGAATGACAGCGGGAACCGTACCAGGAGATGTTGTCGAAGAGCAGCATCATTATTGAAACCAGAAGCATTATTATCGTACCTATCACGGCAACGAATTTCTTTCTGGGGCGCGCAAAGACAACTTCTAACGGTTATTCAATCTCCACAATCTCCTCTATCTCATCATTCAGAGTACTATCTTTTTACCATCGCTTGAACACATCCCCACTTCTCATGGATAGTTAAGCCACCAACACATCCCCAACCTTCTTTTTGTGCTGCCCTCACCTGCTCCTCAAAGATTACTAAGTTGATGGACTTGATTACTTGGTAGTCAGTTTCCCGAATTTTCGCCATGAAACGCCGATGCAGTCATGGGTATTAGGCTCACTCATTTATTGAACAACAACCAATTACTATATTTCCAACTATTGTAAGCATTTCCCAATGCTTGACCAACCGGTTAAACCCATGTAAGTTACTGACAAAATCCATGTCACGGCGCTCAAAAGGTTACGCTGATACCATTTCCTGAGAGTCAGTTTGAGTATATTGGTTGAGTCAATCGGCCTATTTAGTCCTCATCTCTAGATTCTTTCCTGATGAAGACAACTGATAGAAGAAGTAATACGAGCAACAATAGAAACAATCCACCCCCACCATACATCAAGTAGGAGTTGATGTCAGCCGCGCTACTTTTATCATCACTGTAGAATTGATCACCAGATTCCAGGGAAAAATCAAGTAGAACTTTTTGGATAACTTCATTTCCAGCTTTATCTTGAACTCTGAACAAACCCTCTACTATCGCCAAATCCCCCTCTGAAGGGGGCGAGATATATCCAGTGGACGGGATGAGATGCCAAGTCAAGCCATTGTCAATCGAATATTCGATTCGGTTAATCCCTGCTCCATCATCACTTGCATTAATCGAAACAATCGCTTTAATCATGCTTCTCTTGGAATCAGTACCATATTCATCCAAAACACCGGTCTGAATCACTGATACACTTGGTGGCTTCGTATCCACTTGAATAATTCCAATCGTCAATCCACTGGATTGACCTACGAGGTCAAACCATCTGAAAGAGATATTGAATACCCCATCAGGGAGTTGTAATTCCACCACTCCTTTGGAGTAATCTAACTCTGTCCAATCATCATCCCCAATTTGGTACTCAAGATGAGAAATACCTGAAATGTTATCTATCCCTTCGGAGATTACGCATGTGATACTCGATATATTCACCCATCCAGCTGGACAACTGATAATTGGTTTCTCTGGTGGCGAATCATCAATTTTTAGAATGAGTGTTTGCGAGACACTAGGGTTTCCAACATTATCGACTGCAATTACATTGATTGAATTAATTCCACCGTTTAAAGTGCCGATTTCAAGATCAACTGTCGTGACATCAACCCAATCACCACCATCAATCATCCATGAATAATGGGAGAATCCACTCCCCGAATCAACTACAACAGGTAGGATGATGACGATTTCATCATCAATCATATAGAATTCCTCAGTCTCAATCATAGAGAAGGTGGGTGCTTCATTATCGATAATGAAGCTTAGATTCACAATCAAACTTGGGTTTCCAGCAACATCAATCGACTTAGCAAGGATACTATGTTCACCATCCACAAAAGTCAAACTGAGGTTAGTATCATCCCAAGGTACCCAGATTCCGCCATCGATGGAGAACTCAGTATGACTCATCCCCGATAAGAAATCAACTCCAGGTGTTAATTGGTATGATAATATCTGTGAACTTACCCACCCAGATGGCCCAATGATTGTAGGAGATGTTGGGGGGCTGAGGTCGATTTGAATAGTTCTACTCACATAAGTCCCAAGATTGCCTGCGTTGTCAACACAACGTACTTGAAGAGAATACACCCCCTCATCAAGTTGTAGTTCAAGATAGTCACTCGTAATAGTTTGCCAAGTTCCAGAGAATCGGTATTCCATCCTCGCTAACCCGGACAAATCATCCTCACAATCACCTAATTCTAATTCAAGTTGGTCTTGCGCACCGAACCAATCGGCTATTTCGACATTCGGTTCAGAAGGAGGTGTACGATCTGCACCAATATGGAAAACAAGGACGCCTCCGTCATTGCCAAGTTCATTCACTGCACGTATCTCAATGATATGGTCCCCTTCAGTTAAGGATATCTCAATAGATGTGCTAGTCACATTAACACCAGTGCCCCCATCTACTTGATAGAAATAATGTGTGATAGTGGCACCGCCGCCTGAGGGCGCTAGCCATTGAAGATTAATAGTTGATGTATTCACCCAGCGAGATGGTTGATTCAATGAGATTGGTATTCCGGGGGTTGGTTCTTCGATGAACAGACCGCTGCATTGCCAGTTATTGGTACTGACACTTTCATTCAATGTTGAATCTGAGTTGAGTAATAAACAGAGATAGTAAACACCACCTTCTGTAAAGAGGTCGACCACGGCATTTACGTTAATGTTGGCCTGAGCTCCAATACTCAGACCTTGATACTGTTGAGTATTCAAGGATAAATCAGTTGAGTCCAATATGTAATTATTCGATAAGAACAATTCCATCTCAAAAGCACTGGCAGAAGCCGACCCTTGATTATTGAAGATGACCTGTGCAGTAATATTCGAGCCAGCAGTTACTGGAGTGGAAACAGTCATTCCAGTAATAATCAAATCAGGAAGGTTCTCAATTGAGATAGTCAGATAATAATCACCCCCATCACCCCCAGAATGAGAAACGATGATGTAATACATCTTACTAATTGGAGTAATATCCATGACTGATTCGGCAAGCGAGCCAGAATTAGATGAGGAGTCGAGTAGATAGCCCGACGAATCCATCAACTCAAGTTTCAAGTCACTACCGCTCTGTGATTGCAAGGTGATGATGGTTTGAGTGTTTCCTGTAACACCCAGTGAATAAACATCATTCTCATCAATTTGATCAACACATCCATAATCGTTTCCTTGATTGATGGAAAGGGAATTTCCTGAATTTACACTCGGGGCATCAAATCCTTGGCCCATGTCATCTTGTGGATATTGGCATGCTCCAATATACACCATCCCACCGGAATAATCATTATTCACTTCTGACCATTCGATGACATCATCATCAGTATCCACTATTAATCCCCAGTAATACGTTCCAGCGGCAATAGTTGAGGGAATGGTGATACTGATTGAAGTATTGCTGTAGGTTCCCGTATTGAATCCATTGGTGTAGGAATAGTCGTAGATTAGTATATCCGTTGTCGAGATGAATGAATCGGTTGAGATATAAATACCATATTTGAAAGCACCTGATTTCAAATCACCATCATTCTCAAGGTCACGTTGGACACTCACAGTCTCACCGGGATTCATCTCCGTCGGTCCCGAAACCCAATTGGCAACCAGGTCAGGGAAATAGGTTTGATTCGCCCAGAATTTTATTTGGTAGTACCCCACTCCGCTGTATTGGTAGACATTGACGAAATATGTGCCCGCATCGCCTGATGCATTCGTGCCCGAAGTACTGACTTGATCCAATGCACTAGAACTAGTCGAACCGCCTAAGTAATTGCCACTAACATCAACTAGGGAAAGATCGAAGTCAGCGCCAGTGGGTGAAGTCACAAGAATATCAACATCATATCCACTCAACATCGAGAAGCCCCAATAATCCGATGTATCTGAGGAATCTAAACAACCAGAATAGTAAGAACTCCCAGTGTTTGGATTACTGCCGACATTGAGTGATGAGGTAAGGTTTCCTACAGCATCGCCCCCACTGCCACCATCGTTTTGAACCGACGGGCAGCCCACAGTTGTACCTCCCCCCACCTTATCGTTATCGCTCTCATCTGATTCGGTAACGTCTCCACCTATGTCAACTAATACACCCCAATAATAAGTTGTACCAGTAACTAGAGTAGTAGGGATGTTCACTGAGATTGTACCATTGCTTGAGGAACCGGATGACATGCCTGATGTGAAATTGTAACTGTATACAAGAGTATCACCCGTTGAGATGATATTGTTAGTTGAGAGGTAGAGTCCATAAGTGAAACTACCGGCTGCGCTACCCCCGGTATTCGCAAATGATCTTGTTACCGAAGCAGTCCCACCGGGGTTGATCAGACTTGGACCCGAGATCCAAACAGCCTCCAAGTTTGGTAAACTTACAATAGTAATTGTACCACTGGAAGCTACGACATTGTTATTCTCATTGGATTCAGTAATCACATTACTTGTGTCTACCATCAGTCCCCAGTAGTAGGTATTACCAACTGATAGGGAAGAGGGTATGGTGACATTGAAAGTATAGTACACATATCCCCCGGCAACTAAACTGGAATAGCTGTTGGTAGTCACCAAAACATCACTAGTTGAAATGATGTCGTTGGTGGAAAGGCGAATTTGGAAATTAAAACCACCCGCATCCGCTGCCCCTAAGTTATCGATTCGATAGGATACCGAAGCCATTCCTCCCGGTGTCCCGGTGCTAGATCCGGAAACATTTGTCGCCACCAGATCGGGGTAGGACTGATTGGTCCAAAATCTCAATTGATAATCACCCGCACATCCACTAGAGTTCTGACAACCGTTCCATACATCCAGTTTGATGTAATAAGTTCCAGACACTCCTGAGATACTTGTTCCGAAGGTGGAAACATTCAGTATTGTAATATTTGCTGAAAACGAATCCAAGATAGTGCCATTAGAATGCACCAGATATATGTCGAAATCTCCTGTTAGGGGAGAAGTCAATTGAATATCCACATTATACCCGCTTGACATCGAGAACATCCAATAATCTATGGTGTCCGTGGAATCCATGCAACCGAGGTAATAACCTGAGGTGGTAGGATTATTTCCAACACTGAGAGCCCCACTCTGAGTCGAGGGCGCATCCCCCCCAGTGCCGCCATCGTTCTGAGTCGAAGAACAACCAACCTGACCACTTCCTCCTGTTATGGAATTATCCACCTCATTACTCTCTATTATATTGTTACTGATATCCACCCACAAACCCCAACTGTAGGCGACTCCAGAGGAAAGATTCGATGGTATGTTCACAGTGATTGTACTATTGCTTGAGGAACCGGCTGACATGCCTGAAGTTAAATTGTAACTATATACGAGGGTACTACTAGTTGAGCTGATGACATAAATCCCATAAATGAAACCACCAGTGAAGGTACTTCCAGTATTCTGGAAGGTTCTTGTGACAGAAGCAGTTCCACCGGGGTTTATCAGACTTGGACCAGAAATCCATATCGCTTCCAGATTTGGCCTTGCGTTACTAATGTTGATGTCAAGCCCATATAAGCCACTTCCAGAATACTGACTGACATGAACGACGATATACTGGCCATTATTGGATGTGTTCGACCATTCCATACCAACTGTGCCGGTAGAGGATGATAGTGTTGATCCCCCCGTCGTCATCAGGTACAAATCAAAATCAGAACTAGCAGGAGATACAATTATGACATTCAACTCCTTCCCAGATGGAACATATATTTTATAGAAATCATCAGTATCCGTACTGGAATCTAGGCATCCATTATAATGACCAGCACTGATGGTAGACGCTGAAGAGAGAGCACCCCCCGCATCCCCAGAAAGACCACCATCACTGTAGGTTGATGTTGAGCAACTGAAGTCCGGGCGCACGCCATGTTCCACTAAGATATCGAAATAATCCTCTTTGAGAGAAGAGGAGGTGGATAGTAACGAGGTTGTGAAGTCCGCTAATGTGAAGTCGTGGCTAGGGTTGTAGTTCATGGCCGCATTCCAAATGGTTGACATATACTGAGCGTTGTAAGTCCCAAGCCCGTCTCCGAAATGGTCGTTGTCAACATCATCGTCAGTCCCATCATAAATGTCCCACAAGATTCCAGTCACCACTTCCTCAAGACATTGCCAATGTGTCCCATTTGAGGGATTGTTCACAGTTGCCCATCCATTTTGATTGTACGGTCTACCCGATTCATATTCATACCAGGTCTTGTACCAAGTCGGTTTGAAATAATTGTACTTGGTCTTGGTGTGAATAGTAAAGAATGAAGCCCAACCTTCCGACCAACCCAAGTCATTCGAGGTACACGAATTAAAGGAGTGGGCACCTCCACCTCCAGTATGTGAGGAGTAATAATCACTCACATAATGTCCATACTCATGGAATATCACGGTTGCACCGAACCCATCATACAATGCGATATATGGGCCAACAGATTGGTAGAATGCACCACTCGATGTAGGCCACCTGACTTCGATTTGATTGATGTTTGAAGACCCGAAGGTGTTTGCTTCACTTCTGGAATCAAGCATACTGATGGCAATGAATAATGCACCTTGGTTGGTGGTAATGTATTGGTTGCCGAAGGAATAACTTCCATCGGCCACATTCCAAACAACTCCTGTTGTCCAAGAATAGGCGGTCTGGGAGCTGTATGTCATGACCTCTGCAGCATAGGTTTGGGCATAAAATTTAAAATAAAGATCTTGATTACCTTGCAAGGTTTCGCGATTATTAATATTTGATATCGTGATTTTTCCACTTGAATTGAGATAACTAGAATAAAGTAAATCATTCCCACTCAGATTGTCATAATCCCATAATTCGACCTTGGTGAAAGCCGCTGGGCTATAACAATTATTATTACTCGTTGAACAGCCACTATTATTTGCTTGATAATAATCATAGAATAATAAAGTCACATCTACAGATACATATCCTGAACCACCGATGGTAATGGTTCCGCTCGTTGCGAGGGCATTGTTATTCTCATTGCTTTCTGAAACGGTGTTATTGATATCGACAAGAAGACCCCAATAATAGCTACCTGAGGAGATTGAAGATGGGATCGTGACAGAGATACTGATGTTACTAGAAGACCCAGAGGCCATGCCACTTGAATAAGTATAACTGTACGCCAGAATGTCACTAGTTGAGATGAAATTGTTGGTTGATAGATATATTCCATATGTGAATGAACCAGCAGATGCTGACCCCGAGTTTTGGAAGGCACGAGTTACCGTGTATGAACTGCCTGCAGTACCAGAAGTTGGGCCCGAGAGCCAGTTTGCTACCAAGTCTGGCTGGTTTGATGTGCTAGAAGTAATCTCCACATCATCGACGAATGCCCCCATACCAGTCACCGAGCCATCCGAGGTCATTCGAAAGTACAGGACGAAGTTTGAATTACCTTTGTAAGAGGTGAGATCAAGTGTTTTGGTAGCCCAACTGGTACCATTCCCTGTATAATTTGCCAACTGGCTCCATGTTGTTCCCCCATCGCCGCTGGCCATGACATACAGGAAGTCAAAGGATGATTCAAGATCATACCACAAATCGAATGTGAGGGTAAGACTATTGACACTAGAATAGGAGCCCAAAGAAATTGCAGCATATGCGACTGTATGCATATTGTTCACATATGTGCAAGAAGAGGTGCTACAAGTTCTACTTGAAGTATTGTTTGAATCATATCCCGCCACCCAGATAGACGCGGAACCTTGCGTGTATGCTGCTGTGGAAGTGCCCCACGCAACAGAAGAATAATTTGTAAAGTATGTCCGATACCATGGATTGGAAGGCAGACTTTCAGCGTTGTAATAGTGGACTTGAGAACGTCCACCTACTCCACCACTAGAGTTTTCTGAAGTAATCATTTCAGGAACATTCCAACTTTCATCGGTTCCTGGTTCGGTTGAGGATAGTGTGGCGGGGGATTTTTCAATCAGCGAACCATTCGGATGCTGATTAGAATCATGAATAGTGATTGATTCAGATGAGATTGATAACTGAAATGTAGCTTCTCCAAAGACGGAGTTCTGCATTAGAGTCAGCCGTAGTAATCCTATTCCTTGAGGAAAGGGGGGGAGATCTGCCAAGTGGTTATCGTTAGAGTCGATGAGTGTGACATTGATGGAACCAGAATCACTGCCCCAACCTTCAGATAGATATTGCCAAGTCAATCGGGCTGCACCGGTAATTGCCACCTCCGTCTCTGGACTTGCATGCACTTCAATGACGTCTTGTTGAATCATTAACTCAAGTGACCAAGAATGAGTGAATTCCCCCTCACTATTCGCGGGCCACCGGTCAGAATCAATATTTCCCTTATCGATAATAATAGCAGTATCATTATTACCATATTTCACTATTTCTTCTATGTTATCGTTTGAATCAATGCTACCATTATCGGCCATTAAACCACCCAAACTTGCCCAAAGTAGAATCGCGGCCTGCAAAAAAGATTTCACCTTCATTTAATCACCACACCTACTTTGACAGCATGAAGACAAGATAAAACTTACCATCATATATTTTGATTTTTTTATTAACTACTAGTTAAGAGTCTAGGGGAGAAATTACATAATATAACGAATCCCCTAGTCTGATTACCATGACCGAACTAGAGAGTAAAGTGATTCACCAAAACTTCGCAATTATTACCACCAGTTTGTTATTACTTCAACTCTTCATTCTTGCTACTAGTAAGAATATTATCATCATTCAATCAGATTCCGATGATGAACCCAGTGAGCTGTTGACTGATGCGCAAGAGTCTGCCTTGGCAGGTTTGAAAGCAAGTAGCACCAACCTCAGCCTCTCACTTGATTGGTTATCAACTGCCGGTGGCTCGGGTGGTGATGATATCGTTAATGCGGTCGCAACAGACTCTGCTGGGAATGCCATAGTCACCGGTTCTGTTTCATACAATGTCACTCTTGGCACTCTTCAGGTGAGTGCGCCGAGTGGGACCTCGGGGTTCGTAGCGAAACTAAGTCCATTTGGTTATTGGATATGGGCCATCGCCCTCGTTGGTGGTTCTTCAAATATTGTTGCAATTGATGTCGATTCAAATGGGATGATTTACATTGTAGGCAATACATATGATCAGGTTTCAGCAGGAGCCTATACACTTGGGTCATCTGGTTCCGAAGGTTTTTTCGTAGCCAAAGTAAATCCACAGGGAGCTTGGGTTTGGGCAAAGCCCGTCGTTACTTCAGGTTCATGGTGGTCGGAGGTGACTGATGTCACAGTTGACGACAATGGTAATACTGCCATTGTCGGTCATTTTTCATCAACTATCACGATTGGCAGTCATTCTCTGTCCAGCAACGGAGGAACAGATATTTTTGTTGCTAAACTTAATTCCGGTGGTACAAATTGGCTGTGGGCCAAAACGTTCGGTGGTGTCAATTATGATTATGGAAATGCCATCGACACTTGGGAGATAGGAACTGGATATGAAGGAGAGTGCAACTCACATTTGAATAACATCGTCATTACCGGTGCATTCACTGAATATATTGAATTTGGTGATTACAATTTTTCCACAGCGAGATACAATTCATCTGCATATGTCACTTGGATTTGTGGAGATGACGGGGGGGTCTTCTCATCTATTGCTGAAGGGGTACCCGCCTCCAGTTCATCATTGATTGAGCAATGGTATTCCTCTTCCGATTTCTCCACTTGGGCACTCGGCACGGGATGGGTGGCTTCAACCGGGTCATCCAATGTGGATTCCTGCGTAGGTAGTGCCAATGGTTACTCATGGCAGTATATCTATACCTACGACTGTGATTATTCCAATGGGCTTACAACCACTTCGTATGCAACGAGCCCAACCGTCTCAGGTGCTGGTTATTCTTCCTCACCAACCTACTCACTTGAGTTTGATAGGCTGTTGGGGATTGAATCAAATTATTGGGATAATGTGGTCATCCAAGTTTACGCCAATGGGTTATGGAACACCATCTGGAATAACCCCAGTACTATGATTAATGAAATAAGTCAAGCCAATCAGACTTGGACCAAGGTCCAATATGATATTTCCAATTACTTCCCTGGTAACGCCTTCTTCAAGGTTCGCTTTGGAATCGGACCTACCGATTCTACCATCTCTTTCACTGGCTGGAACATTGATAACGTGAAGATTATCCAAGGCGAATACAGCATTCCCAGCAGAACCACTGGATGGGATATTGAATCGTGGGATACTTCAAATTGGGGTGATGATGTCACTTGCGTGGCGTTGGGGGGAACCGGTTCTGGAGTAATTCGATTTATGCAGGGGGGGACTAATTTTGCCACAGGAGGGTATGATGATGATGTATTCGTTGCCCCAATCTGCTATTTGGATGGATATGGTCCTCTTCTTGCATATGATGAGATGGTATTCAGCGAAGCTAATTACATATCCCAGTTATCAATTGATGCCAATTACCTTGTGACCATCACCGGGTCTTTCACCAACACAGTCGATTTTGGTAGCACAACTCTCGTCAGTAATGGTGGTAGCGATATCTTTGTCGCAACGATTAGTGACTTTGCACAAAGTTCTGGTTTCACGTGGGATGAAGCAACAAGAGGTGGTGGTTCAGGAGATGACTATGCAACATCCCATACATTCACTTCTACGGGTGCCACGATAGTGGGGGGGTACATTGATGGTGAATCACAGTTCGGCACGACCCACTTATCAGCCTATTCTGGTAACGATGGTCTGATTGCTCAACTCGGCTCATCTGGGACTTGGTCTTGGGTAGAACAGGTCGGTGGAGCAGGTGGTTCTGATTATGCATGGGGGGCTGACATCCTTTCAGATGGTAGTTCAGTGATGGTTGGAGCTTTCCAGGGTGTTTCAGATTTCGGCACGAGCGCGATTACGAGTAGTGGCGGATATGATGGATACATTGTGATTTATGAGCCTGATGGTAGCGTGAGGCAAGTTGAATCATTCGGAGGAGATGAAACAGAGTATGCATTTAATGTAGTCGAGGGTGATAGCGGAGCATTGTACGTAACAGGTTACATGGATTGTATTCCAAATAGTATCTACATACTTGGGAAATGGGTGTCATGCCCTAACATGAACAATTCCGGTTCGGCTTGGTTCATCGCAAAACTAAACTCACAACTACAAGCTTCTTGGGTACAGACGTTCGGAATGGAGGATGGATGGGGAGAAGTGATTCATGTAGAAGAGTACAATGATGGCTCATTGTTGACTTGTGGTTCACATTCTAGGGGAACACTAACAATTGGCAGCTTCTCAGATACAATTGAATATTTCGAGGCCACCAATTTATTCTGCACAAGATTATCTGCAGGTTCTGGAAGCCCGATCTGGATGACTACGGTTGAAATGAATGGGAAAAATGAGGAGCTAGGGGATTTTGGGTTTGAAATTAATTCGCAAGATATAGCCTATTTAACTGGGAGTTTTGAAGGGACAGCATCCTTCGGTTCCGTAAGTACAATTGCTAGTGCCGGTTCTGAAGGCACCTCAGATATCTTCGTTGCTGCATTGGGCTCTGCTGGGAATTGGGCTTGGGCGATAGCAGGTGGTGGCCAAAACAACGATTACGGGAATGACATATTCCTTGATGGCGATGGGAATCTTAAAATCATCGGGAGTATCATGGGATCTGCTGCGTTGGGTAATACAATGCTTACGGGGAGCGACTCTTGGACGAATTATCCATACATCGCAACCGTGACTAATTCAGGTAGTTGGTCATATGCCACTTTGATAGATGCATCTATCCATGCCAGTGCTATTTCTTCAAGTTCACTCACCGATGACTTGCATATGGTATGGTTTAAGCATGATGGAACTTTGACTTTGGACTCTAACATACTGAGTGCACCTAGTGGTGGAGCCGAATCAACCATTTCCATTGGTATGTATAACTCAAGTTCCGAAACATGGCAAGCAGCTGAAGAAATACTTTCATTATTCGATGACTCAACACATGCAAAGTTAGCAGTGCATTTTACTGGTTTGGATGCAAACCGAGAAGGAAGAGCCATTATTGCAGGCAGTTACCGTAATGCATTTTCACCAATATCAGGACAGCAGTCAATCACCGATGGGTCCCAGAATGTGTTCTTAATCACATTTTCATTCGATGCTGACGGTGATGGGCTGTTGAACTCTGCTGATTCATGCCCATACGGTGCTTCCGATTGGCTTTCATCCCCATCTACGGATTATGACAGCGATGGCTGCAAGGATGATGATGTAGAGGATCCCGATGACGATAATGATGGTCGCCTAGACCCTTTGGATTCAGCTAATCCTTTGTGGGGTGAGGATAGATGTGAGCGGGGTGAACTAGATTGGTCTTCGGAACAATCAGTGAACGATTATGATGTTGATGGATGCTTAGACACGTCGCCGGAAGATTCCGATGATGACAATGATGGCGTACCCGATCCGGCGAATCTCACTTTCCCTACTAATGGCGAGGATTTTTGTCATCAAGGAACTCTGAATTGGACCTCATCCACCTTGACAGATTACGATGGGGATGGTTGTAAGGATGCTGATGCAGAAGATCCTGATGACGACAATGATGGGATTCCCGATCCAGCAGACCCTCAATCTCCTTCTCAAGGAGAAGATTATTGTCCGAGGGGAGATCGAGATTGGATATCTGGAGAAATGACTGATTATGATGGTGATGGCTGTCGTGATGATGGTGAAGATTTGGATGATGATGGCGATGGAATACCGGATGAAGCTGATGGTTGTCCAATCGGCACCCTCGGATGGACCCCGTCCACTTTGACCGACCACGATTCGGATGGCTGTCGTGATGACGGTGAAGATTTGGATGATGATGGAGATGGAATACCGGATGAAGCTGATGGTTGTCCAATAGGCACCATCGGGTGGACTCCGTCCACTTTGACCGACCACGATTCGGATGGCTGTCGTGATGACGGTGAAGATTTAGATGATGATAATGATACTATTTCTGATTCGGATGATGATTGCCCAAGGGGGGTGATAAATTGGGATTCTGACCCAACCACCACAGATTATGATTCCGACGGTTGTCATGATGATTATGAAGATCTTGATGATGATAATGACCAGATTCCAGACCCCTTAGGTCCCACTGCAGATGTAGGTGAGGACTATTGTGCACGAGGTGAACTTGGATGGAATTCGACATCAGATTCAGATCATGATGGTGACGGTTGTCGTGATGATGGTGAAGATTTGGATGATGACAGGGATAATAGAATAGATTCTGAGGATGCCTGCCCGACGGGTATGATAGGTTGGGATTCACAGAATACAACACTCGACCATGATTCAGATGGCTGTAGGGATGATGAGGATATGGATGATGATGGTGATTCTATTCTAGATCCTAGCGTCGAGAACCTCCCACAACGTGGTGAAGATTATTGCGCAAAAGGAATGACTGGTTGGATTTCTAATTCTCAAACCGACAATGATGGTGATGGTTGTAATGATAATACAGAAGATTCAGATGACGATAATGATGGGATTGAGGATGAAAAGGATTTATGCGCACGCGGCGAAATAGGTTGGGTATCAGTAATTAGCACCGATTTAGATAGAGATGGCTGCCGAGATATTGATGAGGATGATGATGATGATGGTGATGGAATCTTGGATGAAATGGACTCATGCGCCCTTGGTGAGACCTCCTGGGAATCAACAGTCATCACTGATAAAGATGGAGATGGCTGTCGAGATATTGATGAGGATGATGATGATGATGGTGATGGAATCATAGATAGCAAGCAATTCATGCTATCCGGTGAGGGGGCGTTTCACACTTGGACATTGATATTTTCTATTGTTGGAGGGTTACTAATTATTGCTGCCCTTCTACATGTTGTCCGCAGGGGGGGAAGTCGTAGTGAAATGAGTCTACGAGAACAGATTGTAGAAGAGGTAATGCAAGAAGTAGAATATAAGCAGATAACTTCAGAACTCCCTATGAAGGAAACCCCATCATTGGATGAGGCAACGGTTCCTGAAATCGTTAGCGATTCTTCTCAACTGGCACAAGCGATGCGGGAATTCCCAAGTTGGTCTGAAGAACAACTTGAAGGTTATTTTGAACAAGGATGGACATTAGAAAAACTACGTGAGTGGGTGAACGAGAAAAGCGATTGAGGTTAGCCGAGTCCCAAGGATTGACTGAAGTTTATTTTCATTCAATTTACCCAGATTCAAGCACCTCTGGGATGGGAGGTGGAAAGCGAAAATAGTACCTATATCAGGGTTTACATTTCCGCAAAACAGTAATTTTCTTGTATTTTCAGGCGTACAGGTGAAAAAATGTCCAATCATCTCACCAACCGCTCTATAATAGGCAGCGCTCCCCCACAATCCATGAACAACCGAAGCACAACCGCGTTTTTCGTACTAACCCTACTCCTCACATCAGGTTGCATGGGACTTATTGATGAACAGAGAATTGATGATGGTGGCGTTACTCCTCCCAATGAACCATGGGCGCCGGCCGAACTACCAGACGAATGGTCGAACATCGTCGCCCGCACCCGCGG
>Ga0066376_10003222_pt1 | contig 14790 bp, 13 predicted proteins | sample Knorr_S15_td_Bot_FD_77009 | JGI IMG/M metagenome (GOLD analysis project Ga0066376, IMG submission 77009) | Marine microbial communities from Southern Atlantic Ocean transect - Knorr_S15_td_Bottom_ad_5009_LV_A | ecosystem: Environmental > Aquatic > Marine > Oceanic | place: Southern Atlantic... | reverse complement strand
GCCTAACCGATGCGAAGGCATCGCTCGCGGCTCCCTTCCTTCCCGGGAATAAGCGGACACGATCTCTATGGGTCTTTATCATTGCTCCTTGGTATAATACCTTCATTCTCAGGCTTTGCAGCGCTCGATATCGGCGCCGCAGCTCGCCAGTTTTTGCTCGATCCTCTCATAGCCCCGATCGAGATGATAGATCCGGCTGACCACGGTTTCGCCCTCGGCGACGAGCCCGGCGAGAATCAGGGACACCGAGGCGCGGAGGTCGGTCGCCATGACCGGCGCGCCGATCAGCCGCTCAACCCCGCGGATCATGGCGGAAGCGCCGTGGACGTTGATTTCGGCGCCCATGCGGGTGAGCTCGGGAACATGCATGAAGCGGTTCTCGAAGATCGACTCGGTGACCATCGAGGCGCCCTCGGCGCCGGTCATGAGGGCCATGAACTGGGCCTGTAAGTCGGTGGGAAAGCCGGGGTAGGGCTGGGTCATGACGTCGGTTCCCCGGACCCTCCCGCCGGCCCGGCGAACCCGCAAGCCGCCGTCCACGGCCTCGATGGCGACGCCGGCCTCGGTGAGGGTCCGCGCCACCGCCCCCATGATCTCCATATCGATGCCTTCGAGCCGCAGGTCGCCGCCGGTGATCGCCGCCGCCATGGCATAGGTGCCGGCTTCGATACGGTCGCCGATCACGTCGTAGACAGCCCCCGTCAGGCGGGGCACGCCGGTGATGCGCAGGGTGTCGCTGCCGACGCCGTCGATGCGCGCGCCCATACCGATCAGGCAATTGGCCAGGTCGACGACCTCGGGCTCACGCGCCGCATTGGCCAGCACCGTATCGCCCGCGGCGAGGCTGGCCGCCATGAGAAGATTCTCCGTCGCCCCGACCGAGACCGTGGGGAACTGGATTTCGGCGCCCGTAAGACCGCGCGGCGCGGTGGCGACAATATAGCCGTCCTCGAGCATGATCTCGGCGCCGAGCTGCTCGAGTGCCGTCAAGTGGAGATCGACCGGCCGGTTGCCGATGGCGCAGCCGCCCGGCAGCGAGACCCGCGCCTCGCCGGCACGGGCAAGCAGCGGGCCGAGCACCAGCACCGAAGCGCGCATCTTGCGGACCAGGTCATAGGGCGCGGTGGTGCTGGTGATGGTCTTGGCGCACAGGGACAGGGTGCGCCCGATGTGGCCGTTCTCCGCATGGCCGTCCAGAGTCAGGGACACGCCGTGCTGGCGCAGCAGGTTCGCCAGGGTGGCGATGTCGACCACATGCGGCAGATTGCCGAGGGTCAGGGTCTCCTCGGTGAGCAGGGCGGCTACCATCAGCGGCAGCGCCGCGTTTTTCGCCCCGCCGATGGGGATGACGCCGTTGAGCGGATTGCCGCCGTGAATGCGGATACGTTCCATGATGGTAATCTTATGCTTGGTTATTGTGGCCAATAAGAGACGTTATCTATTGATATTCGCCACTCGGCGCAATCATTCCCCGAACAGCAGAGCGTCCCGCTCGTACAGCCGGGCGGCGAAGAACAGCAGGGCGGCCGCCGCCAACCCTGTGGTTACCCCGGCGATGGCCAGGGACAGGGCGCCGACCGGCTCGCCGCGTATCAACTGGCCGATCAGCAGGGTCTGGCCGAAGGTCGGGATCGCCATCATCCAGGGATGCGCCGATATGGAAATGAAGACCAGCACCAATCCCGGCAGCGACGGCACCAGCGGCAGCAGGCCGAGATAGGTCTGGGTCTCCTGAAACTATGGGTCATGGTGGCGATGATCAATTGGACGGCGACGGCGAACACCATCAGCGGCAGGGCGATCAGGAACATCGCCAGGAACAGCCCGGCGCCGAGATCGACGTCGAGCCCGAGGTCGCCGCCGGTGATCACCTCGAACACCAGCTTGAAGGCGATCAACTGGGCGCTCACCGCCATCATGGTGAAGGCCAGCGCCGCCAGCGCCTTGCCCAGCATCAGCTCCCAGCGCGCCACCGGGTTGGCGAGCAAGGGCTCCAGCGAACCCCGCTCGCGCTCGCCCGAAGTGGTGTCGATGGTGAGATAGACCCCGCCGATGAAGATGGTGAAGATCAGGAACGGCGGCACCATGTTGAGGAAAAAGCCGGTCAGGTTGCGTCTCAGGGCGACATTGGTCTGCTTGATCTCGACCGCCTCGGCGATCGACAGATCGAGGCCGCGGGCGGTCAGCCGGCCAGCGCCGACGTCGGCGCTGTAGTTGCCCAGCGCATAGAGCGTCCGGCTCATGGCCACCACCGCCGACAGCCGCGAGCCGTCGACCACCAGATTGACCGTCGCCCGGCGCTCGGCGGCGAAACTTTTCGCAAACCCGTCGGGGATGATCAAGGCCGTGTCGATGCGCCCGATGCGCACCGCCTGCTCAGGATCTTCGGGCGCCGCCGTCACCACCACGCCGTTTTCCTCGATATAGGCGACCAGGGCTGGCGCCCTGGCGGCGCCCTGGATGGGCAGGGTGAAGGTGGTGGTCGGCAGGGCGGCAATGGTATCGCCGACGAAGGCGATCAGCGCGCCCAACAGCAGCGGCCCGATGAAGGGATAGAGCAAGGCCAGGGACACGCTGCGCCGGTCGCGCATGTTGTCGATTACTTCCTTGGCGAAGACGATCCAGATGCTCTCGAACATGGCCCTCAGAGGTCTCCCGTTTGCGTCGCCCGGATGAAGGCTTCCTCGAGATCCTGCTCACCGGTGCGGCGCTTGATACCGTCGACCGTGCCGTTGGCCAGCACGACGCCGCGGCCGATCACCACCAGCTTGTCGCAGAGCTGTTCGACCTCGGACATGATATGGCTCGAGAATAGCACACTGCGGCCCTCGTCGCGGATGCGGCGGATGAGATCACGGATGGCGCGGGCGGCGGCGACGTCGAGGCCGTTGGTCGGCTCGTCGAGCAATACGTTGTGCGGGCCGTGGACCAGGGCGCGGGCCAGGGCCACCTTCATGGTCTGGCCCTTGGAGAAACCCTTGGTGCGGCGATCGGCGATGTCGCCCATGTCGAGCATGACGACAAGTTCGTCGATGCGGCGCTCGAGAGCCGCCCCCGCGAGACCGTGCAGGCGGCCGAAATAACGCACATGCTCGCGCGCCGTGAGCCGCGGATACAGCCCCCGGCTGTCGGCCAGGACGCCGATCCTGCGCTGCACCTCGCGGGGCTCGCGGCGGCTGTCGAATCCGTCGACCCTGGCGCTGCCACGATCGGGCCTGAGCACCGTGTAGAGTATCCGCAGGGTGGTCGTCTTGCCGGCGCCGTTGGGGCCGATGAGAGCGGTGATCTCGCCGTCGTCCGCGGTAAAGCTGACGCCGCGCGAGGCATGAACCGCGTGGAAGGATTTTTCCAGGCCCTCGACTTCAATCATGGCTGCGATGTTATACCAAGCAGCGGCTTCACGAAAACCGCGCGCGGACCCCGCCGAGACCGTCGATGGCGATTTCAACGCATTCGCCGGGCGCCGGATAATGGACCTGGACCAGGCTGCCGGTCAGCACGATGTCGCCGCGCCGCAGGGTCTCTCCCCGGGCGGCCAGGCTGTTGGCCAGCCAGGCCAGGGCGGTGAAGGGATGGCCCATCACATCGGCGCCCCGGCCGCGGCCGATTTCGACACCATCGACCATCAGGCGGCCCGTCGCCGCGCCGAGGTCGGATGCGCGCCAATCGGCGACCGGCTCGCCGAGCACGCAGCCGGCGCCGAAAAAGTCATCGGCGATCAACGTCGCCGTCCCCATGCGGGATGACTCCACATAGCGATTGTCGACGATCTCCATGGCGGCCATGCATGTGTCGACGGCCAGTCCGACGGAGTCCCGGTCGAAGGGCGCGTCATCGGCCGCCAGATCGGCGCCCATGCGGACCGCGATCTCGATTTCGGCGCCGACGCGCACATAGTCGCCGATCGCCAGATCGGCGGCTCCATGATGGACCTTGCTTGCGAAAATCCCGCCGCAGCAAGGGCTGGCAAGGCCCAGATGGGCCTGCATGACCGCCGTGGTGCAGCCGATCTTATAGCCCGCGAGGGCGCCCCAGCCGCGCCCGGAGAGGGCCTCATGGACCGCTTGCTGAACCTTGTAGCCCTCGGCCTCGTCCACTGGCCGGCAAGGGTCGGGAAGCCTGTCGAGAGCGCGTATTCCGGCCCGTGCCCCGGCGATGATGGCGGCGGCTTCGGCGTGGCGGCCCGCCCCGCCGCGCCGCCTATCCACGACGATAATTGAAAGACATTCCGGGGCCGCGCGGCGCCAATCTGTCGGAGACCGAGGTTTGAAGGCCTGCTCCGCCTCTCAAAACGTACCTTGCGAAATGAGGAGTCATCGGAATCATGATCACATCCACATATTATAATTCTGCAATAACAACGCTTTGCAATCTGTTAACCAAGTCTTTATAGTTCTGTTAACCAAGTCTTTATAGTTCTTCAATATGAAACATTCCTTGCCTATCCGGTTAACGCATACACCCACAAGAGCTAGTATTCGTACATCATGACCAATATGGACGTGAAGACTTGGCTTTTCTTCAATCACTCCCTGAGTTACAGTGGCAGTTTCCGACCTACTCTGACCCTTTTCCGGTGCTTTGAGGTGCCCTAAGGTGCCCTATATGTTGTAGGTGTCTGTGTTAACCGGATAGGCAAGAAACATTCTACTCATTCTGCACCATGAGTATCGTTTGCCGGGCATGGCCTGCTACAACCTGGGCAACGTTAGTCACGGCGGAATTTATACGCTTTACTGGCGTGACGCATAGAACGATTTAGCCGAGGCCGCTTAATATATTGCGGTAAACCCTCTAAAGGAGAAGAAAAATCATGATCCAGTTCATTCGCAGCTTCCTCAGTGACGAATCCGGCGCCACCGCCATCGAGTATGGCCTCATCGCAGCCGGCATCGCGGTCGCCATTATTGCGGCGGTCGGCCTGCTCGGAACAAGCCTCGAAGGCATATTCGAAGAAACCGCCGCCGCGCTGTAAGAAATCCTATGGTTGCCGATCGCGGCACCCTTGCATAACAGCTGGTCGCAGGTTCTGCCCATCGTGGCAGGCCCGCGGAAGCTGTTCGAGAACACCGACTTACCATGCTTTATCGCGCCCCTGTCCCGGGGCGTTTTTTATTGCCCTCCCGGCGCATCGTCATCGGAGCTTGGGTGTTGGCTCATAGCGCGCTAAGGTCGCCTCACCGCATGGCGCACAACGAAATTAAATCAATCAACTTCCAGGGGTAGGCTCATGTCACAAGAATTTCCGTTGCTGGTTCCCGGCGCGAACAGCGCATCGGAACCCATCCTCGTCACGGCGCCCTATGATCACGCGCCCATCGCCACCATCGCTACCGGCGACAGAGCCGCGGTCGATACGGCCCTGGCCACCGCGGCGCGTCTGTACAAGGACCGCAACGGCTGGCTTGCCGTCTACAAGCGGGTCGAGATTCTCGAAAAAACCGCGGAAATCATGTCGTCCCGGGCCGACGAACTGGCCGTCGAGGCGGCCCGCGAAGGCGGCAAGCCGCTGCTCGATTCACGTGTCGAGGTGGCCCGCGCCATCGACGGGATCAAGCTTTGCATCGAGGGCGTGCGGGCCCAGCACGGCAGCGAAATCCCCATGAACGTGACGCGTGCGGCGGCCAACCGCATCGCCTTCACCCGCCATGAGCCGATCGGCCCGGTGGTCTCGGTCAGCGCCTTCAACCATCCGCTCAATCTCATCATCCATCAGGTTGCGCCGGCGGTGGCGGCGGGCTGCCCGGTGATCATCAAGCCGGCCGAGGTAACGCCCCTGTCCTGCATGCGCTTCGTCAACATCCTCTACGAGGCCGGACTGCCGAGGAATGGTGCCAGGCGATCGTCACCGCGGGACGCGAAGAATCCGAAGCCCTGGTGGTCGATCCCCGGGTCGCCTTCTTCAGTTTCATCGGCAGCGCCGGAGTCGGCTGGATGCTGCGCTCGAAACTGGCGCCGGGGACGCGCTGCGCGCTCGAGCATGGCGGCGCTGCGCCGGTCATCATCGCCGCCGACGCCGACCTCGACGATGTCCTGCCGGTCTTGACCAAGGGTGGATTCTACCACGCCGGCCAGGTCTGCGTTTCCGTCCAGCGAATCTTCGCCCATTCTTCCATCGCCCGCGACGTGGCGACGCGCATCGCCGGGCTTGGCGACAAGATGGCCATCGGCGATCCGACCAGCGAGGCGACGGAAGTCGGGCCGCTGATCCGCCAAGGCGAGGTCACCCGGGTCGCGGAATGGGTCACCGAGGCCGCCGACGCGGGCGCCGAGGTGCTCAGCGGCGGCCGGAAAATCTCGGATTCCTGTTACGCCTGCACGGTTCTCTACGACCCGCCGAGCGAGGTCCGCGTGAGTTGCAATGAAATCTTCGGGCCGGTGGTCTGCGTCTACCCCTACGACGACATCGACGACGCCATCGCCCGGGCAAACTCGCTGCCGGTGGCCTTCCAGGCCGCCGTGTGCACCCGCGATATCGACACGGCGCTCTATGTTTACCGCCATATCGACGCCAGCGCGGTGATGATCAACGACCACACCGCCTTCCGTGTCGATTGGATGCCGTTCGCCGGATTACGCCAGTCGGGTCACGGGGTCGGCGGCATTCACCACTCCCTGCACGACATGCAGATCGAGAAGATGATGGTGATGCGCTCGAAAGTGCTCTGACCGCCGATCCTTTAACTCCAACGGGCAAGTCATACTGCCGGCGCCTTACCGCGCCATGCGGTCGCGGAGCCTGTACCAGGCGACCGCGCTCGCCAGGAACCACGGCTTGCCGTGATAGAACGGGCGGGATTGGAACGGCAAATCATCGAACGCGGTGTCGCCTTCGCCGTGCCCGAGCAGCTTGTGGGCGATCTTGTAGCCGAGATAGCTGCCCATGGCGATGCCGGAGCCGCAATAACCCATGGCGTAATGAAGCCCGTTCCGCACCCCCAGATGGGGCAGCTTGTCGAAGGTATAAGCGACGAAACCCATCCAGGAATGGCTGATCCCGAGGCTACCGATCTCGGGGAATATTCGGCATAGGATGGCGTGCAGCCGGGGGCCGCTGATCGCCGGATCGGACTCCGCCAGGGCCACCCGGCCGCCGAACAGGATACGCGAACGGTCCGGTGAGGCGCGGTAATAGAGCACCACCCGGCGAGTATCGGTGATTACCCGGTCGCGGGGCATCAGGCGATCCATGACGCCGGGCGCCAGGGGTTCGGTGGCGATCATGTAGCTGCCGATGGGAATCACCCGGCGGCTCAAATCGGACAGGGTTCCCAGTTTGTTGGTGTAGCCGTTGGTGGCGATGACGACCGCGCCGGCGCGCAAGCGCCCTCGCGGCGTGGTCACCGTGAAGCCGCCGCCGCCGTTGCGTTCTATCTCGACCACCGGCGTATGGGGATGCACGGCGGCGTCGGCCGCCAGCACCCGGTCGACCAGCCCGCGATGATATTTGGCGGGGTCCAGCGACGTATGGCCGGGAATCACACCGCCGCCGTAATAGGCGTCTGTACCGATCTCGCTATGCTGTTGACTGCGCGGCACCACGTGGCATTCGATGCCGAGTTCGCGCCGGTTGGTGTCGAACTTGCGCGCCATATCCTCGTAATGGCCCGGCGCGTGGGCGCCGGTGAACCGCCCGCAATGCTTATAGTCGCAGGCGATGCTCTCGGCCTCGACGAAGCCGGTGAGAAACTCGAGCGAGGCCAGCGCCTCGTGATAGAGGGCCACCGCGCGCGGCTTGCCGTAGCGCCCCGCGAGTTCGTCGAACCCGATCTTGAAGCCGGCGCCGCATTGGCCGCCGTTGCGCGTGCTGCAGCCGAAACCGGCGTCCTCGGCGTCGAGCACCACCACGCCGAGCCCAGCCCGCGCACAGGTCAGCGCGGCGATCAGCCCGGTATAGCCCGCCCCGACGACGGCGACATCGGTCCCCGCCGGCAACCCGCCGGCCGGCAAGGCCGCGAGAGGTGCTGCGTCGAGCCAGTAGGAGGCGAGCTTGTGATCCTCGCAAAACGAGGGATGGGTCATGCGGGAGAGTTCTTGGCGGAAATCGCCCACCATACCCGCTCGGCGGTGAGCGGCATGTCGATGTGGCGCAGGCCGTATTCGGACAAGGCGTCGACCACCGCGTTGACCACCGCCGGCAAGGCGCCGGTGACCCCGGCCTCGCCGACCCCCTTGACGCCGAGCGCATTGGTCGTGCAGGGGATCTCATCGAAACTCACCGCGAAGGACGGCAGGTCGTCGGCGCGCGGCAGGCAGTAGTCGATCAGCGATCCGCTCAACAGCTGGCCCGACTCCGGGTCCAGGACGCAGTCTTCGAGCAATGCCTGGCCGATGCCCTGGCCCAGGCCGCCATGAACCTGGCCTTCGGCGAGCATGGGGTTGAGCAGCCGGCCGACGTCATCGGCGACGGTGTAGCCGATGATCGCCACATGGCCGGTCTCCGGGTCGACCTCGACCTCGCAGAGATGACAGCCGTTGGCGAAGGTCTTGGCGTCGGCCACATAGTCGGCGCTCTCGTCGAAGCCGCCGGCGGCCTCGGCGGCCTCGCCCAAGGATACGCTGCGATCGCCGTGGACGAGGCCGTAACGGTCCTCGGCAAAGGTCAGGTCGGCGGCCTCGCATTGCAGCAGCATGGCGGCGACCGGCCGGCCCGCCTCGATGATCCTGGCGGCGGCCAGGACCACCGCGACGCCGCCGACGCTGATGGCGCTCGATCCGCCGGTGCCCGAGCCGCTGGCGACGGCGTCGGAATCGCCCTGCACGAGACGGACCGCGTCAAGGGGTAAGCCAAGCGTCTCGGCGACCAGCTGGGCAAAGGCCGTGCGGTGGCCCTGGCCGTTGTCCTGGCTGCCGATCCTCAGAGTGAGCACGCCGGATTTGTCGAGGGTCAGCCGGGCGGCCTCGCTCGGGACTCCGCCGTTGATCTTGACATAGGTGGCGATGCCGACGCCGTACCGCTTGCCCCGGTCGCGGGCGGCACGGCGGCGCTCCGCCACGCGGGCCTCGTCGATGGCCTCGATCGCGCGATCGAGACAGCCCGCGAAATTGCCCGAATCATAAAGCTCTCCGGTCGCCGTGGCATAGGGCATGGCCGCCGCGCTCACCATGTTGCGCCGCCTGAGATCAGTCGCCGAAATGCCGAGTTCGGCGGCCGCCACGTCGACCAGTCGCTCGATCACATAGATGCCCTCGGGCCGGCCGGCGCCGCGATAGGCATTCGTCATCATGCTGTTGCTGAAGATCGCCTTGGTGGCCACATGAAATGCCGCAATGTCATAGCAGCCGGTGATCGCCGCCGCGTAACCGACGGTCGGAATGGTCAATGCACCCGCGCTGCCGTAGGCGCCTATATTGGCCAGGGTCTCGACCCGGACGGCGAGCATGGAACCCTCGCCGTCGAGCGCCAGCCAGGCCTTGGTGAGGTGATCGCGGGCCGCGAGATCGCTGAGGCAGGCCTCGCCGCGCTCGGCGACCCATTTGACCGGCCGCCCGCATCTGCGCGCCGCCCACAGCAGCAGCGCCTGCTCGGGAATCGCGGTGGAGCGCAGGCCGAAGGCGCCGCCGACGTCCGGGGTGATCACCTGAAGATCGCCCTCGGAAATTCCCAGGGCCTTCCCGGCCAGCGCGCGGCGCACCCCGTGGACGCCCTGGGTCGGGGCGTGGAGCGTATAGCGGCCGCTCGCCGCGTCATAGGCGGCGAGCGCCGCGACCGGCTCCAGGGGCATCGCCATGACCCGGTTGTCGACCAGCTCGAGGCTGATGACATGGGCCGCCGCCGCGAAGGCCCGATCCGTCGCGGCGCGGTCGCCGGCCTGCCAGTCGAGCGCCACATTGCCCGGCGCATCGTCCCACAGACGGACCGCCCCGGTCGCGGCGGCGGCGGCCAGGGTGCCGACCGCGTCGAGCGGCGCATAATCCACCTCGATCAGCTCGGCGGCGTCGCGGGCGGCGGCCAGGCTCTCGGCGATGACCACGGCGACGGGCTCGCCCACATAACGCACCCGATGCCGGGCGATCACCGGCTGGGGCGGCGAGAGCGGCGGGCTGCCGTCGCGGTTGGCCGGGCCGTCGTCGGCGGCCATGGCGCCCAATCCGTCGGCGCGCGCATCGGCCCCGGTGAGCACCGCGAGGACACCGGCGGCGGCGCGCGCCGCCGTGCCGTCGATGGCGGCGATATCCGCATGGCCGTGGGGGCTGCGCAGGACATGCATATAGGCCTGTCCGTCGGCGTTGAGATCGGCGGTAAAACACCCCTCGCCGCGCAGCAGACGCATGTCTTCCAGACGCGGCGCTGAATGGCCGAAGCCCTGTTCCACAACAATCTCTCCCCTGTTCGTCACGATGGGCTATTAATGCATGGCGTTTCACGAGAGAGCCAGAAGAAGATGCGCCAAACCGCCGAAGATTGGCCCGGCCATGTCCATCGCGTGCTTGCCGACGCCGAGGCGCGACAGATCGCCTATGTGCCCGACTCCGGGCTGACCCGCCTGATCGCGCTGTGCCGGGCCGATCCGACCATGACCATGGTGCCGCTGACCAGCGAGCAGGAAGGCGTCGCCCTGCTGGCGGGCGCCTGGCTCGGCGGCCAGCGCGGGGCGTTGCTCATGCAGGGCAGCGGCATCGGCAACTGCGTCAATATGCTGTCCCTGACCACGGTTTGCCGCTTTCCCCTGCTGATCATCGCCACCATGCGCGGCGAGACCGGCGAGACCAATCCCTGGCAGCTTCTCATGGGCTCCATCGCCAGTGATGTGCTGGGCCTGGCCGCCGTCGGCGTGCGCCGCGCCGAGACCGCCGATGCGGTCGGCGCGGCGGTCGCCGAGGCCGCCCGCGAGGCCTTCGACGGCCCGGCGGCCTCGGCGGTGCTGATCGCCCAGGCGGTCATCGGCATCAAGAGCTTCGACGATGACTAGCCCCCGCGCGAGCGAAGACTTCCCCCTGCGCCGCCGCGCGGTGGTCGAGGCGCTGCTCATGGACCGCGGCGGTCTGCTGGTGGTCGCCGGCCTCGGCGCGCCGGCCTGGGATGTCGCCGCCATGGGCGATTCAGATCTCGACTTTCCCCTGTGGGGGGCCATGGGCGGCGCCGTGATGATCGGCCTCGGCCTGGCCCTCGCCCAGCCCGAGCGTCGGGTGCTGGTGATCACCGGCGATGGCGAGATGCTCATGGGTATCGGCTCCCTGGCCACGGTGGCGGTATGTGCGCCGATCAATCTGGCGATCGTCGTGCTGGATAACGAAAGCTACGGCGAGACCGGTATGCAGCCGACCCATACCGCCTCGGGCGCCGATCTCGCGGCCATGGCCCAGGCCGCCGGATTTCCGGTGAGCGCCCTGGTGCGCGACGAGGAGGCCCTGGCCTCGGCGGTTAATCTGGCTTGCGACGCACGGGGCCCGGTGTTCGTCGCCATCAAGATCCGCGCCGAGTCCCCGCCCCTGGTGCTACCGCCCCGCGACGGCGAAATCCTTAAACAACGCTTCCGCGCCGCGCTTCAATAAGGAGACCGGAGTTGGCTCGAGGAATGATCGTGGCGCCGCAGCCCGAGGCGGTCGAGGCCGGTGCCCTGGCCCTCGGGGACGGCGGCAACTGCGTCGACGCGGCGATCGCCTGCGGGCTGGTCCAGGGGGTTGTCGATCCCTTCATGGCCGGCATCGCCGGTTTCGGCAGCATGCACATCTACTTGCCCGCCAAGGACATCCACACGACCATCGATTTCCACGGCAAGGTGCCGGCGGCAGCGACGCCGGGTATGTGGGCCGATCTGATCGAGGGCGAGGCGCGCGACGGCTTCGGCTTCATCCTCAAAGGCCGGGTCAACGATATTGGCTATGGCGCGATCACCGTGCCCGGCAGCCTCAAGGCCTACGGCGAGGCCCACGCCGAATTCGGCGCCCTGCCCTGGCGCCGGGTGGTGGCGCCGGCCATCGCCCAGGCCGAGGAAGGCTTTCATGTGCGCCCCCATATGCACCGCTTCTGGAGCGACACCACCGATATGGGCCGCGCCCCCAACCCGAAACGGACCCGCGCCACCCCGGCCGCCAGGAAGCTCTACTGCGACGACGGCGGCGCGCCGCTCAAGCCCGGCACGCTGATCCGCAATCCGGACCTGGCGGAAATCCTTCGCCGCATCGCCGAGGCCGGCGCCGATGTTTTCTACACCGGCGACATCGCGGCACGGATCGACGCCGACATGAAGGCCCATGGCGGGCTGCTCTCGACCGCCGACCTGGCGGCCTACGAGACCACCCGGAGCGCTCCCTTGTGGGGCGAATACCGGGGGTTTCGGGTCGCCGCCAACCAGCCGCCCGGCGGCGGCGTCATGCTGGTGGAAATGCTCAACATTCTCGAGAATTTCGACCTCGCCGTCATCGGCCACAACAGCCCCGAGTATATCCGCGTGGTCTGCGAGGCGATGAAACGCGCCACCATCGACAAGGACGCCCATGTCGGCGACCCGGCCTTCGCCCCCATACCGCCCCGTCTCACCGACCGGGCCTATGCCGCCGAGGCCGCCGCCGCCATCAAGCGCGGCGAGGTCGCCCATGTCGAGCGTCTGGGGAGCGGCGGCAGTGCGGAATCACCTCACACGACCCATATTTCCGTGGTCGACGGTGACGGCGGCGCGGTCGCCATGACCCATTCGCTGGGCATGCCGTCGGGAGTGGTCAGCGACGGCATGGGCTTCATGTACAACGGCTGCATGGCGGTGTTCGACCCGAGGCCGGGACGCACCGGATCGATCGCCCCGGGCAAGAGCCGGTTCTCCTCGATCTGCCCGACCATGCTGTTCAAGGGCGACGATCTCTTTCTGGTGATCGGAGCGCCGGGCGGCACCCAGATCGCCATGGGGGTGTTGCAGGCGATCCTCAATGTGGTTGATTTCGGCATGGCCATGGACCGCGCCGTGGCGGCGCCGCGCTTCTCGGCGACCAGCGACGCCATCGACATCAGCAATCGCATCCCGCGCTATACCGCCGCCGCGCTCGAGGCCATGGGCTATGAGGTGATCCGCAGTCATCTCGGCTTCACCATCGCGGCGGTCCACGGCATCAAGATCGAGCACGGCGCCCTCGAAGGCGGCGCCGATCCCGGTCACGACGGCATGGCTTTGGAGGTCTAGAGATATGCGCGCGGTCTGGTACGAACAACAAGGTGCGGCTGCGGATGTGCTGCGCATCGGCGACATGGACAGGCCCGAGCCGGGGCCCGGCGAGCTGCGCGTGCGCCTCGCGGCCTCCGGCGTCAACCCGGTGGACTGCAAGCGCCGTCGCGGCGGCCGGGGCGCCATGGACGGCCCCCGGGTGGTCCCCCATTTCGACGGCGCCGGGGTGGTCGATGCCCTCGGCGACGGCGTCGATGGGCGCCGCCTCGGAGAGCGCGTGTGGATTTACCAGGCCCAGTGGGGCCGCGCCATGGGCAGCGCCGCCGACGCCATCGCCCTGGACGCGGTGCTGGCCGTCAGGCTTCCCGACAACACCGGCTTCGACGAAGGCGCCTGCCTCGGCATCCCGGCGATGACCGCCCACCGTTGTGTGTTTTCCGACGGCCCGGTCACCGGCCGGACCGTCCTGGTAACCGGCGGGGCCGGCGCGGTGGGCCGCTACGCCGTTCAGTTCGCCGCCCTCGGCGGGGCGCGGGTCATCGCCACGGTCAGCAGCGCGGAAAAGGCGGCCGTCGCCCGAGCCGCCGGCGCCCATGAGGTGCTCGACTACAAATCCGAAGACGTGGCGGAGCGAATCAAGGAGATCACCGGCGCCGCCGGGGTGACGCGCATCGTCGAGGTGGAATTCGGCGGCAACCTGGAGACCTCCCTCGCGGTGATCGCCGACAACGGGGTGATCGCGTCCTATGCTTCCGACGCCGTGCTTGAGCCGGCCCTGCCGTTCTACCGCCTGGCCTACGCCAATCTGACCGTACGCCCGGTGCTGGTCTTCGCCATGCCCGAGGAAGCCAAGCGGCGCGCCATCGCCGACATCACCCGCTGGGCGGAGAGCGGCGAACTCAGCCACCATATGGGCCCGCGATTCGCCCTCGAGGACTGCGCCGCCGCCCATGCCGCCGTCGAGGCCGGCGCCTTCGGCAAGGTCATCATCCAGATCGCCGCGCTTTGAGCGGACGGATTGCCCGGCGGGCCGCCCTCGGCGGGCTGATCGCCATCGCGGCGGCCATGGGAATCGGCCGCTTCGTCTATACGCCGATCCTGCCCTTCATGGACGAAGCCCTCGGCTTGAGCAAGGCCCAGGGCGGCCTCATCGCCTCGGCCAATTATCTCGGCTATCTGCTCGGTGCCCTGGCCGCGTCGATCATCGCCCTGCCCGGCGGGCGGCGACGGTGGATACTCGGTGCCCTGGCGCTCAGCGCCCTGTCCACGGGGGCCATGGGGCTGTCATCGACGATGACCCTGTTCCTGATCCTGCGCTTCCTGGGCGGGATCGCCAGCGCCCTGCTCCTGGTGCTGATCGTCGCCTTCGTTCTCGATCACCTGACGGCGGCCGGACGCATGGAGTTGTTCGCGCTCAATTTCGCCGGCGTCGGCATCGGCATCGTCCTGTCCGCCTTGCTCATCGCCGGGCTCGCCGGCCTGGATTACGGCTGGCAGGCTCAATGGCTCTATGCCGGCGTCTTGTCCTGCGCGGCGCTCGGGCTGGCGGCCCGGCTGACGCCCGGCGATATCCCCATCCGCCCTCGACCGGGCGCCGCCACGGAGGCGCCCATGGATCGCGCCCTGATCGCCCTGATCGCCGCCTATGGTCTGTTCGGCTTCGGCTATATCATCACCGCGACCTTCATCT
>Ga0066376_10003221_pt1 | contig 14791 bp, 12 predicted proteins | sample Knorr_S15_td_Bot_FD_77009 | JGI IMG/M metagenome (GOLD analysis project Ga0066376, IMG submission 77009) | Marine microbial communities from Southern Atlantic Ocean transect - Knorr_S15_td_Bottom_ad_5009_LV_A | ecosystem: Environmental > Aquatic > Marine > Oceanic | place: Southern Atlantic... | reverse complement strand
TCATCGACGCGTCCTCCCGCTCCCGGGCCGATCCCGGGTTTTCTGGATTCCCAGATTAACCGATCCTGGAAAATCGTGGTGAAATTTCGTGGCAAAATTTTTTTAGACAAAAGGCTCTTAAAATTTATTGTAAGGGCTAAGACAGTATGGCTATAGTCCTCTGGTATACCAAATACCAATTGGTTTGGTTTGCGTCTTTTTGCAGGGGTAGTGATAATGCCGGATGCCTTTGTCCGGTCTGGAAACGGATCGGGCCGCGAAATAGGCGAAGGCACGGAAATGTTCACCGGGGTCCTGACCATCTCGATTAACGGCGAACGATTTAACTAGGGAGAAGATAATGCGTAACTTTGCTACTAAAGCTTTGAGTCTGGGCGTCGCCCTTGGTCTCGGTCTTGGTTTCTCGGCCGTGACGGTGGATTCCGCCCAGGCTTGGGAACCCAGAAAACCGGTCGAATTCATCGTCATGGCCGGTAAGGGCGGCGGCGCCGACAAGGCGGTGCGTTTCATCCAGAACATCATCGCCAAGAACAAATTGTCATCGAAGCCGTTCACGCCCATCAACAAGCCGGGTGGTTCCGGCGCCGAAGCCTTGGTTCACGTCAAGAACGCCAAGGATCCGAACCACACCCTCATGTTCACTCTCAACAGCTTCTACACCACGCCGTTGCTTCAACCGGGTCTGGGGGTCGATACCATGACCTTTACGCCTATCGGACGGATGGCCGAAGACACGTTCCTGCTGTGGGTCAACAAGGATTCCGGCATCACCACCGTCGCTCAGTTCGTCAAGGCCGCCAAGAAGGCCGGCAACAAGTGGATCATGGCCGGCACCGGCAAGAACTCCGAAGACAACATCCTGACCGATTTCCTCAACAAGGCTTATGGCCTCAACATGAAGTACGTGCCGTATAAGGGCGGCGGACGCGTGGCCAAGGAACTGGCGGGCAACAACGCCAACTCGACCGTCAACAACCCGTCCGAACAGCTCGGCTTCTATCAGGCCGGCAAGACCGTGCCCATTGGCGCGTTCACGCCGGAGCGCCTGCCGTTGTTCAAGGACGCGCCGACGTTCAAGGAGTTAGGCAAGGACTTCGTCTATTTCATGCAGCGTACCGTCGTCGGCGCGCCCGGCATGAGCAAGGAAGCCGCCGCCTACTACCAGGGCCTTTTCAAGAAGATCTTCGACTCCACCGAATGGCAGGGCTACATGAAGAAAAAGAGCCTTCAGGGTGGTTTCCTCACCGGCGACGCCCTCATGAAGTATTGGATGAAGGAAAGTGCCGTGCAGAAGGCGATCCTGATTAAAATGGGCGTCATCAAGTAGTCTGACGGCTTTAAACTCCGACGCTCGGATATAGGGGAGGGGACGCCGTTATGCGCATGGCTGAAATCGTCATGGGACTCGTAATGGGGGTCTTCTCCCTTTATCTGATGTGGAAGAGCGCCGAACTTCCGATCGGCTGGATTCCAGATGAGGGACCCGGCGGCGGCGCCTGGCCGTTCTGGTTGGCGGCGGGCATGTTGGCATGTTGTATCGCCATCGTCATCCGGGGGGTAAAGCGGTTAACCCCGGAATCCCAATCGGAAAAACCCTTCATGGACAGCCGCGCGATGAGGTTGTTCGTCTTGAACGCCGGCGCCCTCACGGCAATGGTCGGCTTGTTCCATATTATCGGCGCTTACGGCGCGATCCCGGTGTTCCTGATTTTTTACTTGCGGTTCATGGGCGGCCATTCGTGGCGGTTGACGGGGACGTTCGCGGTGGTGACGCCGGTCGTTATGTTCCTGTTTTTCGAGATCGCGCTTCAAAAGACCCTGCCGAAGGGTTTTACGGAACCTTTGTTTTTGCCGATTTTTGATTTTTTCTATTAATCGCCTAACCATCTAATCTAGAGCCCATCCTACAAATGGAAACTTTTGCACTTCTGCTCAACGGCTTTGCCATTGCCTTTGAGCCGCTGAATTTGACGTTGATCATCCTCGGTTGCGCCATCGGGCTGTTTATCGGCGCCATGCCGGGCCTGGGCTCCGTCAACGGCGTCGCCATTCTGTTGCCGATGACGTATCTGGTGCCGCCGACGGGGGCCATCATCTTCCTCGGCGCGATCTATTACGGGGCCATGTACGGGGGCGCCATCTCCTCGATCATGCTTGGCATTCCCGGCGCCTCGACGGCGGTGGCGACGACGTTCGATGGCCGGCCCATGGCCTTGCAGGGTAAGGCCGACAAGGCGCTGGTGGCGGCGGCGACGGCGTCGTTCGTCGGCGGCAGCGTCGGGGTCATTTTGTTCACGTTGTTCGCGCCGCCGATGGCCGAAATCGCGCTGACCTTCGGCGCGCCGGAAATCTTCGCCTTGATGCTGATGGCGTTCGCCACCTTCGTCGGCCTCGGCGGCGACGACATTCCGAAGACCCTGTTTTCGATCTTTATCGGGCTGGTGTTAGGCTCCGTCGGCCTCGACATCATCTCGGGCGAACCGAGGCTCATCTTCGGCGGCATCCCCGGCTTCTTCCACGGCATCAACTTCCTGGTGCTGGCCATCGGCATCTACGGTATCGCCGAGATGCTGTGGACGATCGAGATTTCCAAAGGCGGCGTCATGATCTCGCAGGCCACCGTCACCTTCCAGAGAATCAAGGCCACCCTTCGGGAACTGTTGGGGACCTGGAAGACGATGATGATGGGGTCGTTCCTCGGCTATTTCGTCGGTATCCTGCCGGCGGCCGGCGCCACCCCCGGCGCCCTGATGGCCTACGGTCTGGCCAAAACCGGGGCGAAGGATCCGAGTAGTTACGGCAAGGGTAACATCAATGGCATCGTCGCTCCGGAATCCGCCAACAACGCGGCCTCGACCGGCGCCATGCTGCCGATGCTGACGCTGGGCATCCCCGGTTCGCCGACGACGGCGATCCTGTTGGGCGGCATGGTGATCTGGGGCCTGGAACCGGGACCCTTGGTGTTCACGGACCACCCCGATTTCGTCTGGGGCTTTATCGCCAGCTTATACGTCGCCAACCTGTTTTCGCTGTTGATCAACGTCGCCTTTATCCCGGCGTTTATCTGGGTGCTGAAAATGCCGTTCACGATCCTGGCGCCGATCATCTTCATCTTGTGTATCGTCGGCGGTTTCGTGCCGACCCTGGATATGCACGATGTTTGGTTGATGCTGGTGTTCGGCATCGTCGGATACATGATGCGGAAGCTGGATTACCCGATGGCCCCGGCGGTGCTGGCCATCGTGCTCGGTCCCTTGGCCGAACCGGCGCTCAGGCAATCGCTGCTGATTTCAAGTGGTTCGTTCTCGATTTTCTTCACCCGCCCGTTCGCCGCCGTTATTATGGTTCTCGCCCTGTTATTTTTGACCCTTCCGCTGATGAAGATGGCCTACGATAAAATAAAGAAACCCGAGACCGCCAACTAGATTTTCTCTACTAACAGGCCCTATCAAGGCCCAATAAAGAAAACAGGCGCTTCAAACGCCGGCCGAGAGTCCTTTAAACGACGGGTTTGGGAGGTTGAGGCTTGCCAAATCAGATCTCTGGTGTACTGTATACCACAAGCGAAGGCTGTTGATGTCTGCGGGTTTCAAAGCCTTTCGCTGGCCCCGAGGGGGGGCCTGATTAACCCTATTGAACTGCCGGAAAAGACATTGGCCCACGCAGATTTAGCCGTTGAACCGATTGACGCCAACTTTAGCCTCAAGGACAAGATTTACGATTCCTTGAAGCAGGCGATCACGACCATGAACATATACGCCGAGGATGCCGAACTGCGCCTCGACGAACGGCGTCTTTCGGAAAAACTGGAAATCAGCCGCACCCCCGTGCGCGAGGCCCTGGCCCGCTTGGAACAGGAAGGGCTGGTTCACATCGTGCCGCGCCGGGGCGTCTATATCGTGCGCAAGACCAAGGTGGAAATCCTGGAAATGGTTACCGTCTGGGCGGCTTTGGAGAGCATGGCGGCGCGTCTGATCTGTGAGAACGCCGGTGACGATGAAATCGCCTCGCTGAGAAAGATGTTTTCGACCTTTGAAGGCGACCAGGTGCAGGCCCATATTGATGAATATTCGGAAACCAACATCGAATTTCATCAGGCGATCTTGAGCCTCAGCCATTGTGACCTGCTTCGGGACATCGCCGATAATTTGTTCATTCATATGCGATCCATCCGGGCCCGGACCATTTCCGATGGTGACCGGGCCGACCGTTCGATCATCGATCACATGCACATCATCGAAGCCCTGGAAAGCCGGGATTCGGATCTTGCCGCAAGGTTGGTGCGCGAGCACTCCCTGAACCTCGCGGCGCACATCGAGAAACACGTGGATTATCTGGAATAAGGATCGAACCGGCCGGGGAAGGGCCGGGGCGGTCCCGCATCTCGGGAAGGAAACACATGTCGAGAAAAGGATCGAAGACGGCAATTGATAGAATAGTTCAGGAAATACACGATGGTCCTGAGGTCGAAATCCTGACGGACGGCTTTCATCTTGTCATCGACGCGCTCAAACTCAACGATATCCACACGATCTATAACGTACCCGGCATTCCGATCACGGATTTGGGCCGTTATATGCAGGCCAAAGGCATGCGCGTTCTCTCGTTCCGGCACGAGCAAGCGGCGGGCTATGCGGCCGCGATCGCCGGGTTTCTGACGAAAAAGCCCGGCGTCTGCATGACGGTGTCGGCGCCCGGTTTCCTTAACGGATTAACGGCGTTGGCCCATGCCACGACCAACTGCTTTCCGATGATCCTGATCAGCGGCTCATCGGAGCGCGAGATCGTCGACCTTCAACAGGGCGATTACGAAGAAATGGACCAACTGGCCATCGCCAAGCCGCTCTGCAAAGCGGCCTACCGCGTGCTGCATGCCGAAGACATCGGCATCGGCATTGCGCGCGCTATCCGCGCGGCCGTTTCCGGCCGACCGGGCGGGGTCTATCTTGACCTGCCGGCGCAGCTCCTGGGTCAGACAATGGACGCCGTAGCCGGCGCCAAATCGTTGGTCAAGGTCATCGATGCCGCGCCGCGCCAGTTGCCCGCGCCGGAAGCGGTCGCACGCGCGCTCAAGGTGCTTAAGGGCGCCAAGCGGCCCCTGATCATCCTCGGCAAGGGTGCCGCCTATGCACAGGCCGATGACGACATCCGCGCGCTGGTGGAGAAAAGCGGCATGCCCTACCTGCCCATGAGCATGGCCAAGGGGCTATTGCCTGACACGCACCCGCTCTCGGCGGGCCCGGCGCGCTCGCTGGTGCTGAAGGAATCCGACGTGGTGATGATAATCGGCGCCCGCCTCAACTGGCTCCTGTCGCACGGCAAGGGCAAGACCTGGGGCGATCAGCCAAAACAGTTTGTGCAGATCGACATCGAGCCCAAAGAGATGGACAGCAATGTCGAAATCGCGGCCCCCGTGGTCGGCGATATCGGCTCCTGCGTTTCAGCCCTGCATGAAGCAATGGGTAATGATTGGGCTCCGCCGCCCGCGGAGTGGACCGAGGCGGTCAATTCGAAGAAACAGAGCAACCTCGAAAGAATGGCGCCGAAACTGCAGAACAACAACGTGCCTATGGATTACCACGCCGCGCTCGGTGCGTTGCGCACGATCATTAAAGAGCGCCCGGATGCCATCCTCGTCAATGAAGGCGCCAACACGCTCGATTTCACACGCAGCATCATCGATATGTACCAGCCGCGCAAACGGCTGGATGTCGGGACCTGGGGCGTCATGGGCATCGGCATGGGCACCGCCATCGCGGCCGCCGTGGAAACGGGCAAACCCGTGCTGGCGGTTGAAGGCGATAGCGCTTTTGGTTTCTCAGGCATGGAGATTGAAACGATCTGCCGGTACAACCTTCCGGTTTGCGTGGTCGTTTTCAACAACAACGGAATCTATCGTGGAACCGACGTCAATCCCTCCGGCGGTTCCGACGATGCAACAACCGTCTTTGTCAAAGACTCTCGCTATGAAAAGATGATGGAGGCGTTCGGCGGCGTCGGCGTTTATGCGACAACGCCCGATGAATTGAGCCGCGCCGTGAACGAGGCCATGGATTCCGGAAAGCCGACCCTGGTGAACACGGTGATTGACGAGAAGGCCGGCACCGAAAGCGGCCGCATCGGCAATCTCAACCCGCAAAGCGTCGTGTCCAGGAAATAACGAAAACAACAGTGCGAAACTAAAAAGGTAAAGATATGGCAAAGGCACTCGAAGGCGTCCGCATCCTGGACATGACTCATGTTCAATCGGGCCCGACGTGCACCCAGATTCTGGCCTGGATGGGCGCCGACGTTCTCAAGATCGAACGCCCCGGCGTCGGCGACGCGACGCGCGGCCAATTGCGCGATATTCCAGACGTGGACAGCCTGTATTTTACCATGCTGAACCACAACAAACGCTCCCTTACGCTCAACACCAAGTCTGACAGGGGCAAGGAAATCTTCACCCGCCTGATCGAGGAATGCGACGTCATGGTGGAAAACTTCGCGCCCGGCGCGCTCGACCGCATGGGCTTTAGCTGGGACCGCATTCAGGAAATCAACCCGCGCATGATCTATGCCTCGGTCAAGGGCTTCGGCCCCGGCCCCTACGAGGACTGCAAGGTTTATGAGAACGTCGCCCAATGCACCGGCGGCTCGGCCTCGACCACCGGGATGCTGGGCGAGGTGCCCTTGGTGACCGCCGCCCAGATCGGCGATTCCGGCACCGGCATCCATCTGGTCGCCGGGATTCTGGCGGCGCTGTATCACCGCACCCATTCGGGCCGCGGCCAACGCGTCGAATGCGCCATGCAGGACGCGGTGCTCAACCTGTGCCGGGTCAAGCTGCGCGATCAGCAGCGCCTGGCCCACGGGCCGTTGAAGGAATTCCCCCAGTACCCGAACGAAGACTTCGGCGATGCCGTGCCCCGCTCCGGCAATGCGTCCGGCGGCGGGCAGCCGGGCTGGATCGTCAAGTGCAAGGGTTGGGAAACCGACCCCGATTCGTATTCCTATGTCATCGCCCAGGCGGCTTCTTTCGAAGGGCTGGCCAAGGTGATCGGCCACGAAGACTGGCTGGATGATCCGGAATGGAACACCCCGGAAGCAAGATTGCCGAAACTGGACAAGATGTTCGAGGAAATCGAGAAGTGGACCATGACCAAGACCAAGTTCGAGGTCCTGGAAATCCTCAACCCGCTGAACGTGCCCAACGGGCCGATCCTGTCGATGAAGGAACTGGCGGAGGATGAGTCGTTGCGGGCGACCGGCACCGTGGTCGAGGTCGATCACCCGGCACGGGGCAAGTACCTAAGCGTCGGCAACCCGATCAAGCTGTCTGAATCGCCGTCGGACGTGGAACGCTCGCCGCTGTTGGGCGAACACACCGATGAAATCCTGAAAGATGTCGTCGGTTTAAGCGACGAGGAAATCAAAAACGCCAGGGAAGAAGGCGCGGTCTAGCGTCCCCGAAGGGAGGAAACAGGTATGCGGATAATCGTCAACGGACAACAGGCGTTCGGCAAGGCCTGCCTGGAAGCGATGCTGGATCGGGGCGACGATGTCGTTGCCGTCTACTGCGCGCCCGACAAGGAAGGCAAGCCCGTCGATCCGATCAAGGAATTTGCGCTGGAGAAGGGGCTCAACCTGATTCAGCCGCCCAATTACACCGACGCCGAGGTGTTGGACGAGATGCGTGCCTTGAACGCCGATCTGATGGTCATGGCCTTCATGATCATCTTCGTGCCCGAAGAAGCGCGCGACATCCCGACAAATGGCTCGATCTGTTTCCATCCGTCGCTGCTGCCCAAGCACCGGGGGCCGAGTTCCATCAACTGGCCGATCATGGCCGGCGCGACGAAAACGGGGCTGAGCATCTTCTGGCCCGACGACGGCCTGGATGAAGGCGATATCCTGTTGCAGAAAGAGATCGATATCGGCCCCGACGACACCCTGGGCACGGTTTATTTCGAAAAGGTTTTTCCCCTCGGCGTGGAAACGGTGCTCGAGGCCGTGGACCTGGTCAAGGCCGGCGATCCGCCGCACATCAGCCAAGACGATTCTCAGTCCACCTATGAAAGCTGGTGCAAAAAGGAACATGCGGAAATCGACTGGTCGAAGCCGGTGGACGAAGTCTACAACCTGATCCGCGGAACCAACCCGCAGCCCGGCGCCTGGACCGTTCATGACGGCAATGAATTGAAAATCTTCGACTGCGCCAAGGTCGACGCCTCGGGGGAGCCCGGCGAGGTCACCGATGTCGGCGCAGACGGCTTCACCGTCGCTTGCGCCGGCGGGGGCATCGAGGTCAAAAGAGTCCGTCCCCACGATGATAAAAAAATCGCCGCCGCCGATTTCATCGCCAAAAGCGGCCTGGCCGCTGGCGTCAAGTTGGGAGAGTGAAAATACGGAACGGAATTCGGTTTGAACGGCGCGCCTCCCGGCCCCAGGCCCGTTAAGCGGTCCGGCCGGGGCGGCGTTCGAACTCCTTAAAAAAGAAAACATCCAAGGAATCTTTTAAATGGCCAAGAGCGATATTGAAATAGCCCGCGAATCGACGATGGAGCCGATCGCGGATATCGGCGCCAAGCTGGGTATCCCGGCCGAGCACTTGCATCACTTCGGCCCCACCAAGGCCAAGATCTCGTTCGCATTCACCAAATCCCTAGATGATCGGCCTGACGGCAAGCTGATCCTGGTCACCGCGATCACGCCGACGCCGGCCGGCGAAGGCAAGACGACGACCACCGTCGGCCTCGGCGATGCCCTCAACAGGATCGGCAAGAAGGCGACCATTTGCATCCGCGAGCCGTCCCTGGGGCCGTGCTTCGGCATGAAGGGGGGGGCGGCCGGCGGCGGTTACGCCCAGGTCGTCCCCATGGAGGACATCAACCTCCACTTTACCGGCGATTTCCACGCCATCGGCGTCGCCCATAACCTGATGTCGGCATTGATCGACAACCACATCTATTGGGGCAATAAATTGGGGTTCGATGAACGCCGGGTCGTTTGGCGCCGGGTCGTCGATATGAATGACCGGGCATTACGCTCCATCGTCTCATCCCTGGGCGGTATTGCCAACGGCTTCCCCCGGGAATCCGGTTTTGATATCACGGTGGCGTCCGAGGTCATGGCCATCTTCTGCCTGGCCACCGACCTCAATGATCTTGAGGAACGGATCGGGCGCATCGTCGTCGGCTATACCCGGGGTCGCGAGCCGATCCGGGCTTCCGATCTCGACGCCCAGGGGCCGATGACGGTACTGCTGAAGGAAGCCTTGCAGCCCAATCTGGTGCAGACGCTGGAAAACAACCCGGCCTTCATCCACGGCGGCCCGTTCGCCAACATCGCCCACGGCTGCAATTCCGTGATGGCGACCAAAACGGCTTTGAAGCTTGCCGATTACGTCGTCACCGAGGCCGGGTTCGGGGCGGACCTGGGGGCGGAAAAATTTTTCAACATCAAATGCCGCCTGGCCGGACTCAACCCCAGCGCCACCGTCATCGTCGCCACCGTGCGCGCGCTCAAGATGCACGGCGGCGTCGAAAAGGACGCGTTGGCCGAGGAAAACGCCGACGCCGTAACCAAGGGCTGCGACAACCTCCGCCGCCATGTGCGCAACGTCAAAGCCTTCGGCGTTCCGGCCGTTGTCGCGGTCAACCACTTTACCTCCGACACCGACGCCGAAGTCGCCGCCGTGCACGAAGGCATGGAAGGCCTCGGCGTCGAGGTCATCGACTGTACGCATTGGGCCGACGGTTCCAAAGGCACCGAGAAACTGGCCCAGCACGTCGCCGCCATGGCGGACGCCTGCACCGGGCAGTTCATTCCCCTTTACGACGACGCCATGCCGCTGTGGGACAAGGTCAAGACCATCGCCACCAAGCTCTACGGCGCCGACGACATCATCGCCGACAAAAAGATCAGGAACCAGTTCGCCGATCTTCAGGACAACGGGCACGGAACGCTGCCCGTCTGCATGGCCAAGACCCAGTACAGCTTCTCCACCGATCCCAATCTCAAGGGCGCGCCGTCGGGACACGTGGTGCCGATCCGCGAGGTGCGGTTGTCGGCCGGTGCCGGGTTCGTGGTTGTCGTCTGCGGCGAGATCATGACCATGCCGGGGCTGCCCCGGGTGCCGGCGGCCAATACCATCCGCCTCAACAAGGATGGCCTGATCGAAGGACTGTTCTAGGGCATTTCCGGTTCACATTGGTTCACCGAAAATGCCCTATCTATTTGTTTTAACCGCAAATTCGTCGTCGCAAACGGAACCGTTTGCTCGGGATTTGCTTTAATAACCGAGGGCGCAGCCGTCCTTGCGCGGTTCCGATGCGCCCGTCAGCACGCCTTCGTCCCAATCGATGCGGATCGCCTGGGTGCCGCCGATGGGTTTTGCCGGCGCGGCGGTTTTGTGGCCCATGTCCTGCAACGCCTGGACGACATCGCCGGGTATGCCGCTTTCGACCTCGACCGGGCCGGATAGGCTCGGGAACAGGCGCGGCAGGTCGATGGCCTCCTGAAGGTCCATGCCGTGTTCGAACAGGTTGGTGAGGAAATAGGCGTGGCCGAAGGCCTGATAATGGCCGCCCATGACGCCGAACGGCATCACCGCTCGGCCGTCCTTGACCAGCATCCCCGGAATGATCGTGTGCATGGGGCGTTTGCCCGGCTGCACGCAGTTCGGGTGGGACGGGTCGAGATTGAAACTGAAGCCCCGGTTTTGTAAAAGGACGCCGGATTTCGGCGCCACCAGCCCGGAACCGAACGTCTGAAACAGGGAATTGATGAAGCTGACGGCATTGCGATCCTTGTCGACGACGCAAAGATAGACGGTATCCGCGCCGGGCGGGTTTTCGGGCGGCAGCCCCACCGTTGCCTTGTCATGATCGATCTTGGCCCGCAACTGGGCGGCATGGCCGTCCGACAACAGTTCGTCCACCGGCACGTCCACCTGCGCTGGGTCGCCGATCAGCGCATCCCGTTCCGCGTAGGCCAACCGCCCGGCCTCAATCAACAAGTGCAGGCGTTCCGGTGACAGCGGATCAAGCTTGTCCAGCCCTAAGTCGTCCAGGATATTCAGCATCAGCAACGCGATAACACCCTGGCCGTTGGGCGGGCATTGGTAAACCTCGTGACCGCGATAGACGGTCTTGATAGGGGTGACGTATTCGCCTTGGGCATTTATGAAATCATCCAGCGTATGGGCGCCGCCCTGGCCTTGCAGGTGGCCGACGATGTCTTCGGCGACAGCGCCACGGTAAAACCCGTCGCGGCCTTCGGCGGCGATCACTTCCAGTGTCCCGGCCAGTTCCGTCATCCGGTGCAGGCTTCCGGCCTTGGGCGATTCGCCGCCTGGCAGGTAAATCCGTTTCGCCGACGGGTCCTGGCCCAGCACTTCCTCACACCGTTTCCAGTCGACCGCGATCCGGTCGTGGACGGGGTAGCCCTCGCGGGCGTAATGGATGGCGTATTGAAGCACCTCTGCGATACTCCGGGTACCGTGATCGTCCAGCAGCCGGCACCAGGCATCCACCGCGCCGGGAACGGTGACCGCGTGGGGCGAATGCTCGGTGATTTTGGTGACGCCGTGATCCTTGAACCAGTCCGGTGTCGCCTTCCCCGGCGCCCGCCCGGAGCCGTTATAGGCGATGATGTCGCCGCTGCCCCCATCACCGTCCTGGGGGGCATAGAGAACGAAGCAATCTCCGCCGATGCCGGTCGATTGCGGCTCAACCACGCCTTGCACGGCCGACGCCGCCACCGCCGCGTCCATGGCGTTGCCGCCCGACCTGAGCACGTCAATGGCCGCCGCCGTCGCCAGCGGGTGAGACGTCGCGGCCATGCCTCCAGCCGCATGCACGGGGGAGCGCCCCGGCAGTTCAAGATTTCTCATTTATTAAGGGCCCCGGAGACTTATGTCATTATTCTGAAATGCATCTTAACCGCATAGGCCTTGGAGGTAAAAGGTTAGGGTGGTCACTTTTAGACGATTGGGTTAATCTAATTTCCGAGTGCAAGGGAGGGGGAAAGGGTTCGTTCAAAAATCCGCTCCCCGGGGGACTTTCCCCTTTCTCCCTTGAAAACAAAACGGTTTCTTTAGGGAGGACCTAATGAAGAAGACCTTTATCCGCAGTATTACTGCGAGTGTTTGTGTCGTTGCGGCAGTCGCGGCGTACACCCCAAGCACAGCACAAGCAGATCCCAAGGCACCGAAGTGCAGTACGGCAAAATTGATCGTGCCGTGGAAAGCCGGCGGCGGCACCCATGTGCTGTTCTCGATCTTCGAAAAAACCATCCAGGGCATGGACTTTCCGTCCAAGATCAAGGTCGTGACCATTCCCGGCCAGGGCGGCAACAAGGGCGCCAAGGAAGCGGCGAAAGCCAAGCCCGACGGCTGCACCTTGTTCGCCATTCACCAGAGCGCTCTCACCAGCTTTTTCAACGGCCGCATCGACTTCACTTTCCCGGCCTTCGATACGGTGTCGTTGCTGACCTCGACGCCGGATATCATCGGCGCCTCGGGCCAAGCGCCGTGGAACAACTTCGCCGAGTTCAAGAAAGCCGCCTTGGCCAAGCCGGGTACCATCCTGGTGGGCGCCACCTTCGGGTCCACCAGCCAGTTCATGTGGCTGATCCTGGAAGACATGACCGGCATGAAGTTCAAGTACGTGCCCTTCGACGGTACCCGCGAGCGGATGACGGCGCTGTTGTCCAACGCCATCACCATGGGCACCCTCAACGTCGCTTCTGGTCGGAAATACATTGAACAAGGGGAACTGAAGGCCTACGGCATCGCCGACGAAAAGCGTTCCCCAGCCCTGCCGGACCTGCCGACCATGAAGGAAGTGGGCGTCGACATGGTATTCGCCTTGAAACGGGGCATCGTCGCGCCCAAGGGCACCTCCGCCCACGCCATCGAGTACTGGGCCGGGGTCTTCAAAAAGGCCGCCGAAGACAAGGGCCTGCTGAAACAGATGGCCGCCAAAGGCACCGACATCGATTGGGTCGGGCCCAAGGACTACCGCATGTGGGCGGAACAGACCTACAAGGACTATGAAAAGGTCGCCATCAAGATCGGTATGTACAAGAAATAACTATCGCGGCCTCGATTGCCGGGATTTGGCCCGGACCCTGATCGGGTCCGGGCCGTTTTCCGCTTATTCGGACTTCGCGGAGCTCTCATGCAACGCCTCAACCGTGACGCCATAATCGCCATCTTTTTGCTGGCGTTTTGCGGCGTCTTTTTTTGGGCCAGTTTCGATATTCGCCAACCCGATTACGGCGTCTTGTTGCCGTCCACCTGGCCCCGGGTGATCCTCGCGGTTCTGGCGTTCCTGTCGGTGCTGTACCTTCTGCAATCCCTGAGCGCCGGCGCGGAAGCCATCGCGGACGATCAATACGGCGCCGAACACCCCCGGGGACCTGGGTTCCGCGGCTGGGTCGAACACTGGCGCAATCCGCTTTGGTGTTTCTTCCTTTTCTTTCTTTATCTGCTGAGTTTGCCGGTGCTCGGCATGCTGATCGGCGGCGTTACCTTCGTTTACGTGCTGATGGGGGTTCTGGGCGGTTGGGACGGCAACAAACCCATCCTTCACGCCGCCTTCGCCATCGGTACCATCGGCGCCATGTGGGGCCTGTTTACCTTCGGCCTCGGCGTGTTGCTGCCGCCGGGCATGATCCTCGGCCGATTCTGAGAAAACGCGAAATGATCATTGAAAACGTCGCCGCTGCCTTCGCCGAGCTTGCCACCCTCAAGACCATCCTGTTGATGCTCGTCGGCGTCGCCGGCGGCCTGATCGCCGGCGCCATTCCGGGGTTCACCATCGCCATGGCGGTGGTGCTGACGCTGCCGTTCACCTTCGGCATGCCGGCGCCCCAGGGCCTGGCGACCATGGTCAGCGTTCTGGTCGGTGGCTTGTCGGGCGGCCTGATGGCGGGAATTCTGACTGGTATTCCGGGGACGCCGTCCTCGGTCGCTACAACATTCGACGGCTTTCCCATGGCGCGAAAGGGGGAGCCGGGATTGGCGCTCGGCATCGGCGTGTGGTCGTCCTTTAGCGGCGGCATCATCAGCGCCGTCCTGCTGATGACGTTGGCGCCGCAATTGGCCCGGGTCGGACTGGAATTCAATCCGTGGGATTACTTCATGCTGGTGATGTTCGCGCTCACCATCACCGCCAGCCTGTCGGGCAAGAACATGATCAAGGGGCTGATCGCCGGCGCCGTGGGATTGTTGGTGCGCACCGTCGGCGAAGACGAGGCGGTCGGCATGGCGCGGTTCAACTTCGGCAACGATGCGCTGTTGTCGGGTTTTGACTTCATCGCCGTGTTGATCGGCCTGTTCGCCTTCAGCCAGCTTCTCAACGACGTTCGCGACCCTAAAGATGCCCGCAGGGCCTTGACCGAACGCGGCTCGGTGGAGGTTCGCATCGAACATGGGCGCGCCATTGGCGTTCTCATCAAGCACTGGGTGGTCGTCATCCGCTCATCCCTGATCGGCGTGTTCACCGGCATCCTGCCCGGCGCCGGCGGGTCCATCGCCAATATCCTGGCCTACGATCAGGCCAAGAAAGCGTCCAAGCATCCAGAGAAATTCGGCACCGGCACGCCGGAAGGCATCATCGCGCCGGAAAGTTCCAACAACGCGGTTGAAGGCGGCGCCCTGATGATTCTGATGGCGCTCGGCATTCCCGGCGACGTGACCGCGGCGATCATGCTGGGCGCGCTGCTGATCCACGATATTGTGCCCAGCCCGACCTTCATTACCGAAGAGCCGGTGCTGGCCTATTCCATCTTCATCGCCTTCTTC
>Ga0066376_10003220_pt1 | contig 14791 bp, 12 predicted proteins | sample Knorr_S15_td_Bot_FD_77009 | JGI IMG/M metagenome (GOLD analysis project Ga0066376, IMG submission 77009) | Marine microbial communities from Southern Atlantic Ocean transect - Knorr_S15_td_Bottom_ad_5009_LV_A | ecosystem: Environmental > Aquatic > Marine > Oceanic | place: Southern Atlantic... | reverse complement strand
TCCAAGGAGTACGACCCGCTGTACCACGAGTGTGCTGCTCATAGATTTTTTCGTCTTGTTGACATTCGCCATCACCATTTGTGTCTGGACACTCATTGGTATAGATGTAGAAAGTATCACCCCAGCCGCCATTTAGGTTTGGATCTTTTGATGGGTAACCTTGACCAAATAAGCTTTGTGGACGACCACTTTGAAGTGTCGCATTCCAACCAACTGTTAGGTTTTCAACAGGTTCCCAGCTACCGAAGAACTTGAACGTATGACGACGATCGTTAGGCTGATAACCTTGTGAACCATCCATTACTGCAGGGAAATCGAAATCTTGCGTAATACCCGCATCAGCTTGGCCGATGTCAGACTTAACAGCACCTTCGAAGTTACCAACACTACGCGCCCATGTATAACCAAATTGGTAGCGGATAGTTTCTGCGCGGTAATCTAAGCTAAATTCAACTGACGTATACTCATTGTTTGCTTTCGGCAAGCCGATTGTTTCTGCTGAGTAAGTTGTTAGTGAGCCAGCATCTGGAACACCGTCATTATCAAAGCTTGAGTCACCCCAATCTGTACCATTCCAGTAGTAACCATCGCTGTACCAGCTTGATGTAGAACCTGGATTGATCATGACGCAGTATGGGTATGCATAACGGCCACAGTAATCATCAAGTGCGGTTGCAACTTCACGATACGTACCTTTTACACCTACAGTGTATTCATCATTAAGCGCTTGTTGTACACCGATGATGTATTCATCTTTAGAGAACGGATCCGCTTCTTTTGCTTGGAAAATATCTTTTTCCGGAATAACTGGTACACCACTCACTTGTTGTGAGTTTGCTAAACCACCACTACCGATAGAATCAGCTAAAGGAGCAAGGCCTGTTGGTGCGCCAGTTGTAGGATCAACACCCGTATATGTGTAGGCAGTCGTGATATCACTTACACCTGATGCCGCACGGAAAATCGTGTTATTAGCAACTGGTAAGTAGTAACGACCATATGTACCGTACACTTTTGTATCACCCGTACCTGTTGGATCCCAAGTGAAACCTAAGCGCGGTGCGATATCTGTTTTAAAGCTTGTTAATAACTTGCCTGTTGTACCCCAACTATCGAATTCATCGATACGTAAGCCAACATTCACTGCAAAGTCATCAGTTACTTGCCAGCGGTCTTCAAGGTAGTAAGCTGTTAATTCTGATTCAAAGCTACCACCACCGTCAAAGATACGATCTTCAACATAATCAAGTGCAGCACCTGTGTTATTGGTAAGCGCACCATTATCAGCTTGCCAGCTACCATTTGCAGCAAGTGTACGATAGTCATAGCTATGACCACCAATCGGCTGGCTGATTCGCTCTGATTTACGCTCTTGGTAATCGATACCAAAGCTGATTTCGTGTGCATCCCACACATACTCAACATCTAAGCGGTATTGAGTGTTGTCATCGTTATTTGCACCGTAACTACCACCAGCACCACAGCCAGTGATTGGGTTTGAAGTACCACGCGAGTCAGTTACACTTGGACAAACTAGGTTTTCAGACTGAGTTTCATATTCAGTTTTGATGTTACCAGCCATTGCAGTCACTACTAGGTCTTCTGTTAAGATACCTGTATAGCTTAAGCTTTGTGCTTTACCACCACGCTTTAGAAGTGCGCCATCGATACGATCACCAATCGCACCATTATCATATTCATAAACAGAGCGCTCGATATCACGACGGTTTGAGTAAGCGAAATAGCTTAAACGATGGTTGTCAGTAATATCCCAATCTAGTTTACCACCCCAGAATAAGTTATCGCCGCCTGATGCTGACTCTTTGCGATATTGATCATTTGGCGAGAATTCGTCACCACCCCAAGTATATGTAGACTCAGTATCACGAGGGTTAACTAAGCCGTAGAAGAATAAAGTGTCTTCAATTAACGGACCGCCCACTGCTAAAGTGATATCAGCACTATTATCAGAGGCTACGCTTTCATCTCGGAAAATTTGCCCGGCACCTTGGTTACCACGAGAGATTGAGCCATCATCTTGTAGTGAATCAGGGGCGTATTGCACAACTGCAGAGAATTCCCACTCATTGGTACCACTTTTGGTTGTGGTGTTAATCGTACCACCTGTCGCTCGGCCAAACTTAGCTGAGTAACCACCCGTTTTTACTTGGAATTGGTCATAAAATTCGAACGGCACTTCACCACAGCCTAAACCTTGACGTGTATTTGTAACCTCTAGACCATTGATATAACAAGCATTTTCAGCTACAGATGAGCCACCAAATGACGCAGTGTTACCAAATGCACTATCACCTTTAACTGCACCAGGTGCTAATAATGCAACCGAAGTAAGGTCACGGCTAATTGGCATACGGTCGATTTCAGCATCGGTAATAACTAAGCCTGAGTCAGCTGTAGATAAATCGATAGATGAAATACGCGCACCAACAACCTGGATAACTTCAGGGCCCGAGTTTGCAACGCTTGCTAAATCAAAGTTTGCCTTTGAGTTAGCACCTAAAGAAACACGCACTTTATCTTCAGCAACAACATTACCGTCTTTTAGAATCTGAATGTCATAGTTACCTGATGGTAGTGATGCAAAGCGGAACGTTCCATTTTCTGAAATATTTAAAGTACGTTCTAAACCTGTTGCTGGGTTTTTAACTTTTACAGTGTATGAAGAGGTATTTGTCACATTCTGAACAGAACCAATAACGTCTGATGCTGATGCGGGAAGGGCTAAACCTAACGATGCAGTTACTGCAATCGCTGTTATGCTTTTCCGAAACATTGATTTCATTTTTGTATCCCTGTTTAAATTATAATTATTCATACCTTTAAAAAGGCATATTTACATTAGTAAAGTGAAACAAGAATGTAAATTAAAAAACATAAATATATTACAAAAAATCCATATTTATTAGGAATAATGGATAAATGTAACTTTATGTAATCAATAGGATTTGCGAAGTATAATTTCAGAAACATAAACAATTAACATTGAAACTATATTAAAAAAGTAAAAACAAACCTTATATTTAACATTAAACCTAAGGAATTAAGGCTTTCCTTTTTAATCACCGATCGTTAATTATTTTATAAATGAGCCCAATAAATAATTTTTAACAATTACACTTTCTCACAAAAAAAGCCCTTACGGGCTTTTCATTGTTCAAAATTAAATTTTAACTCTGATATTGTGAATTAGTGTTACTTAATCTCAACACGTTGAGAACGCATAACAACTTCATCATTTAATTCAATACCGATACCTGGCTCTTCTGATACTTGGAAGAAACCATTTTTAGGTTGTGGATCTTGAATACACAATTCACGGTTCCATTTCTTAATCGCATAGGTGTGATGTTCGTGAATTAAGAAGTTAGGAATTGCGGTTTCTAAGTGCAACGAAGCTGCGGTTGCAACTGGGCCGCCACACACGTGAGCTTGAATACGCACATCGAAGATATCAGCATAATCACACACTTTTTTAGTTTCTGTGAAACCACCACATAGACCTAAGTCTGGCTGAAGTACATCAATACTTTGATCTTCTAGATATGGACGCACACCCCAGCGATTATACAAACGTTCACCACCTGCAATTGGCACGGCAACTTTGTCGGCAACTTTTGCGTGTAATGAATGATTTAAGTAGTTCACTGGCTCTTCGTAATACATACAATCGAACTCTTCAGCAATTTCACCAATTTGAATTGCTGATGTCGCGCCTGGTAAGCTGTGACATTCAAAAATAATATCAACTTCGTCACCGACGGCTTCACGAATAGCTTGCATGCGCGCACGATATAACTTCATTTCTGCACGAGAAATAATGTTAGTGCGATCATAATAAGTATTGCCGTTTTTATCGTACTGAATTGGATCCACTTTTACCGCATCATACCCTTCAGCCATCGCCTTAAGTGCAGCTTCTGCATATTCTTCTGGGTGAACAAGTGCTTTAAATTCGCTGTCCCAGTCAAACTGTAATTGTGATGCATAAGTACGTAGCTTATCGTTAACTTTACCACCTAATAGCTGGTAAACAGGTAAGCCTAATGCTTTACCTTTAATATCCCAAAGCGCAGTATCAATGGCGCTCATTGCTGCATAGACAACCGGACCACCACCTAAACCCCAAAAGCTTTCGCGTAGCATTCGAGACCACAATTTTTCTGTTTGGAATGGGTCATGACCAATTAAAAAGGCATCAGCCATTTCTTTGATCATTGCCGCAGCTGCACTGTGACCTAAATCATAAGCAAGGCCTGCCTCACCCACACCGCTAATACCTTCATCAGTGTGAATACGCACAAAAACAGGTGTCCAAGCAGGTCTGTCTGGACAATGAATATCGAACACTTCGACGCGATTAACTTTCATGGTTACTCCCTACTGAGCAAAACTAGGATCAAGACGATAAGCTTTACGCAACATTGCTGGCCATGCTAGTTGACCACCCGTGCTGCCGCTATGCACGACATTCGCTTGATTATAAATATTATCGATAATTGGTTGTGGTACCGGGATTGCCGTTTGACCACTGGCTTGAATAGCCAATTGAATTTCACACGCACGCTGCAAATCGTAAAAGCGCATAAACGCATCACCCACGGTTGGACCAACGGTTAAGCCACCGTGGTTAACCAATAACATGTGATTAGTGGTGCCTAAATCATCTTGCAGACGCTTTTTCTCATCACTGTTTACCGCTAACCCTTCGTAGCCGTGATAAGACAATGATGGCAATGAAAACATTGAGTATTGGCTTAGTGGTAACAGGCCTTTTTCTTGCGTTGCAACGGCGATGGTTTCTTTTGTGTGTAAATGAATAACACAATGAGCATCATCACGAACTTCATGAATGGCACTATGAATGGTGAAACCTGCCGGGTTAATTTTAAACGGCGTTTCATCAAGAATGTTACCTGCTAAATCGACCTTCACAAGGTTTGATGCTGTCACTTCATCAAAACTTAAACCAAACGCATTAACCAAATACTGATCTGTGCCCGGTAAACGTGCCGACAGATGAGTGTAAATTAAATCACCCCATCGAAAGTGCTCCACCAAACGGTAACATGCAGCTAAATCAACACGAAGCTGCCATTCTTGTTCAGATACTTTATTTTTTAAATCGAGTTTTGGTAAGTCAAACATGGGAAACCTTGTAAATGTGACACAGCACAAATAGATGTATAGAAGTCTAAATTACTATTAATGGATGATCAATAGGTGATACAAAAAGGCCACATCAATTGATGTGGCCTTTTTCGCTTTATGTATGCTTATTTTACTTGCGATAGGTAATCAGCAATTGCAGCCATTTCTTCTTCAGATACGTTTGCAACCATCGCTTTCATCGCAGCAGTCATACCGTTACTACGCGCACCTGATTTGATGTCTTTCATTTGCGCTAGTAAGTACTCTTTATTTTGACCATTTAATTTTGGGTACTGAGCCATGATAGGCGCTTTACCTTCTGGACCGTGACAAGTTTGGCAAAGCTTAGCTGTGTAAAGAGCTTGGCCATCCGCTGCCATCGAATTGAAAGATAAGCTTGCAGCCATTGCAATGCCAGCCCCACATAAAATTTTCGTGATCTTGCTCATTTGTATCTTCTCTTTATTGACGGGTTATTAAACATTTTCTTTAGTGTAGACCATGATTTAACAATATTGCACCCGAAAATTGTAACGGCAATCGAAACAGGTATTACCAAATTAAATCATCAGGTACTTCAAAATCAGCATACGGATCATCTTCATCCTTCTGCTTATCTTCAGGCTCAACATGGAACACTATATAATCTTCGCTGACCTCAGCGACTTTTCGTGCTGGCTCGTCTTCCAGTACAAAAAATTGGCCTTCTAAAACACAAATTGCCAAACGGCCACCAGCAAGGGCCTTTTGTGTTTTTTCGTTTACTTCTAGCTCTTTCACTTTATTTTGATAAGTGAAGTTAAATGTTCGGTCACCACGAATTTCATCTTGATTGTGATGCTCTAAAATTTGCTTAACGCGGGCAACTTGCTCACGTTGTTTTTGCTCTTCTAAACGCGCTTTATTAAGCTCATCGGCTTTTTTCTGCTGCTCAAGCTTAGTTTGCTCAATATGTTTTTGTAAATCGCTCGGATTACTGGTGGCGCCTTTCTTTTTCTTCTTTTGCTGTTTGCGCTTTTCTGTTTTGGCTACTTTAGCTTTGTGTGCCGTAGTAAGGCCAGCTTTAAGTAATTGATCTTGTAATGAACCCATGACGAAATTCCAATTTAATAATGCGTATTAGGGTTATTTTAATCAGCTCTGCCAACAAATAACAGTACTGAGCCCACTTGATTCACAGCAATCGAGTATATTGCAGTGAGATTAACATGCGATGAAATCATGACACTTTGATTTAACGCAAGATTTATAATTTTAGTCGCCTTTGAACTTGTAAAAAAACCTGTACCCGATAAGCTAGGGCTTTTCCTCTAGGGAGCTAAAAATGCAGCTGCGACATTTGTTACTTTGCTCTGTATTTATTTTCTTTGTTTTATACGCCCCACAACCCTTACTAGGATTATTCGCCAGCCATTTTTCTGTATCGCCAGCCACTGCTGGTAGCTTAATGACCGCGACGATGCTGCCACTGGCCATTGCTCCTTTAGTTTACGGCTTGTTCTTAGCTAAGCGAAATCCACTTACAATTTTGAAATTTGCCATGCTCGTGTTGGCCATAAGCTGCGTTGCTTTTACCTTTGCACCAAGCTTTGAGTTGCTATTGCTGGTTCGCTTTATCCAAGGGATCACCCTTCCCGCGGCGCTCACCGCTATGACCAGTTATATAGGTGTGACTTATCAGGCCGACCAATTACAACGTAATATGACTCTTTACATTGGCAGTACCATAGTCGGTGGCTACTTCGGACGCATGCTTGCCGCCTTATTTACAGACTTTTTAAGCTGGCAAAGTTTTTATTATGTGATTGCGCTTGGCTTAGTACTGTTTGCAATCGCCATTCCCAAATCAAGCAAAAGCGCAAGCATTCACGCTGCAAAATCGCCGCTGTTGTATCTAAAGCAATTAAAAGATCCACTCGTATTAAAGCTCTACGGGGCAGTGTTTTGTATGTTTTTTTGCTTTGCAGCACTGTTAAATTATTTACCTTTCATTTTGCAAGACAGCTTTGCTATCACTAATACCCGCGATATCGGACTCGTTTACAGTGGTTATTTATTAGGTGCGCTGGCATCCATAGCCACACCGTGGCTGTTACGTAAGTCATCAACGCCTTGGCGTTTGCTAACTTGGGTATTTGTATTCTATAGCCTAACAATGGTGTTATTAATGAGCCAACAGTTACTGCTATTTGTGGTCGCTTTTACTGGCTTTTGCGGTGCAATGTTTGTGATCCACTCAAGTGCCGCCCCTCTGGTAAATAAAATCAGCAGCGCACCAGCAAGTGTGACGAATGGAGGCTATGTATCGTTTTATTATAGCGGTGGCGCACTGGGCTCGTTATTGCCTGGGCTGGTATATCAGCAACACGGCCAAGTTGCCTTTATGACCGTGCTACTTTTAGTCTGCTTAGTGGGTTTAAGCTTAGTTTATTTGGCTGGTAGAAATACGATACGCGGTTGATGCCCGGTACTTTCAAAAAAGCGTTCTAAATCATCTTTTTTCATCAGCCATGTCGCGGTATTTTCAAAAGGGTGACAATGAAAAAGCTCGTTAAACCAAATTTCTTGGTCTAGCCAAAGGGTGACATTATTTTGCTTATCGTTTAAAAGTGCCAACATAGAAACACAGCCCGGTGGCACTTTTAGATAGCGCGCTAATCGCTCATCGGATGCAAACCCTAATCGAGATAAGCCTTGCTGTTGAGCAATAGCCTTTAAATCAAGCTGCTTGTCGTGAGCAGTGATCACTAAAAAGTGGCGCTTGCCTTCGTTATCTCGTAGAAACAAGTTTTTTAATCGAGTGCCCGGTCTATCGAGCATAAATTTATCGGCATCTAAGCTACCGTGTAATGGTGGATGCTCAATCACATCATAATTAATATCTAATTGAGCTAGCGTAGCAGCTAACTTGCTTTTATCTGCATACATTTACAAACAACGTCCTCGTAATTGCACACTTAAATCACGCCATAATACTTCATCAATGACGTGCTTCTCGTCACAGTATTGTCGTTCTTTAAGTTCTTCGTTTAATAATTCCACCGCTTGATCCTCAAGCATGAGCTTTAAGTTGCTTGATTCTTCAAAGACTTCTTGTTCGGCAAAATCTTTAAATTGGCTACGTGTCATAGGCTTATCAAGGTTTATTGGGCGACGACCTTGGGCTTTTACTGACACCACATAGGCAAAAATTTTATTGCCTTGGTCGTCATTTTTTTCGTAAAACTGCTTATTGTTAATTTCAAACGGAGGGGCCTCTTCTTGGCTTGCGCAACCGGCAAGTAAAGCAACCAAAAGCCATGCTATTTTTTTCATTATTGGATAAGCCTTGTACAGTGTATGCGCACTAGTCTATCAAAAATACAACAACAGAGTAAAAATTCGATCATTTTAAAAAAAATACTTGACCAAAAATGCAAAAATATTTAAAGTTCACCCCGCTTGAGACGCAAGACTTAAGCATCCTGTATTTTAGGAATGTGGGGCTATAGCTCAGCTGGGAGAGCGCCTGCCTTGCACGCAGGAGGTCAGCAGTTCGATCCTGCTTAGCTCCACCACCTTCCTACTCTTCTTTAGGCAATCTGCCGAATCTTTAATAAAAACCAATACATTCTAAGTTAAAGCAATTTTATTTGTCTTTCTGTCGTCTTCGTTTTATAACAGACACAAAAAAACCGAGCAAAGCCTGGGCTAATACTTTATTAGGGATCTGAATACTCAGATCCCTTTTTTATTTCAACGTGAAATCAAATGCTTAGCCATCAAGATATGTCGAAAATTACATTCGAGAGCAGGTATATCCTCATTAAAAACAATAGGTTAGTAGGTCTACTGTAATTAATGGTGTGAGGTGTAGTACCAATTGTCTGCGTATTTTATTATTTGAGTTACATCTTCTTCATCTAAATCCGCATAGCTCCTTGGGTCGCCGCCGTCAGGGACATATAAAAAACCAGAATAGTTGTCCAATATCCCTCTAAAGGTGTAGAAGAAAACGTATTTCGAACCGTCGATATCTTGAACCACAATCTCATTTCCGCCCATTGATATTTTTGAATACTCAGAGCCTAGTGCTATTAACGATGAATTATGTTGTACATTAGAGACAAGCTCGCCAGAGTAAACCCTTGCGACGACTTCTTGACGTTGAGATTCATATAAGTGGAAATCTGCATTTATCCAGAGCTTCGTAAACGGAACAAACTCTAGTACAGCAAGGGCAACCAATTGGACTGCTAAGGGAATTGTTGCCAACCACCTAATTTCTTTGAACTTAAAAAGACATGAAATGCTAAAACCGAGTCCCGTTAAAAAGACAATAAATACCACAAGCATCAACGGCATCATCAAGAAAGGAGTTATCCAATCAATGATTGACCATTGAAATGCCATTATTAATATAGCGAATGCCGACACCCCGACAGCTAGCTTAGCTCTGTTCTCTATTCCTTTAATCATTGACTTCCTTATTGTAAGTTTTTAATTTTGCTCGCGACTGTAAAGTCTAGAATATCTTCTATTGTATATTTCTTATCTGTAATGCCAAGCTTTTGAGCTGGTGTTGTTGCTTCCTGATACAGTCCTTTGTTTTTAAGTGACTTTTCGTCGGTCAATACGTAGTTGTTGTAGACCCTCAATATCTCAATAATCATAACCGCCCATTTAGGGTTGTATGAAGCGTAGCCATTCCATCGTTTACTGTTTGTGGCTGATGTTATTGGTCGCTCGAACATATTGATTCGGCGGCGTATCATTTGAAAGTAGTTATCAACTCCATATGTAGATACATCTAACAAATTCTCAGATAGCGTTTGGCTAACAGATATAGCGCCATGAAAGCCTACTAATGGTTTTACTTGAACAGAATGTCTAGATTTAGGAAATGGATGAACTAACCACTCTGATTTAGCCGATCCTGATTCAATAGTACGTTTGTGCATCTCGGCAGCCCAATATTGTTGCGATATTTGAGCTAGTTTTTCTCTATCAACTTTGGCCCTCTTTATGTCGCTCATAGTAATCCCATGCTTAAGAAGAACTTGTTCTGACCAGGCACGCTTGTCTTGCATTTGGCTGGCATTGTTCCTTTCTGCTTTTACAAGCACAGGGTAGAGTTTGCTGGCCGCAATCTGTTCTTTCATCACTAACCCAATACCAAGTTCAAAGCCTTCGTCGGCATCTGCGAATAAACGAGTGTAACGCGCCTCATTTACGTACTGTTTTATCACTTCAAGGTGTGCCATGAGAGAATAAGTTTGTTGCACTAGTAAATTTTTATTTGGTGCTTTCAGAGGCAGGGTATCATCAACGTCATCAGTTTCGACTTCTTGATTGGATAGAACGTACTGACCATACCTTCTCTTGTGTTCAGGCTTCTTAAGATCACTACATCTGCTAATGTCTCTTTTAATTACTTCCCAGTCTGAGGTGGTGTCGAAGTTAACTGTACTAGCAAATACAAATCGAGTTTTATTGTCTACCGTTGAAGTATTTACCAGTTTCGTAGGGCGACTGTCCTTCTTATCACTCCAGTTAGACAGCTAGTGCTGCCTGTCCATACTAACTTCTAGGGTTTTGCCTTTTAAAGCCTGAATGTTGTTCTGTATGTGCCAACGGTCAAACTCAACACACTGGTTAAAGAAAAACTCGATACGGTGGTAAATTAAAGTGATAGGCACATCCAAAATTTCTTCCATTCTGTTGACGATACCTTTGTTAATAAGCATTCTGAACAATATTCCATTGATATCAGCTCTCTTTTGACCATACTCAGCGTTCAACGGTACGTTGAAAGGATTGTGACAGGCATTGCATTCAATCCTTTGGGCTTCTCGATACTTCAATGACTCTACTGTTGACGGTACTGTGCCTCTTAAGGTGTAACGCTTAGGCTTATCTAACCAATTTACCACCGCATTTCGACATGGCCTAGTTCGTCGTCGTGATGTTTCAAGTTTCTTATCAGGGCAACAAATCTCTTTATTGGAAAATATTTGCTTTTGCCTATTTGACTCTTCAACGAAAGCTTTGTTGTTTATCAGTTTTGTACTTGTGCCGCAGATGATGCAAGTTAACACGCGACCTATCTTTGTTTTAGTAAACCTATAATCATTACCTAACCCTCGCATTATAGAGCCATCAGCTTTGCGTTTGGGATTAAGTGCGGCTACACCATAGTTTCGGCAGTTTGGGTTCTTACAGTAGTTAAGCTGAATAGCTTTACCAGTGATAGGATCTTTGTAGGCTCTTGGGATTGGAAAGGCTGTAGGCTCGACACGTTCATTTTGATGCGGTGTCTTCGCAAGTGGTTTGTCACTCGAATAATGAAACTTCAGGTACAGCTCCGCTGTAATAAAGGCATCTATTGCGGCACCGTGTGATTTTCTTTCAGTAATGTCTATACCATAACGTATGCAAGCATTATCTAATTTGACCCATTTCCCATAGTTTTCCCTATTGGCAAAATCCCTCATCAAGCAAGATACGTCGTAATCTCTATTGAAGACAATATCTAGTCCACATCGATCAATTTCTGATTGCAGGAAATCAACATCAAATTCTGAATTGTAAAAGGAAAGTCGTGCACCATCTATGAACTCTAGAAATTCTTCAGCTATTTGGCAGAACGTTGGCTTATCAAGCAAAAATGAATCTTCAATTTGGTGTACCGCGTGGGCTTCCGACGTACTCTTCTTACCTTCAGGGTTTTAGAAGTAGTGGAAGATGCTGCCTGTGATATCGCCATCAATTATTTCTACGGCAGCAAGGTTAACAATGCGATGCTTGCCCTTGCGTGGAGACAAGCCAGTTGTCTCTGTATCTATTATTACTACTCTGTCCATTGATCCCCCTAGCGATCAATTCTAGTAATAATTAGAAAAATTTCAATTAACTACTTAAGCTATTGAATATATAGAAAATACATCTGCTCGCGAATGTTTTTTTTGCGTAAGTTTTAATGTTAACCCTATGATTTTATGTACATAAATAAAAAGGGATCTACATATGTAGATCCCTAATAAAGTATCAGCCCAAGCAAAGCCCGGCTTTTTAAACAATTTTTTAGCGATTACTCACGAATTTGACCTTCACCATTCACTAAGTATTTTTCAGTTGTCAGCGATTCTAAGCCCATAGGGCCATAAGCATGTAACTTCGTTGTCGCGATACCAATCTCAGCACCTAAGCCTAATTGTGAGCCATCAGAAAAACGCGATGATGCATTAACCATCACCACAGACGCATCTACACTACGTTGGAATAATTGCGCCGCAGCTTGGTCTTTAGTACAAATCACTTCAGTGTGGTTTGAACCAAATTTAGCAATATGATCAATCGCACCTGCAAAATCAGGCACAACCTTAATTGCGATTTCTAAATCTAAGTACTCTTCACCAAACTCGTCGTCAGCAAGTACAGTGGCATTATCAAAATACTCGGCAGCATTCGCATCTGCATTTACTTTTACGCCTTCTTGACGAAGAACAACTGCACACAGGTTTAAAAACTCATCAGCGATATCTTGGTGAACCACTAAACCTTCTAAGGCATTACACACACCTGTGCGCTGAGTTTTACCATTTAATAGTAAATTGATTGCGACATTCAGATCAGCGTCTTTATCAACATAAAGGTGACATACACCTTTAAAGTGCTGAATGACTGGGATAGTGCTGTTTTCTGTCACAAAGTTAATTAAGCCTTCACCACCACGTGGGATGATTAAATCAATTGTGTCGCGTTGTTGCATCAGCTCCATAAGTAGACCACGGTCTGGATCTGGGATCACCGAAATTAACGCAGCAGGTAAACCATGCTTTTCAAGCACTTTGTGCATCACACTCGCAATGGCTTGTGAACTACGCAGTGCTTCTTTACCACCACGTAAAATCACACCATTACCCGATTTAAAACATAACGCACCAGCATCAGCCGTCACATTCGGGCGTGCTTCATAAATCATACACACAACACCAAGTGGTACGCGCATCTTGCTGATCTTAATACCGTTTGGGCGCTCTGAAATTTCGCGTAATTGACCAACAGGATCATCAAGGCTAACAATTACTTCAATGCCTTCAGCCATTGCTTCAATACGCTCATCGTTTAGCGTTAAACGGTCAATCATAGACGCAGCAAGGTTGTTATCACGCGCTACTGCCAAATCGCTTTCGTTTTCTTTGATGATAAAGGCTTTATTTTCTCGCAATGCCTGTGCCATCTCAGTTAACACTTGATTCTTAGTAGCAGTATCAAGTAAAGCTAACTGGGTTGCAGCTTTTGCAGCCTGACTCGAAATATCCGTAATTAAACTCATGACTTCTCCAATAATGCGATATCTTTCTCTGAAACAACTGGGCCGATTGAATCTTGCATTTTTTCGCTAAATTCACTTTGCTCGTTGTCAGCAATAAAATTCAATAAACAGCTACTGTAATTCGCTGTTGCTTTTGCTAGACGCGTACCATCATCACTGCGGACTAAAATAGTATCGCCTACGCCAAATTCCCCATGTACCGCAACGATTTCATCGCTACGAATACAGCCATCTTCGGTTGATTTATCAATCGAACCTTCTACGACAACCTCACCTTGCTCATTTGCTGTGTGAGTCATCCAATGCACAGCTTCTTGCATTGGTTTGTCATATGGTTTGAAGATAGTACCCGGGTTATCACCCTCTAACAGTCGGTTAAACGTCTGTTCTTTAAAACCATTTAAGATAAAGGTTGTAATACCATGTGAAGTGGCTTTTTCTGCCGCTTCGATCTTCGTTTTCATACCACCTGTGCCAACTGCGCTGGTTGCACAGCCGGCCATGGCATAAATAGATTCATCAATGCTATCTATTTCAGGTAGCAGCACTGCATCCTCATGTAAATTCGGGTTCTTGTCATAAAGACCATCTACGTCCGAAAAGATCATCAATGCGTCTGCGTCCGCAGCGGCTGCAACCATTGCCGACAAGTTATCGTTGTCGCCAACTTTTAAATCATCGGTTGTTACCGTGTCATTCTCATTAATGATCGGTAACACACCATGCTCTAGTAAGGTGAAAACTGTTTCACGAATACTGGTGTAACGCTCACGGTCACGTAAGTCACCGTGGGTTAATAAAATTTGTGCCGATGGAAAATCAAAGAAACGATCCCACATTGCCATCATTTCTGTTTGACCAGCAGCCGCCATAGCTTTTTTCATCGTTACTGAACGTTTTTCTTGTTCAGGGAATAAATGCGAACCAGCAGCTACCGAACCCGATGATACTAAAATAACTTCGATACCTTGCGCTCGACAACGAACGATGAACTGTGCAATGGTCAGTAAATAACGTGAACGACACCCATCTTGCTCTGGTGCGATTAACGCGCTACCTACTTTTAGTACTATACGTCGCCATTTAAACTTTTGCATAACTGTTCAACTTTCCATTTTACTATCTGTTCAGTGCCAATTTGCCACTGATTAAAAGACTCGCGTTTAGTGTTACTAAACGCACTGACTATTATCACTTTGTCAAACCACTTATCTATGCACACGACTACGCCACGCAAGTACTGCGATTAGATATAGCACAACTTTTATTCAGTCAGTAGACCAAACGGTTATAAACCATAAGTTG
>Ga0066376_10003219_pt1 | contig 14794 bp, 17 predicted proteins | sample Knorr_S15_td_Bot_FD_77009 | JGI IMG/M metagenome (GOLD analysis project Ga0066376, IMG submission 77009) | Marine microbial communities from Southern Atlantic Ocean transect - Knorr_S15_td_Bottom_ad_5009_LV_A | ecosystem: Environmental > Aquatic > Marine > Oceanic | place: Southern Atlantic... | reverse complement strand
ATTTGTGTTTTTCCAGACGGTAAAGATCCAGAGCCTGGCCGAGAAGTTCAATCTGGGCCTGGGCATCCTGTTGCCGCGCTTTATCTACATGGCCGAAGAACTTAGGCACAACGGTTGCCGCCAATAGGCCGATTATAACCATCACCACCATGAGTTCAATAAGGGTGAAGCCTAGAGAGTTAAGTTGGCGGATTTTGATTGAATGAGTTTGGCCCTTCATAGTTTTCCTTATTTGGTTGGGGTGATTAAAAAGCAATGTCGTTGGCACTGAAAATAGCCAGCAACATCGAAACCACGATGAATCCGATGACTATTGCCATAAATAAGATCATCATAGGCTCAATCAGGGAGATAACCTGCTTGATCGCCTGTTCCACTTCCTTGTCGTAAGTCTGGGAAACTTTGGTCAGCATTTCGTCCAGCGCGCCGGAGGTTTCTCCCACGGTAATCATATGAACCGCCATAGGAGGAAAAACTCCTGCCTCCTGAAGCGGACCCGATAAACCTTTGCCTCTCTTCAAGGCCTGTTTAAGATTTCCAACCGCGTCCGAAATAACCCGATTGATCAGAATCGATTGGACAATCCCCATGGCTTGTAAGATAGGCACTCCGCTTTTCAGCAGGGTCGCCATGGTCAGGCTGAAACGCGAAACTTCGATTTTGCGGATCAGCGGGCCGAACAGGGGAAGTTTCAAAAGCAAGGTATCCCATTGAAGCCTTCCTTTGTCGGTTCTTACGTAGAATGTAAAGGCTCCAATGCCCCCTAGTATTGCCAGAACCAAAGCAAGCCAGTAGTTGATGATCAGAGAGCTTAGCCCCAGCATGATCTGGGTCGGAAGCGGCAGAGCCGCGCCCATGTCTTCGAACAGTTTTGAAAACTGGGGAACGACAAAAGTAATAAGAATGATTACTGCGGCTCCCCCCACCAAGCTCAGGATAGCCGGGTAAACCATGGCGGAGCGAATATTGTTTTTGAGTTCCACCGACTTTTCCAGGAACATCGCCAGGCGAGCCAACGCTTCGCCGACCATGCCTCCGGCTTCTCCGGCACGGACCATGTTGACATAAAGTTTTGAAAAAACATCAGGATGTTCTTCCAGGGCATCGGCGAAAGTGCTTCCGGCATGAACCTGTTTGCGAATATCTGTAAGTATGGAACGAATTTGTTCGGTCTCGGCCAGTTTGATAAGAGTGGAGAGACCCTCATCCAGGGTCAGGCCTGCATCCACCAGTGTGGCCAGTTGCAGGGTGATAGTCATCAGGTCCTTGGTGGAAACCTTAGAACCCAACTGGGGCAGGGAAAGTTTTAATCCTGAAGAAATTTTGTTTTTTCCTTCTGCCACTTTGACAGGGAAATAATTGAGCTGGCGGATTTGTTGGACTGCGGCGTGATAATCCGGAGCGTCTATATCGCCTTCAACAAATTTACCGCTCTTGTCCGTGGCTTTGTAGGAATAAACCGTCATGGTTTATATGATGCCTCTTGATTAAAGGAAAGATTAGGGCAAATCTGAAAAATTGTTTTTAGCGCGGCCCTTAAAAATAAGGGTCGCTGCCTTAGAGAACATGATAAATAGAGATTCTCATTAGTTTCTATCACTCAACGTAACACGCAGAATTTCTTCAACAGTGGTGATTCCTTGTACTACTTTGTCCCACCCATCTTCCCGAAGGGTGCGCATCCCCATTTTTCGGGCCTGGTCGCAGATAATCTGTGCGGTGGTTTTTTTCAGGATGAGTTCGCGAATCGAGTCGTCAATGACCAAAAGTTCATAGATGCCGCACCGGCCCTTAAAGCCGGTCTGGCTACAGGCTTTACAACCTTTTCCATGATAAACCTTTATATTTTCTTTATGCAGAAGGCCCATTTCTGTTTTAAGGGTTGGGGTCAAAGGGGCTTCCTCCTTGCAGTTGGGGCAGATCACCCGTACCAGTCTTTGGGCTAATATTCCAATCAGGGCCGAAGAGATGAGAAAGTTTTCGACTCCCATGTCGAGAAGCCGGGTGATGGCACCGGCCGCGTCATTGGTGTGAACGGTACTGAAAACCAGATGCCCTGTCAGCGCCGCCTGGATGGCAATGTCCGCCGTTTCCGGGTCCCGGATCTCACCGATCATGATGACATCGGGATCCTGACGCACGATGGAGCGCAAACCATCCGCAAAATTCAGGCCGATTTGCGCTTTGACATGGATTTGATTGATGCCGCGCATCTGATATTCCACCGGGTCCTCAATGGTGATGATTTTTTTGTCAGGCGTATTGATCTTGCTCAAGGCGGCGTAGAGTGTGGTGGTTTTACCACTACCAGTGGGACCTGTAACCAAAAGCTTTCCATAAGGCTTTTGGATCAACTCTTCCATTTGCCGGAGTTCCTTTTCGGGAAACCCCATCTGGCTCAGGTCAAGAACCAGACTTTCCCGGTCCAGGATTCTCATGACCACGCTTTCCCCATACAAAGTAGGAAGCGTGGAAACACGCATGTCGATATCCTTGCCGAGAATTTTAAGTTTGATGCGTCCATCCTGCGGTAACCTTCGTTCCGAGATATCGAGCTTGGCCATGATCTTGATGCGGGTGGTGATCGCGGCGCTCAAACGTTTGGGCGGTGGTTCCATCGCGTGCAGGATGCCATCAATACGATAGCGAAGAGACAGGTCTTCCTCGAAGGGTTCCAGGTGAATATCACTGGCGCGGGCTTCAATGGCTTGGCTGATGATATGGTTCACCAGTTTGATGACCGGTGCCTCGGAAGCCATATCCCGAATATGCTCGGTGCTGTCATCCAGCGAGTCCAGTCCATGCAGGTCATCATCCTGGATGTCGCCGACCATGCGGTTCATGGCGGAACCGCCTTCGTTTCCGTAATAGGTTTCAATGGACTCGAGAATGTCCTGTTCACTGCTTAAAACGACACGAATATTTTTCCCCAGAGAAACTTTTAAATCTTCAATCGTGTAAAGGTCAAACGGATCATAAACCGCTACAACCAAGGTATCGTCTTTAAGTTGAAGCGGAAAAATGATTTTTTCCCGTAAAAAAGTTTCTGTAATGGTCAGACCCTCAACAGGCAAACCGGATTTTGGGTATTGCCCCTTTTTGATATAAGGCAGGCGCAGTTCGGCGCTCAGGGTTTCCAACAGGATTTGCGCGTGGATATAACCGTGGTCGGCCAGGGTTTTGCCCAGATAATTACCCGTATGCAGGTTGTTGGTCTTAACTTCTTCCAATGCCTTTTCGGTGATCTTTTTATGCCTAAGAAGAATGCGTTCTACAGGATCGGTTTTTTTCAACATGGCAGTTTATCTTCCTGAAATATGCGCTCTTACTGGCGGTGTGGGTGCGCCAGAGATTCTGAATCTGGGAGTCGGTGCGGGTACTTGCCCACTTGAAGGTTTTGTTTTGGGTTGCGTCACCTTGGGCCTGACAGGTTTATTTTTGACTGGAGTCGCTTTGAATTTCCTGGGATCATATTTCTTGTTTTTATGGAAAAATAAAGTTCCTTCCCGGTGAATCACTTTGTTCGGCGGGCGGGTGGCCAACCGCAGGCGAATTTTTCGCCCTTTTTTATCATCCAGAGTGACCGAGCTTTTTTCAATTTCTATCAATTCAAAATCACCCACAATTTGTCCCAGAGAATAGCCTTTTTTCTTCACTTTTTTTTGTATTACCTTCCCCCCTTCTCGGGTGGAATATTTTCCCTGTAAGATAGCAATTTTTGTACCACCCAGCATTAAAACCCCCTTCAAAACCAGATTTGGGGGAGGCAGGGCCGGTTTAGGTGGTGCAGCCGGGGCTGTAGAGGGCGGTGGCGGTGGCGGTGGAATATATTGCTTCCGCTCTTTGCGAAATACATTACTTTGCACCACCTGGGATACCGTTCCCGCACTATACCCCGGCTTGTTAACTGCTAATTTCTGCAGGTTTTTCGGCGATCCTACCAGTGAGGAACCATCCACCCTGGATGGGTAGGGAGGGTGAGTCCAGGTTCTGACCGACAGGGTAATAAGGAGAGCTATGGTGAGGACAAAAACCAGGTTGATCGCCTGGAAAAATTTATTCAAAGGCACAAGTTTCCCTCATGATTTCTCTCCCTAACTTAATGAATTTATTAGTCTTTGTCAAGATAATACAAAATTTTGACGCGTGGAGACTTTCCCCATGGCTATTGCAATAAATTATGCCCCAATAAGGCAGGAATCAACAAGAGTTGGCAAGTATTTCCTTATCGCATCTCTATTATATGTTTTCGGAAAATTTGAGATAGAGCTTTAAACATTTATATTTGGACAAAATAAATGCTGGGATCCCAAAGGATTTTGGGCACGTTGCCCAGGGCTTTGAGTTATTTTCGTATATAATGGCGAAACTCAGAAAATAGTCAGTTTAGAGAAAGGAATGGATTTTGAGCGCACAGTCATTATTGAATGAACTTTTAAAACATCTGCCGCTTCGTGTTTATGGCAGGGGGGCAGTGTTGACGCTGCTACGCGAAATGGGGTTCCCGGTCAAAAACAAAACGCCGCTTGAGGTGACCGATGTTTATCGCGATGACAACTCCGGTGAACTGGTTTGCACGTTGAGTCCGGATGGCAAAGGCGATTTCACCGCCGCGCTCACCAACCTGAAACTAGATATTACTCACCCCCTCTATCGAAAAGTCAAAAACTACCAGGTCGAAGTGTCCGAAGCTCTGGGCAAACTGGATGTAGAAGATACCCTTCAGGCGAGCATCGATCAGGAAGACCGAGGTGGTTTCCGCGTTGGAGATCTATACAAAAACCGGTGAGCTACCGGAGGCAGATAGCGATGGCTCGTTAAGCCGAGACAACTCTTTGTTCGCCAAATAAAGCGATGGTACCCTTTCAGGGCATGGAAGGCTAAGGAAAAATATAACGCATACTGGCTACGCGCTTAGCGCTCGGAGTTGATGAATTTTTTCAGGAAGGGGAACATGGCGCCGCGTTTCTCGATCATCTCTTCGCGCGACTTCTTCACCACCGCTTCGTCGATGAGACGGATGTCGCGCTCGGCCGCGAATTTCTCGATGCCTTTCACCACCATGCCGCGTGCGAATGAAGGGATGCGTTCCAGCCTTTGTTTGGCCTCGGGTGTCCATTGAGTCTGGAACTCGACTTCCAGTCCAAGCGTGTCTTCGATTTTCAGGGTGATGGCTTTGCCGCCGTATTTTCCCGGTTCGTAATCACAGGATGGATCGGGGGCCATATAATTTCCGGTTTCGGCAAATGCGCGCGCCCGGCACCCGGAACACATTGCAGAGAATTCGCAGGTCCCGCATTTGCCTTCGAGTCCTTTGCGGTCCCGCAATTGCTTCATGAGAGGAGCGTTTTCCCAAAGGTCTTTGAAGGTTCTGGTTTTGAGGTTGCCCACCGACTCTTCAATGAAAGGACAGGGAGTCAGGTTGCCTTCCGGTGAAATGCGGCTGTAATGGGTGGCCGCCGGGCATCCGCCGGAATAGGTGCGGGTATAAACAGATTCGGGATCGTTTTCATAAACCACCCTTTTATATTGCGGGGCGCATTTGGAATTGATCATCAACCGGCCTTTGTATTTCATTTGTTGCTCATAGAGCATTTTCAGGGCTTCCTCATAAGCCGCATTGGAAATATCGGTGTTGCCCTGTCCACGCCCGGTGCAGACCAGGAAATACAGATTGAAAGCGATGGCACCAATTTTTTCGGTGAACTCGACCACCTCAGGAATTTCTTTATAGTTCATATCCGAAACCGACATTTGCACGAGAAAATCAACTCCCACTTCTTTCAGGATATCGAAGGCATCCATGGAAAGTTCCCAGGCCTTTTCCACTCCGCGGAACTTGTTATGCTTGTCTGGATTCATCGAGTCGATGCTGATTCCTACACCATGGGCTCCTGCGGCTTTTATTTTTTCTGCATTGACGCGGTTGATCATGGTGCCGTTGGTGCCCAGCACAACCATGAATTTTCTGTCGGCGGCGTAACGGATGATCTCGTAAATGTCAGGTCGAAGAAGCGGTTCGCCGCCGGTGAGGATCAAAAACGCGTTGGGGTTGACCTCGGCAATCTGGTCGATCACCCGGAAACATTCTTCGGTGTTGAGTTCATCGGTTTTGAGGCCGCCACGAAAGTCCGCATCGAGATAGCAGTGGGAACAATTGAGGTTGCACCGCTTGGTGAGGTTCCATGAAATTGAATAAGCGCGGAAATCCATTTTTTCCGGGCTGATTTCTAAAGTGGGTGTGGTTTCCATGCTAAATTAAGGCGTTACGGCCTTTTCCTGATAAAAATTAGGGGGTTAATAATAGCTTTTGTTTATCATAGAAGGTTTTCCCCGATGAAACAAATATTTTACCGGGTCCTGGTCCTGCTGGCCGGAGTATGCATTTCAGCCTGCTCGGCTCCCGAAAAGCCGGGGGTGGAGGAGCAGAGGGTTTTCCGCATCACCCATGCCGATTCCTCAGGCCAGATGTTTTCGGAAATCTGGACCGGGCACAAACTCGACTCTCTCGACTTTCTCGATTCTCTGGGAGCACAGCAAATTTCCAGCGAATATTTTGATAAGGCCATGCATATGAGTGACTCCCGGTTTTCGGCGGTTTCATTTTCCCAGTTGTTACAGCAGTTTAAACTGAAACGCGGTGAGGATGCCGTGCTTTTGAACTGCTTTGATGATTACCAGGGGATTTTATCTCTCAATGATATTCACCGCTATGATTTACGGCTGGCCACTAAGATAAAGCTGGCGTTCTTGAGCTTTAAACCCGACTGGTTGAATCCACTCCTCATTTTAGTTCCGGACGGAAAACACCCGCCCTTTCAGGAGCGGTTCTTGACCGCGAACATTCGCGAACTGAAGTTCGTCCGGCTCAACGACTATTACGCACCGCTGGAAAGAATTGCTGGTTCTTCGGTGGAGGCTCGGGAAGGATTGGAAGTGTTCAAAAACAACTGCCTGTTCTGCCATTCTTTAAAAGGCAGGGGAGGCAATAAGGGTGTGCGGTTGTTGGAAGTGTATGGATTTTCAAATGATGGTGATCGAAAAAAGTTTTTAACAGATTTTAAAAAGTTCCATCACAAAGACAATGCCGATAAACAGGACATCGAACAGTTTGTTAATCAGGAAAAACTGGAACGGATCATCGACTACTTAAAGAATTTTGGTGATCAGGTCTTTTAGACTTTTGGGGCCTGGATTCCTTTAGATTCGAGGAAGCCTTTAAAGGTCGGGTCGTTCAGGATATGTGGGGAGATGGGCATATTGGCCGGCAACCCTTCGAGGTTGGGGCCGAACATGTTCTTCACGTTATCGGGTAGTGCGATGCCTTTCGATTTGAAGAAGGTGAGAACTCTCGGCTCGAAAAGAATATGTGGCGGAAGATCTTCTATCCGAATATTGGAACTGGCTACGGGCTTGGGAGCCGGTGCCGGAGCAACGCGGAACCGGGGTTGACGTTTCGGTTGCACTTTGGGTTGTGCCTGACGGCTCAAGCGGATATTTGCGTTAGGCTGAACGGGTTCCTGAATGTCCCCTTGCCCTGATAAAATCCAGATCCTGCTGGTTTCAAGGTTGTCTGTCCACACTTCAACGCGACTGAATTCTTTTAAGAGTTCGTTTACAGCCGCTTCCCAGTTGTCTGCTTGAACAGTGGCACTAAAAGGAACCGTCTCAAGAGAAGGGTCAATGGAAAACAAAATGCCCGTTTCCTCCTGAATATTTCTCAGTACATTGATTAAAGAAAGGTTTTCAAAACGAAGGCTGATTCCCTGGGGCGCGACTTCTGAATCGAAACTCGGGTTGGGCTGGGTAGTCGGAACAGGGGCCACTTGCGGGACCGGGGCCTGTTCCTGTTTTTTCAAATCGAGAAAGCGCGCATCGGCAGACACCTGCCACAACACAAATGCGGCTCCGATCACGATCCCTATTTGTATAAAACGTTTCATCCCGATCCTCCACATACCGAGAAATATTCAAACGGAGTATAGCTAAAAAATAGGGTAAAGGGAAGAGGCCTCTCTACCGCAGACTTCCGACAATTTGTTACCCATTGATAAATCGCATTTTGCAGGGGCCCAAAAAAGGAAGTTTTCATTGGTTCCCTTCTTTGGCTATAAAAAATATTTGAAAATTTTGTTTCCCCATTCTTTTTCGCACCTCAATTGAAAAGGTCAAAGACCTCCGCCGCAGTTAGAGCCCGGTTCCAGATTGCCACATCGTCAATTAAGTCGGGAAAGTGGGAGATCGGGGGATTACTAAAGGCACCAATTTTAAGAGTCGTTGACGTGATGATCAGTGCTCCTGTAATGGCTCTGTTGTTTTGTTCGACTCCATCAACATAAATACGTTTGGTGAAGCCGTCATAAGTCGCGGCGACATGATGCCAATTACCATCGTTTACAGCAGTAGTCCCGATAAGCCTGTCTGCAACACCGCCAGCGGAAGTCCAAATCGCGGCGCGTCCGTCGGTCCAGAGCTCAAGAAAATAACCCACAGTATTCCCACTCTGATGTTTACCGATTATTACCCTTTCCCTGGATGCGGTGTTGGTGGTTTTTATCCACCCAGCAAGAGTGATGCTCCCGGTGATATTGGTGTTGGCGTTGTTTCCTAATTCAACATACTGATCTGCTCCATTAAAAGTCCCTGCTTTGCATCCTTTTGCACCGACTACATCGAGATCCAACCCTCCTTTTTCGAAACCGTCGATCCCATTACCGGAGGCATCATCGTAGTCCCCATCCAGCGGCCAGTATCCGACGAGACCCGCGGGAAACTTGAGGGCATCTAAGCAGATCCCGTTTGAATTAAGGTGAAATTCAGAAGTTCCTGGAGCTTGAGTATTATTTAGTTTGACCTTGTAGGTACCCGCCAGCAAACTGGGGGGCAAATCGAAGATGACCTGCTGCATGTTGGTGCCGGGAATAAGGCTCATACTAAGGAAGGTTAAGGACTGGCCATTCAGGGTAACATCGGGAGGTGTTGTACCGGTAAACAGGTTGGTTCCGTTCAAATCCAAAGCACGACCTGTACCCGTAGCCCCAAACTCTCTAGCGAAGGTGATCTCGACGCCGTCGGCATCGTCGTTCCCGCCATCAGCACCTGCTGCGCCAGTCGGACCTGCCGGACCTACATCACCTTGAGCACCTGCAGCACCTGTTGCACCGGTATCACCTTGCGGTCCAGGAGTCAGTTCAATGGTGTTGATCTGGTCTTGCAGGTCAGCAGTTTCGGCTTGCAGGTCGATGACTGCCTGCGTGAGTTCTTTACCCTTTAACTTTTTTTCTTTTTCTGAGCAAACGCGACATTAGAAAAAGTCGGATCGGCAATCAGAACGGTAGTGGCTAGGTTGGAAAAAAGAAAAAGAAAAGCAAATAAAAGGATGGTGCCCGGACGTGCAAGAAGAGGCCGCATGATTCTATTCTCCCCTTAGAATTGCAATGGGATTTCAGTTAAAAACCCGTTTTATTTGGAACGTGTGCTGGGGTAGGAATAGACCTACCATAAGCGTGGAATGTATAACATTTTAGTCAGGCAATGGGAAGTGTATATCAACCGAATAATAGGACCAAAATGTTTATTCCGGATGCGGAAGAGGAAAATCTTTGATAACCCGATAGTTATTAAATCAATCTGAAAAACTTAAATTTAAGTTTTCCTGATTAAATATTGAAATTCGGCCACTTAGCGCGGGGCGAAGCTATCGGCCTCCATTGCTTAGCGAGATGAAATGCTTTTTGCTTCCCGGCGGGGCGGGGGCCATGCTATGGTTAATGCTTCTATTCGACCCGTTTAACTTTTTACAGGTTTTTAAAATGTCTCTACCGATTACAGCTTTTTTTGCCCTGGGCACAGGGATTGAACTTTATGGATTGAAATGGGTGAGCGATTCGATCAGCATTCTCAATACGGTTTCGTTGATCATGCTCACCTTTTTAGTCGGAATTGTTATCAGCCAGAGCTATGGCAAAGAGTCCTTTGAGAAAATGCAGAGGTACCTCAAGTCGCGGGAAGCCCCGAGTGACGAAGCCCTGAATGGCGCAGTGATGGGGGTGGCCGGCATGCTCCTCATCACTCCTGGTGCGTTGACGGATATAATTGGCATCCTTATCATGATTCCGATTACACGTGGAATGTTCAAACAAATAGCCTTGAATCTTTCTAAGAAAAGAATTGAATCGGGACAACCGTACTTTTTCTTCAAAGACCACTAGGCGTGGGGCCAATGTGCAGTAACTTTGGCTGGCTAGAAAAAGTTGTCTCGGCCCAAAGAGTCTTTGCCACCTGCAACCGGCGGCTCGCCGGTGCCTAATGGTATGAAGTATTTCCGCCCACCTCCGCGAAACCTCAGAGATGAATTGCTGGACCTGGATGAAGCGCCTTATGAAGAGGTGCGGGAAAGCCTCCAGGATGTTGCTACGGTCAACCGCTATTTGAGCGGATACCGGGTTTTGCTCCACCATGTGAAACCTTTTCTCAAAGCCCATAAGGCCAACCGTCCGTTTACGGTGCTGGACGCGGCCACAGGGTCTGCCGACCAACCGATAGCTCTCGTCAAACTGGCGCGCCGTCTGCGGGTGCCTATCCATATCACTGCCATTGATATCAACGCCAAGATGCTGAAATTTGCCCGGGAGGAAATTGCCCTTTTCCCCGAGATCCAGCTGGTGCAGTGCGATATTCTTTCATTACCTTTTCGGGAAGCGGGTTTCGATCTGGCGGTCAACTCCTTGTCCCTGCATCATTTCAGTTGGCAGAAGGCGGTAATGATTTTGCAGGCGATATATAAGGCAGGGCGGTTGGGCGTGGTGGTCAATGATCTGCACCGGAGCCGCATCGCGCATGCGGCCATATTCCTGTTGACGCGGATTTTTACCCGCAACCGGCTGACTCGTTTTGACGCACCTGTTTCGGTGATGAACGCCTTCACGCCGAAAGAGTTTCGCCAACTGGCCCACGAGGCGGAAATGGACCCTTTCGAAATCCACCGCCATTTTCCTTACCGGATTGCTTTAGTGGGACGTAAAGACGGACAATGAAAACTTTCGATATCATTGTCATTGGCGGTGGGCCGGCGGGGTGCGCCATGGCACTGGATCTCAATTGCCGTGGCTATGATGTTGCGCTTTGTGACCAGGCGAAATTCCCTCGTGACAAGGTGTGTGGGGAATTTATCAGTCCGGGAGCCGACCCTATCCTTGATAAGTTGGGTGTGCTTGCTTCCATCGAGGCATTGGCTCCCAAACGACTAAAAGGTGTGGCGATCTCTTCTTATGAAAGCGCCGAGTTGGAGATTGACTATCCTGCCTCTACGGAGACCGGCTCGAGGCCGAGCAGTTTGTCCGTACCCCGTTATCAATTGGATGCGCTATTTTTAAAGCAGGTTCAAAGCACTGGGGTGAAAGTTTTTGAACAACATAAGGTGACGGATTTTATTTTCGACAACGGTTGTGTTGCCGGGGTTCGTGGCTGGGATGAAAACAGGACTTCATTTTCCTTGAAGGCTAAACTGGTTGTGGATGCCGGGGGACGCAACGCAGTATCTTTAAAAAAATTTAGTTTAAAGCAAGAACCCAAAGGCAACGGCAAGATTGCTTTTTCCGCGTATTGGCAGGGTGTGCGATTGCCGGATGATTATTGTTATATGCATGTCAGTCGGCCGGGTTATACGGGAATTTCTTCTGTAGGAAACGGCCGGGCCAATGTGGTGCTGGTGGTGGACCGTTCTGCCCTTGATGGTGAGAGGGACGAAAGGGTCGAAAAGGTCGCAAAGCCGGAAACGTTTTATCATCATGTGCTGATGAAAAACTGCCGCCGCCGTGAAATGCTTCAGGACGCGGAACAGGTGGAAGCCGTGCGTTCGGTGGAATCTTTGGCATTCGCGGTCAAACCGGTTTCCTGTAGCGGACTGGTCCTGGTTGGGGATGCGATGGGTTTTATCGACCCGTTTACCGGAGAAGGTATCTACCTGTCGTTAAGAAGTTCGCAAATAGCGGCTGAGGTAATTCATGGTGGATTTCAAAGCTCGAATTTTTCCAGGAATGCTCTCTCCGTTTATGACAAAAGGAGGCAGGAAGAGTTTGGCGGCAAGTTTTTGTTGAGCCGGGTTCTTCAATGGTTGATTTATAATCGGCCTTTTTGCAACGGGGTGATGAAACGTCTCTCGACGAATCGAATTCTCGCCGAAACCCTGGCGGGCGTGATCGGAGATATCCTGCCTGCCAAGAAAGTGGTTTCCATGAAGTTTCTGTTGCGACTTCTCGCTAGCCACTAGGCGTGGGGCCAGCGTGCGACTGCTCTTTTTGGCAAACAACCATTTTCTCGACTTGATTTGGCCTTGCCGAGTTTACCCCTGCGGGGCACGAGGGCAAGTGAAGAGAGATATCACACCCTCCCACGGGAGTGGGTTAGCCATTAGTCGTGAGGATAGATTGAGCGGCATCCAGACCTTCTTTAGTATTCTCGATCAGGATTTTCAGTTCCTCGGAGTCGATGTCCAGCTTGTCGAGAACACCGTATTCCAGGGGTGCCGCGTCTTCCGACACAATGCCGTTGCTGAACTCGTTCTGGTTGGCGAGAAGGTTGGCGGTGGCGAGAAGGTGGGCAATATGTTTAATGTTGCCGCTTTCTCCTGGTGAATCATGGTGAATGCGGATGGCTTCCACCAGGCCCGGTGAAACCGGCCACCACTTTTCGATGAACCGGGCCCCCAACTCGGCATGGGTGATACCGAAGGTTTCCGCTTCATTTTCCGCAAGGGTGATATCTGAGGATTTTATTGTTCCCAGAAACTCGCTGTATTCATCAGGGATCAGGTGGTCAAAAACAAGAATGCCGGTATCGTGCATCAACCCGCAAAGGTAGGCAAATTCGATGTCCTCCTGGGAAATCTTGACCATATAAGCCAGGGAGCGGGTGAGATAAGCCACCCCTATAGAGTGAGTCCAGAAGTGGAGTTGGTTGAATCCTTTTGGTTTTTTGAAGAGACCCGGAAGTTTCAGGGAGTAGGCCATATCAAGCACCATCTTTACACCCAGCCTCATGACTGCGTCATTTACTTCTTAGGTCTTTTCCCGTCCCCCACCAAACAGGACACTGTTTGCGAGTCGGATCAGGCGTCCCGACAAAACAGGTTCTGTTTCAATAATGGCAGAAATTTCCAGAATATCGCAGTCCGGGTCATTGACCTTCCTTTCCAGATTTATCAAGATTTCCGGTAGAGGAGGAAGATCGCCTTTCTCCTCTACCAGGGCGAGTAATTTTTCTTTCATATGTCGTTTTGTTCAGGTGGGGGGTGGGCGGAAGATTAGTGTATACTTTCGTGATATTGGCTTAAAATTTTCTCCATGCGGTCCTTCAGGCTCAATTTTAGTTTCTGGTATTTTTTATTTTCGATCTCTTGTTCGGGAGTGATGAGCTTCATTTTGTTGAATTCTTCAACTTTTATCTTGAGGGAAGAGTGTTCCTCATATAGCTCACAAAATTCTGAATTTTCCTGTCTGACTTTTTCAAGCAAAGCGGGATTAATGTCCATGCTTCACAACCTCCTGATTTAATATGTTGCTGTTTAATTCGGCTTCTGATTTTCTGACATAATGGATGGTCAGAGCATCTAGATCAAAACAGGGGCTTGCCCGGAACTGGTTGAAGGCAAGCTGAACTGCGCTGGCGGCAATTGTTTGGTTTTTGACCGGAGCCGGATCGATAAAGTTGTCTCCTAACCGTGAGGAAAGGAAATCTCTATAAGGCCCTACACCCCCACCCAAAAATATCGTAGGTTCCTGCGTCAGGTCACATAATTCCTGAGGAGAAACTGCTCGATCTGGGGTTTCTCTAACTAATTTTTCACTCGTATATTTAAACCTCGCTGTATAGACCTCTTTCTTCCTGGCATCTAGAATTGGGGAAATCGGTTGGGAAACGGCTTTAACTAAATTTGCATATGCTTCCAGCGTGTTGATTCCCCAGAAAGGTTTTTCTGTGGCCAATACCAATCCTTTAATCAGGCTGACCCCCACTCGGAGTCCGGTAAAAGACCCGGGACCCGTTGTGACGCAGAACCCATCAACTTCCTCAAGCCCTCTGTCCAACTTCCCCAAAACTTCGTCCACCAAAACCAGAAGTTGGTCAGAAAACGTCGAAGAACCGACAGACTCGGCAATAATTTGTCCATCCTTTAATAGGGCCACACTTCCTTTAGGCGTGGAGGCATCAAGTCCCAGTAATATCATCGTTTCACAGTCGGAAAAGGAAGGTGGAATGGCAACGAGAGGAACATCGGACTACTCCTGAAAACTTAGTGTAAACATAGGGTATAGGTGGGGGAAAGTCAATGGAAAACCGGCTTTTCCCTGTCTCGGAATCGATAGGGGTTTTGCATTAAGATTCATGAGTTTAGGGGGACAGGTAAAAAACATAAAAGGGGCAGTATTCTTAACCTTTTGAAATAATTTAGCTTAATAAATTGTTATTTTTTTTCAAAAACTTCTATGAATATTTATTCAGTTGAGGAGGGAATTTTTGATTTATCCTTCAAGAATAGCAGAGTAATTCTTGTTCGTATTAGGATGAATGCTGTTTACGTATTGAAAAATTTAGCTTTATTTGCTTGACAATCATTAGATTTAACTTTATCTTAAATTTCGATTGCAGGGTAAATCTTATTTTTTGGTTTATTTTGTAAGGAGGGGGAATACCAGAAAATAAGGCATTGTGGACTTTTTTTTGGAGGCGAGGCGCGTTATGTTCTTTGAAGTCAGGATTTTCGACGCCGCAGGAGAGCTGAAAAAAGTGATAT